>Ga0179591_1159862_pt1 | contig 15838 bp, 19 predicted proteins | sample CZOMad2_1_08_16f_FD_182891 | JGI IMG/M metagenome (GOLD analysis project Ga0179591, IMG submission 182891) | Vadose zone soil fungal communities from Angelo Coast Range Reserve, California, USA - CZOMad2_1_08_16fungal (PacBio error correction) | ecosystem: Environmental > Terrestrial > Soil >...
AGGGATTGTCGATACGATCCAAAAGTGCGGCAGAAAAGAAGCTCTATGGGGGGGGAGCAAAGGGCCCGGATAAACAACGGCCCCTATCTGTCCAGCAGAGGGTCCTTTCCTTGGGGTAAGGAAGTCAGTTGGAAAGTGAAGGGTAAGAGTTAAGAATCAACTGCTCTTTACCGGAAGGTTGGGGGGGGGGAAAAAAGCCGGAAACAAAAGTTATAAAGACAGTAAGGGATGCGTTCCTCCTACACTTCCATTTTTAACTCTTATTGTTGAAGAAAAACAAGGTAGGGAGGATTCAGTGGTAGTTGACCTAAAATAGTAAAAAAAAAAAAAAAAAAAACCCAAAAAAAAGAACAAAACCCCAAAGAAAGAAACCAAAACAAAAAGAAAGAACAACAGAAAAAAACAGACCCCAACCAAAAACAGAAACACATAAACCCACCAAACCACCACTCACACCAGATCCCAAACCACACTCCCAACCCCACAAAAAGACAACCCAACCAAAACCCAACCTCACTATTCAATGAGCATTTGCTGCCACAAAACATATGACCCAAACAAGCCCACCCAAAAAAAGAGACGCGCTGCGACCCCAAAAGGCACCACACCTCAAAGACTCCCTCGCACGCGAAGGAAACAGACCCATCGCCCCGCCAAGTACAACCCCAATAATCCTCTCGAAAGCCGGGAACAAAAAACGCCAACCACCAAACCCACCTACCCCCAACCCACAAAAGCAGCACTACCCCCCCCCCCCCCAAACACCAACACACCCAGAGGAAAACAACAAGACCCCCGCCCTCACCCCAACTGCCTCAACCAAAAGAAGACAACCCAAAAAAGCAAGACACCACGAATAACCCCCGCCCCCAACACGTCTCAACCAACCCCCAAGACCCCCCAGGACACAGCGACGGCTGCCAGCGCGAATAAAAAAGGCTCCCAACACCACCAGACCCCGGGGAACAACCCGGCGGCGGATACGCCGACGAGCCCCCACCGCGAAAATGAAAGACAGGACTGCGGATACGGCGTGGTGGTGGAGGAGGATTCTGGTCCCCTCTAAGTCTGTAACAAGAGACTCCCGAACTGAAGCATTGGGGAAAGTGGAGGTAAACTTGAGATCTCCTCCAACTAGCAACTTATGGGTATACATCAGAAAAAAAACACTTTCAAAGAAACAATGGAAAAAACAACTCCTTACATTCATGCTCCGATCAATACGAAGATGAGAGCAGCATATAAAAAGGGAAAGTTCTCGTTGGAAAGACTTAAAGAGTAAGAAAAAGTCGTTCAAGCGGGAAATGGAAGAACCAAAACGTAGGCCGAAGGGAACATTTATCACTCAGAATTTCTTCCTTCTCAAAACTGAGAAGGAGGGGGGGGCAAGGAAATAAAGGATGGGGGGTAATAATCGTCATTAACAGGACCTTAGAGAACGGTTGGGGGGGGGAAAAAGAGACCATCCATAGCCCGCTTCATCCGGTACACAGGAAAAAAAAAGGGAATCTCAGTTATACCCGGTACTGTGGGGAGACACGAGAGAAGAGACGGGATGGAGAAAGAAAAAAGTGATAGAAGAACGGTTTACAATAGGCCCCGCCACACCATTACTGGAACCAAGCAGACAATTCAAGAATGCGAACCCGAACAAGGAAAAAAAAAGACTTCGTCATATCAATCCGGACGAAGAGAAAAAAAGTTCCCAGGAAATCTAAAGTTTCGGAAACGCAGGAAGAGGGGAAAAAAATGTCGTATCACTCCACCAAATTCCGGAACGATGAGGGCAAAGAGCCCCTTAAAGTGCAAGAGCTTGCTGGAGACACACCAATTGGGGGAAGAGGATTTTCTGAGACACTACTGGAAAGAGTGGAAAGGGGACAGCCGGGCCCGGCGACAGTTTAAGAGGCGGAAAAGTGTGGAGTGGGAACACGCTTATAGCTGGATCATTGAAAAAGTGGGAAAGAAGGCCCGGTATAGGAAGGGGTAGCCAGGGGACAGAGATGTGTGGGGGGGAAGCACGCGATGATTTATCGTCTCGCAGACCTTCAGTTTTCTTTTTATAGGTGGAAAGCGTGAAAGTTTACGATCAGAGAAACGGAAGAAAAAAAAGTGACCGACATTTTACACTAGGGGGGAAAGTGGGGGGAGGGACCATAGGGGGAAAAAGATGGGGGCAGGGCGACGAGAGTTGGACAAACAGGCGTATTCTTCTTATGGTCTTTAAAAAGGGAAGGACCTCAGATACCTGCTCTCCAAGGGGAATCAATGGGAAAGGAGCACGTATGCCAGAAGCCCTTTAAGACCTTCGCACTCTAATTCAAAACAATTTCATGAAATAAATCGGAGGCAATGTATGGTGGATCTTTTCAATCTAACGAGGGTTGACGGGTCTAAAGGGGAGTGGTCATACGACATATGGGCCACAGTCTCCGTGCTCTACTATTTATTAGTGGACGGTGGTGAAATGAGGAAAAACTGGGGAGAGAAAAGGAAACGAGGCATCTAAAGTGCTCATGACTCCCTTCATTGGTCCCTCACTACACATGAGAATTCATGTTACAAATCTTCCGGAAACGTGAAGCGAGGAAGCTCCTGTACATACATGTGGATAGCGACCTCAGAAGACAAGTTTTCTATAGGCGAACAACTTTCGGGACGAACTATCAAGGAGGGGTGCAAGCCGGGGCAAAGGTCGAAAAAAAAGACCTCTCAGGGAGATCGAAGAGGGCTAGGACTATGCAAAGAGGAGCGGGAGAAGAGAAGAAGAAGGCCTCTTTCTCTAGTTCCAAAGACGCGAGTGGTGCCTCTGGAAGGGAGTGACTCATCTCTCAGAAAAACAGAGAGGGGAGGAGAAGGTTTCCTGTAAGGAAAACTAAAAAGGGGGAAACAGTAAGAAAAGACTGATCATGGTGTCTTGTTGGCGGGGCTATCCTACTTCATGATCCTGGAATGTGTCATTCGCTGAAGTACCGCGAGTCACGGAATATGTGGAGAGGGCCACAGTATCAAGTTCGCGTAACGGTATGGAATCTTGTGCGAAGGGTAGTTAAGACGCTGGGACGGAGAAGGGGAAAGTAGGAGAAGGGTGACGATGCAACTAAAAATGCTGGCAGGGTCACCATCGTCTTATACTGCGAATGGTGAGGAAAAAAGGAGGGAGGCTAGGGGTCGGTGGGCTTAGTCTTACCACATGTTTAAAAAGAAGGGGTTGCGGGTCGCACCTGTTTGGGCAAACACCGCTTCTAAACTGGGAAAAGGGGATCACAGATAGGCGTCCTGGTATCGGCAATCGTAATATGAACCCACAGAACAGACCATGGTCAACCTAAGTATGGGGGGGAGTGAAATGCAGGTAACGTCGAGGTCTCTAGGAGGCAAAGTAAAGCGGAGAGAGGTTACAGGGGGCAAGGCTGAGGAAAAGAAAGAAAAATTCAGAATGTTTCGACTTCTCCTACCTAATTCCAGAAGTCGGACGGATTCTCCAAGAAGGATCCAATCCCTAGCAGGATGAAAGGTCGGGCCATTTGGAGATAGGGAAGGGCAACGGTTCCTTCGGCAGGACCGATTCTGGACAAAGGAAAAAAAAAAAAGGGGAAAAAGTTATGGTTACTAGGTTTGGTCTGGCGGCATCACCTTGGGCAGTGTCACTGAGTGAAACCCCGAATCCAAAAAGGGGAAATGTAACCCAACGGGGAAACGCAAGTTGAGGGGTGCAAGAAAGCGACAAGGGACCCTTGTCTACATAGGTGGATTCAAGAAAGAGGAGCGAGCAAAAGGAAGGTTTCCTATCAGCACCGCTCTTTACATCGGCCGGGGCAGGGCCGTCCTATTGAAAAAGGAAGGGGTGCTGGCGTTGATCGCCAGGCTGGGCAACGCTGCACGGAAGGAGGACGAAAGGAATATAAAAATATATCGTAGAATAGTCGGTTAACCGAAGAACAGGGGGAAGGAAAAACGGGTTCTAGCGAAGGGAGAAGGCGGAGGTTAGTTGGTTCCGGTGTCCGGTTTAGACTCGAATGGTGGGAAACGGAATGGGGGAGGGGGTCACCGTACAGTTTTTTCGAAAATAGGGGGGAGATGAGGACGAGTCGCGTGGAAAGGAACACCGGGGATCGGGGAGAGAATTAGTTTTTTTGTTACCTTCTTTTGCCCCGCTGAAGCAAGGGATATTGTGCAAAGGAAAAAGAACCCTAGATCGCGAAGTTCTCGGGATTAGGACACGGTGGAGAAAAAAGAATTGCCTGGGGATGAAAGCAAAAGGACAGGTGATGAAAGAAATTCGGCCGTTCTATCACACGGTCCAGCGCTGCAGACGGGTTCGGTGGGGGAGGAAAAGGGTCATGCCCGACGTCCGAGGAGAAAATGGAGGGTATAAACCCTGAATGCTAACGGTGTAAGGAAGTGAATAGAAAGAAATGGACGGGAAGAGAAGGGGAGAGAGGTAAACTGCAATGTCAGATGACAATTTAAATGGAGAGGGGGAAAAAAAGAGGGGAGCTTGGATCCAAGCCCTTTACCTGGGGTACAGACGAACTGGGGAAAAAGCGGCATCATCGAAAAAGGGAAATTGTGCGGCGGGCTTAGGCATTAAAAAACGATGCTGTGCGGTGTGCCGATAGCCAAACGAATTTTGCGCTTCGGAACAAAAAAAGGAAGAGGTAGTGGGACAATAGACCTCCCTGGGGGTCGTTCTGCAGACAAAAAAAAGGGGAAGGAAATAAAAGCTGACACCTCCCAGGAAGCCTATAGGCGGGGGCGGAGCGGGAGAAAAGACGCCTGAAAACACATCTGGATTGGCATTGTTATCTGGCGTTAACTCTCCAAAAGCAACACTTATTAGCGTTGGGGAGAGACACAACGCCGTTCCAGCGAAGTGATCTCAAACGGGGTGACGCTAAACTGGAGAGAATGGGGGATTACGGAAACGTGACAGGAGGGGGGGGAAGAGAGGGAACGGTTCCGATCCAGGTGTTACATGTAGACTCCACTGACTTGTTGTCAAGGAAAGGAGGAAGGGAGGTTCTCTGGTACCGCACGGAGGGTGGGGGGAAAGTCTGTTCAGAGTTCTAAGAGGGGGAACATGCAAACAGTAACAAAAAAAAGGAAATAAGGAAGGGAGTCAGGTACACGAAGAAGTGATGAAATGGTATAATGTAAATGTAGATATGAATCTATGTCATAAGAAGTCAGCTCTTTTGCGACTCTCCCAAACTTGTGGTCCGGGATAGCTGGACGGAGAGTGCGGCGGGGCTGCGGAAGAAGAGAGCGCTAAATCTGTCGGGAGGCCATGGTGGAAATCGCCCTTTCACCCGAAGCGGTCCAGCAGATAGTACAGGGAAACGGAGGGGAAGGACTCTTGCCGCTCTTTTCAGGCAGTGTTGAGTATAACCGGGGGGGAGTAAGACGAGGCGGAAAGGACGCGATGTTGGGGGGGAAAAGAGAGAAAGAAAAATATTGTCGAGATACACGCTAAGTACGTATAAGGGTTGACATCGATCTAGTCCAAGCCCAACACATGTGTCGCAGGGTGGAAGAGAGGGGGTTCCATTAAGCACGAGAAAGTGTTCGGGCGGGACAGGATCTAGAGGCAGGGTGAGGGGAAAAGGAACAGATCGATTCTCGAAGTTCGCAAGTCAGGGAACGAGACGGGGGAGGGCTGTAAGTTGTTTCCTTCGTTCTCTCAGAACTCACATAAGTAGCCATGGTAGGGAGGAGGTAATAGAAAGGGAAAAAGTCTTAATGGTCCGACCCCAATCCCGAGGAACGGCTTCTACTGTTGGGGGAAGGGCAGGGAAAGAGCTGTAGGTCGCGGTACTAAAAACGGGAGAAAGCGGGACGGGGGAAAGCGGTCTATCCATCGTTTCACTAGCTCCACCCTGGCATATCATGAGGGGCAAGGCGAAAAGGCAAAGCTGCAGTAATTTTCGGGAGGAAGGAGGTAACAGAAAGGGGGAAGGGGAGTGGGGAGGATAATAGGAGATCAAAGGACAGTGTAGTGATTACGAAAGATGGGGGGAAAGGGGGTCTTACGGATAGCACCCGCCTATACCTCCTTCTGCCTCATCATTGGACAGTGTGTTAGAATATGAAAGCGGAGGGGACGAGCCTACTCTTCACTTTCTAGTTTATACAAAGGAAAGGAAAAGGTAAACAACGGAACCGAGAAAAAAAGGGAATCAAGGGGGGGCAAAAGAGACCAGTCCATAGCCACTTCAGCGGGACCCATTCAAAGTAAAAAGAAGCTCTCGGCGAGGGAGGATTGGTCCGAGCTCGCGCCTCTAGATATACAACAAGAGAAAAACGGGAAAACCACCATGGAAACCCTTAAAAGAAGGCAGAAAAAGAAAAAAGTACAACTACACTCTTATACACCCTACACTTGAGCAAAGCATCCTAGAACGATAAAAAGGGAAAATCGTCCTATTAACTTTCTTGGACGAGGGAAGCGGGAACAGGGTCGAGTCAGCACAGCAACAAGGCCGGAAAACGGACTTCCCACTATCCATCCTCGGAAAAAAGGGAGGGGACAACATCCTTGCGACCTAAATGATGGGGGAAGTAGAAACTCTGTCAGAACGTGCAAACCGGCCTGAAAGGTTAAAAAGTGCTGCACCTTTTTTACCTGGACCATGGACGGGAGGCAGGGGGGGAATTTCTCCTGGGCAAAAAATAAGCGGGAAAAGGGTGTTTCGGAAAACAAAAGGAAAGGGCCTGACATCAAACCGACGACCCCTTTCCAACGACATTTAGATGACTTTCATTTTATTGAATTAGGAAAGGGATTACTGGATGGCGGTCACCGGTTAGCAACAGGGAAAATGTCGGCACTGGGAGGGCAGAAGGGTGACGTTACCTCATAACCTTCTTATCGTCCAAACATTTTGGAAAAGAAGACTGTGCAAAGGGAAGAGAGAAAGACTTTTAAACTCCGCATACGTAAATTCACCCGGAATGAAAGTAGGGCTCGGGTTAAATGAGGAGTCGACAAGACAGTTACGGGGGAGGGAGAGGGTTGATTACCTGATCACTGAAAATAACCTTTGTCCCACAGGAAAAAGAGGAAGTAAGCTTCCGGGCCTTGTCAGAATTCGTTTGACAGAGCCGGCCCAAGAAAACTTAAAGAGCGAAGGAGCAGAGTTGACGAATCCGGAGCACCCAGAGTCAGGACTGATACTTTTTGAGGGAGACGGACGGAAAGAGAAGGAGAGCCTAGATCCTCATCCGCCCTTCATTTTAGAAAAAGGAAGGGCAAAAAAGAACTGGGAAAAAAAGGACGGGGGAAACGAACAAGATATCTAAAAAAGAAACGGGATGTAATTAAAAGAGAGAGGTGGTGAAGAAGGAAGGCCCCCAGAGTCTGTTCCTGGAAAAAAGGCGGAGGCTGGGGAGAAGCTAAATCGACGTCGGGGGTTCACGGGAGAAGGTTCTCGACAAAAAGTAAGAAGGGCGACTCGTGCTCCCTGATTCGGCAATATTTTACTCCTGGGGATTTTTGGGGGGGGGGGAGTTTCATGGTAGAAAAAAAAAGGTGGGCGGGACAGAAGAAAAAGGAAAGCTAACCAAGGCCTTCCTGTCCTTTGTTCAACTTCAGTTTATTGAGGGGGGGGGGGAATTTTCGCTTTTTGCAGGAGGAGTTATCAAAAAAGGGGAAAACAGTAACGGGTCGTGGGAGGGGAAAGAAGAAAGGAGCAGGGAATGAGGTTATTCTATCGATTTGAAAAGTCGCTGGTATAGGAGAGGGGAGGGAGGAGGGTAAAGCTGAGAGCAGTTGCAGTGGAAAAAGGTATTCAGCAAGATCCGCATCGGGAGCCGTTCCAAGCGGTCCAGTCCACTCCCTTCAGGGGAAGCCAGAAAAGGAAGCAATAACGAACTGTCGGCAATTGGAGGAGGGATGGTCATAGAGGGTAGTAAGGGACAAGAGGAAAAGAAGGTTCGGTAAGGAGGTAAACTTGTTCGACTTCGCCCCGAAGTAAAGGAAAAAGTCAAAGCGTGAAAAATTTTTCACTGCGATGGAAGTGAGAGAAGTTCAAAAGGGTAATCACAATAACTTATGTAGAAAAGAGTTCGGAAAAAGACGGAAAGTTCCGTTGGTCTATTCAAGTCCGAGCTCGCTATATCAGGACGGAAGGAAGGGAGGAATTGACCAATATTCTGGCTGATGCGGTAGTATATGGATATTCATTATATCGCACGAAGGGGGGGCCCAGAGGAGGAGGGACAGAAGTGGGGGGGAGGAGAAATGCAGAATACAAGTAAGGGGGGGAGGGACGTAGGGGGTAACTGGGGGGGGGGAAGTCTTGTAATAAAATGAGTCCAATTATAAATTATATCTTGACTTGTTCCGTATGGAACCTTCGGATCTTAAGGAGATCGGAACAGGGAGGCGAACTAAGAGAGGGAGTCGAGAGAGAGGAGCCTGAAGAAAAAAAAGTGAGAAAGGGGAATTTTGGGCATCTAAAAAAGGGGGGCAAGGTTTCTGGACTATCGAGTCTATCTCGTGTAGGAAAGTTTCACGTGGACTCCAATGGGGAGAGGAAAAGAGTCGGAAGGGACCTGCGTATGTTGTCCGCCCGACGGGCTTCATACACTTTTCGGGGGTCTAAGGGGGGAGAAGGGGGAGGGAACACCAACCAAGAAAAATGAATACGTGGAATTCCAGAAGAGGTAGACCTTGATTACCAAAGAAAAAAGGCAATGGGCGACCAATTCAGGGACACACTTTTCTCTCAGACCGTCGAAGAAGTGCAGGGGGAGGGGAGGAGGCAAACCTGTTAAGGCGTGCTTCCACGGGGGGAAAAAAAAGAGAAAAGGGTGAGTAGTGGAAACGAAAAAGAGATCAGCAGGAAGGGAAAGTAGTAACTCGCACTAGAACTTTCCCTGTTTGTATATCTTTCATATGAAGGGATAAGGAAGGGAAAGACAGAAAGACCTGGAATAGGGTCTACGTCCTGGCGGAGTCTAGCTACAATATGTATGTTTCTTTCAATGCCTCAGAGGTGTGGAGATACCCTGGGAAACTTGGGGGGGCTCTGATACTTGGGACCAAGACGGGTAACGGAGGTTGAGGGACGGGCGTCTGGCGTCGAATACCGGTCCATACTTCTCGATGTATAACATGTCTATTCAGTATATATACGGGAAGAAGTTCGGGGGGTAGGAAGATCGTATCTGTGTGGGTGCACAACGCCCATTTCTCACAGACCAAAGAAATCAAGGAGAAAAAGGGGAACAAAATTCGTCTGCAAATAAGAGAGATGTCAAATACAAGTCATTTCAAGGTGGCAACATTCCTATCTCTCCCGGGAAAGAGCCCGAAGCAAAGAGAAGAGAAATCTCCTAATTCTAAATGGGCAAGTTCGCGCTTCAGGACGCGAACGGGGACAAAAAAAACTACTTAGGGTACTCAAGGGGGCGGAGGAAAACCAAAGCCCAGGTAAGAGAGAAGTAGGATAGGAAAGAAAACGCTGAAACTCTTCAAACTGGGACAGGGGAGGAACAATGACAATGAGAGGAGGTGGAAGGGGGGGAGACGGCGATCTAAAGGGGAAGGTGCCTAAGTATTGTTGCTTCGTGATAGTTACGGCATGGCGGGGAGGTCCTGTCAAGCGGGAAGGACGGAAATAGGTGAGGGATCGGGATTGGCTATAAGGAGTAGCTGGAGAAAAAACAAAAAGAATGAACGGGCGGATCGGACTGGTGTGGCATATAATGTCTATCTCTGCACTTGTATAATTAGAATTGTCGGGAAGAGAGAAACCACTTGCGCCGCGCACGAAGCGCTAAAGGGGCGGCCAATGGCCTAAAAAGGCAAAAAAGCTTGAACAGATAGAATTAAGGGGGGGGCCGAATTCATTTTGACAATCGTTTCAAGGAGAAGAGGACGATAAAATGCAGCGGGACCCGGCCAGGGGGGGTGGGTGAGGGGAAAACCAAATCTGGAGAAAAAGTTGAAGGTTGCTGGGGAGGGCCCTAAAAAAACTGCAATTGTCCAGCTAGGGCGCTTCAGCCGCCAGGAAAACGCAGAAGGGAGGGGTGGGGCCTAAAGAGGAAAGTATCCTGAGGCGCTAAAGCCGGGAGGGGGGATAGCAGGAAGGAGATTGGACACCCTGCTTCAGCTTGATGCTCAGTAGACGTACCCTTCTCAATCAGATCTGACTGTGTGAGTGCAGTACAAAAAAAAGGAGAGAGCGTCACGCGAAACTACATCTAAAAAACTCCGTGCATGAGTTTGATACCAACGCAAACACTTTAAAGGGGAAACGGGACTCTAAAACTGACAGGAGGGCATCGAAAAGGAAGGCAATGGCAATCTTCTCCTCATATCCCACCGTGAAAAAGGGATCGTGGATAACGAATCCAAGGAGAAGAAAGGGAACATTTAAATCAAGATTAACCTTCTGCCGGAGAAAAAGGGGTAGGAAAACGCCGAAAAGAGAACATAAGCTATCCTTCGAGGGGGGGACCGCAGGAAGGACGATGGCACCTCACCTGGCGATACATTCAAGGGTCCGATCCGTATGTATCTATGTCAAAGATGCTTCGGGAAAGGTGGGGGGGGGGGGGTGCGACTAGAGACTATTCAAAAGATCCATCTTCATCACGGGCCGCAGAAAAGGGGGGGAGGTCTTCAGAAGATAAAACGGGCTAGGGGGGGTCGGAAAAGAACTCTGACGAATCTCTATCTCAACACTAAGGGCGACTCAAAAGGGGGGGGAAGGTCAGACGTCCACAACTACGTCTAGAGGGAAAAAACTGATGTGCAGCACGAGTTGACGCGACACTCGTAGCCGATATATCATCAGTTTACACTTGACAACAATGACTGAAAAGAAGCGGATCTTTCATGCAAAAGCACCAGCTAAAAAAATGGACAAAGGAAGAACAAAATGAGAAAATACAATGAACTCTTATCTCGGCAACCAATCTATCCATTAGCAGGAACGGCGGGCACCCTTTCGATAGACGGAAAAAGAAGGGAAAGTAGGAACATTTATCGAGAATACACCGAGAGGGGAAACGGATACAGAGGATAATTCACAAAAAAGAGAGACACCAGTCATTTGGAGAAGCACAGCACCCCAAAGTAATTGGTCTTGGACACTCTGAGCTATAAAATAGTAAAAGGGGAGATAAGAGGAGAGCGTCAACAGCTATCATATTGGAAACGTGTGATGCACCGTTGCAGTGACACAACGTGTTAGGAAACACTAGGTATACAGCGCACCCGGTGGTGGTGACAGATGAAGGGGTTCAACCCTTATCACCCAAAAGAGGCTAGTTGCGTACATGAGGTGTAGTCGGAAGGAGGGAGGCCGAAAGGCTGGTATAGGACATCCCTACGAAAAGGGGGGCCCACATTTCGCTCGAGTGAGGGTGGGATGGGGGAAGGGGAGTCTCTACAGGTGGGATGGGGAAACGTGAAAATGGAAACGGAAGAGGAAGGGGGGGACCGATGGGGGCAGGGAACGAAAGAAAAAATGGATCTCCACTATCATCTTTCATGTCGGGAGATTCTAATACCTCGAGAGGGGGTAAAAGCGAGAAGAATCTCGACCCGGCAATTAGCCGGATCTCGGGTGTGACGAAGGACGAAAAACACAAAACAGTTGAGGGGGTTGAAGGAATAAAGAATGAAAGGGAGAAGGGGTGTGTATTAACAGTTCTTCCTGGCAAACAAACCGTGTCCATCAAAAAGAGACAGAGAAGAAAAAAATCTCCGTGGAAGTGGATAGAATGTCTGTTGCCGGCGCCGTGACCAGGGCCGAAGGCAGAGAAAAAAAAGGCTGTGTGGACGGAGAAAAAAAAAAGAGCGTGAAAAAGAAAGAAGGGTTCGAGAACAGTTTCGTCACTTCCCTCTCGAAGGAAGAATCCTAGAAAAAAAAGAAGGACAGAACCGAAAGTCAGGGAGAGGAAGTCCCCTGAGAGTGGGAGAGCTTGACGGAAAAAACTAAAAATGATCGCGCAGAAAAAAAAAACAAGGGAGAGGAACATAAATATATGATTGGGAGGTAATTCCGTCTGAAGCGAAAGAAAAAAGAGGAAGGGGAAACGGAGAAAAGTACGGTCTGGAGGATCGTATATTATCAGGGAAAGCGTTTGCGACGTGAGGAAGGGATACGGAGGAGGAAAAACTTTAGGTGATCAGGGGTCACTTTCTGCAGCGAGGGGGGGCAGAGAGGAATAAGCACCGGGGGACAAACATTGTGATAGCGAGGGAAAGGAAAAGGGAACGGAAAGAGTGTCCCGGATGTCATTCCGTGGGTCTTTAAGGGTAAAGGGGAGGAGGGGAGGTATGCACAAAAAGACCGGAGCGGAAAAGGGGCAAAGGGAAGGTCCGGAAATCAGAACCAGCGAAACGGGTATGTGGAAGGAGAGGAGAGTCCTTACCAACTCGCGTTATCTAGGTGCAGGATCCAGAGGAACGTTTGAAGCACAAGGCGGGCAACGGAAATTCTGAACCAGACGCCCGCTCGAAGGGCACGTCCGAAGCAAGTCAATCCGGGAAAAAAACAAAAAAGGTCGAGGACCATCAGTAAGAAGGGAACAGAACTATGTCGGCCTTTTTTCTTCTTGATTTCCAGCAAAGGAGGAAGGACAGGAAAAGAGGGGAAGAAAAATTTAGGGAGGATTAAACTGGTACAAGGGCGCCCCGCTCAGACCATTGAAAGGAAACAAAACTTCAACGCAAGCGTTAAAGTTTGAGAAGGAGGGGAAGTGGGTTTCACGAGGGATAAAGGTGTTAAGACAGAGGGAGGTTAGGGACAAAAAAGGGAGGGGTCTCAGAGCGTCTTTGAAAAAAGCTGGAACGGACGGATCAGAAGAAAGGCAGGTGTCTGGCGTGATCTGAAAAGGGTGGACCGATGCCTGCAAATTAACCAGAGAAAGGTCAGAACAAGTTGACCTTTGATCAGGGGAGGAGTATTTGGAAATGCAGGAAAATTTAGTTTGAGGTTCTGTTGAGGAGAGGGAAGGGGGTCAATACTGGCTTGGTCCTTACCACCAGTTTTGGTGGGGAGAAGCAAATTCTTTTAAAAGAAAGAGAGAGGGGAACAAAAAATTCGATCAGGAGAGACTAGATAGATTTTTAACAGGAGGGGAACCGACGGGGAAGGGTTGAGGAGTGGGGTTAAAACACCCCCGTGCAGAGAAAAGTGGCAGGGATAGGACCAATTGGCAGGTTACCACTCTGCAAGAACTGGAAAAAAAAGGGGAACATTTTCTCCGCCCAGGTCGGCGGGAGAGTCCACTTTCCACAGAGAGAAGAAGGGAGGAGGTGTTCTGAGGTCCGGGCCAGACTCGGAGCGAAGGGGGGTCGTAAGTGAATCCCGAGAAATTCCCGGGATAGACGAAAGGCCTAGCCGTCAAGGGGGAGAGGAAGAGGGAAAGACCTGGGAGCTAGTGTTGGGGGGGAGGAGGGTCCAAAGCCTTTTTCCGTTTCTTACGACTCGAACGTTTGAACCGGGGCAAAGAGACAGGGAGGGAGGGGGGCAACTATTCGGGACAACGAGCCTCGAAAGCAAGAAAGAACGAAAGAAAAAAAATCCTTGGGTACTTGATAAGGTAAGAAAAAAAAGGAAAGAAATAAAAAGAAGGAGTCCGAGCTCAACTCCGCGGCCAAGTGCATGGGACTTCGGAACTCCTCCCGAAGAATTCGGTGAAAGGGGTTTTAAATGACAAGCAAAAAAAGAAGGGGACAAAAGGTAAGAAACCTGAAGGGGGGTGGAACTGAAGGTAGGAGAAAAGAGAGAGGGGTTCTGCAGAGCTCAACTTAGCCCTTTTCTAGCCTTGAAGATTTTAAGCGCAAGGGAGGAGAGGAGAAGTACACACCGGCCGCCAAACTGGGTATCTGTTTAGAAATCGAGCGGAGAAGAAAAAAAACGGGTATTCAGTGAGAGAAAAAAAGTAGAGGGGAAATAAAGGGGCCTAATCTACGATCCCCTTTCTTCTGTGTCTACGGGAAAATAAGGCTAAAATGGGGAAAAATTTGCAAGTTATCGACCCGGGATCCGAATACGGCAAGAAGATACAGGGTCCTAAAAATCATTAAAGCGGACATGGGCCTGCGTTGCGATAAGGGGATGGAGGGAAACGGCCGGTTTTTGGTGATCTTTAACCCAAAAATCTTGGAATAAAAAATGGAGGAGGGAAACAAACCTCCACTCAATGTCCCGCGGAGGGACAAGTCAAGAAGCCAGGCGCGGGTGAAAAAGTTGGAAATAATGGACAGTGACAGGAGGGGGAGGGAAGGGATTCTGTCTTCTATTCCTTCGTTGTCCACAGAGAAGGAAAAAGGAGAAATCTCAGATTATGCTGCCTGTTAAAAGGGGATCAAAAAAGCCAACAGCACCGGGGCGTTGGTTCCGCGCAAACCCTGTAATAGGAGAACAACATGAATCTTAGACACTTCAGCGAGCTCACAGATTCCGGCGCCGTGGAGGCAGGAAATAACCCAGGAACGTTTCCTCGGGGAGTAACTATTCCAAGGAAAGGACGAAAGAAAAAAGGGACTTTATTAACAAAGATAAACGGGGCAGCGCAGGGGGAAGGGTAGATATAAGGACCGACGGGGCCCGTCGCTTCATACGGCTTGCCCGTCTAGTGAAGGGATACGGGAAAGTGTTGTTAACAGTCAGCTCCAGATAAACATGTATCTCTCAGGGGGGGGACCAATACAGTACACACAGACCAGCGTCAAAAAACACGAGGAAGATCTCGTCGATAACTGGGACCTGTTTTCTGTCGCACGAGAGAGAAAGAGGAGCAATCTCGTATTGCGTCAAAAACTGGTGATGAAAGGCAAAGACAGCCAGGAACTTGACGACCAGGGAAAAAAATAACCAGACCCGAGACCTAACATAAAGAGAAGGGACTGATGCCATTCAATGAGTCACTACTAAGCAGACTAGACAACTCGGTTCGCCCAAGGAACGAGCAGTAAGATTTCGGAGCGCCAAGTTTCTCGGAGGTGAGAGACAAAACGGGGCTGTGGAGTACAACCACACCCGTACGGGGCTACACATGAAGTGGTCACATAGGAAAAGGGCCGGAGGTCAAGCTCTGCCGTTACGCAAAATCAGGCATTTGGACATCAAAGGGGACAGTGATCAATTGGATCGGATCGAGGGGGAAACGGCAAAAAAAAACTGGCAAACTGGGCAAAAAAATTGTGAAAATGGAAAAGGGGGTCACCGTACCACTGAAGGAGGGGCTCAGTCCAGGGGCAGAAGACACAATGGAATCAAGTTGAAAGATGTGGGGAGAGGGTAAGCCGGACTTTGCCGACAGAAAGAGGACCTACATTCGCTCTGGGCATTGTATGAATGAGGGCGACGGAAAGGGGGAGGGAGGGGGACACGTTTCAAAGTCGAAGGCTTCGTGATTGGAGGGGCAAAAAAATGCCGTGCCCTCAGAACCTAGAGACAGTGAAGCAGGAAGGGGGAAGATTATAAACTGAAAGACGGGTAATTACCCTCGCATCAGCCTTCTAACCTGAATGGCCAAAGAGGAGGGGGGGGGATTCAAAGGACGGTGGCAGGTCGAAAAGACGGGGGGGCATTCTACGGCAAAGCACTTGTAAAAAGCAGAAAAAGCCGACAAATCTTCCGGGGTTCATTGCAGCATTCAGGGGAAAACAGGCTCAGGAAAAGAAAGGAAAGCATCTCTCCGAGGAAAGAGTGTGTCGGGGGGCCGAACCCGGCGAAAACGAGTCACGGGTTGTGAAAAAATAAACAGGAAAGTCCGGAAACGAAGGGGGAGGAATCCAATAGATCCGCCATCCTCTTCTTTTCTAGGGAAATCACAGACTCTGAGGTAGAGAACGAAAGGGGGGGAAAAA
>Ga0179591_1393739_pt1 | contig 15838 bp, 15 predicted proteins | sample CZOMad2_1_08_16f_FD_182891 | JGI IMG/M metagenome (GOLD analysis project Ga0179591, IMG submission 182891) | Vadose zone soil fungal communities from Angelo Coast Range Reserve, California, USA - CZOMad2_1_08_16fungal (PacBio error correction) | ecosystem: Environmental > Terrestrial > Soil >...
CCTTCTGGAGACTTGTAGAACAGTAGTATAAGGAGAAACACATATGATACTATTTGAGGGAAAATTTCATACTAACCAGAAAAGATGCGTTAGAACGGACCCTTAGCGGAAACGTCACGATCGCGGGGGGGGTCGAGGAAAACTGAAGAGTCGCACGACAAGAGAACAAAACTGCTGCATTTTCGCTACAAAAGAATATATCACTTTTATTCGGGGAAGAGCTTATCTTCAGGAGACACAGGGACTAAGGGGTTGACTGATCTGAGACCGGCTTTCCCGTGGCCCAAACAATTCCCCGTTTCTTTCGAAGGAAAGATGCGACTCCAGTTCTCGCATCACTCCCAAGGGGGGGGGGAAAAAGGAGACGTCTGAACTCCGGGAAGGTTCTCTATGAGAACCAATTTATGTTTCCGAGGGACCACCCGTCATTCCTGGCAAAAAAGGTCCCATAAGGTCCGAAAGAATCCAGGGGGTAAAAAGGGGGAAAAAAAAAAATCTTCTGGAGGGAAAAAAGAGATTCCGCTGGAGCAACGGTATGATCTTGAAAGGTCTTTCCCGACGAACGAGATGAGTTATAGGGGTCTGGTAGGGGGGTGAGGGGGGGATTATGTTAAAAGTTTCCCCGCTGGACGCGTGCATCTCCATTGAGAGGCTCAGTGAAGCATGAGATAGTGCAAAAAGGAAGCAGGAACTCAAAACCATGGCAGAGGACAATAGAAGAGGGAATGAAAAAGCTTATGTATGAGCCTGGCATTGTCGGCTCCGTCGTTACCGAATAGAAACCACCAAAAAGTCGGAGGAGTCAGAAGACAAGTTAAGAGGGACGTGAACTATCCCTTTGCAAGGGCATCACCAGGTCAAAAGAATTGGGGAGAAAGAGGGAAGAACCCAAGGACAGAAGCACCTTCTAAGGACCTTCAAGTCAATAGAAAGACCCTTCGTCCGGGGTGACCCATATTGCAATAGTAGTGAATATCTAGAAAAGCTGTTCAAGGGAACAGTTTCTTCGAGGAGGCGCCTTTACCAAGCAAAAAATAACAAAAAAAAAAAAACCCCGGCTGGGAGGGCCGGCATAGACGTCACCGACAGGTGAGATCACCACCCTCAGAAATGGAGGGTCGGCTTCTTCGTCCACCCAACCGAGCCAGGAGAGAATTGGGGGAAGAGAAAGGACCAGGCAGTCTACTCTCCCACGCGAGGGCAAAATTTTCGGATAATCGATCGAAGGTTTGCCAAGACAACGTAGGTAAGGGGGTTGGACCGCAGTAGTTCGGCAGGGTCTAAGCGGGGTCGGGTTTAGGGTGCGGGAATGTTAAAAAAGTAAAAGGGAGAACACGGTCGAGGCTCAGGGTGGCGGAGAAATATTCAGTTCACTTGAGTGGCGCTTGGAAACTCCGGATTTTGTTGGGAAAATTGCTGCGAGCCGGTGGGGGCGGAGAGAAGTCAGAACCGAGATGGATAGAATGCTTTGAAAAAAAATCCACGGCGTCGGCAAACGTTGGGTAATCCGAAGGGTCGTCAATGTTCTGGGAAGGGATAAGATAAAACAAAGGGGGGGGGGGGGGCGGGGGTTCGTGATTCCCAAAGCCTTTCTCGTCACGACCGCCTTGGTGATTTACTCGTCTGAACTGTTAAAGAACCTCAGCCTCCTCTAGAATGCGCCAAGCCGTCCCAAGAAGCATAGCAGAGCAAGTCTGAAGGGGCTTTCAGTTTCGGGGGGGTTCGCGAGCGGCTGCCAGCTACGTCCTAGGGAGGTTAAAATGAGGTGGGAAGGTGGTGATGGGTTGGGGGTTGGGGGGAGGGGGTCAATCTTCTTGCCTCGAACACCGCTTCTTCAGAGAGGAGGGTCAAAAGTACGGAGAAGGGTCCTCGGGAAAACTGAGTACCAGGAGAGAAATCATGCGCGTCTCTTGAAACGGGGGCCGGTTTTTGGTGGAGGTATACTCCCACCACTCTGTGGAGATGCTATTCCTGCCGCTGAGAGAAAAAAGGAGGTTGAAGACTGAGAGGGGAGGGGGGATGGGTATAAAGGGAAAAGGCGGGGGTGGAAATTCCTGGGGGAGAAAGATTCCCACCTTGAGCGTTTTTTCAGCGGGGGAAAAGGTTCAGCTCTCTCAAAAACATTAGGAGTAAAAAAATTACGGCAAAAAATCTGAAAAGGGGAAGAATTAAGGGGGGACGATCATACCTAAAAAAGAACCTCCCAACCGCGGAGTTAAAGTGACTCTTCGCGATCCAAAAGTAATAGCAGGGAGAAGCCAGTGGAAAAAAAAAAAGCTGAAACACCCGGCGATATAAGGATGAAAGACGCGCCCTGGTGCGGATACCGAGTTAGGAGGAAGGTTTTGGATGGACTCCAGAAGGGTGTTAATAGCCCTACGATAGGGGTATCGGCATCTCCCACCTCGGAAAATGCCGGCGACGGCAAAAACGTAAAACGGGACGCAAGATCGGGAGGTCTGGAGAAAAAATACCTCTCTCTAGAAACCACTGGGAGAGGCCAAGAAGCCTGACGACATCAAAAAAAAGAGAAACTTCCTGTAATAAGGGGGAAATATCGCTTCGGAGAGAGCTCAAGAGGTCGAAGAGGGATACTTATACGCGGAATCGGAGACCGAGAACTCCACCAATAATCTTCGATGATTACCAGAGTGCAACGATACCCGTTAAGGGGTCCAGGTCGTTAGGAAAGTTGGGGGAAAAGAAAAAAGGAAACAGTCTCAAAAGGGGCACAAAACCACTGCCTGCCAGCAAGGGATTTCTCTCAAAAGCAAACTTGAGAGAACCGCAAGAGAGTCCACTCGTTTCACCCGCAGCTTGAACCGCCATAACGGGAAAGCACGTATGATGAGGAAAATGAAGACAGAAAAAAGACCTACCGGGGCCTACTAAGGGGGGGGAAAAGCTTCTAACCAGGGCCGAGGAAGCATTTTAAAACCGAATCTCTCTAGGGGTCGCCTAATTGTGGACTAAGTGGGATGGAGAGGGTTCTCCTGAAAATCTTCCCTGGGGAGAAAGTTCTATAGGCGGCAAGGTTGGGTAAGAAGCCAGGGGGGGTGAGATGACTTTAAACTCCTTTGCGGGCCAATCTTTAGGATTAAAAAGGCGGACCCAGCAAATGGGTCCAAACAAAACTTGGACGTAATCTTTGTCTTTCTGCAGTGCTATCACTACGAGGAGGGGGGCCCCCTACTAATTTGAAGAGGGAGAATGACTGACTGGGGGGGAAGGAGATTAGGGGGCGAAGGTCGAGAATGGGGGTCTCTTAACATGGAAGCTGATTGGGGGGGAGACCTCCATTTATCTGGGGGGCCCTATCTCATCTGAAAATTTCTCAAGATGTGGCACGTATTTGAAAGGTTCCGGAGTGCCGGAGACGAGAAGGAAAGAATACAATTCCTGCGCTTATACCTCCATAAATCTGGGGGGGGGCAGGACTTCCGCCCTGGTAGTCCACGTTGAATGGGGGTGGGGGGGGAAGGGTGAACTGGAGGAGAGACGTTACTTATCCTCTTACGGGGGAGATGCACTCTACCCAAAAGGTCAATCCTGCGGCGAACGTGCGTGCTAGGGAAGACGAGAAGACCCTTCCATAACGGATCGTACCTCAGAGAAACCTTCCTGCGGTGAAAGTCAAAGAGGAAGAGAAGGCCTAAAGGGCCGCAACCGTATCAAGTCCTTTGTTCGGGCGACAGCATCCATGGGCACTTGAAGGGACCCTTCATGCTGGGAAAAGCGGAACCATCAATTTGGGGAGAGAAGAGGAGGACTCTCAAGAGGGAAAAAGGGAGGGAAGCTCTAAATGGATGCGAGAAAGCGGGCTTAGAAAGAGGAGGGAACAGCGAACTGGAACGTGGAAGTGGGGGACGGGAAAGACTGAGTAACAACCCATGCGATGTTCAGAAGCTATCCCCTAAAAGAGAAAGGCGCGGAGGAACTGAAAAGTCGGAAAAAAAAAAAATAGCTTGCTTCTTTGTCAGCAATGCCTGGAATTCTTTAAAGGGGTGCCTATGTCTAACCGCGGGAGAGGGGCGCCCCTCCATGAAAGACGGGGTCCTACTCAGGGGAACGGGGGTGCTGAAGCAGCAGAGGGGGTGATATGCAATTCCCCGCATTGAGGTCCCTCTGTGTTTTTGATGACTACGCCAGGGAGAGACGGGGGGTCGCCTGAAATGGGAGTGCACTGGGACAAAAAAAAAAAGAAAAAAGAAAAAAAAGTCCGAACAAAAAAAAAACACTGATAGGACTCTTTTTGGGGAGCGCCTTCGTATAGGGAGAGGTGCGCGAAATCTTTGAAAAGGCTCAAGTTCTGAATAGAAGGGAGTCTCAAAGGGGGGGTAGCATCGAGATTGGACAACTTTAAAAAAGAAAGCTCGTCTCTCGGCCCGATACCTATCACGCAAAAGGTAGCTACAAAAAAAAAAAACCACAAAAAAAAAAAAAAAGAAAAAAGAGCTGGTCAAGTCCGAGAGGAAAGAAGAGAGAGCAACAACAAACAAACGGATAGAGAGATATACTCTTCCCGAGGAAAACTCGTGAACCAGCAGGGGGATACTATTTTCGCTTTGGAGGGGAGGAAGAAGAACTAGGAAAGGCCGCAAAAGCCAGTATGGAAACCCGGCCTATCCGAAAGGTGAGGGAGCAAATTCTATCGCGGAGATATCCAGCGAACACTAGAAATAGGAGTCCAAACAACCGCACAAGGGGACAAAAAGTTCACAGACACTTTCACTTCCATTCGGGGAAAGCGATTGTTCGGCAAAAGGCAGGCGCCACGGCTTAGAGAACAAGTGGATAACGGAGGGAATTGCATACGAAACAAATGCTGAAGAAAACCCCTTAAGGAAAGAAAAGGGGGGCGATTAAACGTCTCTGTGAGTATTGGGGGCGTCCCGGAAGCGGGAACTCGGCAACAAGGTAAAAAAGGAAGGTAGATACAAAAAAGAAGAAGTGGAGGCTCAGGGGGAACTGACCCAAAAGTGTCCATATTGCTTTAGCTACAAGTCAATTTTCTGTCAGAGGGGGTTGTTCCTCTTCTTTAGTGAAAACCCCCCCTTCAAAGAAAGCGAGAAAGAGGGAAAGAGTTTTAAGGAAAAGAATTCACCAAAAGGGCTCTTGCCCTCTCCGGTCTCGGGAGGAAGTCATCTTCTCGAACCATTGGGGGAGGCTGGCACACCGTCGGAAAGGAGAAAAAGGGCAGGATCGGAAAATCAAGGCAACTTCGGGAAATCCAACCATCCTATTTAAGAACGATCTTCAGCACGGTATGATAATAAAGAAAAGGTCGTTCCCGACGAGGGGCGAAGGAAAGGGGAGTTGCAGGTCGACAGAGTCTGGTACGCTAGCAGGGTCCCGCTTTTGGGGAGCGTGATCTCCATGTAACAGCAGTCCCTTGAACAGAGAAACCCTGAACAGGGGGAACCATGGGAAAGGAGTGCAAAAAATAATGGAGGAAAAAAACGCTTTATGTAGTATGAAGCGCGGTCGGCGGCTAGAAAGGGGGCCGATTTCTCAGAACACGCGACATCAGGGGAAACAAGACAACCAAGGGGGGAACAAAGGTCGACGGAGGCGATCTGTCAGAACGATCCCTTGAGAAGCACCTGCGGGAGACGCTTAGAGACGGCGCAGATGGGGTGGGACGAAGCATGACGGAGTTTCTACGTAAGGCCTCCTTTTCTACCGTAAAGATTCGGCCCCTTTCGGAGGACATATGTGCCAAAAGTGATCGCAGATCAGAGCAAAGAGCAGGGTCAGAAGCCCGGAAAGGAATTGCAAAGGAACTAGAACTACTTTGCGGCAAAAATGCGCGGGCCCAGCACGTTTTCAAAATCACCACCCGAAAGAAGGGGAAAAAAGGTTCCGGAGGAGAGAACCCAAAAATCCCAAGCCGGCGGCCATCGACGGAAAGAAGATTGTCGTTCGATACCATGCAGGTCCAAAAATACAGAGTCGAAAGGGGGGAGGGCGATCGGAGAAGGAAAAGGTTTTACCAAAAGGAGAGAAGCTTCTTTTCGCGAGTCGAAGCTTGGCCCCTTCAAAAAGGGAAAGGTCGAATCTTGGAAGATTTTGCGGGGGGAAAAGAGGGAACGTGCAGACTGGACGTGAAAAGGGAAGACGGTTCGTTATCATCCAAAAAAAAAAAAAAATCAGATCCTGAGGGGGCAATGTATTTGAAAGAGGGATTGGGTTTGGGGCTTGAGGGGGGGGTTCCGGGCGAATCTGTTCTCTCTACGCGCTGGATCTACTGGGGAAATCCTTGGTCCCCTCAAAAGAGGCATCACGAGGATAAGGAAAAGGGTAGAGGGCATGCACTTGGGGTCATCAAGAAAGATTTTTATGGGGGTAATTTCTGGGGACGGTCGCCACGCTGAGGAAAAGCAACGTCTCCAAAGAAAATCAGGAAGTCTCATTCGGGGGGGACCGAACCTTCATAGCCGCGATCATTGTCTCAAGCCGTCCAGTCCGGCCTCAGAGCTCGGGGCGTCCAAGAGGGGGAAAACAGGAAAAGGGGAGCTTCGTAGGCTTTGTCTCCGCCTCGCTGGCGGGGGTCCCATGGGACGGGGGGAGAAGGGTTTCATTGGTGGCGATAGGCAAACCGGGAGTCTACTTTACTGTGAGGGACCACCCTTGTCTCTAGCACCGTTACAAATAAAGAACGCACGGAGAGAGAGGATAGCTCCGAGAGGGGAACAAATATTCAAAGGAGAGAATGCAACCGCTGATCTGTATCGCAAAAAGTCAGTCTGCACCGCCGTGAGGGGGTGGGCGGTGCTTAAGAGGGGGAACTGAATCGTCGGCTGGAAGGATGCTGAAGTGAGAGAGGGTTTTCGAGGGGTCTCTCAAAATGGATTAAAGAGAGATATTAACCAATGAAACGCTCGAGGGGGACTCCTAATGCCCTAAGCCGAACGTCAGGCCTAAAGGGAGAAAGAACGAAACGGCAGGAAAAGGCTGGTCAAAGATATCAGTGAAGAGGGGGTATTCCACGCCCATCCCTTAAAAGCGGGAGCGCCGCGACGGAGACTCGACGGGTGGCATCTGACGTAGGGGGAAAAAAAAAAAACAATACTGTGTGAGAAAAAAGATGTGATATAAGCTGCATCTGCCACCAAAAATTCAACTACCTCTGCAATCTGCCACGGGAAAAAGAACGAGGTCTTGAGAGAGAAAGAAACACGAAAGGGAAGAGCTTCACGGCAACCTGACTAAATCCGAGCTCAAAAGATGCCTGGAAGGAAGTAAAATATCGAGACTTCATAAAAAAAAGGAGAACCACTAGCTATTCAAGATCTTCACAGAATACGGGGCAGGGACGGAATCTTGATTCCAATGAAAAGGGGATTATTTAGCAACTTACCTCATTGAGGGGGGCGGGGTAGACCTTTTACTGATGGCAGCGTGATTAAACGGGAGGGCATAAAGTAAGGAGTCTGAGACATCAGAAAAAAGGTGAGCATCTACTTCTCGGGCCAGCACCACGTCTCTAAGAGGCTTGCGCTCCAACCAATAAAACACACTCAAAACACAGAAAGTAGCGTCCCGAAATGGTCCTCAAAAAGAAGGGAACCTCCATAATTGCCACTTATGAAGGGTTTGCTTGACCAGGGAGCAAAATCAAAAAACAGATGCGAACCAATTGCACAATAGAAAAACGGAACAGCCGCTGGGGAAAACCTACGCGCTCGATTAGAACCGGAAATTTTGGACGAGTCTATCTTCCGCCAGTGAGTAGGAGACGAACGAAACAAGAAATAGGGCAGAGGGAGAGGGGGATTTGTGATTCGAAATAACTTTCCCTCGGGGCGGTTTGAGCCAACCGTGCTGTAAGGCGGAGGGTTGAGGGCGACAAGGCAGTGGGGGGCAAGGAGCCTTCCAGAAGAAAAAAATACCTGTACCCTTGAAATGGCGGCGATGATCTTCGATCACGAAGCATATTGAACCGGGCCACTTCTAGGGGGGAAAAAAGGAGCATTAGTGGGGAAGGAGGAAATGGGGGGGGGGGGGGGTTTTGGTTGGGGTGGTGTGTTGGGGGGGGGGGGGTTTGGGCTGCAAAAAAAGAGGAGCGCGCGTCAAGCTCTTCAAAAGGTTGCTGACCGGGCCAAGGGGCAAAGGCCCGTCTGAAAGGCGCAGGGTGTCCCAAGAGGAAGGGGTGAGACTAAGGAGTGCCGATCTGTGTTTCTTCGCCATAAGCCGGCTTAGAGAAAAAGGAATTCGCAAAGCCTTCCGAGAAAAATTTGTGGCGTCCCCAATCGTACCTTGGGGGGGGGGGGAGGGTTACCTTGGAAAGTGCATATCAAGGGAGAAGGAAGGCACGAAACCAAAAAAGCAATCCTTTGACGACCCTTGCTTTCGGAAAGGGGCGAAATTCACGAAAGCCATAACTCAGGAGATAGGGTAGGGTAAAAACAAAAATCATACCGTGAAGGACTGAGGTTGGCCTAAAATATGGTTTGACCTCCCTACGTATTCCTGGAGGTCCTTGTTCTGCTTCGAAAAGAAGGGGGCATTTGTATCCTTGAAGGAGGGAAAGAAGTGCGTTGAAAGGGAAACTAGAGCGCGCAAAAAACTTCAGGAAGGAAAGGGACCCTTCTCCATTTATCTGATGCGGAAACGGGCGTCTAATCTTTGGGCGAAGTAACGGGGACGTTTTGGGGAAAATGTGAAGCCTAATGAAGGGACAGAGAGCCAATCTTCCCAGAAGACTCCTTAGAATCATCAGAGAGAAACGGATCCTCCAATTTATCGCAGGGGCTGTGTAGCGACCAAAGTAAGGCTGTTGAAGGACACGTATGGAAAAGAGGCAGGGAGAAAAACATCGCCGGACGGAGTATAAAAGGTTTCCCGTCTCGGGACCGTCTCCTCATAGGCTTGGTCGTATTCAAGAAAAAGATTGCATCAGTTCGAGGGGTGGTGGGAAAACAGGTAGGACAAATAGAAGGGAAACCCAGAAGGGACGTGCTCCACTTTGACCTTAAGGAAACTTGCCGCAGGTGGCGGTAAAAAAAGTCTATAACATAGGTGCAGAGAAAGCTTTTTGAAGGAAGCTCCGCAAAAAAAAAAGGAAAGAACATAGGACTCCTTTAGCAATCGCAATTTTTGCGGCCAGCAGCGGCATGCCCTTCAATCTAGAGGACCGGATCGATCAAACGCGAGAGCGGCGGGGGTCACGAGAAAAGGGAAATATGATACGATCTAAAAGGGAAAAAAAAGAAAGAGGAGAAAGGAAGAACGTGACCCTGCATGCGAAAGGGAAGGAGGGTGATCGTATCGTGCCAGAAGCATGAAGTGCATTATCTCGAAGGGCGCACACATGCTCTCCCCAAGGAGAAAGGCGAGCAATGAAAGAAGGACGGACGCATAGAAAAGAGGGAACAACTGTCAAAAAGACCTTACTAAGATCCACCGCGGGCAAAGGTCCAGAAGTACACAAGTGGCGCACGTTCACGGGAAAGGTGGTGACAGGCAGGGGGAACGGAAGAAAGGAGAGAAAAGGGGGGAGAACTTGATGAAAATTTTCAAAAAAAAAGGGAAAAAGGAGTATCTCCGTACCAGGGCGGGAACCCTTAAAAGGGGCGTTCGGTGCGAAGCTGTTAGAATGGTTAAGGGGGGGGTACCAACTTAAGAGGGGGGACCATCGTTAAAAAAAGAAAAAACCAAAGACGCCTCTACGGATGGGGGGGTCTCTACACAGCAGAGGGGGATTCTCTTGCGTGATTATGCAGTCCCAGCTCCCCAGGGAGAGAGGGGGTATAAGAAGAGGAAAGTGTTTGTCAAAGAAAGTGCCCCCACCCCCTTCCAAAGAGGCTGAAGACGCCGAGTTTCAGTTTCCTCTCATCACGAAAAAAAACTGGGAAGGGAGCGCGGGCCGGAGAAGGGAGGAGGGGAAGTCGAGGAAAAAGTCTCGAACCCAAGAACTTTGTGAAAAAGGAAGAAGTGCACTGATACAAAGTTCCCATGAGAGTCGCCCTGCCGACACGAAACACCAGGTCAACGTGGGGAATCCAAAAAGACACTTAAACGATCGTCCGAGAGCACGGTATGATCAAAGGGAGGTCTGGTTCCAAGGGAACGAATGAGTTGGGGGGAGGCGTGGAGGCAGCCGAAGAAAAGACAAGTTGAACTCCGCGGTGGTCGCGTTGCATCTCCAGGCTCAGTCCTTCCTGAAGGCAGGAACCAAAAAAAATCACAAGACGATGGAACAAGGGGGAAGGGTCGGAAAACGCGGGTGGATTATTAAGCTCCGAGTGTAGCGGCTAAGCCAGGAAAACCGAAGGCGCAGAAAAAAGAAAAAGATCAGAGGGGGAGAAACAGAAGAAAGATGGTTTCCACACCTGGGGGTCGCCCTTGACGGAGGCGGGCCTTGACCTGGCCTTGAAAAAGTAGGAGACTCAGGGAGATCGCCATGTTCTTAGGGAGGGGAAGAGCCAAGACGCTAATGCCGTCCGGGACCTTTTGCGACTTCAAGAGAAGTCGGCCCTTTCGGGGAAAAAAATATTGCATCGGGGAAAAGAAATAAGGCAATCAGGAAACCTGACGGGGGGCAGACAGTATAAGGCGAGGACCAAGCTGCAGGAAAAGGGCTGGGCCTAACCCCCCTGTTAGGAATACCGCGCGGAAAAGGCCGGGAAAGGGCTACCCAACCCGCGAGGGCAAGTTCCAATATTCGAAAACCGAAAGCAAGGCAGAAAGAAAACGGCCGGAGAAGACCATTGAAAGGAATAAGACTCAGCAACTCGCGGGGGCAAAAGTTGAGGTCGAAAAACGGAGTCGTTGAATCTCCGCTTCGGGAAGGTCGAATGCTTGCCCTCAGGTCCGGCCAGGGTCGAAAAAAGGGGGGATTTTGGGGAGGAGGAGGAAAAAGGGGGAGGACGGGAACTCTGCCTGGGTGAGGCAAAGTGGCGGGAGCACCATATCAGGACTGAATGCGTGTAGGGGGGCAAAAAGAGGGTGGTTGTAGAGAAAGGGGAGGGCGAGAAAAGGCGTGAAAGGGGTCACAACCTTTCTAGGCGACTAGCTTTCTCGGAGACACGTCGGGGGGAGAGAAACGCCGTGGGATCAATCAGTCAATTTCCCTGGAAGAATCAAGGGTGCGGGGGGATACGACGCAGGGGGATGGTGGAGGAGATGGGGAGTGCCGAAAGGCGAAATGGAGACAACCGTTCCTATATAACTGCCTTCGAGCTTGTAGGGGGGGGCCCAGGAGAAAGTGACTCAAACTTCAAAAAGGGCTATTCGGATCATCGGGGGGAGTCAGAGAGCTTCTTTTTCGCCAAATAGGGAGGGCGTGTCCCCGCTGTGTTTCCGGAAGGATTCGGGGGGGGTGGAGAAAGGAGAAATCTGAAGAAAGTGAGGAGGAAGGGATGGAGGAAAAGAGGAAAAAAGAGAGGTCAGCACTCCTTTCCATTCAGGTAGTAGATGCGCCCAGGAAAGGGGATCGGGCGTTCGCTCGCAAGGGTTACATGTTTGTTCTAATAGGGATATTCTAGGCTGGACGGGGGGGTGACCGAAGAAGGGTGGAGGGGGAGGCTTTCGAGTAGGGCCTGACGTCATTTCTGTGCAGGGTCATTCGAAAGGGCCGAAAGCGTTTTCAGAGGTGCAGAGAAGAGGATTAGGAACATAAACGGATACATTTGGTCTGCCGACTGAATTTTCAAAAAGAAAGGTCCTACCTGTAAAAAAGAATCAGGGGGGGAAGACGTGACGATTCAAGCATGTAAAGCCACCAACGGAAAAAAGAGAACCCCCCCTCGTTCCCCTATACAGGAAAACTGTCTTCAATCAAAAAGAAGAATGTAACGGATTGCGGAAAAAGTGGCGTACGTTTGATTGAAGGGAAGCAGCTGGGAAAGGGCCGAAGAAATCAAAGGAAAAAACTCTCACTTTACCACAAGCAATCTGCTTATCTTTGGGAGGGACTTCTCGACTAGCCGCGAAGGTCGTCCACTTCCAAAGAAAAAAAAGAGAGAGAAAGAGGAATGCCAGGAGGGTAGAAATATCGGGAAACCGTGCACGAGTGAAGAGAAACTGTTATACTTCGCGACCGTACAAGGAGCCCTCCACATTAAAAAAAGAAACCATCACAAGGGGAAACCCTTGAATTGAGAACCAAGTGGAGTTCCACGGAGGTAGCCTACTCCTGCCAACCGATAAACTCAGGGACAGAAAAAAGGGGGGCCGTGACGCCATAAAAAAAAGAAAGAAAAAGCCAATGGAGCAAAAATCCGATCTTCGCACGCCAGACGCATCATTGATCTTAAGCAATCCCCCCGAAAGTTGCCTCACCGGCGGCAAATAGTGGTTAGAACGGAAGGGAGGGGGGAAAGACCTCAACAAACTCAATCGAAGGGCCTGAACTAGAAAGAATTTCGACCCTTTGAAGGAAGCGGAGATAAGTGGGCCAAACTGCCTCGCGAAAAAGACGAAGGTTAGAGTCGGGAGATTATGTGTCGGGGTCGTAAAGAGGGACACGGGAGGGAATCCTTCTTCTCTTTAGGAATTCTAAGAATCCAGAGACAGACATAAGGGCGGGTGGGGGGAACCGTGCTGGGAGCCAGAGAGGCGGATCAAGAAGTTGTCATAAGGGGGGACGCACTAATCAATACTTGGGGGGGGGAGTGGCGGCGATGATCTGCGATCAAGTTCAATTGGGTCACCCTAAAGGGGCCGACTTCTATGCTGCGGTAATGGCTGGGGTCTAGGGTGTACAGGCAGGGGAGCCAAAAAAAAAAGGGGGAGGAAGCAGAGGGGATCCTCGGTTTTCTGACCTGATCGTTCAACTTCCCCCGAGGATCTCTGAACCTGGGGAAGTTTAAAACAATGCGCCTGGGGATGGGGGGAACTAAGACGACTTGCCGATCTTGCGCACATCGGTACGCGTGCTTAAGAAAGGGGACAATGCCGGCTCCTTCAAAAAAGAAGTTTTCCGGCTTGAAGGGGTGGGGGAAAAGAGGACCACTGAGGGGAAAGGGGGAAGGAAAAAAAGGGCATAATCAAAGGAGCCGTCGACATGGAAGTGGAAACACATCTGGCAAATGCGCGGAAGGGGCGGCTTCCGTCGATCACGAAGAAAAAAAATCGCGGAAGAAGGAAGGAGGAATAAACCTTGGCGCATCTTACGACGAATGTCCTGAACTCTAGGGGGGATGGACCTCCAAAATGATGCTTAAGAGGAGAAAGCATCCCCATGGGAGAGGGATTAAGCAAGAGGAAGGAAAATTGTTTTCGATACGCCGAGTCCTCTCCTCCACGCTCCCTTAGCCCGTCGCTCCTTTCCCTGCAGGAGACGCGGGCGTCGAACTCGGAAAAGGGGAAAAGGGAAGGTGGGGTAAGAGGAAAAAAGAAAACGTAAGAAGAAGGAAGGGACCCCTTCGAAAGCTCTTGCAGCGCGGTACTTCCAGAAAACAGAAAAAACCGCGCCTCCAAAAGATGAGGTGGAATGCAGGGGAAAGGGGATTGAAGACCTCTTAAGGAGAAAAAGGCATTCTAAAGCGCCAGTTTCCTCTCCCGAAAAACGGACGGTTTCCCGAGTCCGGGCTCCGGGAGGTTCAGATGAAATTACCCAAGAGGGCAAAACTGTTTTTTTGGGGAAAAAAAAAGGCGAAGGCCTGACAATGGGAAAAGACTTGACGTGCAAAGAACCTGTGACCTTCTTCTGGAGGGGCAGGCGGTGGGGTCGGTTGATCGCAAAAGAGGTGCTCAAGGAAGGCAGAAAGGTCATACGGAGAGACGAGAGCGAGAAAAGGAAAAGGCGGCGTGTTGGAGAACTGAGCCTATATCATTCTTCATCTCGTCAACGATACCTGATCAACTTCGAAAAGAGGAAAGGGGACTGCCTGTGTCCATAAAGGACAAGAGGAAAGTCGCTCAGAGGAAGGGGAAAAAAGATAAGAAGGAGAAGAACAAAAAAAAAAAACTAATGGGGAGCTTTAAGGGAGAGAGAGAAAGAATCTTGAAGGCATTGATCAGGCAAACTGCTGCCGCACGAAGCCATTGAAAGGGCACTTGGTCGGCGAAGAAGAAAGGGAGAAAAAGTAACTAGCCAGACTAACAGAAGGGGAAAAAATATTTGCTGCCCCTGCTCGAAACTCAACCGCCACCTCTTCAAGAAGGAGGGGCGTAACGTCCGGGGGGAGGGCGAGGGAGAACGAAAGGGGAGAAAAAACACAGAGGAGAACTTTAGACGGGAATTGCATACTAACCAATCAAAAAAAGGGCGTAGCCCTTACCCAGCGGAAAAAACGGAGACGGGAGGTTCGGAGGTGTGGACATGGGAGGAGATGCTCCAGGTCAGAAGACTTCCTGCATGTGTCGGCTAAGCAGAAGCTATCACTTTTAGGAAAAAGGGGGCTGATCTGAATAAAAAGGAATGAAGGAAAGGAGGGGAACGACAAAGGGGAATGAAGAAAAGCTTGCAACGAACAAAAACCCACTTCCCCTTTCCGTTCTCTGAAAACGTAGGTTCGACTCCCTCTTCTCTCACTCCCTTTCGCAAAGGGATGGGCCGCTCTCAGGGAGCTGAGAAGTCATCAGCAAAGGGGGGTTCCGCGTGGGCAGGACATGCAAACTTGCACGTTATACAAAGTGCCCGAGTTTCGCCGCCGAGGGGACGAATCCATTTCATACTCGGGAAAGAAAGCCAAACCATCTGGGGACGTAAAGAGAGTCAGATGATCGGAAAGGACGCGATCCATCGAAGAGGTGGGCCTTGTTTTTCTTCGTGTCAGACGATCGAAGGAAGCAACTGGTCGGCGATCTCCAGGAGGACCAGCGTGTGGGGTCAGAAATAAGGGACCGCACGAAAAGGGGAAAGGGTGCATAAGAAAAAAGGGACAAAAGACAAAAAAGGGATAACTTTAACGAGGGGAACGCTAAGGTGCGAATGAAAAGAGGTATGGAGGAGAAAGGGAATTGTAGAGAAATCATGGCATAACCAAACGGCTTAGAGGCAACAACCGGCGTGCCACCCTTTGAATTGAAGGGCTAAAATCTATCGGGGCAAAAAGACCGGGGAAAGAAAACCGAGATCATACGCGAGATAAAAATGTTGAGGAGTTGGGGCCAGAAGCACCCAAGGTCCGGAAAAGAAAGACAGAGGGCAACCATGGTCAGTCATATAATTCGCGGGATCTGGTGTTGCCCCACTCTTCTTGAGGGAGAAGAAGATCATTCAAAAAAGTTCAGTGGCAAGGCTCGAACATTCACCCGGCTGTCTCCCGGGGGCCGTGCAAGGAACCGGAGAGGAAAAGCACGGGGGGGGGCCAAGACCAGGAGGGGGAAAGGGTTTTTTCTGGCTTCTTTCTAAGACCACCTCCAAAAAAAGACTGGGAGGATTGACGGGAAGAGTGTCGGGAAACGCACCATCCGAAGAAAAGGAAACGTTGACCGTCGATCTACTCTTCGGTTGAAGACATAATTCTTCCGGCCAGGACAGAGGAAGCTGCGTGGTACTGAGGAAAAAGGGGGGGGCGGGTGGGTTCTTCAAAGGAAAAGAATACTTTTCTAACACTTAAGGTCACGCCTTGCCTGTTGAGGGGGACGGTTTCTTATCAGAAAAGAGATGATGCGTGCTGGGAGGTACAAGAGGGGGGGTTGATGACCATTCCCTTTAGGGGTACGAGCCTGGGGAGGGATTTCTGCAGAAGTCTCTCTCTTAAACAGAACGGATCAGGGGGGGAGAGGGTTACCCTAAACGTCTTCTTCAGCACCGCAGTGAAACCGTAAACGGGGAAAAAGGGACCTGCGGAAAAAGGCCGCCAATCCCCGCTTGGATGGTGTGTAGATTGTAAGAGACCACGCTCAGGGAGCAACAGTGAACAAATTGCGTGAGAGGAAGGCC
>Ga0179591_1331738_pt1 | contig 15837 bp, 15 predicted proteins | sample CZOMad2_1_08_16f_FD_182891 | JGI IMG/M metagenome (GOLD analysis project Ga0179591, IMG submission 182891) | Vadose zone soil fungal communities from Angelo Coast Range Reserve, California, USA - CZOMad2_1_08_16fungal (PacBio error correction) | ecosystem: Environmental > Terrestrial > Soil >...
CCTGGGTAAGGAGAAACTTGGGGCTTGTAGGAAAAATTTTCTACAACACGTGTAAAGAGGATGGAGAAAACTCTACGTGAGGAGAAAAATTTTAAAGAAAATTAGGGAGCCGCATATTAAGGTCTCCCACCAGGATGAGTATTACGAAACTTTGAAAATGATTGGGAGCGGGGGAGAGGAAGGAAGGGGGAGTTAGAAAGAGAAGAGAGATTGTCGTATCTCTAACCGGTGACAGGAAGAAAAGCGGCGGGGACCGGGAAGAGGGGAAAAATGTTACGCGAAGAAAGAAAAACAGTGATCATCTCCGGAGGCAAGAAGAGGAACAGAAAAAAAAAAAAATTGGTGGTGGGGAGGATTGGGAAATGAGTGTAAGCAGCTCAGCGGGAGACAAATCAAAGAAAGGCAGGGCCAAGTGGGGATTAGAGCGGTGGGTAGGAATTTCGTGGTTGTTCCTAAAGGAATTTGCGTCCTCACGAATCGAACTGAAGTGTAAAAGTGAATCCGCCTATTGCACATTTCAGTGCTCGTGATTTGTGGAAGCCGAGACGCCGCCGCATTGGTGCCACAATACTTTACAGCGGAGTCGAAGCGGAAGCCCGGAAGCGGGGGGGGAACCGATCTGGGGGTGTTTGATTACCTATCCGGGCCTCGCCAACCAGCCGGGGAACGAATTTCGGCTGCTGTAACCAGATCGACAGTGAGGCCGGGAACGTATCGGGATAAAAAGACTAACGACGTAGAAAGCGGCAGACGAGTACGAGGCAAATACCATTTTGTTTCTCTGTGTCTGTGAATCAGGTTCTTGGATGTGGTGGGGAGGGCGGGTTGGAGGAAGTCATCCTTTGGGTTCGCCGGGAACAAGCGGAGGTGCCAAGAGAAGTGTGGGGAGCACTTGGTTGGCCGGGGTAAGTGAGTCGTTTGACGCCTGCTGGGGTATTTCTTGGACACTCAGAAAGGACATGAAATACAGGTGACTGAGCCGGCATAGAAGTGATGCTGGGGCCGTGCCAAACCCCCACAGACCAACCCCCCCCCTCCGCACACCCCCCACAACCCCACCACCCCAGGACACCCAACCACCCCCCACCACCCCCCCCCACCCCAAACCCGACTGAATTACCGCCGAAGCGACCACTGTGACGCGAGACTGTGTTTCTCATACTTCGGGATGCCGATCGCGGAAGGGGGGAGAAAAGAAAAAGTGGGGAAGGGGAAGATTAGATTGGTTCATTCACGGAACGCCCTACTTTAACCATTGTTATTCATCTCCTGCCGTGTTTAGAAAGGATCGACGTATCTTCGGCGACAAGTGGTGAAGTTTACCGAAGAAAGATCAAAAGGCAAAAAAAAAAAAAGGGGAAGGAGTGGAAAAAATATATCAGGGAACCTTTCTTCAGGAAAGGACCGAAGCTACGTCGACATGTCTATAGATGAGAAAAAAGGGGGTTTGACCAGCATTCACACTCTCGGCGTTCTTGGAAAACACCCACGCAAGGCGCGAGAAGGAGGAAAGGGGGATTTAAAAATCCCGACGAAAAAGAGCAAAGACAAGTGAAGCTGGGGTCTCGGTCGTCTTGTATGGCGCTAGCTAGTGCAACAGAACAAGAGAAAAAAAAGCTTAAAAAAAGTTCATCCGAGAAAGAACCCAAGGGGGGAAAAAAATACGCAAAGAATTCTACACATGCGAAACTAACTTCATACCCGCGTACAAAAACGGGGAGGAAAAAATGGGACAGCACTCAGGTAAATGGAACCGAAAAGCTTCAAAAGAAACGCAGGGAAAAAGATGATGAAGGGAGGGAGAGAAAAACCCAACAACAACAAAGAACAAAAAAAAGAAAAGACAGGGAATCAAGAACGTGCCTACTAGTCGAAAAGAAAAAGTGAGAAGAAGAACTTACAAGGAAAGAAATAATTGAAACCTCTTCAAAAGGAAGAGAAAAAGAGGGAAAAACTGTTTGGAGGGGGGAGGATCTGAAACCTGGAGTTTCAAAAAGAATCATCCAAGAACCGACGACGGTTCGACTTCCCTCAGTAACGTTATGGGGTAAGCCAAAGCCAGGCGTTCGTCATAGCTGACGATCACCCATAGGAAAGAGGAAGGATGAAGAGGGAAAAGGGTAATGATGGAAGGAGGACAACAGGAAAAGAAACCACAAACTTCTCTTTAAGGGGTGATCACCACGCGGCAAGGGGACAGGAAAAATTAAGCGGTTGAAGATAAACAAGGGGTGGGGAAGAGAAATCTGAATGCCCCGCGCGAGATGAGTGCGTGACTGAAAGTAAAAGGGAGGGACGAAGTCAAGCAGAAAAAGAAAGATTTCGCCGAATGATTCGGGGTAACAGCAACTTTGACAGGGGAGAAGACCAGTTGGATTCAACGAGCCGCAAAAATGGGGGTTGCACATGGCAGGGATAATAGGCAGGAAAAAAGAGGGGGCGAAAAGAAATCAGAAAAAAAGGAAGAACGTCGGGGAAAGAAAATTAAAAAAGGATCTCATCCAAAAAGGATCCCAGCAAAGGGAAAATATGGACAGTGGAAATTGAACATCTAATAAAAGAGGAATGGCAACCATAAAGGAAAGAGCAGCTTAGAGCAGCTGACGAAAGGGGGAGGGGAAAACCAAAAAGGAAAGTGAGCTCTAAGATAAAGGGGGCGCGAAAGCCGGTGAGAAAGACGGGAGGGGGCTGCTTTAGGACTCACACACCAACGAGGAGAGGGAAGAAACGAAAAAAAAAAAAGGTTTTAAACTCGGAAAAGGCTGGGGGAAGAAAAAACGAATGCAAGGGGTGATGGGGGACTATGGCGAGATGCAGAAAGGGCTGGCTGCTAGTGCCATTTTCAGAAGCATGAAGGAAAAGGAACCTAAGTGGAAAAGAAACAAGGGGAAACGTAGGAGGGAATGAGGGGAAAGAAAAGATGTCACTGGATTCAACTAGACGTTCTGCAAGGCGACTGGAAAAAGGGATCCAGACGATCCGTTGAGTTATCAGAGGGACTCTGGCGCCCCACCAGTTCTGACTCCACTTGAAGGAGGGAGAGCATCAAAAAGTCGGGAGGGGGATCATATCTACTAAAGTGAAAGGACCGTGAAGAACGCGAGACCTAACTCTGTGCGACATGGGGGAGAAGAAAGACAATGATGACTCATCTCGCGCAAAAGAAGTAATAAAAAAAAAGCATTATTTTGGTTGGGATAAAAAAAAGGTAGAAAGAAAGCCGTGGGGGAGAACAAGGGGGAAAAGGGGAGGGTGGGTTTCTCTCATGACCAAAAGGGTGTCCTTCCTTAATCCATCCTCACTGCGAAGAAAAAAAAGAAAAACAAGCCGGATTGAAAGAAAAAAAGTGCTTGCGCCTGAAGAGGTTGGAAGGAAAAAAAAAGGAAATAGGCATCGAAAAAGTAACCGGGGAAGAGGAGGGATGAGGAGATTGAGGCGGGAACATTGTAAAAAAAGTCCAGGGGGAACCGCAACTCGAAAAAAGCAAAAGAGAAGATCTGGGGGAGCTTAAGAAACAGGGGGAGTGGGCCGTGCCGAGGATCGAGAAAAAAAGGGGAAAACAGAAGGCGACGATTCGTCAAAGCCTTGGAGCAGAAAATCTGCCTGTCGTTTGAAGCTTCAGTTGCTGGTGGAGGGGGGGGGGGGGGATGGAGGGCGGAAGACAAGCCTTCAGTGATGGAAAAATCAAAAGGGAGGGGCAGGAAAAGAGAGTTCAAAATTGGGGTTTCAGGCGGGGAAGGCTTTGAGAAGGGAATGCGTGTGAAAGTCTGTGGGTATTCTTACGCTTTATCCTTCATTAAGGGGGGGAGGAAAGAGGGCCTGTAACGCTAGAAAAAGCGCACACAGAATGAAGAAACGAGGCGAAACTGGGGAAAGGAGAGAGCGTGTCTCACAAACGGGGCGTCTACTTGGGGCGAAGGTAGAGTCGGAGAAATTTCTAAATCTCCTAAAATACGGGGGGAGACTCCTGTCGCCCAAGGACGCTCCGAGAAAGGAACTAAACAGTAAAGTCATAGAAGACGCCCGGGGGGGAAAAAAAGGGGGAATCTTCATAAAGGGGAGTGAAATAAGTAAACCATAAGAAAGACAGATAGAGGAAAACACAGAGGAGTATTAAAAGAGTAGTCGGCCAGGTATCATGTCAACCTTGAGGAGAAGGTGAAAAAACGAAACTACTGGGAAACAGGCATAAAAAAAAGGGGGGGAAAAAAAGTTCGGGAAGAAGAGGTGGACTTCAGGGAGAAAGAAACGAAAAGCAGAAGGCTCTCATTCGGCAAGGTATTAAAAACCAGGACCAGCCACTCTCGGACCGCCCTAAACCCAGGTAAAAAAAAAGGGGGGGAAGCGGAGGCTTGCGAGATCTTAGAAAATGACATCAGTAAAAGAGAAGGAGCAACAGGAGAAAGAGGGGAAAGGGGAGAAACATAATGGTCTCCAACAAGCGGCAGGGGGAAAAAGAGAACCGCGAGAAACATTGGGAAGCAAGACCTTGCTGAAAAGAAGTGGCAGGAAGCTCGTAAAGATAAAAGGGGGGGGTAAAAGAGAATAATGCGCCCAACCCTAAGCCCCCCACCACTCAGCCTGAAAAAAAAAAGTACATTCCAGCAGGTTTGAAAAAGAAAGGGTCAAAGACTGTCAGAAGTTCAGAGAAAAGCCGGCCAGAAACATGTAGAGGAAAAAATAGGAAAAAGAAAAGCTGCTTCCAGAGGGTCGAGTGGTCGGGCTAAACTGCACTCTCCTTCGTCACGTAAGGACTGACAGGGTAAAGAGGAGAGGAAGAGACCGATTAACGTTACACCTGAAGGGGAAGATCAGAAAAAGAAGAGCAACCCAAGAGAAAGGGGAATAAGGATGAATTCGCGGTTAAATAAGTGATTCAAGTTCCGCACACTGGTCGAGAGTAAACAAAAAAAAAAAAAGGGAAGGAAAACGCTACCCACGAGATTGAGCTCCTTAAAAAGGAAAAACAAGCAAAATCAAAAAAAGAAGACACGATTGTTTGTCCGGAGAAGTATCGTGCAAACTATCAGAGATTGGCTTGACCTTACACACGCAAACATTCAACGGAGGGGGAAGGGAGAAAGTCAAAGTTTCCAGAGATTAAAACTAAAACGGGGGGGGGGGCTCGGAGGCACAACAGAAAAGGGGGAGCACCGCAAATTTTTTTCAGAACAGGGGATACGCAGAAGGGGGTAGCACTTATAATCCCTAGAGAAGAAAAATGTCAATCAATCTTCCTGGAAACGGTCACTTGAAAAGAGAGGAGAGCCGGGACAGAGCGTGGGGGAGAAAAATCATTAGAAGTTGAAGAAAACTTAGAAATTTGTACTCATATGGTTACGATTGGACATAGATGAAAACAAAAACATAGAGCCGCAAAGAGCTTAAGAATCACGAGAGGGGGAAAAAAAGGAACGGGGAGGAAAAAGGGAGGCTCAGACAAAACAACTGGACGTGAAAGAAGGAGGGGGAACCGTGGTGTGTATCCTCAACAACAACTTATTAGGGGTATTATCAGCAGCCAGAAAACGATCTTTAAAACGGCGGCTTTATCGTCGAAAGGGGATGTGGATGCAGATAGGGAGGATGATATACCAATGGCTGGCGTCTAAGCCATTTTGCCGAAGACATAACAATGAGGAACTTCAAAATGAGAAGAAGTTCAAGAAACGTGGCTTGTAAATGTTCAAATAAAGGGAAAGGATGGGGATATTAGAACGTTTCTGCAAGTGAGCGGGAACGGCTCAAGAGGTAGGTAGATGAAGGCAACCCCACCAGGATCTTATTACGATTACAAACGTAGAAAGAAGCCCAAGTTTCGGGAGACAGAAAAACAAAGGGTCTGCTAATCCACAGTGTAACTTCTGAAGGAAGGAGGGGATGGGGCGGAAGCATGAGAAGGCTCACACTCTGATAGAAAGAGAATGGAAAAAAAATGACAGAAACAATCCGCTTTGATTTGGTAGGGTTTGACACAGAGGAGGAAAAAAACAGTGGATACGGTTTTGTGGGAGAGAGACGAGGGGTTCCGAGGGAATAATTTGGGAAATAATCAACTTCTGGAAATCGGGTCCCGGAGGAGGAGGGAAAACGGTGAGAGTCTGAATATCCGTGGGGAAGACAAAGAAAGCCGAGCGCAGGCAACCGGACGACGTAAATTAGCGATGACTAAGAACTCTTGAAACGAATCTTTTTTGGCCGACCTCAACGGTCAAAAGAGAAACGGAATCATCCTCTAGGCCGAGGAGAAGAGGAGGAGAGCCGACCGAGGTCGTGGATCCTAGAAGGGGGAAAAAAGCCGGCGAAGATCGTAACCCGCAATCCGCTTCTGACTTTCAGAGGTAGCATGTACTTGTGGGGTGGTCGTGTTTCCAGAACATCGTTGAAAGGAAGAAGAAGAAAAAAGAGAGGTTCGGAAGCAAACGGATTTTGGGGCTGAACACAGGGGCCGTGTCCGCGGTCGCGGTTCACGTGTGTGCCCTGCTGTGGGGGGAGGGTCCAGCGCGGGGGATCAAAAAGGTGAACTTTTCTGTACTTGACTCTAGAATGTGCTGGAAGAGGGGAGAGCGCAGGAAAACGGGCAAAGAACCGTCCTTCAAAAGGAACTGGTTGAAGATTCTACTGGTGGCTGCCGTCTGGCCTGGTCGCGGCGGAAATGAACAGAGGCGAAAAAAAAGGTTCAAGATCACTGTCCCGAAAACAAATGAAGAAGAAAAGGAGGGCAAAATTGCAACCGCGAAGTGGGGTGACAGTGCAATCGCCATCTTCGAGGAAAGGGGGACAAGGGGGAAGATGACCATGATAATGAGCGAACTAACAACAACACCGGAGAGGAAAAAAAGCATTATATGGGTCAACATTGGACGCAATGACCCAAGCCTGAGGGAGGACGAGAATCAAGGGTTTGGGGGGGAAAAAAGGTCTATCTTCGGCTTGAGAGGCGAAGAAGACGACCCACTCATCGCAGCGCTCTCTCGCAATGTGTATTTACCGAACCAGAACGCTATCGGAAAGAACCAAGTAACGCCACGAAACCAAGAAGCGGACCCAGTGTCGCGGGGAAGAGAGAAGACGGAAAAACAGCAGCACTTACGAGGCCATCAATTAAACGAACAAACAAGCTGGACCAAATATCATTCGAAAAGTCACGGGCCAAACACACCGCTCAAGTTGTTCATCCACACGAGAGGGCCCGCGGGCATTAAAAAAGAGCCAATGACATTAGAACATCCAGAAAAAAGAGAAAAAAAGAACGCGACAGGGCAAAAAAGCAGCGAATTGACAAAGGCCGGTAAGACTCAGGAGAGTCGACCCGTCGTGAGTCGCGAGACCTAAAGCGTTCCCGTCCCCTGTCGAAACTAAACCCGAAAGAGGCGTTACACGGGGTCGATGGCCTCCGTGGCCAAAAAAGGAGAAGACACTCAAGTCCGCGTACCGGTCGAGCTCTGAGGTAAAGGGATTGGTGGAAGAAAAAGAACGGCTCGAATCTCACACATACATTTGCATACGGCATGAAAAATCGCGATTTAAAACGCAGGAGAAGTGCAATATTTCGACAACCGAGTGGAGGAAAAAGAGACAAAAAAGAATTCATGCTCACCACGGAGCTTGTGAGCTTCTTACCTTCTCGGTGAACTCCCGATCAAACATAGAGGGGGAGGGGTTTTCCTGCCTAAGGGACGCTCGTGCAAGAAAGCATAGTGCGGAGGGGGACGCAGAATCTTTTCGACAACATTCACTCCACGCGCGTCCGAACAAGGGAGGCCGGGACAAGGCTTCGTAGAGAACGCTCTTGTTCCTCGGAGGAACAAACCCTTTTGGAAATCGAGCCGGAGAGAGTTTTCACCTGGCTTTAATAATTGTGGGTGAGGAGAGAGGGAAATAAGCGGCTCCCTACGGAGCAAACTGGGAGTCAAAGGGTAAAGAGACATACCGGCGAGTTTCAGCCACTTGAACGTGCTTTCTGGTTCGAAAAAAGGCTGTTGAAAACTAGCAAGGGGGTGGCGCCGTAATGAAGGAAAAAGAGGAAAAAAAAAAAGAACGCATCGATCGCAAGGAGCTTCCAGCCATCCAGGTAGATGTCGGCTCTGCAGAGAAAGAGGTCTCGAACCGGGTTAGGAGTTTCGTGCGGGAGGACTCTCAACAAAACAAAAGGGGTAGGTCAAACGCATGACAGGGGGAGCGAGATGTGATCTGTCGAGAGCAGCAAGTTGATGGGGTAGAAGGGCGGTCATATTTCTGGCTCCGAATGGGGGAAAAAAGAAAAAATTGAGGGGATACAAGTCTTCCCTCTGGGGTGAGAAAAATCTTGAACTGTGTCTGGGAGAATGGGTATAAAGACGTGATGTGAGGAGGGGGCTTGATTACGTTCGCAATGCGACAGGCCGTGGCTCCCCATTGATTTAACCCGCGAGATCTCGGCTTAGTACTCAAAGGGAATGATGATCGGCTCGAAGCAAAGTTCGGCGAATAGAGCCAAAGGGAGACCTCTCTACGAAACATGAGGACGAACTCTTCCTAGGGAGAATGTTGGCGAAACAGTGTCATTTGACAGCGTCGCGAGGATTGGGCAGGAAACACAAGCGCGCTGGGGTTGATGGTGGTTGGATAGGCGTTGGCCAGCTGGGGGGTACACCGCGGGAGGCAATGAGTCTTTTGGGGGGGGAACAACCACCCTGCCGAAGATATGGGAAAGAAGAATGCGGAACTAACGATTCGTAACGCAGATAGCAAAACTCCTTGGGTGCTCTTCTTTTTTATCCGGGCTTGGGGAAATCCAAAATTGACTAGCGGACAAAACTGAGGGGACATTCCCGTCTCAGTGAAAGAAAAGGAGGAAGTTTGAAAAGGGAAAGAGCCAGCAACTCGCCAAAACTTAAAGCATAAGTTCGAACTGTGTTAGTCCCGATGGCCCTCACGGTGCAGGTACCATATAGGAAGGGGGGACGGGTCACAGCAAAGGCTAAAGGAGCGCAGACGCTTCCGGTTCAAAGACTTGGGAGGGGGGGCTTGGAGGGTTGTCCATTCCAAAGTGAAAGGCGGGTCGGACCGCTTTTCCAATCTACGTTGAGGAAATACAACTTGGGGGAAATCGGTGTAAGAGGCGGCCAGGTGCGTGTCCATGAGGTGTATGTGAACGCGGGTGATCCTGCCGGATGACTTTTTGCGGGAAATGAGTGGTCTGATAAGTCCTGCTTGTAATCTTAGCTCATTACGCCAAGAATGGACCGCTCTTGGAAATGTGTCTCGGGGCAGAGGCATCTCTTTGAATAAATGGAAGGAAAAGAAGAGGGGGAAGCGATGCAAAGGGTCGGTCTCCTAACGCCCCGACTACGCGATCACGAATGCTGGGCACCATTTGGATTCCTCAGCGCCGGGGGTTTGCCGCTTCGGCGTCAAAAATTGGAAAAAAAGGTTGACCATGATATGCGCGAAGGCTCGCCGGAGAAGAGGTAGCGTTATCAGAAGACCTTTCGCAGAAGCTACTGGCGATTGCCGGCACACGGCGGAAGGTGACCATGGTTGACAGATGCAACGTTCGGGAAAGGACAGCTACGACCCACATCGAAGTCGCATGTGGGGACCATAGCAGCCCACAGGAAAGAACGAACACAATTCCAAGAAGCGGACCGGGGTCTGCAGGACTTACTATGCAGCAACTGCCAAAGAGATCGCCGGCAAGTTTACAAAAAAAAGGGGAGGATCACCCGCCTTGACCAATAAGATGGCACGACCACTCAAAAAGGAGAGCGAAACAAACAGGGATCCAGCACTCCTTCGCTTTGGACCGCCGTGCTTCCCGGGAGGAAAAGCAGGCACGTGAAACGACGGGATGCGCTCCACACAAAGAACCAGATAAAAAAAAACAGAGAAAAGGCACGGAGTGACGGCCGGAAGGACTAATCGTCGCCGGAGGTAGGAAACCGTCGGAGTCGCTATATCACTCTGCCCTCCTCGAGGAGAAGGAAGACGACTGCTGAGTGAAGGGATTTGAGCTACTAGGACGAGGGGACGAAAACCGCATCCGCGACTGTCCGGCGTCCTGTTCGACTCCCTATTAACGTTAGGGGGTGTATGCCAAAGCTGCGGCTTCATAAGCAAAGCACTAGCACCGAGAAGGGAAGCGGATTAACGAATTCAGAAATTTAGATACACGGCGGAGAAAAAACTTTGGTGGTATGAGAGAAAAAAGAAGGGCATTTCATCAACTAGTTGAGCTGAGAGTGGCCCTCGCAGATCAGCGCGCATGTTTGTGTCATCTAGAAGAAAAAGGAGTCAAAAAGTGCGGACTGAGACCGTCGCACAGGCTTTAGCATCTGCAAGCGCGTCCAGACGGTATTCAGGTTCCACTGTGGCTCGAGATATTCTATCCCTTGGTGGCTCGAGGGGCACAACCCTTATTGCTTGGGGGGCGAGCCGCGCAAAGGGGGGTGGTGACACTTCTATGTTGTGGAGCAGCAGGCTACCAGAAGGCGTCATGGGAGCCACTTTTACATAATGACAGCACGTCGATTTCAGCAATCAAACTGACGTGTGGGTCGACATCAGACCCATCCCGTTCAAAGTAAAAATTGTCAGGTGCATTGGGGACGACTACAATTGTGAAATAGGGCACCCAATGAACCAGAAAAATAGAGATCGCAGCTCGCATAGATTTCAGCCATCAAACCAAGGGAGATGACAGATCCCACTCGCGAGTTCAAAGATCGTCACGGTTCCGGGGTCCTCGAAATGATGAAGAAAGCAGAAACAGATCTACGTGCAAGCGAACCCTGTGGATCGTCGACTGCAGGTTTTATGGTGGAAAGCTCTGCGATGCGCTATACGCGCGGCGGAGATGTGCCATTTCCATAGAAGGCATACGGGAATTCTACGCCTGAATACAAACTTGGAAGTTGAAAAAAGGGATGGGAGAAGATGGTGAAAACCGTGATGTAAAGGGTCTGAACCGAAGGTCTGGGCAATGCTTGAACCGGGTGGCCTCCCAGACTAGCCGGGAGGTACTCGATTCTCTATGCGCAAAAAAAGGCTTATTACGCAGTGAAAAAAACGCTAAGAATTGAAAGAGAGACAAAAGGGAATGATACGGAAAAGCCACGTTACTCTGGGACGAACGTTCCAGCTTGCGATTTGCGATAGACGGCTCATGTACTCATATCCGCTCGACGGCAGGAAGAGCGATTGAGAGGAAACAAAACAGTTGAGGACGAGGGGGGGGGGGATGAAGGAACAGCAGGCAAGCCGCTGGTATAGCAAAAGAATCTTTTTGGGGGGGGTCGCATGAACCATCTGTTCGCCGTATTTTGCAAAGAAAAAAGCGTGGTAAAAGAGCGGAATTCGGGGGGAAGCCAGAGTAGCACATTCTCGTGCTTGTGACAGGGAAACGGCCGACGTTTGGATTCAATACTACGAGTCGAACGGAACGCCGCGCATGCCTTCTCCTTCCTTGAACACTGCGAGTTTGCCGTCAGCAGGGAAAGGCCACCACCGGGGGAACGCAACTTGTCCCGCTTCTCTGAAAGGGGCGGTACGCGTAAAGCCGACTCAACGTGACAGAAGCGACGAGTCGGAACCCCTTAGAAGCCGCTGCTGCCGTCGCGGGCGGGCAGTTCTTAGGTTGGTGGGGGCTGGTGGTTGGGGAGGGAACTCCGTCATCGGGCCGATCCTAAATAACCCGTGTTCAGACAGCGGGAGTGTGCTGTCGGCAACTTGAGCTGTGTCCGAGGGGGGCCAGTGCAGTCAACTCGCGCTGGTGGGTAATTCTTTAGGCGGGTGATTCCTCCGATTGGGGCGGAGGATCGCCCCGAAGTGGGCGGAGTTGCACGAGCTTCATACCTAGTCAAGAGTCTTGGAAATTGTGAGATACGGTGGGCGGAAGAGAGGTGGATCCTAAAATACAATTGATCGAGCCGCATTCAGTGGCAAAGGTCTCCTGAAACCGATATGCCTAAATGCTGTGATTAAGAACCGGCATAAGTAGCTGGCTCAGGTACAATTGAAAAGGGGGACACGATAAGCAATCTGGTCCACTGAGTGAGGACCATATAAGCGCATTATCCCTGGTAAAAGGGCTCATTGTACTTTGACACTGAACGGGGTCTGATATAGAATCATGGGACCCAGCAGTTCGGCATGACGGAGGTCGTCGGGTCGACAGAGACGACCCTCGAAGGCGCGATCTCGGGCAAATTGCCTACGGAACACCCGCGATAGGGGGGAACCAGACGCCCAGGACACAAGTTTCCAAGAACGATTGCGTGTGATTGTGCAAACAGAAAGAAAGGGCCATAAGTTCTCGCAAAAGCAGAACCTCGACTAAACCCACACATGTGAGAGGGGCAGACCCGAGGAGAGGTCTTCCCGTTTCCGTAGCGGAAACGGAAGGGGCACCGCGAAGCAGGCAACGATGAAAGCAGAAGCGCACAACCCTCCAGCCCAACCCAAAAATCCCCAGACAAAGGACAGGAACGATGCGCCGGCCGGGACGACGCTTCTCCGGGGTGCAGTCATTCTTATCTGACCGGCCAGCAAGGTCGGAATATCGCCGACTGCTGCGTGACTTGTTGGCGAGTTGACGGCGAGAAACTCTCCTTCGTTGCGGAGCCTCAATCCGACAGAGCGTCCGGTGGAAAAGACTGGGCCGCGAAGTCCAATCTTCATAAAAAAAAAAAACCAGAAGAAAATGGGGCAATCAGCAGGATTAAATCATCTAGTGTACACGCAGTGATATTGGACGCTGCGACAACCCGTGGGGAAGGGAAACCAAAAAAGAAGCAACTATGATTGCGTCGGTGCCAACTAGCACGCAAAAACCATCACCCGGCGATGCTTATGTTTATGCACTCGCTCGCCAGAGCGATGAGTCAGGTGGCGCAGCATTTGGCAAAAAGAGGACCAGACGAGTTCGTCCCGTATTGATGGAGAGATCCATCCCTTGGGTCAAACTAAACCATGGTCTTCGCGCCAGTTTTTTGCCCAGGGAACTAAGGCCATCAGGTGGGCGACACATCATCTGTGCAAGGATCCTGGGACCAACGGGGTTCAAGCACTTGTAGAAACGTATGCAGCATCCGTGACATCGGGTTGTAGGGAGGAATCCATCATTCTCCCCCAACGGAACAACAAGTTGTCTCGGTGCATTGGATTGTCTCAATGTCATAGAAAAGGACCCAAGAGAGCCGCCGGAGGAGTCACGCCAACTTTCCAATGCAAGTTAGTAGAAAAGCCAACAGGGAGAAAGCCATGGCCGTGGTTGACTTCGTGATGATCTCTTCAAACTGGGGAGGGGAAAATCTACACGCCCGCACCCACTATAGGTGGGGAAAGGCTTTCGCGACAGCTGTGGATGAGTGCAGTTTGATGGGGGGCTAGATATAACCTTGGCTGGACGGTCTCTTGGGGGTACATTTTCCATACGAGCTTCATTGGCAAGCGGCCCACTGCAAGAAACAATTTTTCCTACGTGAAACGGAAGGAGGAAATGATGGCAAAGACACGTGGGTCGCGACTCGACGTTCCGACCGTGGCTCCCAGATGAGGGAGACGCGGAAGATGCGGCACCACCAGGGATATGTAACTGCCACTGTGACGAAGGCACTTCTCTAAGCAAAGGTTCGTTCAAGAGGCCACAATGGATCTATCGATAGAAAGACCAGTGGTCGGGACGAAAGCCTCTTGCGGGTAATAAGTCGAAGGCAGTCAATCAAATCTGAATCAGCATCGACGGAAATCTAGAGCATGAACCAAGCCGAGGTCGGCGGGTGTCACCTAGTCTCACCGCGTGGGAGAACGGAAATGAATGATTTTTGGGGGGTTCTCTCATGAAAAAACGGGTCCGACGGAATGGTGCACGTGTAATACGAATTCCTGCAGGCTCTGTGCTTTTGAGCTTGGACGCATTCCACGGGTTTGAAAAGAGGAATCAAAGGAAGACAGACTACGTGATTGGCGGCCTTCTCTTGGACACACGATTGCCGTCGCCGAAAACCCAATCCTGTAAACGCCAGTTAGGTCCGGGCTTAAAGCCGGGACCGAGTATCGGATAGCGGAAATCGACTAGTCACGAAGCCTGATGCCTGTCGCGGTTCTGGGGAGCATGTTCTGGGGGTGGGTGGGGCGGGTTGGACCTGGAACGGTGGACGGCTTTGACTCCCACGGAGGGTGCGAACGGAGTTGCGGCAGAACCTTATCGTTTCCCTCGGTGGGTCGGTGGCGGAGGTGGGTGTGATTGGGGACCAGCGGGTGAATCCTGACTGGAGAAACTTTTCTGAACGTGATGGAGGTCGAGAATTTGCTGCTGTGTTCCAAGCATGAAAGCGGACAAATCTGACTTGGGAGACTCTATCTGGGTAAGACACATTGCCGAAGAGAGGGGCCTGCGGAGGGTTCGCTGCTCACCGACGAACGCGAAGATATGCACGAAAGGGCGGGAAGTTATTCAGACTCAGTGTTTGGCCGGCATCCAGTATATTAGCGGGAAAGTTGAAAAAAAGGTTGAAATGGCTGAGCTCTCAACTACGGAAATAGGGAGAAAAGCGCTTCAGGGAAACCTTTTTACTTTGACGCCGAAGCGAAAAGGCGATGCCAGGGGGGGGGCAAAAGGCAGGTAAATCCATGTTTGAAACCAGCATAGAAGGCTCGGCGTTCCTACGAGACAGAGAGAACCCACGCACAGGCGCTCCTTTTCGAAGGACGAAAAGCACAATAGAAAGCCCAAGACACGTTCCAAGGGAAAAATTGGTCGCGCGTCTGGTGGTAGCTCTACTCAGCACTGCGAAAACCGGCCATAAGGCCGAAAAAGGTCCCGCGGGACCAAAACCCCAAACAAAACCGGCACCTGGGGAAAGCTGAAACCGGCAAGTGTTCAGAAACCACACCTCGCCTCTTGGACGACAGCCCCGGGGCTTACCGAGCGAAAATCAGGAAGATTTATCGCCAACCCATCCGACCTTATCCCAGAAAACAGCGACAAGGAAGCATCGGGGGAGGGGCGCCGGGACGATCGTCGCCGAGTCCCGTCGTGAGTCGCTATCCTAAAACTACCAGGACCCTCACTTCGAGGAATCCTCGACTAACAGCCGACTGCCGAAGGGGCTGGTGGCGAGTTGCGAGGAGGAAAAAGCTCGTCAAAGCTGACTGTCCGCGAGGACAGGACCGAAGGAACTTTATTTGTGGACTACAAAGCTGGGCAGTCAGAAGCAGATAACACATTATTTAGACGCAGGATGCGAAGGGAGCGGCAAGTGGATGATGGTCCGGAAAAAAAAATCTGTCGGAGAGAAACCAAAAAACGATGGGAGGATCCCACTCTCTTGATAACTTACCTCTCGGTGGCCATATCGGAACAGAAAGGAGGGCTTGTGTGTTCTCGCTCGGAGCGAAGACGGGTTACTTATTCGAAAACAGTATGGCGAAGTCACGCAGCGGAGGGGCAGTGAAGGAGTTCGTCCCGGGTCACCCTGTGCGGCGTAGATAAGACGATCCCTTGTGGCTAAGATAGGCACTAACCCTTGCTCGAGGGAAAGAAGTTTTTTTCACCGGGCCGGGAAACCTGGTGGGGCTCGAGACGGGCTACCGCACGTGAAGAGGCTGGAGCCACAGAAAACGGACAGAAAAGGACGTCGATTCAGCATCCGTTACAGGGTTCTTCAAACATTAAACATCCACGTTTCCAACGTACAAGTGGGTCGGGTGCAGTATGGTAAGCGTTACCAAGGGAAGGGGCGAGTATGAAAATGTACACAAAAAACTCGCAAGAGGCAACACCATCAAAAGGCTGCAAGTTCAGATGACATAACACAGCTTCGAAAGGGTACAAAGAGAGGCTTGGGTTGGAGG
>Ga0179591_1208330_pt1 | contig 15836 bp, 19 predicted proteins | sample CZOMad2_1_08_16f_FD_182891 | JGI IMG/M metagenome (GOLD analysis project Ga0179591, IMG submission 182891) | Vadose zone soil fungal communities from Angelo Coast Range Reserve, California, USA - CZOMad2_1_08_16fungal (PacBio error correction) | ecosystem: Environmental > Terrestrial > Soil >...
ACCGATCAAAAACAAACCAGCTTTATCAATAGGTAAGCAAATTGCAAATCGGGTGAAGATGAGAAAACTTAACTACGGAGCCGAAACCGCTGTAGCGGTGTGAACATCATACCGTTCGCTTATTTGAGTGAAATAAGAAATAGGTGCTCGAGTGTTGGCCGAAAAAAGACATCGCACCGTGCAACAGAAATCGGGGGTGGAAGCCCTGTCGGTGAACGAAAGGAAGGAGGGCCTTATTAACACACCGGTGAAAAAAGAAGACAAAGGGGACAAAAAGTAATCATTGTCTGCCCCGCAGGTTGCATAGGGGGGTGGGGGACAGGGTCCGTATTGCGTCGCGCTGCCGGGGTGAGGGAGCCCTACTAAGTCGCGGGAAACGGACGGGTACCAACTTCGAAGAATGTCTCACTCTCCTCTGTCAGCAATCCAGAGCGTCAATAAAGGGGGACGCCGTAAGACATCAGAGCACCACGCAGCGCCAGGCGGGTTTGGTTGGGGCGGGATGCCCTAGGAGAAAGAAGTAAAGGTAATGAAAGGGTCTAAAACGAAAGGTCGTGTTTTGTTGCACGGAAAGTAGGCGTACGACGGTCAGTGAATGGAATCGATGAACATCTTGGTGGCGAAGAGCAGCACGGTAAAGGAAATCCTGGGTGGGGCACCAGGGACGGGGAGTCCCGGAACAGAACGCGGCAAGGAGAGTTCCAGGGGCTTAAGTAGGAAGGATGTTCTGCAAAGGCAAAGGTAATAGAGGCAGCACAACCCCATGTCATCCAGGTGGAAACCGCGGAGAACACACAAGCTATGTTCGTAATGGGGGTGGGGGCACTGGGCAACACCGATAGGTCGGCATTTTGCGTATAGTGCAGGAAAAGACTTTATCGGGTCGAAGGAAGCAGGAGAGAAGAAAGCCTAGGACGTCTTGCCGCAAAAGGGCAAGTTAGAAATGGAACCAGTAGATAGAAATGGGGGCCAGCAGAAGGAGGTTTGTAGCCGCGAATGAGAACGAACGACCAAATAAAAGGGAGCCAAACTGAAATAACAGCTTGTGCCCATGCCTCCGAACTCACGGAGGCGTGACAGCCTGATGGAAGGCGGGAAGGCATGGTGTCACACGCCTTGCTTCAGGGGAAGAATTAATGAGGAGATCGCGTCGAAGGAAAGAAGAGAAACACCGCGCCGATGGAACAGGCCGCGGGAAAAAGGGGGAGCCGCGCTGCTGTCTCCGCCTGCCATGATACTGGACTCGCACGAGCCCGCCGGAGGGAGAAGAGCTCAGGGAAAGAATCTGGTTTAAGAACGAAAGAGGGTAAACTAGGCATGCCAGCAAAGGCGACTCCGTGGGGGGCTAGGGTTGAAGTGGAGGAAGAGAATAGGCGCCGAATGGGAGAACTTACGCTCCTGAGAAAACGGAAAGGAAACAATCGTCCCAAATACCGCCGCTAGGGCCATTGAGGGTTTGAAGTCGCCCTGCTTAGACAGAGGGATGAATCCGGGTTGGGGCTCTGGGTTTTAAAGGAAAAAAGCAAAGAGGGTTCATTTGCACCCAATGGCCTGTTAGTCTTTCTGGCTCGCCCTCCTTATCGGAAAAAGCGGGGGAAAAGTAGAGAGTAAAAAAAAAAGGACGGGGGGAAAGAGGGAAGAAGCTGACACAGCTGCGGTACTGCTTCTTGGATAGCCGAACAGATTAAGATGAAGCCGTACCGGGAAGCCGGGCAGGGGGTAGAAAACGACGTGGGTGACTTAGAAACGCCCGGGTCAGGCGACTCAGGAATGAGCCACTTGACCGGGAAATCTGGGGCAGCGTTTCGCTCTTGACTAACATTAAAAAGAAAGTTTGCAAGACAGAACAAACCGCGGGGGAGGGAAGGGGGGGAGGGCATATGACCATTCCTGAAAGTCGTTCAATGGATTGGCTAAAGGGGTGGAAAGTGAGTGTAGATATCATACGGCGCCGATGAATGTACATAGAGCTTTTTGGAGGAGATCTGATGCTGAAGGTTGCCCAGAGACTGCTTAGGAGGGCTTCTAAAGTGGCGTGCTGACGAAAACCGATGGGTGATCTGAGTCAGGCGCCGGGCCTTCTGCGGTATGCAGAGCACCACACGCCGTAGTCGAGGAAAGGAGAGATAAAAAAAGGGAAAAAGGGAAAGCCGCCGCCTGCACCAGATCTAGGCGATCACGCAGAGCCCGAACAGCGCAAAGGGGGTAAAACTGAAAGAGCAATCGAAAAAGAAGAAGGACAACAGCGGAAGCCGGACGATAAGAGTTCGCTCACCAGCGTCCTGTCGACAAAGGGGGGGGGGGGGGGGGGGGGGGGGGGGGCGGAAAAAGGGTGAAAGACGCGGCATGGGCCCGCGGACAAAGGAAAAAACGGCAACCACAGCGGGGCCGCGACATGTCGGTTTGTCTTAACCTGTTCGCTAGAGCCCTAGGCAAGAAAAGAGAAGGGAAAGGTCAAGTGGAAACGAGGAGTCGGAGACCATGTGGAACTGGGGAAAACTCGTGCCTTGCAAAAAAAGGAACGGGGACGGCTTCACGAGCCGACGAGGTGGAAACGGCGCGTGACCGCATGGGAAAAGGGGGAGGAATGGAAGCGAGGAAAAAGAGAGGGGGGGAAAAACGTCCAGCAAAGGAAACTATACACGATAAGGATGGAAAAGGCTCCAGGAAGCAAAGAGGGTCAGGCACTTAACACTCCGTGAAGGGGAAGGAAAGACCGAACAAATAAAGATTAGAAAAGAGGCTCTCGGCATCGGGCAACGTCAAAAAAACAGGCCAACTTCGGTACAGCAGAGTGGTTCCTGGGGAGCAAGATAAGGGAGGATTCCGGCGCCAGCGAGAAGGAAGGAAGAGAAAGACCAATCGCAAAAGGGTCAGCTGGGGCGAAGGGTTAAAAAGGCCTCGTCACCTCTGGTTCCCGAGAAATATAACGGACACGGGGAAAAGACCTCAGGAAAAAGACAGCCCGGCTCGTGGACAAGGGGGGGAAGAAAGCATAGGAAAAGCCGCTGATGCGAAAACTTGCACTCGAGCACGGGTTTAAAGGAAAGGAAGGGCTGTGCTGAAGGGCTGTTTCAACAAGGGTGTGTGAAGCAGATCATCAGGAGCTAAAAAGGAAACCCAAAATGGGAGTGGAAAAAAACGGGGGGGGGGGGGGGGGGGGGGGGGGGCAAGGGGGGGGGGGGGGGGGGGGGGGGTGAGGGGGGGGGGTGGTGGGGGGGGGGGGGGGGGTGGGGGTGGGGAGGGTTGTTGGGGGGGGTGTGGGGGGGGGGGGGGGGGTGGGGGGGGGGGGGGGGGGGGGTGTGGGGGTGTTTGGGGTGTTTGGGGTGTTGTGGTGGTGGGTTGCTTTGGGTGGGAGGGGAGTGGTGTTACGTCTGGAGGGGGAGGGAAGGGGGGGTTGGTGTTGGGGGTGGGCAGCAAGGAAGTTGTGCCCCTTTTGCCGCCCTCCTCCTGTTCTCACACGCACTACCGTCTTGCCGCCGCCGGTCCCCCCCACGGGTCGGGTCAAAGGCAGACTGGTCTTCTGTTCCGGGGGGACGAGTTCTTCAACCCGGGGCCGACTAGCAGGATCCCCCACCTTTGTCTTAATCCGGAAAAATCTGTCCATGTAACGCAGGCAAACCACACAACAAAATCAATAGCCACAGGAATATAATACTCGAGGAGATTCGAACTTAGCTCCCTCAGAAAAAATGATTGGGTCACATCATAAACACGCCGCAACATTCTACATCGAAGGGGTGTGGGCAGTCGGCCAGGGAAAAAAAATGGAAAAGCAGGGATCGTTGAGGAGAAAAACTTGATGAACATGGGGAGAAAACTGATCGGGTGGGAAAAGAACGAAGGGGTGGAAAGCATCATGGAGATCGATCCTAGGGGACGCGGAACTCGAAGGGAGAGGAGTTTCCGCGGAGAGGGAATGGCGTGCAGAAAGGAAGCCTCGAGACGCGAACGGGGCTTCTTTAAGGCGGTTCGCCACCAGCAAGTGGTTCAAAGGAATGAAGGAACTTGACCTGCGGGCCGGGGGAAAAAAAAACAAGACTTGGTCGGGTCTACCGAATAGAAAAAGAGGGAGAGGTCTAGGGTTGCAGACAATGCAACTAAAAAAGCCGCTGCGTTTTTCGTCTGGAGGCGCGGAAAACCAGGCGAAGAAACTGGCAGAGAGGAAGTGCTATAAAGAGGGTGAGAAATCCACTCACGGGTGGTCCAAGGCATGTCAGAGACGTCTAGTGTCAAAAAAAACGCGCGCCGATCGAAAGATCAGACGGGACCACAGGAACAAAAAAGATGGAAAAAGGAGGGGACAAAATCTCTCAAATAAAGGAAGAGGGGGGACTGCCCTGAGTGCGAAGGGGTCTCAAGGAGGGGTTGGGTAAAGTCCGGAAATGGGGAAAGGGAACGAAGTGATGCAAGACCAACAAGAGGGAAGGCCGGCACCAAACGGAAAACATCAAGCCGAGCACCTATCGGAAGAAGCATGGTACCCTCGCGTCGAAAAAACGAAAGGGACCACCCATGGATGACGAGTTGGGACATAGCAAGCTCAGCTAGGACATGGGAAGAGGACAGAAAAAGGGTTCAAGCTAAGCGGGTGGGTAAAAAATATGAGGGATGAACCCACTCTGAGGATAAAAATCAAGAAAAGACTGCCGGGGGGGGGCAGCACCTGAACCAAAAGGGGGAACATCAGAAGAGAAGGAAAAAATGAGACCTGAGCCGATTCAAAGCGCTTCATTAAATCGCTACCCTTCACATGACTAAAAAGGGGGGATGCGATTGCAGGGTGAGTACCTACGAAATCTGTGTGACCGGAATAGCGGGGGGGGTCGGTCACTCTGCGGGTGCGCTAGAGAATTAAGGAAGAGGGCTGCCGATCCTGGGGTAAAGGCACGAGGGAAGGGCGTGAGTAAATGCTAAGAATGGACCCGGAATACTAGAGGTAGAGAAAAGGAAGAACTACAACAAGCACAGAAAAGGAGATCACGGGGGGCGAAACTAACCCGAAAAGTCAGCATCAAGAGGACGACCATGATGTCTGTGGAAGAAACAACAGGTTCTTAAAGAGCTTCAACAGGACCGACCGCCTATGGAAGCAGAACGCCTGTGGAACATCCATATAAAAACCAGGTGCTGAAAGAATGCGCACAGGAGACCAGGTCGGAGATGCGCCGATCAGACAAGGAGGGGAGGGGAAAAAGAAAAGGGCCGGCACTCGCCAACTCAAAAAAAAAAAAAGGAGGAGGAGAAGGAAAACGAGTGAAAAAAGGCCAGTGAGGTTCAGCAGTAACCCCTGAGAGAAAACCGTTTTTATGGGGTAGCATGCGGGTGCAGGCTGAAAATGGGTGGGTGCGGTGCCACAGAGGAAGAATTGTGGTTAGTCCTCAAGGGGAGTGGCAGGGAATTGCAAAGCGGGAATAAGAAAAGGTGAAGGGGAGGGCAATGGAAAGCAAGGTGAAGGATTGAAAGGGGGAGTCAGCAACCTTGAAATCGAACAGGGATCGGGGGAACACGGGTTCGAGTAACCACTGCTATCGACAGTATCGGAAGAGGAAAGTTATCGAAAGAGAAGATCGTGACAAAACCCAGAAGCTGGACATAGACGGATAGAAAGCAATCCAGGGGAAAAATGATACGCCCTGCGCACCTAAGGACCTGCTGGAGAGGACGAAGAACAGCTTAGCATGGAAGATTTGGGGAGCGACGGAGGCAGACATAAAAAAGGGGTTGCCGATCAGGATCACGTGCAAGGAGAGGCGGAAGGGAAAAAGGGACCTGGTACTGGGAAAATCAAAGTACTTTGGGGGGAAGTGGGGCCGCCATAGGGGAAGGAGGAGCAGTGGGCGGTGGGACAAAGAAGGGGTCCGGGAGAAAAAGATAGAAAACAACGGCGGCAGGGAACGTCTGAAGAGAACCGGGAACGCAGTGGTGTTGAACATCAAAAAAAAAAAGAGATGGTAAAGGAAAGGAGGACGTAGGATCGGATGGAGAAAAAGAGGACCAGAGACCAAAAGAACTCTCTTGGTTGGACCGTCGTGGAACGTAAGTACTAGGGCCGATGTAACACCAATCAACAAGACTACCGTCGGTCAGGACGATCCGTTAGGCTATAAATTGCTTCCCTCAGGGAGAGGGATCAGATATAGGGTCCTTGAGAAGAAGCTTAAAATCGGGCACGAAAAAACGAAGGCGACGCACACACACAAAGGGATGCACAGGGATCTGAAAAACTGTCTCCCTAAAGGTAAAAAGAGAAAAAAAAGTTGGGCAGAAGGAAGGAGGCGCCGAAGGAAAAATCAATATCACCAAAGAAGGCGGATGCCGCCGTTGTGGTGGAGACACTCCTTTAGGCGTGCTGGAATAGGTAGAAAAAAGTACGGGGGTTTGGGGTCAAGTGACCGCTGGTAGGTGTCCCGACCGCCGTCAGTGAACAGAGGAAACTACAAGGAAAGACATGGCAGCAAAGAAAAAGGAGGGATCAGCATTCGTGTCTGGCGGACCGTGAGGTCAGAGAAAAGAACACACAGATCACGCGTCCGCGGCGAACAGAGAAGGAGCAAAGGATGGCAGTAAGAGACGAGAGATCATCGGAGCACCCATTTACATACAGTAGCAGGGGGAGAAAGAGAAAAAAACAAACGGGAGATCATGCGATTGACTTGGTCATCGAAGAAACCCCAGCTTAATCGGCAGGGGCAAATGAGGATTCTGGAAATACCCGTTCTCAGTAGTGGGGTAGGAAAGAAGCAGACCGAGGGAAAAAAAAACGTCCTCAATCACCAAAGGTATACAAAACGGGAAACACCTGGTCGGCCGGCGCGTGAGACAAGAGGGCTCCAGCAAAGAGGGCAAAGAAACAAGAACAACGGTTAACTGAAGTTTTTGCCAAGCCCGGGAAGTGAGAGTGAGATCGGATTAGTCGTAAACCCCCCAAGCCCGGGTGGGAAAGCCAGGTACTTGGGCGGGAGGATCTCGCTTACCATAAGGGCCAGGACAAAAGCGCGAAGCACGCAAAGAAAAGACTATAGAACGCGTGAAAGGTTGAAAAGATCACATGGGCTCGGGTGGACTCCGGTCCCCCGAAAAGGCAAAGTGTAGGACTGGGCCTGAGTATCGTACAGGGAGTTTCCGGAGGACGCAGGATCTCCTGGGACTGCAGGACTCAAGGCGCTATGAAAAGGTGACGAGGTTCTGCGCAGAAGCATGATAGGGGGCGCCGGAGTCGCCAGAGGTCTATAGCCAGGAGGCGGCAAAAACCTACAGGAAAAGGTGGCCATTATACTTACGTGCAAAAAGGCAGAGGGGATAAAGAAATGGTAATCGGGTTGGGTTTCGGGTTGCTGCGAAAGCGCGGCCGTGGTCAGTGGAATGAGGAAAAAATGGTCGTAGGGCTTCTCGGGGAAAAAGGTCAGGGAGATAAACAAACGCGTTGGTAGAAAACGGAAGGGTGGGATACGGGGAGCGACTTAAAAACCTCGCTTCGGGACACAAAATCGCAAAGGACAGAATGAAGGCAAAAATCCGAACGGGAAGTCCGTCTCCTTCTTCCAATGGTAAGAGCCCACTGTTGGGAAGGACTGGGACTCGAATTGCACATTGACAGCGGCACGGAGCTGGCCGCGGGAGAAGCGGCGCGAAAAAAATGTACGGAAACACCATCTCACAAGAAACCGGGGGGGGGAAACTGGACTGGGGGGCAAAAAGGGAAAGTTCCGTAGTCGGGGTCGACGGAGGTAGAAAGGGACGATGTGTTGTATCTTTCTGAAAAAAAAACACGCGATGTGCATGGCGGATATGACTGCTGCTGCAGGGTTGACCCAAAGAGACTCTAGGACTGTGGATGCCTGAGATCGAGAAAAAAATATGGAGTTTGCAGGGGTGACGCTTGGACAAGAAGAGGGAACTGCTTGTAAAGGTTCTCGAGAAACAACCCCAACGGAGTTTTCTGAAAAAAGGACAGGATGCAACCAGACCGCGTCCTGAAAATAATTAAAATACCAATAGGGAGGGTTCGCTAAAAAACATGTCTTGAAAGCACAAGAGAAGCCTGGGGCACCCGGCAAGGAAGGATAGAAAAAAGAAAGAAGCATGTACAGCTCTTCGCCGTACGAAAGGAGACACAATTCTAAACAGGAAGAAAGGGGGAAAAAGCGCATGGTCCCGATGGAAACGCACCAGACTGAAAGAGGAAGCGGTCGTGGGGGGAAAGTCTACATGTCGCAGAGCGACAATCGGCAATATCCAGAGGATCACATGGCAGGATCAATTAGGCTGCTGACACCGGGGGGGGCATGCCATAATAAACAAAAATTTCGGGAATAGGAATAAATCCCGTAGCTGAAAAAGAACGCATGTGGGCAAAAGAAAAGCAGAAGTACGCAGAGAGTTCGACTCGCCACGTAACAGTAAGAAAGCATGTCGCCAAGAGCAGAAGGAAGGGGAGAGACTGCCCTAAGACGCAACAGCTTGGTGAAGAGGGAAAGAAGAACCTCCTGAGTACTCACGCCACCAGATTACGAGCTGCTACTCAGGAAAGCAGGGGCAAAATATAGGAAAAGGGACTTCTTTTTGAATATTTGCCTTTCTCAACCTTCGCCATAGAGAGACCGAAGCCACAGAGAAGGGCTCTTCATCCCGTCAAAGAGCAAAATGACTTTGGAAGCCGTGGGCTGGAACAGCCTCGTCCATCCTTATAAAGTGAATACAAAGAGGTAAGCTCATGCCATAACACAAACCATTTCGTTAGACTCTAGCCTCATCATGAGTAGAAAAGAAGATGCGGCGCACTTTCCGAGAAGGGTACTCATCCGACGAAGGGTGCGGAAAGTTGCTGAGGACACCGGGACTCAATGAAGTACAGAAAAAAAAAAGGCTTGGACCACTTTGAAGGTTTAATCACTAATCACTGAGAGGGAAAAAATCCGAGGTTCAACAGAAGGGGAAAAAGGAGTTGTCACCGGGCGAGAAACGGGGTCTTCGGTGGCCCAGTCATTCACCGAAATCTGCTAACGACGGCATCCAGGTAGAAAAGTGTCCAGGGAAAAAATGCCGGTATGATGGCAGCCGGCCGGAGGGCAGGCAGGCACTCCCCTTCGAAGTCTACGAAGGATTGTTAACAGAGAGATCCTTAAATTCCTACCTAGCAGGGGGGGCGAGACAGAAACCACCATGAAGAAACGCGAGAGCTCCAGTCGAGGAAAAGCGGTGACTTGCGACGAAAGGGAGACTCGCGCGCGGGGGCACAATCAGGCGAGACGCGCTCGACGGGCGACAGTTCCGCCGGAGGAACGTAGGAAAGAAAGAAAAAAAAGGAGGGGAAAAATCGACGCTGGCTGCCCTGCTGCAGGAAAAAAAAACCATACTCAGATGTTCATCGGCATACGGGGGACTTTGAACAAACACGCTGGTAGGGGGCGGAAGTACACGAAAGGGGGAAGAAAGTGCTCAAGCAACTACCCGTCGGCAGAGGAAGCGTTTGTGCTCTGTGCGGTCAGAAAGTTAAAAAAAGGCGCCTACGTCTGGGCTGAGCGCGAAGAGGATAGAGACAGGAGCACTGCATTGAAAACGTTAAGGGAGGGTCGAGGCGCCTCACGAAACTCAGAGCCGGAAATGGAGAAAAAAAAAACTGACGGCGTGGGGGCAGCAAACGACCCGATCGCATGACCGCTTTCGGAGGGGAGTCAAACGATGTTTGGGGACGCCAGCGGCTGAATGTGCCCGGGAAGGACTGGTTGCCACCCAAAGCAAACAGGGTGCACAGCCTCCGCTTGGTTCAAGGGGGAAAAAAGCAAAGAGAGCAAGAAGGTCAAAAAGGGAATACCCCTCAGGAGTTCAACACAGGGGAACAAGTTCGGTGCGCCGCAGGGTTAAGAGAATCTTCGAACGTTAAAACAGGGGAGAAAAAGATCCGGCCGGTGAGGGGACGCCATCACCACGTCAGGGGCGGGGGAACAAGAAAGGATCAAAACAACCAAAGTCTTAAGGGCACGGGAGGACGGACAGTGGCCAAATGCTCTCCTGCACGTAAAACAAACCTAAAAAAGGAGCCTCTAGTAGCTAACAAGGAAATCCTGCAAAAAGCAGGGTCTTCGGGAATGAAAAAAAAAAATCATGGATTACGCGGCTCTAAGGGGGAGGACCCCTCTCGGCCAAGACGAAACATCCTATAAGGGGGTCGGAAACTCGCGTCTCATTTTAATGAAGCTGGACCGCTAAGGGTCGAGAAGAGGGACGCCAAACCAGGGCAAGGGGAAAAAACCCTAGCCTGGAACGACGGCGTACGCCATGCCGGAGGGGGCAAAAGAAAAGAATACTCCGAGCTGATGTAAAGAGAAACATACCTTTCAGAACAACGCCAAAAAAAAGGGATGAAAAGCCGCACAAACAAGTATCGCGGAGGGGCCGCAGCGACCGAAAATAAAAAGGGTAACATCTCGCACGATCTCCAAAAAAAGAAACAACATGGCACAGGAAAGGACTCGGGAAACAAGAGAGGAAAAGAGAATAACTGTGGTAAAAGGGTGGGAGGGAAAGGTAAGGGGGTGTATGCGAGGTAGGCGAAGGCAGAGAGAGGAAGAGGAGAGGTATATAATAAAAGGGGGCCCTGTCATTTCTTTACGGGGAAACCCTCAGGAGAGCGAAAACAAAACCGGGGAAGGGGGTGGCTCAAAAGGACTTGCAGCCAGTGGCACGAGTGGGTTGTGCGCCCACAGCGAAAGTGGGAACGGCGGTGAGTCTCTGACAAGGGAGAGTATATCAATTAGAAAATGAAACGCGAACTGAGCATAAATGCAAAAGATGAAATAAGCGGGAGTCGTCCCCCGGGGATCCTGTAAAAAGCTGGGCAAAGGGGGGGGAGTAGCCGCTCTCAAAATAGAGGCCAGTCATCAGAGTTATGACCCAGGAGAGGCATTAATAAGAGGAAGGAAAGACGGGGGACGCAGGCCCGAAGGGACAAGATAGGAAAAGGGAGAATACAATGATTTTCCGATAATCTAATCTATACCGGGTTAATTGTCTCAAGGGAGCTCCAGATTGCCTCCCCGATCAGGGCGTGCAGGGATCTTCATGAGGAAAAAAGGTCTTGAGGCGAGATCGGGGAGCGAGGCAAAAGATACGAAAGAGGGACAAGCACAGGCCGGGCTTAGGAACGCAGAAAGAAAGGAAAGATTTCGCTGGAACGCGAAAGAGGGAACTCCGAAAAGTTGTTAGGAACCCCGAAATGGGACCAAGGAAGGAAGTGGGCGCGTTAAGGGGATGTGCGTCGGCGAACAGAAAAGAAATTGGGGGGGACGTGAGACCCGACTGGAAAGGAAGAGAGACCACTCAGGGGAAAAAAAAAACGAAAGGTGTCAGGGAGACGGGTATTCGAAGGGGGGCCCCAATCAGGGAAAGAGGGCGGGATATCATGGGTGAAGGAGAAGCTGCGCGTCGACGGGAGGCTCCATAGCGCGGCCCTATAACACGAACAAGAATATTTCGAAGAGACGGGGAGCTCCACAGAGTACCGCCGAGAAATTCGACTGGGGGGGAAAAAATGCCGATCGCCGGAAGAGTTTTGTAGTTGACTGGAAAGAGGAGACGCTACGTTGTATGGGAAAAAACAGACAGCAGTTTTTTTTCACCAAAAAAAGAAAAGTAATAAAGGCCTCGAGGAAAAAGGCAGGGGGGCGAAGATACAGCAGCAGCACGTCGGAAGATCAGCAGTTCTTCAACGGAGCCAGACAGCAAAAACAAAGGGACGTTCAGAAAAGGAAAGCCGGTGTTGAGGGGACATCAATAGGGGGACAAGCGGAGGAAAAAAAAGTCTCAGGTGGGCCGCGTGGAAAACAGCTCATCTGGAAATGTCACGGCAGGTTGGGGGAAAGAAGGAAACAAGACAGGGGAAAGGCAGGAGCTGACATTTGAGGGGGAAACAATCCCGTACCCGAAAAGGAGTATACACAAAGCAGAGACGGAATCAAGGTAGGAAAAAGCAGCATAAACGGCAAAGAAAGGACCTTAGAAGAAACTTGCCTCAGCGAAAGGGAAGGCGCGGGGAAGACGCAGAAGCTACCTAAAGCGATCCCGGACGACTCGAAGGGGGGGAGCCGTCCGGAACTAAAGTCACCGTTATCTTTGGGGAGATGCGAGTTCGACACAAAAGCCGGGTGTCAAGAGGTAAAAGTCTTCTGGAAGCTCATGAGATCAGGGGAGAATCATCTTTTACCCGGAAAAAAGCGCAGGAAAATCACGCGGCCGGGATGGAGAACCCTTGCGCGGGGTTGCACAGCAGAAGGAGGAGGATCCGCCTGCTTGCGGGAAGGTACTCCCCGAAGGACCATGGTATGGGGGAAGGCAAAATTCTAAAAAAAAACGTGTCAGGGGAAAAGAATTCGCCACACACGAAAATCCAGAAAGGTAATCGATGAACGGTGCGAGGGCCAGGAAAAAAAAAAAAAGGTGGGACTGGGAGTTTCACTAAGGACTTTAGAAGAAGGAAATCCCCAGCGGCGGAAAAGAAACTCCTCTAGGGGGAGTTAGACAGGCGCAGGACAGGGGCTTTCTTAATGAAAGGGTTGGGGGTTCGGGAGTAAAGTAAAGATTCTGGCCGAGTACAAGGCGGGGGCGGACGGGCTCGCCCAGTAAAGGAGAAGAAAGCGTGGGCGATTCGAATAAGGACTTGGGCTTGGAGAGAGCTCGGCATTGTAAAGGAAGACTGGGAGACCAGTTGACAGCTTACGGCTAAGGAGCGAAAAGGGGAGAAAACTTCTCCGTGATGACAAGAAGTGTAGGCCCTCCTGGGTCAGCATCATTGACCTTGACGCACCAAAAGTATCTTGGGCCCGCGGGGGCGGCAGGTGGAACATTTGAAACTGGCCACCATCAGCGAGGGGAAACTCTGTTTGGGCCGAGGGGGGCTTGGGGGGGGGGGGGGGCAATCAGAAGGGTCAGTGGGTCGTTCCAATCCTGTGTCTCCTCGAAAGGGTTTGTTGGTTTTTATAAGTCCGTCGCAGATGTGCCGAGCTGGGAGGGATATATGCTGCTGAAGGGGTGACCAAAAAAAGCTTCTGTAAAGGGGGAGCGGCTTGGATCGACGAAATCTGCCAGTGAAAAGGAGGAGAATGGTCCAGGCGTGGGGGCGTAGCCTCAAGTCAACACACAAAATATTGAAATAGATAACAAGAAGAACTGCTAGAACCTGAAGCTGCACCAGATCGGGGATGAGCACCCAGAGGAGTCCGTCGCGAAAAGGATCAGCAGAATCGCAGAAAAAAAAAAGAATGTACCGCGGCCATCGATAGAAAAAATCTTACCCAGGTCACAGGAAACTGTAACGGAAGAGGGGAAAAACGCTTCCAAATAACCACAATTAGAAACGGGCGCGGTTCTGGAAAGTTGGGAAAAGAAGGGGGAACTACGAAGAAGAGACACTCTCCGGACCGATGAAACGGGCCCTAAATCGTTGGCGGCAACTTCTAGAGGAGAAAACCGGCCCCTACTCAAAAACAAAAAGTGCTGCAAAGGCCGACGAAGGTCCGGTGGCATTCCCCCTGCAGAAAAGGAAAAAAAAAAAGGAATAATTCCCATAATCTGCTGCGAGAAGTCTAAAAGAAAAGTCCTAATCTACTTCGAACAACGCGCACTAGAAGGGGTAAAGGGCGACAAGAAAAACCCGGCGTTTAAACACTGAAAAGACCGATGCTGAACTCAGGAACAAACCGGATTACAGCAGCTAATCGAATCGGTCGGAAAAGTCAAAACCTCCGGCCATGAGCGAAGAGAAACAGCGGTGCACGTGCTCCAGAGCAACGCTTCGATTACAGGAAACAAGGGTGCGGCACCGGAAACGAAACAAGACCGGTGGGTCACGGGAGAATTGCTGGAATGCATAGAAGAGAATCCGGGAAGGACAAAGGGAGGGGGAAACATAAGCAAGAAATCACTGCGGGAGACCTGCCGGACCGGCAGTGCGGGAGGCAAGCTGCATCACAAAGGTGAAAAAAGGATCGCGGTGGCTGTCTTCGCGAATGGTAAACGAATGTAAACGAGAGCTGAACATGAAAAAAATCTGTCCATAAGACCATGTAGGACAAACTGGAAAGGTGAGACGTCGGGAAAAAAGGCAGGGACTGCCTGGGCACACAGGGAGTGTGCACCGGAGACAATTATCCGGGTACAGGTTAGTTCTTCACAGCGGATCCAGGCTCAGAAAGAGAGGCGTCATATATCAGCAGGGAAGGGTGGACCCTACCTGCCGTTGCTGGAAAGCGGACTCGGCGGCTTCTGCGAGAAAAAACGAGATCTGCGACCATAGCACGATTGGTTCAAACTCGGAAAAAGAGACATGTCCCTAGAGATTGGGGGTGAGTAGCAGGTAACCATCCGTCTCGATTATCTCCTTTGTAGAAAAGAGGGGAAAATTTATGAACATGGGTGCTGAGCTGTATCTAAATCTCCTGAAAAAAGAGGAAAGAAATAGACCCGGTCAAGCAAGGGCCGAGGATCTACTCTGTCTGTGTAACTGCCGAAGGGATAGGGGGAACAGTACTGTGCCGAGACCAGGAGGAAAAGATCCGTCTGATGGCAGCTGCTGCGATCGTCCGACAGAAGGGGGGAAAAGAGCCATCGCCTACGGGGACGGTTTAACACAACACGCTTAGGGGGTAGCCTCATCTACACTGAACGACTGTCTCCATGTTTGAGCGAAAAACGCCTCGGGGATAGAGGGGCGCGGGGCATTAGCACGTCGCCTACCGGAGAAAAACGGGCTCTGAGACAATGATCTCACTAAGGTGGAACGGAGTGCGATACTTGAACACGCACGCAGCCCCAGAGCTTCACGACAAAGTGTTCCCACAAACGCTGAAACGTCTCAATCGCTACATTCTACGGACGCCGTGGACGGTTCGGTTCACAGTGGGAATCGGCCCCTTTGAGGTCACTGTTCACCGAAGAAGCCCCAAGAGATCGCCATGTTTCCTAAAAGGGAAGCTGTTTTCCGGCAAAATCCATCCGAGGGAAAGAAAAAAAGAAAAGGACTGGAATAAATCACGGCTGGAAACGGGGAGAGGTTCAAGCAAACTGTAATAGAAAAAGGAGACGATCGAAGACTAAAGCGGTCGACGTTGCAGCTGGAAAGCAAAGTTCGCTCCGGCCGGGTGTCTGGGACGAAGAGGACTGGCACTGATGCTGGCCACGAGATGATAAAAGAAAGGAAATGACAGACAGGACCGGAAAAAGCCACGCGAAGGCACGTGGATGATCTAAACCAGAGGGAAGAGCTGCCGTTCAGTCCTAACAGGAAAAGAAAGCTTCCTGAAAAACTCCGGTTCAGTATTCGTCGCCCTCCTGAAAGGGGCTTGAAGGAGGTCTATCGAGGGTGCGTCAAGACTCTGAGGGGGGGGAAAAAAACTCGAGTCAGAGCATTAAATGTCCAGGCCGAATTAAGGGTAGGCACTGGGCCTTCCAGTACGTTCAGTGCACTGTGACTGGAGTATGTCTCTGAAATACGGGTCGAAGAGGCTAAGAAATCAAAAGAGTCCAAAAAACCGATTGTAAATGGATAGAAACAGGCGACGCTCAAAAAGGAAATGTCAATCAAGCGCCGGGCTTTCAAAGGACCGGTCCATGGCCGGCCGAAGGGATATCATGGTCTTCTAAGGATATGGCCACTCGAAACTCAATTGAATAATCCCCACAGAACTGGAGGCCTCGGTATGAAAAGGTGTACAAAGCAAACAAAATTGCCGGGCTGTAACCCTGGGGATGCATATTCTAAAAAAAGAAAAAAGGGACCGTGCTCTCGCACTCCAGGAAGTTTTACTTTCACCCCAATGGGGGGAAAAGGCGAACTGCGC
>Ga0179591_1304780_pt1 | contig 15835 bp, 17 predicted proteins | sample CZOMad2_1_08_16f_FD_182891 | JGI IMG/M metagenome (GOLD analysis project Ga0179591, IMG submission 182891) | Vadose zone soil fungal communities from Angelo Coast Range Reserve, California, USA - CZOMad2_1_08_16fungal (PacBio error correction) | ecosystem: Environmental > Terrestrial > Soil >...
ACCAACTTCTGGAGTTTGTCGACGCCAAGGGCCGGTGACCATTCTCCATGGGGGGGGAAAAAAAAAAACCTTCATCCTAAGGGTGAGGCGATTGCGCCATCGTGCAGAAAGTCGAAAAAAGGCACGGCAAGGAGAGAAGGAAAGAGAGGTTTCCCCCTTCCACATTCACCAAAAAGCCATTCTACTGCCTGAACGGGATGGGAATGGCATTCTGAGAGGGGGGAGGAAAGGGAAAAGCTTACTCCGCATCCATACAAAGGGGGGAGGTCACTACCGCCGGCGGAGAAGAAGAATAGAATAATCCTTATGGCCGAAGGCCTCAAAAAAGACCTCCCTCCTCTTAAAACGCCTCCTACCTCACGCTGACAGGCCAGTAAAAATAACTACGAATCGGGGAGGGAGGACTGGCTAGCCTCTTCCGAGTACGAAAAGAAAAGGGAAAGCGAATTCATCAATACTAGAGGAAGGAGAAAAGAAAATCTACCTCGAAAGAAGCCTGAACTGCCCTCAAAAGGAAATTTCCGTTAAGTGCAAAAAAGGGGGGGGGATCCCCTTCATATTCGGGAAAGGAAGAGGGTGCTTTTTGCTCGGGAAGAAAACCCTACCATCCTAATCCAAGGGGAAAAAACGTAGCTCTCCGCGAACCAAAAGCAGCAAGGGGGTCTTTTTTCAAAAGGAGTGAGAGAAAAAAAAGAGCTGATCCCAGTAAAAATTAATTGGCGATTAACGCCCGAACCGAGAAGACTTGCTCTTTTCCAGAAGAAAGGGAGGAAGAAGGGGGAGAGGGTACAAACCTTTCAGGGGGAAAAAAGGGGGGGAGGGGACTAACTCCTGCCCCTCCTTGAACCTAAAAAAGCGATCGCAATACAATTGTCTAGGAAAGGGAAAATGACTTACCATCAATCTCTCCAATGGAAAGGGCTGGGGCGACTTGGTGCTTTTAAGACAACGAGGGAAGGAGAGGTATACACCTTTACTGGAAGGAAAAAACGGGCTCTCCTGGCCCCCTAAGGGCAGAAGGGATTTCCCGAGAAGGTCAGCGGGGAAAAGCCACCCTTTTTCATAGAAAGGAAGGTGACTGAAATTAATGAAACTTAATTCTCTTTAAATGGAAAAAAAGGGGTCTCTCCTCCGAAAGGGAAAACCGGCCGATCTACGACGGTTTCGAGAGAGTCTTCAAATTAAATTTCTAACACGTAAAAGAAGAAGGGAATCTTTCTTCTTACCGGAAAGAGGGAAAAGACCCTCGACCCGTCTCCACAACCGTCGAGAGAAAAGGAAGGGGGGGATCCAATTGGAGGGAAAAGGGGGACAGCGCCTCATTGTGCAAGGGCCGCTGAAGATCTTCACCGTCTGAGGAAGAAAAAGGGGAGCGGTTTTCACTCCTAAGGGAAAAAGGAGGGGGAAGCGACGGGTGTCCTTCGACGAGAGAAATTCCTAGAGAGAGGGGGCCTTATCTTTTCGAAAAAAAAACACAAAAAGGGTCAGAGAGGGGAGGAGGGAGCATCTCTGTATGGAAGCAACCGTCCATCGCGGGAGAAATAATCAGCAATCAGGGGGGGGAAAGGCCTCCTTCAATTTTCGAAAGGGACCGGATCTCATAGAGTGGAAACCGTTCGCACTGAAGGGGAAGAATTTAATTTTTACGGAAAGGCAGACATAAAGATATCCTTAGCAAGGAAAAAGAGGGACACGTTGCCTGCGAACGAAAAGAAATCTATAGGAAGAGTCACTCTTCATTTGTGACTTCACTCTCTCATTTGAAATAAGAGAAGGGGAGAATTTATCCGAAGGAAAAAACCCACTTTTCATATGGGCTATCCACCTGAAAGGGGATCTTTCTTACTCACTTCGGGGGGAGTGCCGTAAGCCGCTTCAGGGTGAAACAGCAATTTTTCTCGAAGGAAAGGGTTCTACACGCAGGGATCTCCAAATTGACAAGGAGGGGGAGGGGAATTGTTACTCGAGAAAGGTCAGGGTAGGGCTAAACGAATAAGAAAATTCAAAAACTAGGGGGAAATCAATTCCAGAAAAGGGGGGCTCCCTTACAAAGAGAGAAGACTCTTTCACGCTTTTTGAAAAAAAGGAAAAAAAGGACGGGCCAATCCACGCCGGAAAAAGCGAATGCTTCGAACTCAGCTCTAGAAAAAAGGAGGAAGAGAGATTATTTCGAAGAAGGGGGATGTTTAGCGCCATTAGTGAAAGTAGCGGAAGGGGAGTTAAAATCTAAAAGAGGAAGGGAATTCTCTCTCCTCCAGGCCACGAGAGGGGAGGAGTTTTAATTTGATGGGGGGGAGATCTAACGGAAAAAATATCACTCTTAGGGCTCATGTCCTTTCCTTTATGGCAAGGAAAATTCTCATGAAAGAGAAAGCAGGATTCCACCTTTAGCCAGACACCAATCATAATAGAAAGAAATCCTTCTCCATTTCTTAAAAGGGAAAGTTGATCTCTTACCTCTAGTAGAATTACACTTTTGGACCTTCCTCCATAGATGGGAGAATTGAGTTCAACTGAGAGGTCTCCCTAGGAAAAAATTTGAAGCGGAAATGGGAGCGCGGGCATCTTCTCGAGGGGGACACAGTCTGTTCGAGGAATGGCGGAGAGAGTCCTGAGAAAAGAAGGAAAAGGCAACATTCCATGCCCTTCGGGCAGTTCTCCGGTGAACGAGAGTCTTCACTGAGAAGGATTCTCGCGAACTTGAATTACAAGGAGACTTATTCGGGAGGGAAGGCGAACAGGGACATACCTGCTGGCGGTACAAGGATTCTATGAGATAAGAGGGAAAGTGTCTATCCCTACAGGAAAAAAGAGAGGAATTGCTGCGTAGCGAAGACCCCTTCTCTTCCTCATCACTGATGAGGGGAGGGGAAGGAGGAAGTCTTCCCTTTGAAAAGGCGTGTTCCATTACTGCGTTGAGAAAAGGTGCTTCTATTTTCTAAAGGGAAAAATTGGCTTAACATCTTGGAGACAAGTATTCTCACTTTGATCGAGGCATTTGAAGGGGAAAAGGGTGCTTTCCTACTAACGCGGAAAGAAGGGGGGGGGAGTTTCGAATTTCCCTTTGAAAAGGAGCATAAGACGTAACCCTTCTTCGATGCGGGACGTTTTTTCTTTGGAAAAAGGAGAAAGGCTTGTGGCCATTTCATCTCCAACATAGAACTTTTCAGTCACCTGTGATGAAAGGGGGGGCTCATCTTGATGATCCCGGAAGAAGAAATGAGCTCTCAACTCGGTCCTGGACCCTTGGCAGACAGATTTTTCACTTCACTGTTTAGGAAAGAAAAAAAAAGGGGGGCAAACGATCTTCAGAAAATCAACAAAGTAAGGAAAGGATGGAGCATTTTTGAGAGATTGATGTCTTCAGGGGACGAAGACGACCTTTTCTTGCACGCTAGAGGAGAAAAAGAAAGGATTTAGCCTCCTGAAGGGGGAGGGGTACAGATTGAAAGGAGTGGGATCCAGGCTTCACTTATTAGTGCAGGGGAAGGAAAAAAACAAGTAATCTTTGAGGGTAATCTAGAACTAAAAACCCGACTGCGTGATTGAAAGGGGGGAGTTTGTTCTCATGAGCTCTTTTGGGGGGGGAGGATTCGTCTTTTCGGCTGGGATGAGGAAAACACCTCTCAATACAACTAGTAAAGGGAAAGTTCTCCCCCAGAGGGTAGGGGGTTGGAACTGCCGCAGGGCGATTTTAGTGCCGGGGAAGGGGGGGGGAAGGTCTATTTTCGCTCGGTCAAGGGGAAAGGGGGATGAAAGCTTGCCTTTGGCAGGGGGTTTCTTCCTCGGCCCGAGGGGGAGCGGCATCTTCGATGGAAGGGGGGAAGTCAAGCTGCAGAGGGCAGCAAGGGAGCGCCTCTTGGCGAGGGAAATGCGTCTGTTGGAAAGGGAAAAAAGGGAAAGAAGGATGGCCGCCAGGCGGTAGGTGGAAAATGGGGTCGTCGACTGGTAAAACTTGCCGCCGCATGGAAGGGGGAAAAAAAAAGTCAGGCGTATCGGTGTTAATTTGCCGTCCACAGAGAGGTGAAAAAAAGCTTGCACGAGCATGGGGAAAAAAGAAAAGCGAGAAGGAGTTGCGAGGATAAAGGCGGGAGGGGCGATTTCCTCTCCATGGACGTCGGAGGCTCCAAGGGTCGCATCTCGGTTGTATCTTTTCAAAGAAGGGGAAGGAGATTCTTCCTTTGAGCGAGGGAAGGAGCGCGGGGGTTGTCTCACCGCGAGGGGGGGAGAGGGGGGGGAAACAATTCGCATTCGCTTTCGCAGGGAAAGGGAAAGGTTTCTTGGCTCCGTGGTGCAGGGAACCCACATTCTTTAACTAAACCGGGGAGAAAGGGGGGGGAGGGTGGTGCATACTTTTAATATCTCTATAAAGGAAGGAGGAGAAAGGGGGAGAGATGTAATGCCACGCTCTGTCTTCATGGCCTAGTCCATTCTCTTTAAAACAAAAACAGAAGAAGAGCCTGGGACCTGGTCCGCCTCTATCTTACAGAGGATAGAGAGAAAGGGGGAGAGGAGACTCTTTAAAGCTCGCAGGCGTACAAAAGGGCGGGAGATTTTTTTTCGACGAGAAGGCTTGCAAAAATGACGCTCCTAATCCGGGGAAAGAAAAAGGAGGGCCATTGTGACGCTTTTCGGGAGAGGGACGATGCAAATCAAAAATGGAGCGGTGGAGTGGTCTTTGTCCTCAGCCGGGAAGAAGAGGAAGGTCAAATATCATTATAATCTGTCACGATAAGACTCTCCTCACTCAACGACCTCGACAAAGCCCTAAATCTGTCTTTAACGCAAGGAAAAGAAGAAAGGAGATCACCGCTGCCGGGATGGAAACAACTTCTTAGGGAAAACCTTGGAGAAAAGCTTGATAGGGAGAGAAGCAAACACCCCGCCTCGAGTGCGAAAAAGTTCCTCCATCGTTCCTCAAGTCGCCTATGAGAAGGTACTCCTTCTCCTCATACGAGGGGAAAGGGAAAAAAAAGGACAGGACCCTCAGAAAGGCTGTTTTCCAGCATCCAAAGGGAGAAGGGGGGAAAGTTACGTCTCCTCCAAGAAGAAAAAAGGGGGAAGGTAAAGGAGTCCTGCTCTGGAAAGAAGGAAAAAACCGCCGCATTCGTAGGGAAAAAAAAAAGAATCCGACAAAGAAGCTGATCCTGCGCCCCGATGAAGCAAGGACTGCTTCCAAGGATCGACGCCGCGGCCTAGACGAAGAGGAATCAGTCAAGCTTGTAAGAGAGAAGAGAGAAAGCTCGACCATCTACCGAGGAAAGGGAAAAAGAGATCTCTCTCGGGGGAGATGGAACTAAACCACCGATGTGGGAAGGAGGGGTTCATATATTTTATGGGAAGGGGGAGGTCTCAGAGGCGATCTCACCCGAAAAAAGCGAGCCCGGTTCGAAGAAAAAAAACAACAACGTCGCTCTTCAGTAGCCGAGCACGCCCGGGGGAAAAAGAGTTCTATGAGACCCTAGGAACCGGAAAAGATACTTGGCGAGGAGAAAAAGCACCTCCTTCAAGAATACGGGAAAGGGAAAGGTTCCCAGCAAGCACGGGAGGAACCGGGCTCCCGAAGGCCGGGGGACCCCCTTTTAACCTCAACGGAGGGAAAAGGGAAAAGAAAAGTGTCGTCACGCAGGGAATGTACGGAATATCTCTCCAATTGACTGAACGGGGGGGGGGTTTGGGGGGGGAAAGTGGGGAATTTTTCGAAGATCGTTAAAAGGCATGAGTTACTAACATTGACGGGAAAAGGTCTCCTTCCCCCATAAGGAGGAGATGCAGACGCGCCAGTTCATCGGAAAGAAACCTTTGGCATAGAAGACAATTTTACTTGTACACGTTAGGGAGGAAAAAGGAAGAGATGGAAAATGCACAGGCCTTGGGAAAAGAAATGTCCCGCCCGGCAGGGGGGGTCTAGATCTGAAAGAGGAAAAAATGAAATTTCGAACACGGCGTGGGTCTTTCGTGTCGTAACGAAAAAGAAAAGGGCTCACCTCCTAGAAGAAAAGAAAAAAACCGGAAAAGTCCAGATTTGTTAAGAAGAGGGGAACACGCATCTTGAGGAAAAAGAAAAGGACGATTGCGCACCGGTCTGCTCCGTGAAAGGATCTGAAAAAGAAACTACTACTTCGCGGGGGAAAAAAGAGAAGGGAATGCTTATCGACGGGTTCCTGATACGAAGCAATTACCCTGAGAGGAAAAAAAAGGGTTCCTGATCGGAAAAACCGAGAACGGAGTCATCTCTTGTATTGCAAGAAGGGGGTCCTTTCCCTGTTCGAAAAAGAAAAGAAGGTGCGATCCAGCAGGTCGATCGTCGAAGAAGCCTTTACTATCGCCAAAAAAAAAAAGGGGAGGAAAGAAGTTGGTAAGGGGGGTTCATTCAATTGGAAGTAAAAAACATACTCTATGAGTACTCGCCCTCGCTAACATATCTTACCGAAAAAAAAAACCCTCGATCAATGCCCCAGAAGGCGGGCACATTAAATTTTCCAAGGGCAGGCTCCGTTTAACTCAAGCAGAAAGGTCGACAGGAGGACAGGGCTCAAAACCACCCACAATTTTCATTATCGACGAGGAAAAATCAAAGAAAGGGAAATCACTGGGGATTAGTTTCCTTGAAGCCTCGGGGTTCCCCTCACTGGTGGGGGGAAGGAGAGAGGAATTTCTAACTCCGTTCTCAAGGGGATTAGTTTCCTGCTCTTTAGGGGGGGTCTTTATCTGGAAAAAGTTCGATCTAAAATAAACTCATCATTCCATTCACGAGAGAAAGGGCTTTCGTCTCTCGCCTAAAAAAAAAAAAGGAAGGGTGTTTCATCTCGCGTTGCCAATCAACGTCAGGGAAGAAAACGATCAGCCTTCGTCCGAAGTAAAAACCACAACAACTTAGGGGATGAGATGATTTCTACTCAGGCGGGAAGGGGGAGAAAGGGGTGGTTATCGGCCATGAGTGAAGGGTCGGGAGTTCGTTAAAAAACGTCAAGTTTTAATTAGAGGGAAAGAAAAAGAGAGGGTAGGAATGAAAGTTGAATGATTTTCGAGAGGGGAAGAGCCCGAGTCACGCTGCGTACAGAAACCTCCTGGTTCTGCGCTGCGCAACGGGCGAAAAAGCTTCTTTGCCACATTGGAGGGGGGGAAAAAAAAAGGCGTCCCGGCAAAGCCTGAGGGACAGATCCCTTCCCCCGGGAGGGGGGGGAAGATCTCCTTCGGAAGGAAGGGTGATTCCCGGCTCTCTAGAAACGGGTTCAACTCGCGAAACCCTCATTTGAAAAGAAGAGTTCCTGAGGAGTTATCGCGGGAATCGGGAGGCCCGTTCAGAATCGGGGGGGGGGGGGACTTAGTCGAGAGGAACTGACGCGTCATCTGTCGACGTCAAAAATGCCCTTCTGGAAAAAAAGGGACCTGTGCACGACGCTTCACGTCGCGAGGAGGGCTACGCACGGAAGAAGTCTATCGCAGTCTGCTGGGATTTCTAACCTTTACGAAGGGGAGGTGCGCAATACAAGCGAGGGAGCAAGAGGAGCGGTTTCTATGCCAGATCATGAAAACAAAAAAGGAAAAAAATTGCTTGCTGAGAAGAAAAAAGGAACCCGTCTCGGCGAGGCTTTTTCTTCGTCTGAAAAAGAAAAAACCCCTAGGAAAGAGGAAAAGAAGACGGTTGACATATCTTCACTTCGGAGGAGTGGGTGCCTCATTGGCGAGGTGTAAAGTTAATTCATCCAATTTGCTTAAAGAAAGAGGGGGGGAAGGGGTGGATTCACTTTATCGAGGCTGAGAACAGCTTTTTCTTTACGACGAACGCGGCAAAAAGGAGGGGGGTACGTTTTCTAAATTGAAGGGGAAGAGGATCTAACCGTCGGCGGACGTTTTCTTTGAGAGGGAAGCTGTGGCCAAGGGGGAAGAAAAGAAGGGCTCCAGTCAAAGTGTGCTCTATGGAGGAGAGGGATCATCTTTATGAAGAAAAAGGGAGGAGGAGGAACTTCTCTCGCACTATGGAGGTTTTGCATTCTACAAAGGGGGGGAAAGGGAAACGTCACTTTTTATTCCCGACGAAAGGAGAGAAGGGGGAACGATCTTTCATAAAATCACAAAACCGAAAGGGGTCATGCAATTTTGAGAGATGATGGAAATTCCCTCTTGCAGAAAAGGGGGGGGGGGGAGGAGGAGGAAGAAAAAAGCGTTAGTTTCCAACAGTAATCCTCCTTCAGTGCGGCGCCAAGGGGGGGAAATCTTAATCACTTGCTCTGGGAAAAAGGGGGAAAAAGGGGGAAAAGGAGGTTGCGTGTCGTTTTTAATTTTCAGGGGATCATCTATTTCTCCGAGAAAGAAGGGGGGCGAGGCCTCGTTGTTGTTCTCGGGGAGAAGGGAGAGAAAAGCTGGTGTTGGGCGGAGAGTGGGGTCTGTCTGGGTTAATCGCCGGCGAGGGGAAAGGATGAACGCCTCTGCAGGGGGAGAAAGGGGGGGGGGGAGGGGGCACTTCAGTCCATTGAGAGGGGGGGCGTGGAAGGGACTCTTGACGCGGTCGGAAAGGTCTTTTCGTCTCGCGTCTGAAGAGAGGAAAAAGGGAGTCTAAAAAACTCCCTCTGCCTCGGAGAGATACTTCGAGGGGTCCATTTTCCTCGGAAAAGAGGGGGGGGGAAGGGGGGCGGAGGCGGAAGATTGGGCTCGTGCTGCGGGGGAAAAAAAAGGCGGTCTTTTTTGACATCAGGGAGGGGGGGAGCCGGCTTTCAAAGTCGTTCGGGAAGAAAAGTCTTTTTCCGGTGTTCTTCTACAGTGGGGGTTTTTTTTGGGGGTGTTTTTGTGTAGGTTTTTCACTTAGGAAGAGAATGTGTATTCTGGCAACAGCCCGTCAGGAAAAAGAACGTTGTTTAATTTGCCGAAAGGAAAGGAGGGAGCTGCACGAGGCATAGGCGAAGGGGGCGGAAACGTTGCGAGGATTAAGTCGGGTTTGCGGGAAAAAAAAAAAGAGGGAGGGCGTCTCCAAGGTTCCCTAAGGGGAAGTAGGTGGATTTTTCAAGGCAGCGGTAATTTGAGAAGGCTACCTGTTCTTCCCGCGCTTAGGGGGGGGGGGAGTGAGGCTATTCCCCTTCTCATTCTCGGGAGGGGGGAAAGGGAAAAGGAAAAAAAAAAAATTCCCTGTTGCTTGCTACGCAGGACCCAAAGCTTTTAACTAACAACGCTCCAAGGGAAAAGGAGCCTCTCTCCCTCAAGCGTAAAAAAGGGAAAGAAAAGAAAGGGGGGAAGAAAGGACTTCGGCGCATTTTTTGCCAATAAGGAAAAACCTGAGCCTTGTCCAAACCCTCACCCTGGAGAAACAACAACTTATTATTAGGAAAGAAAGAGAGAAGAAAAGGGGAGGGGAAAAGGTGATTGTTTTGCCCATGCTAGTCTAGGGGGGAGGGGGCCTCTTGTTCACAAAATTAAGCCGAAGGGGGGAAAAGAGACTTTCCATTTTACTCTTTAGGAGGAAGAAAGTAATGAAAGACAAAATTTATCTTTGTTAGTTAAAGGAACCGCGGAACTCCACTTTTCCAGACAAACCGGGGAAGTCCACTCTCGAACGAGAAATGCGATGGCCTCGAAGAAAAACTCTCTTTTTTAACACAAAAGAAGAGAGGACTCACTGTCGCCCTAGGGAAAAAGAAAGAACGCTGCTTCATTGAACAGAGACAAGGGGAAAAGACCCCACGTCTTTTAGGAACATGGGAGAAAAAAAGGGGGAGAGGAAAAAGCGCAATGACACGCAAAAAAAAAAAAGATCAACTACTGTCGGCGAGGGAAGAGGGGATATTCCTCTTTCCAGTCGGAAAGGGAACGCATACAGCTATGTGGAACGGCAAGGAGCAAGAAAGCCATATAACGCATGACGGGGGCTGTTTAGAAAGGAATGCTTCTTCATTTTTTTAGGGAAAAGAAAAGAGCAACAAGCCCGTTTTGAGGGGAAAGGAATTTAAATGCCTTCTCCAAAGCGGATGGGCACTTCGTCTTTCACCGCAAAGAAGAGAGCCGCGCCGCATCCGAAAATGAAGATGCCTCTTCCCTCTGGACCTGGAAAAAGAATGAGGGATGCTCTCCAAAAGAAGGAAGAGAAAAAAAAAACAAACAAAAAAGAAAAAAAAAAAAAAAAAAGACAAGGCCAAAAGAGAAAAAAGCAGAACGAAGAGACCACCCTAGGCTACCATCCAGGAGGCTCCCAGAAATAGAGTGAGGGCTTTCGATCTCGGGGTGGATTGAGATAAAGGGATGATGGATGGGTGGGGGTGAGGGGAAGTAAGGAGAGTTCTCAGGAGGCGTTGGGGGGCATGCCACGCGTGAGGGCGGGAGGATACGAGGGGGGGGGAGGGGGGGGAAAAGAGGAATAATCAGGGGGGAGGAGAGGTTCGAGGCTCTCCCTCTTCAACTTATCCTGAGCATCTATCAATTTCCTTCCTTGAAAAAAAAAAGGGTGGGGCCAATTCAGAGGCTGACTCGGTTGTCTCTCTTCTATCTCAACCCAGAGAAAAGACTCCCGGTTCGACTCCGAAAAAGTTCGCGATAGACCTGGAAAACATCGAAAAAAAAAAAGCATCTTCCCGGAGGGGGGGGGAGGGAGAGAAGAACGTCTCGCTGTAAGGGGTCGAAAACGCCCTCACCTCCCTGCAAGAATAAAGGTGGGGGGGACCATCAGTCACTTTATTACGGGGGAAGCAGGGACGCCCGCAATGCCGTATCCCCTCCGTGAAACTGAAAAAGGGGGGGGAAAGGAACTCTATGCGTGGAAGGGGGAGGAAAGAGGTACTCCTTGAGGCTCTCGTCAAATTTTCCTTACCAGCCTGTGCGCGGGGGTGTTCTTATATCTTTTAAACCACGGGGGTGGGAGGAAAAAAAAGGAGGGAATAAACAGTTACGTGATAGAGGGGAGGCCTCCTTCCCCCATCATTAAGGAAAAATTTCTCCCTCGCCCTTTCAAGGGGAGATAAAAAAAAATTTTTCATATCCTAAAAGAAGACTCTTTATGCTGGAGGCTCTTTACTTGGAAAGGGCAGTGCGATACTACTCCATCAAGAACAGCTCTCATCTACACGGTTTAATCACTAATTTCGTCAAGGAAGGGAAAATAAAAGCCTATAGTCCGGTGCCACAGAAAAGAGATGTTCGCTTCTCAAAGCCTCGAGAAAAAAAAAACCGGCTCGCGAAATAAAAGGGGAAAAAAGGGGCGGACCTTCATCACAGGAAATCGGGTCAAGGAGTCCCTTCCTTCTCCTTGTCAAGATAGAAAGGAGGAGGAAAAAGAAACGGCTCGTTTCCAGACGAGGTCTTATGCGGAACGGGGGAAAAAAAAAAAGAGTCTTCTATCTTGAAAGAAGAAGAAGAGAAGCTTTCATTCCTTCTTTCTCTAACAAAGAGGGGAAGGAGCTACTCATCTCTTTATGAAAAAAGCAATCGCTGTCTGTCACGGGTAGAATCATCATTGTGAGAGAAAAAGGGGGTCGATCTCTATCCAGAAAAAGGGGGAGAAACGCCTCCTCTCTTGAAGTTTCAGAAGTGGCCTGGAAGGCGCCTATGCGCGCAAAAAAAGAGAGAGCCTCCGGAGAACCTTCCTCGAACATATCTGACGGGGGACTCCCTAGGAAAAAGGGGGAGTGAAAAGTGCCTCTTCACGCTTCAAAGGGAGGAGAGGGAGACGTTTAACTCAGTCGAAGGTAGAGAGGGATCCTTTCTCAACACCCAAAGGGGGGGAAGGAAAGCTTCCACCTCACTCCGGAGAGTGAAGTTCTTTTCCTGTAGAAGAGGAGGGGGGGGGGGGAAAAGAAATTTTTCAGCCGCTAGAAAAAAGCTTCCTTGTGCTCAAGCGGAAGAAAATGGGGGGACTTCTCTTTCTGTGAAAAGGCGGGAAAAGTCCTTTCGAAAAGGGAAAAAGAAATTCAAACTGCAGCCTTCCATACAAAGAAGAGAGGGAAAAGAAGGACAACAGCGGGCCGAGTGGGGGTTCCGAAATCTGACGGGAGAAAGAAGACGGGGCCGCTAAAAAAAGAATCGCATCAGGAGAAAGATCTCAACAACAACAACTTATTATGAGAAAAAAAAGGAAGGGGGGAAGAAGGTCTTCTCGTTGGTGGGAAAAGCAGAGGGGTGTCCTCTTCTATCTGCGGGAGTGAAAGTTGTAAAAAAGGGGGAAGAATAGCAAGGAAAAGGGATTGAATTCTGCGGGGTGGTCCTTTTTCAGAGAAAAGCGCTGTCGTACAATAAAGCGCAGGAAAGAGGGGGGGCGGGGAGCTTGCGCCCGGCTCGCAGGGACTGGAAAACATTTCTTTGGACCTACACCAAAGAGCAACTCCTGCGCAGAAGGGAAAAAGAAAGAAAAAGTAGGGAGGGGATCTCTTAAAGGTATGACACTTTTGGTGTTGAGCAAAGGCGCTTGTCTCCGGAGAGGGGGAAGTGGGGAGAGAGGGTCCTCTCCCGTTGAAGCGGGCCGGACGGCGGGCATCTGCTCGATTGGAGGAAGAAAAAAGAAGAGTGTCGAGGGAAGGCTGTAGTCATCTGATCTGCAAAGACTTCCACATTAAAGGAGGATTGACCAACTGGCAGGGGGGCTCCTTAGAAGGAGTCACTTCTTCTCCGGAGAAAAAGGGGAAAATTTTCATGGATTATTCGAGGGTACAGACCTCGCTTTCTTTGGAGGAGGAAGAATCGATCCTGCGATGGGGGAGAATTCCCTATCAGGAAAAACATGAGGAGGGACTTCTTCATAGATAAAGGAAAAAAGAGATCCGCATCACGGATGAGAAACCACGGGGGTGCACTTTCCATACGGGAAAGGGGAAAAGGAAAGGGAAGGAGGGACGCATCTCCTATGCCGGGAATCCCATGTTTTAATTCAGCCAATTTGGAAGGGAGTTATTTCTCTAGCCCGGGGGGGGGAGGAGGAGGGTGAGCCGCGACCATCAGCTTGGACGAAAAGGGGAGGTCACCTGCCTATCGGAGGGGGAAAGTTCTTTGACGAAAGGGAGGGAAAAAATCTCGAAAAAGACCGGGGGGACCTTTTTTCGGTTGAGCGTATCGCAAGAAAGAAGGAAAAGAGCCTACGCCTCGCATCAAGTCCGGTGCTCTATTTAGGATATGGGAGAGGGATTATCCGCAGGAAAGGGAAGAGATCTCAACTCTGGTAAGGCAGCCCCTTTTTTAGAAAAGATTTGGGGAAAGGGGGGTAGTCCTACTCCATTCGGAGCAAAAAAGGGGGAAAAAGAAAGATGAAGAAAATCACCACGTCGCCGCAAAGAATTGGAAGATTTATTTCCCGCAGATGCTCAAGGAAGGAAAAAGCTCGCGGCTACGAACGAGGAAAGAGGGGGGGAGGAGTTAGCTCTATGCGTGTCTCCTTTTGTACCGATTGAAAAGGAGGAAGGAAAAAGAGCCCGTCTTTCATCTATTAGGGAAAAAAAGGGGCGTCCTCGCCAAGTTGGAAAGCTATTTTCTCCTAGAACTCCTTGGGAAAGGACGTTCTTGCCTGTGTGCTAGGGGAGGGAGAGAGAAGGGGGGTTTGGGCGAGTCGGGCGAAGGGTTATATCTCCTCGGCAACAAAGCGAAGAAGGAAGCCGCTTCCTTGGCTCCCACATCGGGGGGGGGGGGAAGGAAGGAATTTATCGATGCGCGGGGGGTCTCATCTTTACGGCTGTCGATGTCGAGGAGGGGGAGGGAGTTCTTTCCATCTTTGGAAGGGGGGGGGGGGGGAAAGGTGAGGCCTCTGCGCGCGGGAAAGGGGGGGAAAAGGATTTCTTTCCATTGTCCGAGGGGAGTATTCTTCTTCCTGTCGCGCTGGAAGGGGGAAAAAGGAAAAGAAATGAGGCTTTTGACAGGCTGGTGTATCTTCTTTCAAGGAAAAAAAAACCGGCTTTGTCTTCTTGGCGAGAAAGAAAGGGAGAAGACGGCATTAGCCGGTGGATGCGGAACGCGGTCAGGGGTCCTTGTTTTGAATTGCGTCCACATAGAGGAGGACGCACGAGGCATAGGCGACTTTCGTGCACGATGGAGGGAGAGGAGGAAGGGAAGGGGAGGGGGGCTTTCATTGCGATTTCCTAGAATTAAGGTTCCTAAGACGTTGGTGTCCGCAAGGTTCAAGGCATCGGTATCGCCGTTCGGGAAGAGGGAGAAGGAGGCCTCTCTCTTTAGGGGTATCAAGGGTGTATGCATGCCCATTCGCGTCGCGTGGGGAGATTACCTTCCTTTTGCGGGGGAGACGGAGAAAAGGGAGGAACTTCAGCCCACGAGGGAGGTGAGTTGGAAGACTTTTACTATCCGCTATCTCCGAAAGCGTCAAAAGGGCCAGGGGGCGCACTGCTTCGTCGTCATTTGGGGAAAAAAAAAGAAAAAGAGAGAAAAAATAGGCATGGAAAAACCCTCACCCTGGTCCGCGCGAGAAGAAAACAAAACAAGAGTATTATTAATATATAGATCCTCGTTAAGCTCGCGGGAAGGGGGAAAGGCTAGTCTAGGAAGAAAAGGGACGGGGCTTCTTCAAAATGACGCCGAAAGCTATTCTGTCCATGGTGGACGCATTTCGGGATAAAGAAAAAAAATTGATCGTTTTTATTAGGGGATAGGGGAAGGGAAAAAAGGAAAAATTGCCGCCACTAAGCCAAAGGGGAATCAAGAGAAATCCTTCACTCGAGGGAAGGATTGTTTTCCCTCGCATACAGGGAAAAGGGAAGAAAAAAGGGGGAAAAAACTAAATCTTCGGTACGCACTTTCGCCGTGCTAACTTCTATAACTCTCTTCCAAGAAACACCAACGTCTTTATGTAACCTTGGAAGGAAAAAGAGGAAGAGGAAAGAGTCAATTACACGCAAAACCGCTCTTACGGGGTGAACATCGTGCCGGAAAGGAGAGGCTTCACCTCCAGGAGAAAAAAAGGGAAAAGGCACCACACGGACATAGGGAACGAGTAGCTGTTTTCCATCTCCACCGCTCAATGAGGGGGGGAAAGGACCGTCTACGCAAGAAAGGGGGCGGGAAAGACGCCGGCGTCGGGAGGCCAAGCAAGGAGTGCAAAACCTCCGCATTCAGGAGGGGGGGAAGACTCAATCTGCTCCTTCGACGAAAAAAATGAAAATAGGAGCGACCTTTAAAATAAATCGACGCTTCCGAAATTCTCCTCTTCTATTACGAACTCAAAAGGTAGAAGAGGCAATCTTTAATATCTCAATAAAAGAAGAAAGGACTCTCTCTAAAGATAAAGCTGATCCTTACCTTCCCTCAAAATAGCGCGCTCGATAAAGAGGAAAACCACTATTTTTATCCAAGGCAGAGGAGGTGAGAAGGGCGCTTTTTTCCGCCGGAGGAGCAGAATAAAGAATCTAATACCGCTGGGTCTCTCCCCAAGACATAATTCTACCAACATCTACCCGGAACTAAAAAGTCTTTTTCACACAGGAGTGATAAAAATTATACCCTCTCTGATCCGAGGGGAGGGGGGGTGAGAGGAAAGCCCGCACTCTAATGAAGCGTGGAGTTCCCATCAGCAAGGGGAAAAGGTACAAACCTTTCTCCCAGAAGGGAAGATAGCCCCTACTCATCTTTAGTCGCCGAGAGAGAAAGACGGACTTCTTGATCATCTGACGGACATCAAGAGGAAAAAGGAAGAAGAGGGAGGGTGCTACGTGGTGATGACACTTGGGGGGGCTTTTTGTCTCCTGCATTGGCGTCGGGAGGAAAATCTGTCGAAACACGGTGTCGGAGAAAAATGAACCCATCCTTCCAGGAAAGCATGACGCCTCTGCCATTTCAGAGGGAGAAGAAAAAAAACCCTTTGTCATATAAGAAAGGAGAAAGGGGAAAAAGTTAGGGGAATTCTTTACGGCGAAAAGAC
>Ga0179591_1346295_pt1 | contig 15835 bp, 24 predicted proteins | sample CZOMad2_1_08_16f_FD_182891 | JGI IMG/M metagenome (GOLD analysis project Ga0179591, IMG submission 182891) | Vadose zone soil fungal communities from Angelo Coast Range Reserve, California, USA - CZOMad2_1_08_16fungal (PacBio error correction) | ecosystem: Environmental > Terrestrial > Soil >...
AGCAGAAAAAGTTCTTGGATCGGTTGGGCTAAAGATCACGTAAGTACGTCATCTGGCTCTCAGGAGAGGAAAGAAGGAAAGGACGTTTGAAAAGGAGGGAAAGGGGAGAAATGGGGAGTTCCTCAAAAGTTAGGATGCAAGTCGAAGAGAATAAAAGTAGGGTAGATCATTCTCAATGTACACTAGAGAAAGAAAAGAGGGTATTGGGAGGATTAATAACCTGTCTTCATCATGATGGGTTCTAATGCAAGCCCGTTCAAAAAAGGGTCAGCTACAGGTTTCACTAATGGTCGGGGACTGGAAAGGGAGTATGCAAAGAGGACTGGAGAGGGGGGGGAACGCTCGATAATACAAAAAGGAAGGAGGGGGGGGACATCCTTGGTGCAGTACTTATAAAACAGGATGTAAAGCCCGCAGAACGAGAAAAAAAAAGAGTGGGAGAAGGGGGATCAAGAGAGGGGTAAGGTATCAAAGGGGCTAAGGTAGGGGAAACAGGGCGTGGAGTTCTCACAGCCCTCCGGCCAAAATGGGGCCAAATAAACCTCAAGGAAAAGAAAGACAAAAGTCGGTTGAGGAAAGAAGGGGTCAAAAGAAAAAACTGTTGCAACAAGGAGTCTTGGTATGGGTACTATATCTCCCGGGGTCAAATGCGTTGGGGTTCAAAGGGGAAAGCTAACTACCTAAGCAAAGGGGATTGGGGTAAAAAAGACGTAGAAGAAGAGGTACTTCTTCTTTTGGGAATCAAAAGAAAAGACAGCAAGGGAGAGGAGGAATCTTGCGGGAGGTGGACTGAACAAGAAACGAATCTTTGGGAGGAAGGGGACGACATTTATAGCTGGAAAAAAGGGAGTCAGGTTTACAACATGCCGTATTGCTTACCGAATTCATTTAAAAGAGGGGGGCGGGGGGCACCTTGTGGACGAGGGGATGAAAGGCCCGGATCGGGGACTAGGGGAATCAAGTAAACAGGACTCTGGAAATTGAAGCTGGAGGGGATGGGGGGAAAAAAAACCTTCTAGACGAAGGGAGAAAGATGCAAAATCACCAGAATAAAAGGGGCACGGAGGAGGATACGGGGGGTTATCAGGGGCCTCGCCTATTGGTAAAAAAATAAAAAAAAAAGGGGTGGAAGGAAAATAGCGAGAACAACAAAAAGGGGGGGGGGAAAAAAGAAAATATAATAAAAACCTCGTGTGGGGCAAAACAGAAAACCAGCGGAAGAAGGAAGAACCTTATCATCTACTTCTTGCGGGGTACGCACCATCATTCATCCTTTGGAAAAATGGGGATCTAAGGGGGGAGGAAAAACCCTGGAAATCCAGCTCGCAAAGGAGGAAAAGGGATAATGAAGATGACGCCGGCTATCCGGTCACGAGACGAACGAAAACACCAGATCAAGAGAAAAGGGAATGGAATGAAAAAGAAAGAAGGAAAGGGAGAAGATCAATGAAGAAAGGCCAAACTACATTAGCCAGGGGGACGACGTAGTGGGAGGGGGAGAAAAGACGAACGATTGTCAGACGATCAATCTGCTATGAAGAGTTGAAAATAAATATCCCAAAAGCGATAGAGGCAGGGGGAGAAGAAGTGAGGCTTTAGAGGTAGTATTCCGGGAAAAACGGGGTACAAGCGCGAAAAGAGGTAAGAGCGTAAAGTACAAGAAAGATAGGGGGAACGGGGGGAAATGAAGGAATTGGCCCCAGTCTTACTAACTCAGGGTGGGCAGGTCTGGAAGGAGAAAGGAAAGTTAGGAGTCATGGAAAAAATTAGCTTCATTAATAAGAAAAACGAGGAAGATGGAGAACAAAAGGTCGACCAATGAAACACGGCTTCAGGCTCTTGATGCTAAATCTCATGGGAGGCAGAAAAACAAGGGGGGTGGGAAGAAGGAGAGGGGGAAAGGGGTTTACTGAAAAAAAAACGTCAACAAAAAGAAGAAGCTGTAAGAACCATGCTTTCTCGACGTGTCAATACCATTGGGCTCCTAATAGGGAGGTATGACTCGGGGGAAAAAAGGAGGACTAAGCTAGGGCTGAAGAGAAAAAGAAAACGATTGGCATAAAAGAGCGGGAGTGAGAAAGAGGGGAGGGATCCGTCACGAAGGAGAAGTCGCGGTGCTCGACTCTTAAACGAAAATCAAGCGAAGAAAATCGGTGAGATCGGGAGGAGGAAGAGGGGTCAAGGGGGGGGACTAGGAAAGGGGGGAAGAGGGGGACCAGCCAGGATCAATCGGGATGGATCAAGGGAAGGAGAGACTAAAAAAAACGAGGGAGGAAATAAATATTCATGTCGCCACTCGAAGGGAAATTGTAGAAAGAAGAGAAAGAGTCAAGCAGAAGAGGGGGAGAGGAAAAGAGGAAACAGTGACTAGAAAGAGGGGGGTGGACGTTCTTTATTAGCGCAAACGATGATGAGAAGAAAAAAGCACCGTAGGGTAATCATCGCGACCGAAAATGACGGAGTAGAAATAAGGTCTTTTATGAGGAAGACCATCTGAGGAAAAAACATCATTGTAGAGAAGAAGGGAAAGAGACCTGAGGGAGAAAGTTGAAAGAAAAAAAACAGGAGGCTTTAAAGAAGGAGGAAGGGTGTGCCGGAGAGAGACTTAAAAACCTGCCGTTACACGGGAGGACCTCAGTACTCGAAAAAAAAAAAAGGTGAGGAGGCAGGCACGAGGGGGCAGAAATAATTAGGTATGAAAGAAGAAAGAGAAAAAAAGCAGGAGGGGAGGTGAGAGTTGCTGATAAGTAATAACAACGAAAAATGGAACTCGGGACTAAGGAAAGGAAAGAAAACAAGGAGGGAGGAAGCAGGGGGGTTCCATTCGGGTAGCGGAGAGCGGGAATTAAAGATCGCCAAGGTGGACCTCGCCGTTTATTCAAAGGTTGCACATCGCCTCAAAAAAGTGAAGGAAACCGTAAGGAGAAGGGAGGGAAGGGGGGGGGGGGCAGTTGACCTAATTAAGAAAAAAACCAACGACGAAAAGGGACGAGGAAATCGTTTTCGTTGAATTCCACACTCAACTAATCCTGGTCCCTTCAAAAGTAGGGTTACAGAGAGGGGAACGGCAGGAGAGGGGAGGGGGATTCAAAGGAAAGTAAATAGGCTGGTTAAACCGGGGATATGAGAAGAAGCTCCAGGGAAGGAAAGGGTGGTATTATCTCCGCCAAGTAAGCCCCTCTCAACGGTTGCGAGGGGAAGTTGAGGGGTCAAAAAAAAGGAAAAAAGGGAGATATAGAAAAACTAAGTCTTGGTCGACGTTAAACTTAAGGATCCGGGTATAATCAAGAAAGGGGGGGGCAGAGTACGAAAAACGCCAGGTGGCAACGGTATCTAGAGAAAAAACACGAGGAGGAAAGAATAAACCGGCCACTGGCTTTGTGAAGAAAAAGCCGAAGTGAAAAGAAAAAGTAGAGAGAAGTCTCCAGGAGAAAAAAACACAGGAAAAACATGCGGGCAGAAAAAAAGGAATCTAAAGGGAGGGGAAACACAAGCTCCACGCAGCCAAACGAGCACTGAGAAAAGGGGCGGATCGGCAAAGAATAAAGGGCACTGGGGTAAGCGACGACAATGTGCAAAAAAGATCAGGAGACAAAGCAGGAAAAGAAAGGAACTCGAACTAACAAAGGAAATCTACGTGACTGAATTGGACCAATGAAAAAGTGGGGGATGAGGGGAGCCCAAGCCGATATTTCACAAAAAGAGGAGAGGGAAAGGATATGGAAAAAAGGGGAAGGAAGGAAAAAGAAAGAAAGCGAAGGAGGCAAGAATGTGAAGAATTCTCTGGACGATGGGATCCAGGGGTGACAAGAGAAGAAATGGAATTGCAAGTCACAAGAGTGCAACGGAGAGAGGAAAAGGAGTTAAAAAGAGAAGACATCATGGTGTCGTTTAAATTGGTAGGGGCAAATGCGGAGGGGCATGAATCAACTTCTCAATAACAGATCAAGACCCTCAAGTCCAGGGAGAGGGAAAGGAGAAAGTCTCCACAAGGAAGCCTGACTTCCTCTCTGAGAGATAAGAATTCAGAAGCAGACCTAGACAAGGTAGTGCCACTTTACGACGTAAGGGGGAGGAAAGAAGAAACACCTCGGAAGAAGGGGAGATGACGGGGCAAGCATCCCAAAGCGGTCAAGGTTAACAGGGAGAATTTCGTTGACGGGGAAACGGCCTTGGAAGGAAGGAGGGGGGGGTCATAGAACTAGAACTAGCCTATATGAACAAAGAAGTGGAGAATACCAGGCAAGGAGCTATGATAGACTCCACTTGTGATTTTCCTAACCGCAGGGGAGACTAAACCGAAATTGCTTTCCTAAAAAGTAGAAAAAATACTGTCCAAATCAGGGAGGGCGGAAGGGGGGGGAAATCGAGAGCCTGAGGAAGCTTAAATCAATCGTAAACAAGAGAAAGAAAGAGGAGGGTGTCTGAGAAAGAGAAAGCTTCACAAACCACAAGTCGGAGGGTCTTAAGAAAAGCAAAGGGTAGGAGAGAGGGGAGGGGGAGCAAACTGCAGGAAGAGGGAAAAAGAATCACCGAATCTGAACTTTGGGTAAAGGACTGTGAGGGAAAAGAGAATTGAGAAAAAAAGCGATGGAGAGGACCTCTATGGGGGGGGTGGGTGGGGGTTGAGTAAACATTTTCTGAAAAAAACTGAAGATCAAGAGGGGGATGGGAGAAGAAGGAATCGAGAACATAAGGAAGTGACGGTAGATACCGCCTCTCAGGCTTCGAAAAAAAAGGGGAAAAAAAAGTCGCTGAACGCAAGTTGAGGCTTTCGCATCGCTTCGCGAAGGGGCCTCCGACGTAGACCAGATGAAGAGGAAAAAAATTGGGGATAGGAAAGAAGGAATGATCTAGCAGCCGAAAAAGATGGAAGAAGGAGCGAAGAAAATAAGGAACGTCGTGGTAGGATTCCGGTCTTTGATGACCAGCCCTACCTCCTTAAAGGAAATCCGAAAGGAAAGAAACAATAAGGAGGGGTAAAAAGGCCCTCAGGTGGAAGAATCAGCTGAGCTTTAAAGGTCGAAGATTGGCCTTGAAGAAGCTCCGGGGACTACGAGGGGAAAGGGCTGGGAAGAAGAAATCCTCCAGGAAAAGGTAGGACATGAAAACTACCGAAGAAGTCTCGTCGAAAGCAAGGGAGAAGCAGAGACCTCAAAGAGGGGAGCGAAAGTAATCGGCGGCTGGACTTCACAACAATACACCTCGACTTGGTTCAATTTAGAGAGGGTGAGATGGACCTGAAGGAAAAGGGAGGGGATCGGGGGGCCTGCATGGAAACTAGAGCTTGCACCTTGGAAAAAAAAAAAATCAAGAAGGAGCTGCCGGAGGAAGATAAATCGCCGTCCGACGCAGGGCGAAAAGTGTCGCTCTGGATGGGAGGGATCCCCCACGATGGGCAGAACGCAAATTAAAGGGAGGGGAGAAAAAAAGGGAAGGAAGGAGAGGACTTAGGGGGGGTGAGAAGAAACTTACAGTTTAAAAGCAACAAATGGGGGAAGGGGAGACGAAAAAAACAACGGGGGAGTAAAAGAGAGAGAGTGAAAATTTTCGGGAGAAACTAGGGGACAAAAAAACAACTCAAACCTCCTATTCGTCACTCTCAAGGATAATAGAAGACTTTAAGTAGGAAACCATCAATGAGAAGGTTCGGTCTGCATCCTGAAAAAGTTTCAAAGAAATGGGGGGGAGAAAAGAAAAGGAGACCAAGAGGGCAACAATTGAGAGAATCTTCATGTCCGCCGGGGAAAGAAAGGTCTTCACTCATCCAAGGAAGAAAGGGCAAAAAAAGAGGGAGGGGAGGAAAGGGAATTAAGTAAAGTAAGAAAAAATCAATTCGAAAAAAACAAGGAAAGACAGGAGATGAAAGACCAAGGGACTAGTGGGGGTCTTAGGGAGTCAAGAAAGCCTTGAAACAAAACGTTCGCCGTCGGGAGGGGAAAAAAAAAAAGATTGACCAGACTCCCGAAAAGAGGAGGACTCAATGCCTGTTGGGCAATGGTTCGTGGGAGAACAGGAAACTTGGGTAAAGTACACTGCGCGGAAAAATAAATTCTATCTCGGAAATGGGAAAATGACGTGGACAAACGTCAGGAAGGATTGAACAGGAGAGAAAAAGGAGGGTTGTGGAGGCAGTTCAAGGGGGATTCTAAGGAAGAGGGGGAGGGAAGAGTACAGCCCGGCATCAAGGAAACCAAAATGTCGGTTATCTTTACGCGCATCTAAAAATTGAAAATCAACGGGATTCACAGAGAGGGGAAGGAGAAGGGGGACAGAATGTAGAATTCAGAAACGAGAACAAAAAAACAGGGGGAAGGGAAGAGTAATGTGGGTGTCCGGGAAATGAGATAAGAGGGTAAAAAAGACGAACTCTGAAAGGGGGAAAAACCAGGAGGGGAAGGAGGAGGGGTCGAACATGGGAAAAAGTTAAGAAAATTGCGTGTGAAAACAACAGGCGGGAGATAGGGCGGGAGTAAGAGAAAAATACAGTGGTATCATCCTCAGGGAAGTTCTCTTATCAGAAAGTGGAGGGAACTGATGGAGAAGAAAAACTCAGGAAAATCAGGGATGAGAGAGTAGAGAACCGGCAGGACTTCCAAATCAGGTTAGGGCGGGTCTTTTAATCATATTAAGAGAAAAGAAGAGAATCGGGGAAGAGGGCGGACATCAAAGAGAAGAAGGAAAGGAGGTGTTCTTAGAAAAAAAATCACCAAAAAAAAACGAAAGAGGGAGAGAGATGCAAAAGGGAAAAATCTTGAGTAGAGGGCTGGCTAAAAAGGAGCGTCAGTCATCAGAGAGGGGGGAGGAGGAAACGACGCAGAAACATTCGGGGAAAGGAAGTGAAGGGAAAAAGGCAAAAACGCGATGGCGATGCAGACTGAAGAGAAATCACCGGAGGGTGGAGTCTCTCCTTCAAACCTTGAAGTTCGGGTCTGAGGGGAAAACGGGAGAGGAGGAGAAGATCGGGAAGAAGAACCGACCAAGAGAAAAACGCGGCGAAAGTGAACGACACGTGCAAGGGACGATTGGAGGAGTGCATATAGGAGGGGGAGAGGGTTGGGGGGGGAAATTCTACTAACAACACGAAGGAGGGAAAAGAGGCCAGCAACTTGTTGAAGCGAGGGGCTGCGACAGATGTAAAGCGCCTTACTACAGCAGAACCTTTCAGGGCGAACTGGAAGTAAAGGGAGAAAAGGGGGAAAAAGGAGAGGATTTATGGAAGGGGGAGGGAAAACGGGGTCAAACAAAGACCTTGAAAGGAGGACCAAGGGGGAACCGTACGAAAAAAAGGAGGTGGAGTTAAGCAGGTTGGCAAATTAGCAATTCTCGGTGCCAGTCAGGAAAGTATTGACTATATCGCCGTGTATGGGAAGAGAAGGGGAAGAAAAAGCTTAAATAACGAAATAACGACATCGAAGACTTACTTCGATAATAAGGGAGGAGTAGGAGTGGGCCGTGTAGAATCACCGCTCCTAGGAAATGGGGATAGAAAGGAATCTCGAGGGGGGGGAACACAGAAAGACAGAGGAAGGGGGGGGTAACGTCAAGGCTCAGGAGGATTTTACTGCGTCGTTGGAAACATAAAAAGGATGGCTGAAGGGAAGGACATGGAAATGATCTGGGGCTGGAGGTACTAACACGTATCGCCTAGGTTTCACATTATAACTCCTCGCAAAAGGGCAAATGGGGAGGGAGAGGGAAAGGGGGGGGGGTTACTAAAAGGAGCACTAAACTAGCGGAGAATTAAAATGCTGGGGGGGAAAAGGGGTAGAAGAGAAGGATAAGGTGGGATCGACTCTAGAATTGGGTTGCAGCAGTCACACTGAAAGGGGACGTTTATCTCTACAACAAAAAGGAGAAAAATAAGAATAGAAAGAAGGGGGTCCACAATGTCGTTGGAAAAGAGACGAACCACTCGGCAAAAAAAAGGGGTAAAAAGGGGGGATAGACGGACTTACCCGTCGAAAAAGAAGGAGTCGGGCGGCAGCGAGAAAAGGCGTAATCTAATTTGGTTCTTACCAAAATTCTCCACAAAAGGAGGGAAAGGGGGACAGGAGGGCCTCTTCCTCCATCTGATGGATCTTAGCAGAAAGGAGAAGTGAGGCTGATCCAGAGAAAAATGTTACAAAGAGAACATTCGTTACAAACAAGAATAAAAAATGGAACAAGAAACTACGCAAGGGAAAAGAATAAGAGACCTGTTGAAGAAAAAAAGACGAGGTCTTCTTGGGCTCCAATAAGAATTGAGGCGATCAAAAGGGGGGGGATGCTCAACTAGGAGGAATGACATTCCGACGCCATCACGAAACAAGGGGGCGCAGAGGGAAAAAGAAAAGTAGATGTGGGAAAGGGAGGGGAGTAAACCTAACTCGGTGACCTAACAGGAGGAGAAACAAGTTAGAGAGAGGACAATAGACTACGGGGATAAGCATTAAAGAAAACCGGAGGAAGAAAAAAGGCAGGGTTGGGGGGAGTGTCGGGAATGAGGAGAGGTGAAAGGCTTCGGTCGGAAAAGTTCGACACGCAGGAAAAGAAAAAGGAGACGTAGGAAGAGGGTACGCAACAGTTCAGAAAAACCTGATCAACTCCTGCTGCGAAGGGAAGGAAGGGGAGAAAAAGAAGGGTTCTCAGAAGAAAGGGGGAGAAAAAGGGGGTGCTAAAAAACCAAGTGAGGGTGAAGAAGAAGAGGGGGCCACACCCTCGAATCATCTCTTCAAAGAAAAAGGAATTTGAGAGAAAATGGGGAGGGGGGAAAATTTGAGAAGGGGGAGTTAGAACTTGGGTGGGGGTAAAAGAAAAAAAAGAAAGACTACTGCTCAGAGAGAGGGAGGAACTCAGGGAAACGTAGTAATCAAAAAAGGTGAATGGCGCGATGAAAAATCCAAAAGAAGGGCACCATTCAAAGGAAAGAGGAAGAGAGGGGGGGGCTTCGAAATATCAGTAACCAGAATTGGGAAAATGAATGTGAGCTGGTGAATACTAGGAGTCCGAAGGGGCCAGGTCCTCAACAGGTGAAGGCAACAAAAAGGAAGAAAAAAAAAGTCTGGGGGAGTATGAGAAAGAGACTCATCCAACAAGTATGTAATGGAGAGGGGGAGGAAAAACAGAAAGGGAGGGGGAGAGATTGGCCTTTGGGAACTATCTCTTTGCTCAATCTCAGGAAGTTCACTAAAAAGATGGCGGGAAATGAAGAATTATCAAAAGAGGGGGAGATTCCTTCGAAGTAGAAGAAAGGGAGTTTGTATTATATCAAAAAAAAAAAGGAAAAAAATTGCTTAAGGAAAATAAGTCGGTTAGAAGTAAGAAAGAGAAAATTAGAAGCGGGGTCTATAATCGCAAAGGTCATCCCCGGCTTAGGAAAAAGGTCAAAAATAGCTGAAAAAAGGGGGGGGGAGGGAGAATCTGAGTAGGGGAGGGGGGGGGTGGTTACCGAAAAAAACTTGAAAGACACCACAGGACTAAAGGATGAAAGCACTTGTTCTCGATTCATGCGACAAAGTCTTCTTGAAAAAACTGCAGACATTTTGAGGGGTGGAGAACTGGAGCTTAAAAGGGAAGAAAGAAAAAGGCGAGGGGTCTGAACTGGAGGGGAAGAAAATTCATCCATCCCTAAAAGAAGGAGAAGAACTAAGGAAAGCAAAGGAGTTCTTCCAGAGGGGGGGGCAGATCGCAATGGGGGAAAATGCGGGGTTTACGCGGCAAACTTGGGGGTCCGGAAAGGGGAGGAAGGGGAGGAAGACTACCTCCGAAGAAATGGTTGGGGTAACAAAGAAACCAAAAGCATGTGCTTGGGAATGTCCCGGGAAGCAGCAGCGAACTCGCCGAGGGGTGAAGAATCTGGCTTCAGGGACGTAACAACACTCAAAGTGGAAAGAAAAGGCTCAGGAGAGAGGGGAAGGAGAGGTGATAGGAGGGGGGAAAGAAGTATTGGAAAAATTGGTCAAACGAACAAGAGGATAGGAGATGGGGAAAAGGGGCGGACGGATCAGAGAAAGATCTCCAAAAAAGTAAGGAAGCATTATCTCAGACCAGGAAGCTCGCGGCCTTTCTAGAGGAATGGAAGCACAAAGGAGGAAAAAGAGAAAGGGGGATTCGAACTAAAAGAAAGGACTTGGGACGGAAAAAAAGGATTAGAGAAAAAAAAAGGGGGAAGCGTCGCAAACAAGGGGCATTTAACCAACAACAACAACGATGGAAAAGAATAACAAAAAGTGGACAAAAGGGAAAAAAAAAATCGCAGAACGAGTCGGGGGGAGAACCGGAAAATCTTTGAAAACGTTCTAAAAAAAAGAGCAGGTGCGCGGCAGCGAGCATGAGAGTCGAAAGGTTTGAGGGGGAACCGAACTCTACCTGCAATGAAAAAAAGAGAGGGGGGGAAGAGGGAGAAAAGATCGGAACGCTGATATCCTTCTCGGAGAATCAATAAGAAAAAAATGACGTCGCCATGGGTCATGCAGGAAGTAAAACATTTAAAAGAAAAAAATACAGAACTGGAAAAAGAGAAAAGGGAGACAGGGGGGAGGTGAAAAGGTACGATTTAGGAAAAAGAAGGCCACCAAGAAGGGAATTCAGATCCCTCGTCGAGGCACCTTCCTGAAAGTACATTCAACGCAAAATCTTCAATTCCCTAAGGGAGTGTAGGAGGGGTATGGAGGGAAAAAAGGGTGGAAAGCAGAAAGGGATCGACCTCAATGAAAGAAGGGGGAAAGAAAATAGAGAGGGGAAAGCGCAGATGAAAAAAAAAGGATTGAAAAGACTTCAAGACCGCAGGGGGGGTTAAAGTCAAAACGCTTAGCAAGCAGGGACTGGAAAAAAGGAGGGAAAAACGCATAAAGAAAAAAGGACTAAGGGAAAACTTGAAGAAGGGGAAAGCACATGGATCAAAAATGCTCAGAAGGGAGGACCGACTTCTTCATGCGCCGAACCTGGAGAATCAAAAAAGGGGGGAAAAAGGGGTACTTGGAAACTTGACGAAGGTGGAACGGGAAACAGAGATAAGCTTGAAACATAATAACTGCAACGGCAAAAAGAATACCAAGTAGGAGAACGGTTGTGAGTGGGGAGAGGGGTTTCTCCTGAAAACAGGGGGATTGAAAGGAGACTACAAGAAAAATCCGAGTGTTTCGGAAAGGGTAACTACTAAGAAAAAAGAGGGGGGGAAAGCAGCACCACGGGTGAGGATCTAATGATCTAACAAGAGTGTCTCAAAGGAAAGAGAAAAAGAAGGTGGGATGCTAAGCTTAGGAAGACCAAGTTCCAAAAAGCAAGTTTAGGTCAGGGATTCAAAGCCTAGGCAGGGAAAAGTGATCGGGTCAAAGCAAGAGGAAAAAGAAGGATGGTTTTTCAAGAGGAAAGAGGCTGCAAACAACAAAAACAGAGGAGAGAGGGACTATGGAAAAAATTAGGGGAAGATATTGCGGGGGAGCAAGTGAAGATGCAGCGTATGGGAAAAGCTCAAAGAAATTAACGACGCGAACAACTTTTGAAAATGACTAGATTAAGAACCAGGGAGGAAAAGGTGAGAAGGAGGCTACGAAGAAAGTCTGGGGTATCATGAAAAAGTGTAAATATGGAGGGGAGGGAGGAGGAAGACGAGTCGCAATCATGTCTTTTCTAGAATACCGCCCGCTTGGACCTTCGAAAAGGACAAGAAAAAAAAGGAGGAGGGGAACTCAGTGGGGGAGTTGGAAAAAAGAGTGACTAAAGGGGGGAATTCTCGACTACTTATTGCAAAATTCGTCTTAAGATCGGAAAAAAAAAAGGGGGAGAGGTAGGGACTGCGACATTTCTATCTTAAGCACCCCAAACAAAGAAAAATTATAACTAGGGGAAGGTGAGAACTGCATTAAAGATCACTACTTCCCCGCGGGTCAGGTTGGCTTGGATAACAAAAAAATTGAAATTCGAAGAAAAAAAAAAAGGGAAGGAAAAAATGCTGGTGAAAGGAAGGGGGGCATCTCATCAGGAAAAAGGAAGAGGGGACCGTGAAGATAATCGGGGGAAAGGGGCCGCCTTTATTCAAATTGAAGGTAATAAAGAGTCAGAAGAGGAAGTGAGGGGGACCTGAAGGAGAGCGGGAGTTCAAACTTGCTTCAAGGGCGTTGTAAGACAGAGGAACTCAGACCCGGATGTAGCGCCAGGAAAACGGCGGGTCTTGGACGGTAAACCAAACACTAAAGGTCCTTCAACTCATTTAGTGGTGAAGGGGGGAGGAGGGGGAAGGAGGCAGGTCACTGATGGAGGGAATGAAAACATTTACGAAAGACTGTTTCACCTTGGGGATTCGAGGGTCAACCCAGGTCAGAAGGACAGGAAGGGACACTCGAGGGCAATGGCAACGCCCTTGAAGAAATCTGAAAAGAACACAAAAGGAAAAAAAGAAACGGAACCCCTACCTGAAAGGGAACTAAAATACTTCGATGATAACGGTAGGGAAGAGTGGGGGGGGGAGAGTAAAAGACCAGGTGGAAGGGAAGAGAGAAAAAAAACGAGGAGGAGGAAAAGAAGAGAGACGCACCCTTCGACTCGAAAAAAATTACTCCAAAGAAGAAAAAAAGGGTAAAAATCTACGGAGGAAAGAGGGAAAAAAAAGTCGCGTGAAAACAAGAGAAGGGATCTCAAAGGGCTGAAAACCAAACGAGCCAGCAGCGCCAAGCCGCGGAAAAGAGACATGGCCGAGATAATCGACTCCTTAAAAAGGAGAAGGACGAACAAAAAAAAAAAGGGGGAGGCAACATAAATCAGGAAGTACATCAGACGGTAATAATGGGAGAAGCGAAAAGACGCCCTTGAGACCCGCTCTACATTATAACGTAAGGAAAAAATTGATCAGGGGAGGATAAGATGAAGGGGGGAGAGAAAGAGGGTCAGGGGACTCCGGAGGAGGGAAAAAGAAATTCCACCGAAAAGCTTGAAGGTTCAAAAGAGGTCGATGTGCGGGGATTATTGGATGGACTAAGGGGTAAAGCGCTGAAAGAAGGCGCCGTCAATCAAAATGGAAACAGGGACTTCCAGGGGAAAAAACAGACTTAATAAACGACCTTGGTTCGGGCATTGAAGGATAAAAGTGGGGGAATAAGAGGAGGGGAGAACGAGAAAGCAATAGAAAGGACCCGCTAAAGAGGAGATTACTCTCCAGGTCTCAAAATAAGGGAGTAAGGAGAGGACGAGGAATCAACATCCTGTCAAAACCGATTTAAGGAAGGAACGCAAAAGGGGGTGGTAAGAAAGCTAGAGGGAAAAAACTAAGATCCTCTAAAGGACACATCCCAGGGCCATCTACTGGTACGTGGAAGGGGGAAGGGAAGGAAGGGGGAAGTCGGGGGAGGGGTAATTCTCAAAATCAAAAAAAAAGGCCAAGGAAGAGAGAGGTCATCCTCGAAAGAAAGAAGGGGAAAAAAAGGGGAGGGCGCTGATCCATACTGTATAATCTCAAGGGGAAGAGAAAAAGAGAGGTTTACTGGATCATCTGCGGCTCTCCCGACTGGGGAAAAAAGGCCTCGGTAATCTCCAAGAGAGGAAGGGACGCGCAGCTTAGAGAGCCAAGAAACGGATTGTGGAGGGAAAGAAAGAAGAGAGAGAAACAAAAAAAAGGGCTTAAAGAGAAAGGAGAATAACCACCAGAAGTAGGAATTTCAGGAGAAGTAGAACAAATTAGGGAGACGGACAGCAGAAGCGAGAAGAGGAAAGGGGGACGAGATCTTAGTTTGAAAGGAAACTGATACGAATATGACAGAACCATGATAGGAAAAAAGAAAGAACCTGTAGGGGGAAAGAGAAAAGAAATGAAAGGGACTCTGAGAAAAAGAGGATTGGGTCGGTTAAAAAAGCTCGAGAGAGCGAGGCGTTGGGAGAAAAATCAAATCTGGGGCACAATGGGAGGAAAGGGAAAGCAAAAGTAGAGACGAACTTGGAGTCGGGGGGGAGAAGCATTCATTCCCTCAAAAAAACGTCAGTAAACCAAGGTCAGAGAAAAAGGAGGAAAAAAGTTGTTGAGAGGTCGGAGGGGGCTACAGGTCGATCGTCATGAAAACAAAAAGGAAAGTTGGGAGGAGGGGGGTGGGAGAACAGGGAGCGTAAAGATGAACGAGGACGCGAGGGGGGAAGGGGCGGGAGACAGAACCTCCGCAAGGAAAAAAGAACTGAAAAAAAAAAAAGGGAGGGGTGCTTCAGAGGGGTCCAAGGAAAAGAAAGGGGACAAGTCGAGCTTTGTCCTACGATAGGAGAAACTTGGGGGGGGGAAAAAAAAAAAAAAAAAATGTGATCCGTGTAATTCACAAAAGACGCATAAATCCGCATCGCTACTTTACATGGAAGAAAGGGGAAGGGGAGGGGTCTGTTGAAGGGGAAGGAAAAGGATAAAACTCTCCGGGTAGAAACTCATGAAACAAATGCTTAAGGGGGAGGGGGGAACAAAAGAAAAACGAGACCTTGGTCACTTCACAGCGAGCTGGGACCGTGCTTAGGTGAAAAAAAAGCGCCATGCCGATTTCTTCAAAGAGGGAAGGAAGCTTAGGGGAAAAGGGGAGGGGCGTCTGGAAGGGGAAATCGGTGCAGATCATGATCTCCGCTCCAAACGGGCCGGAGGCAAAGGGCAGCAGGGAGAAAGGTGTAGGGGAGAACCCAGAGAGAACTAAGTCGAGCTGAGAAAAGAACTGCATACGCAGTACTTCAAGGGTAGTACTAGAGAGAGGGGGGGGAGAGGGAGGGGAAAAGAAAGGGTTCCGGGATCAAGAAAAAAACATTAGGAGGATTAAAAAGATAGGAAAGGCCACCGGCACTCTGACACAAACTAGTGCCGCCTAAGTCGAGAAAACAGTAAAATCTCACTACATCCCCAGGAAAAGAAGGTGACTGGGGAGAAGCGAGAAGGAGGGGAGAGAAGGGGGTTCTTAAAAGAAGGATAAAAACCGAACCAGGACTCGAGGGGTCAAGGGACCGCGGAGATTCATGATACTTCGCCGTCTATCCTTGCGCTGACCGCAGAACTAAATTGCACACAGGAAGGAAAAGAAAAGAGGAAGGGCTAAGAAAAAATGGGAAACCCTGTACCACGAAAAAATTGAAAAAAGTGGAAGGGAGGGGGAAAGGGAGGGGAAACGTCCAAGCCGAACGATGGACTCAGAGAGAGACCAGGGTCGGATTAACAATGAATTACGACCCCTCATAAAAGAAGGGGACACAAGAAATTCGAGGGGAGGGAGGGGGAGGAACAGGGAGTTGTAATAACTGAAGGGGGGAAAATCAGTCATCAAAGAAAGAATCAGGAGGGGGAACTCGCGATAAGATGTCCCACCTTGGAAAATGACCGCATGGGGTATTCAAATGGAAAGGGGGAGGAGGGGGAGGCAAAACTTGTATCAAGAATGAAGGTCAGACCCAAGAAGAGTGTCGGTAAAGAAAGGACGAAAATGATCAACTCATTTAGGGGGGCAGCTCGTGCGGGGGCTCGACAAAAAGTTCGCCAGCCACCAGAAAAAAAGTTCGAATCGGGAAGAGGGGTGGTGGAATAAAGTCACACCAGAGGAAGACCGAGGGCAGAACATCCCAAGTTAATCTACTTTTTCGAGCAGGGGGTCCGGAAACGGGAGGCTAGGGAAAAAGAAAAGAAGAGGAGAGAGGAGTATGGAAAAACCTACAATAACATTTGGGGGAACAAGAAGGGGCTCTAGGTCTACCCTACGGTGAGGGGAGACGGTCATCCTAAGGGAGGAACTAAATGAAGTACAGAGGGAAGGAAAAACTGGTCGCGGGGGGCGTGACATCTTGAGGAAAAAAAAAGCTGTGAGGGAAGGGAGAGTAGAGACGCCAGCATAGAAGAAGAAAGTCTGGTGCT
>Ga0179591_1317604_pt1 | contig 15833 bp, 14 predicted proteins | sample CZOMad2_1_08_16f_FD_182891 | JGI IMG/M metagenome (GOLD analysis project Ga0179591, IMG submission 182891) | Vadose zone soil fungal communities from Angelo Coast Range Reserve, California, USA - CZOMad2_1_08_16fungal (PacBio error correction) | ecosystem: Environmental > Terrestrial > Soil >...
AATTAAAAGAAAAAGATCCGAGGTGGTCAATCCAGAAACGCACAAAAGCAAGGCGCGGAAAAGGCCGTTCTCATGCTACTCTCTTGAGTTAAAAAGCGCCCTGCGGACAAAATGACACGGGTCAGAAGCGCCCCAAACGGGGTGCTCAAAAAAGAAGGGTGAACGGGAAGTAATGGAGGTGACCGAAAGAAGACTGGGTACTGCGAGATCGTCGATTTGGGCTCTTAAAAGTCAAGGTCACTAAATCGCGAAACCTCGAGGGTTCAACGGCCCACGACAAGGGGGTGAAGAGGAGCCCTAGGTCCAGGGAGCACGGATGAGCGAGTTTGGGTCCGGGTAGAAGATCGACATCCTCATACGAAAGGAGAACCAGGACCCGTGACAAGCGATGTCAAGGGGGGAACGCCAAAGGGGGGTCGGTGAGTCAGACGCGAGAAAGCTCGTGAAAAAAACCGCCTAGGGGTGGGGCCCGTAGGGAAAGCATCGTTGGGAGAAGAGGGAAAGGAGGGCCAACTCAAGACCTGCCGCAAAGCTCGAGAGGGGATCCGAAGGAAGCAGTTCCCAAACCAACACTAAGAGAAAAGGGGGGGACGTACAGAAGCTCTCTATTCCAGGAGAGACGTGGGAGTTCAAGGCAGCACGGGGCGGAGAATCATGTCACAGCTAGAGACTTAGACGAGGGACCAAGGGAAAGACCTGGAGAAGTGTGGAATCGAGAGCTGGCCGGTCGAACTTGAAGTCGATGAAAAAACTGAGACAGGAAAATGGCGACGCAGGAACGTGACAGAAAACCTGTTCTGGAAGTGGGTCATAAGTAGGCAACCATCGGCGGCAGACAGGCGAAGAAGACAGTCACCGGGTCAGAAAGGGACCGTGTGTTAACTTCATTTTAATAGAAAAAGGCAAAAGTCAAGAAAAGGCAGCGAATACATAAAGACACAACGGGAAGTCCCGAGCATTATCTAACAAAGAAGACGGCGACTAACACTGCGTAGAATGGGGCAGAAGGAAAAGTTAAGATTTGAAAAGGAAATCTTTTTCCCCATGGGGACTCACGCCGATGAGCGAAGGCGGATGAGCAAATCAGCGTCCGGCCACGGTGGCGGACGAATTTCGCTTCGAAATGGACCACAGCTGCGAAGGGGGTGGATCCGGAAAAAGAAAGAATGCCAATATGAACAGCGGAGAGGCCTTGCAGCAGAGACAAATTCCACCCCCGAGACGGGGTCCCGTCAAGCCAAGGAAATTGAGGCCCGCCGGAAGGGGAGCTGAACTCTAAGCGCAAGACGATCGGGCAAAAAGGCTCCTCGCCGAGAAAAAACCGGCCCAAGACGGCTCCGTCAGAGACGATAATGGGAGAGCAAGAAACAGACGGGGGGAATTACCAAGCAACAACACCAGTTCTCCTCTAGACAGCCCTTAAAAATTTGCCCCTCTTAAGAGCTCCGAACAACAGTAACCCGAGGCGGGACAAAATGAGAAGAAAAACAAAGGTAACTGGTGGAGCAAGGGTCCCTCCCCTTACCTCAGTCCAGGAGGGAGCCCGCCCTTCTTCTCCCAACGGAACCAGCACCTGTCCAAGGGAAGCAAAGGGACGTCCAGGGCCACCGGCGGCGTAGTTTGAATAAAGAAAAGTCCGAAGTGCCAAACTTTGTTCCAGCTGAGGGGGGAGGGTGCCCAGCAGGCGGCTATAGTGGTAGCCGAGGGGCTTTTTTGAAGCGCGGGAAAGCTCGCGGAGGCAGACGAGGCCTTCTTTCGGGTCCGGGGGGGCGCGCCGAAGAGGGCCTCAAGTCCCCTCTTGCGAAACGCGCCTTTCATAACACGGCATGAAAAGGAGGAGGGTGCGGCGAGGGCCCAAGAAAGGGGACAAAGCCGACTCAGCTTGTGACAATCTGACGACTTCGCCGAGAAGAATGAAATGGACGAACAAAAAGGAACTGATCGGGGCAAACAAAATGAAGTCATTTAAACCGCGGAAAAATAAGCGGTGAAGATACCATCGAGACTGCCGGCTGCCTAGGATTACGTAGTGAAGTCGTTCCCCAGAGGAAGAGGTGAAAAAGTTTAGGATGACTAAACCGCACAGAGGACTGAACACTAGGCCAAGAAGAAAATCCATGGAGTGACGTAAAAAGTAGAACAAGGGAAAAGAAGGCTGGCCACGCATCCTCAATGCCCAGAAAGAGGAAAGAGGAGGAAACCCAAATCTTCTCCTACCAGGGAGAGGTAGAAAATCTAATACGCAAAGATCAAATCAAAGAGGGAAACGGGGGAAAACGGCGGAAAGGCCGCTGGCCCAGGCGGCAAAAAGAAGGACAGAGAGATCCAAAAGGGGTCGCCGCTACGAAGAGGAAGAAAGCAGACGGTGTAAGCATCAAAAACCCACGCGAAAGGCAGCCGATGTGCTTTTTGGGGGGGGGGGGGTGTCAAAAAAAAACGAGGGAAGCGGAAGAGAGAGAGGGAACCACTTCTTAACAGACTGAATGCAGTGGTTATGGCAGGCCCAGCACAGTAGGAGCAATACTTCTTTCTTCGTCTACCACGGAATGATCATCGGGGGTTCCGGTGGCTCGCGCAGGGCGGAAAAAAGGTATGAACCTCTGAAAAAGGCGGTAATTAAGAAAAGGGATTCCTGTAGAGGGTCGAACACTATTTTTAGAGAAGATTTTTCTGACCTCCGGAATCTTCCTGTGAATGGGCAGGTTTGTCAAAAGGAGACTTGAAGGGAACAAAAAATGAACGTTAAAAAGGGGGGAGGTCAGGTCTGCAAAAGGGCCTTTGAGGAAAACCTCTCCTCGACTTTTATCACCAGCAGATCGGGGAGGTCCGGGGACAAAAATCGTAATTCCATCTCAGCAAAAGGATCTTCGATTTACTCGGGACACGACGACGAGAAGTTTAAAAATAAATCACAAAGAGTAACACCTGAAAACAGGGCCCTACATCAAAGAGTATGCTACGTCGGCTCAGTCGAGAAGGACGAGGGAAAAGAATGTGCAGCAAAAAAACGACGGTAATGCTTAGAAGGAAGCAAAGAACTGGGGCGGCGCCTAAAGTTGGACGAGTTCGGCTCTTGACGAAAGGAGGGAAGATCTCTTCGTTCTCGCACACCGGTAGAAGAGGAAAGGTCAGAAACCGGACGTAACCAAACCCATCCGGAGACCAACTATATCCTCACCCAAGACTGGGGCAACCGGCCTGTTTTCCACCACTTCTTTGCCAAAACCGCCGGGGAGGGGGATTTACACCGGGAATTCCAAGGGAAAAAGGTTGAGCCAAAGGTGCAACCGGGACCCCCCACCATGGAGTGAAGTCCTGGACGTTAAGCTGACCCAACACGGAAGAACGAAGGGAGGGGAAAAGGTAATCCACACGGAGTCAGTGTTTAAAAAACAATTCTACAGCCGGCCGAGGGGAGCCCTCGGGTTGGTTAATGAGGGGATGGAAGGTCAGACTTTTGATAAGACCTGTGGTGCAGATCGCCGGGGGAAGGGAGGCTTAAAATCGCGGGGGGGCCGGGCCTCGTACCCATTAGTGAGCATTTTACTATCATTCTTGGAAGGTCAAGACGTGGGAGGGAGGTGTCCGAGGATGAAGGGCTGGGGGGGAGCAATTGTTAAAAAGAAAGCTTTTTCTCGAGGCGCAGCGGGGGCCGCGGGATTGTCTTTCTCCCTTAGAGGGGGGGGCTTGGATCCCGGGGAATCGGAGGAGGGGGGTAGGAGGACGGCAGGGGGCGTACCATAAGTCTCTCCGCCTGTGATGACGCGCGGTATCTACGCGGAGAAACCGTTCTAAAAACGTGGAGAAGATGAATTTGACAGACCTTGAACGACATCCGGGGCGAAAGGGAAGCTTAATGACAAACAAGAAGGTTTCTGTCACATACGGAGAACAAAAGATGGGGAATTTAACCCAGAAAAGGATAATAGGGAGTAAAGGGGAGTTTTAGGCGCCGAGACCGGAGACGTCACCTCGGCGGCCACGTTTGCTCAGGGGGGGGGATTCTCTCTCCTTGGGTTCGACGGGCAGGTGCATCAAGCTCTTCAAAAGGAAGTCGATAAACCCCTATTAACAGTGATGAGGCGCTCGGCGAACAAAAAAAACGAGGGGGATGCATCTACACTGGAGGGAAGAGGGAAAGGAAACAGCAAGCAAGGAGGTTTAATCGCTTCAAGGTAACACGAAGGGGGGGCGTTGGGGCGAAAGTACCCGTCACGAGAAAAATCCGAAGAAATGAAAGAGACTCACTTATCACACCAAATGCGAACGGGCCTTTCCGGCGAGGCGCCAGGGGGCACAGCCTAAGTAAATGGATCAAAATGAAGTCTACGAGGCCAAGGGAGGGAGAACCACGGATCTACCGTGGGGACTACTATGGGAGCGGAAAAAGAATTTACTCGGAGGTGGGGGGGCACTTCTTTCAGAGGATAGAGATCCTAAGGAGAAAATTGGTCTGGACCATAATGGAACCAACGAAAACGGAAATCGGCACCACAAACGAGGGCGCGATCAGGAGCGTCAATGACATCACAGAAACCAACGTTGCGTCTGGAAAATACTTGGTCGACGGGAACCGGACGGGGGGGAATCGGAAGCGTAGAGATCACAAGGGGGAAAAAGAGCTCAAAAGAAACGTCCACAGCTTTGGACCTGAGTGAAGGGGAAACTGGAAGGTGAAGGGGGCCAAACCCGTCTAGTGAAACAGCAGAATATTGGAGCGGGTTATTCTTAAAGTCGAAATAACAAGACCCGGAAGGAAAAGTCGAGTCGGAAAAACCGCCAGCAGAGAAAGTGGGGCCAAAGTGGTGTGGGTGCAGGGGAACAACGAGATCTCTCGGTAACCGCGGGGTTATACCGACTACTGAACAGCGCAAAAGGCGGTGTGGTCGTAAAAAACCCGGGTTACGGCTCCGGAGGGGGAACCTAGGAATAATGGCTCTATCTCTCTCAAAACAAACAAAAAATAGATAAGAAAAAGGGGATCCGGGCGCAGGCAGGGAAAAAGATCATAGAAAAACGGCTACCTTTTGAATCAGAGACAGTAGGACGGAAACTCTGTGAAAAAGAAATGATCTTTCACTCAAAAACCACCACTGGTGAGCAGCTGTGATAGCGGTCTTTACACGAAATCGCCGGTACGGAACAGCGCGCGTGGGAGCGGGAATCCTTCACCGATAAAAAGCTTTCTGATCTTGTCAATCAAAAAGGGGGCAGGGGAATGCGATGAAGAGGGGGGGTGCGCAACGTGATGAGCAAAGGTGGGGGCCGTGAGATAACAGAATCGAAGAAAACGAGAGGGAAAAGGACCCGGGCTTCTGGCAACGCCTGTAAATGTTGTGTTAGTGAGAGGAACATAAGCCGAATCCGAAACGAACGGGGGGGAAACGAGTTCGAGCTGTCGTGGGAGATCGTCCGTAGTCCAAAGGCACGGAGCACGACTTAGGGATAGGGATCGAGGAAAAAACAGAACGGGGGACCCAAACAACAACAAGAGAAAGGCACCAATTGCAGCGGGACGCAAGAGATCGATTCCAATTCTATCACAGGTTTACTGTTCTTAGCACTTGACTTAGAATACACCGAGGGATCCGCGCTAAGACTTCAAGGAGGATAGCATCAAACTAAATGAAAAGGGACGGGAGGGGGGTGGCGGTCGATACCTGAGAGGAGGGGCATTCTTCGTAGATTGGGAGCCTGCTGACTTAGAAAAAAGAAAAGTGAACGGGACCAAGCGGAAAACTGGGCGGTTTTTGAAGCCCTGAAGAAGAAGGGGGGAAACGGAGCAGAAAACAATTCGGCAGAAGGAGCACGAGCTCTGCATCACACCGTGAAAAAGGGAAAAGTTTGTATCACTTCAAGTTGAAAGGAGGCTTTTGCAATATAAGGAGAAGGGAAAAAGGAAAGAAAAAGAAGTACGATTACAGAGGCAAATAACCCTCTTCCGTCGCCCTAACCCTGCGAAAGACTTATCAGGGAGAGGTGCAGGTGGAAGCAAGAGGGGAAAGAGTTGGCCAAGGAACCAAAACGTGTCCCCAGGAAAAGGAAGGATCGAACGGATCATAGTTCTAATTAGTCCATCTAAACAGGGGGAAACCCGTCGGAGTCAAAGAATTAATGGCTGCGCGAAATCCTAGCCCAAAAAAGAAGAAGCATCGCGCGTACACGTGCAGGCCCAAAAGTCACCAAACGCAAAAAAGGCAGACAAACTCTGCTCACGCCGCAGCAAAATCTGAACCAATGCCGAAGACAATCCGCGGCTGCAGCTCCGAACGGCAGGAGAGCACTTCCCTCCTTCGACTGTCACTAAAACACTGGACCATGCCCGAATGGCTGCAAGAAGCCCGACGAGGATAAAAAAGCGTCTGAAGGCCACGAAAAAATTTCTCACGTGCTCAGACCGTCCGGCCCGCCTGGTTCCGCGGCTCACCAAAACCTACCGGGCGTTACCCGCGAAAAAACTCTGGTAAAAAAAAAAGGAAGGTGGGGATGAAAAACTCGTAAAAAACAATTCGGGTAGGTCCGGAGGTGCATCCCTTTACCTTAGGAGAACACCCGGTTTTTCTGGTCCACGTGAAATCACAGGTGAGTAAAAATGGGTGAAACGGGCGGCGGGGACGGGGGGTGAAAGAAAGAGGCGGGGGAGGGGGACAACCATAATGGTTGCCCCTAGGAAGTTGGGAAGGGGCCCATCAGGGGTGATCTCAGTGGTCGCCCCGGATGGCTTTGGTTGTCCCGGGCTCAGAGTCACGGCTTGCGTAAAAGTGGCTACGAAGACGTGGCAGGGAATCCCGTCTAGAACGACTACGGAGGAGAACTTCATGAAAGCCGTCTGCGGCGGCACTTATCCCTACGAAACCTGAAGCCAAACATGGTTCTCGGATCAGAGTGGAATGAGACGACAAGAGAAAAAAAGGGGGGGGGGCAAGGGAAGGCAAACCTAGGGTAGTTGGTGACCGGCCTCCCTTCGAGGGGGGGAAACGAGACTACTCTCTTCTGCTGAGATTATTACGAGTTGCAAGTTTTCCCAAAAGAAAATTGGAACCGCGAAAGAGATGATTCTTTACTCCTGAACCGTAAAAAAAGAAGGGGTGAGAATCTGCATAACTAATACCGCACAGGTGAAATCAAAACACACGAAAGACCGACGGCGGGACAACCATCCGCAATGCCACTGTCCTCGATTAAAGAAAGGCAAGGCTCACATGGACGGGAACCAACGAAAATGACGAGGGGGAAAGCCTCGCTTCCAATAAACGAGAAAAGGAGAGGACAAACCGGGTGAAAGAGGCGTTCACATCCATGCGTAAAGGCGGGGACGCACCAGTACCATGGGAGAGAAGGGGGTCCGCCTACGAAGCTTCATGCAGACAAGACGGTTACAAAAGTCTAGCTGTGCAGAAAAAACTGGGTGGCGAGACTCCACCCACTACCCAGGAGTGAGGAAGAGGAAGGAAACCACATCTAAACATCGGCTGCCTGAAAAAGGTGGGGGGATGGCTTCCACCGGCTGCTAAAAGCCGTGGAGGGAGGCGGCCCAGGAAACCAATCATGGCTATCTATTTCGGGGGGGGGAATTTCGCGCTGCGGAAAGCATAACGCAGAGGAAAGGGGAATAAGTTATCGGGCCGGAAATAGGGGGGAAGAAGTCGACAAATCGAAAAGGTAGGAAGGGACCGAAATGTGCTGGGATCCTCAGACAGGAAGAAGGACTTGGCCTTGACCAGAGTGGTATTGGATAAGGCGCCAGGACGGTACGAGGCCCTCCATTTGACGGACCCCCTCGTACGCCGTAGTTGGTCAGGAACGAGCTCCAGCAGAAGAAAAATCAAAAAGTCCATCGGGGGAAAAAAAAAGGAAAGAATACTCCTCGCCGTCTAGCTGAGAGGGCTCGGACTGCGGAAACGGTCACAAAAGAACAAAAAGGAGTGAACAGCGACTAAACCAGGGAAAAGGGGGGTCGAAATAACTGAAGCGAAGTCGCATCAAGGAGGAACACAGCGAAAAAAGGGGGGGGCACTCACCCCAGAACGGTGCCGTGGCAGGACCTTCAGAACGACGACGGGGCGACGAGGGGAGTCGTAGGCTCAGTGTCGCCCAGGGGAACTGGGAGGAAAGAGTTGCTCGTCACCGTGGAACCCCACCTAGGAGGCCGAAAGGGCGCATGGACCGGGACTGAAACAAGGCCCCCCTCCGGGGCGACCAACGATCACAGAACATGACTGCACGCAACACCGCCCTGTCAAAAAAGGGGCGGTGAAAAGCAAAAAAAGACTAAAGGTAAAAACACCGCCAGGCAGCCGTTTAGCACCTGGACGGACGAAGGGGGAGTGAACGTACCAACTACCGATGGGAGTTGCAAGGCTCATGAAAAGGTTTCTCGACCAGAAGGTACGGACCTGAAGAAAAGGGCCACACCGTACTTTGGGCATGTTTCCGGAAGGCGACAGGAAGGCCTCTTTGCGCCTAAGGGGTGAATGACGCACTCCGCGTCGACGGGAGTCGCGTATAAGACGGTTTTTTTCAACCTAAGGTGTACACGAGGAGGCTTCGGCGCTGTCAGGGAAAGAACATCGGAGAGTGACGAGGCCTGGGGTGGGGCAAAGACGGACGCGCGCTGGGAACGGCGTAGCTCATTGAGGGTGAGGCGGGTGAAAAAACTGCATTCAATCATCGGGGACCGGGCGAAGAGATGGGTTTCGCGGGCAGACGTATCATCTGTTTTTACAATTTGGATTCGGTGCCGTGGAAAGTACGGCTCATCGGTCGTGGGCATTCTGGGCGCGGCTTATGCGACTCGTGAGCGAAGTCGACTCACCGTTCGGACGAAAACATGGAGAAGCTGATGGGTGGGACGAATTCACAATGTTCGATCAAAAGCGACTTTTTTGCAGACGGGGGGACACCGATTTCCTTCAACTGGAAAGAGGGGAAGGACGCCACTAAATATAATTCTAGGGCAGCAAAGCGGCATGGGTGAAGACTAAAGCATTGGAAGGGAAAAAAATGAAGTTGGGGGAGAAAGTTCCGTCAATCTTATCACGTGCCTTGTGCACAGAAAAATGTTTCAATGGAAGTGGAGATTAAAAAATTCATGGAAGGGGAAGAGGTTGATGCAACGCTCGTTATAAGGCTTCGCCTAATTGCGAGACTTTCAGAAGCGGAAGTTGACAAAAAGACCCGCAAACAGTTTTCTCGGATGGGGTAACAGGGGGGGGCCACGGCGTGTCCCATTCCAGGAGACAGTCTGGAAACACAGCGAGGAAAGTCGACGAAATTGCTCCATTCAAGAAAAGAGACACAGGAAAGTCGAACGGTCCAGCTTTACTTCAGGATGAGGCGCGCCGAAGTCTCTCGAGGGGAGAAGAAAGGGAGGGGTCCCGGACTTGCAGAAGAAAAGGGGGAGAGAATGGGACTGCGGGAGAGGATTAGGCGAAGGGGGGGTCCGCGTAAGGGGGTGGTTTGGGGGGGGGGGGCAAGCGGCCTCTTAGTCTATAGGGGAAGAACCATTCCTTCGTTTGCGTCGGCGCAGAAGGGCCGAGAAAAAAGACAGCTGGAAAGAGTAACCACCATCTAAGGAGGCGATAGAGGGAGTTCTCTAACGCTCCACCAACAATGGGGGAAGCTCTGTTGCGAAGGAAAAGGGGGGGGGGGAAAAGTCCGAGAGTCGTCGAGGATGGAGGATCTTCACTTATCCACAGGGACACTAGGGCAGAAGCACGTCTCACTCGCGGCCATAGGAAAGGGCAGGGAAAAACATGGAAAAGGGGGGGCTGGGGGACACAACCAGAGGGGTGCCAAGAATCTTGTCGAGGGGAAAGCTTCCAGAGAAAACCAGCACGATCTCCAAACTTACCGTAGGAGAAGGTCCTCCATCAGAACAAGAGGGCGAACCAAGTTGGGGTGGGGCGTGAAAACAAATTATCATTGGATATAGGCACCTCTTGGGAAGCCTAATATTATCAACATGGGGGTAAGCCGGGGGTAGGACCATAGGACTGGGAACGGCTAAGAAGACGTGGGGGGAAACCTCGGGAACCGGTGAAAAAATCGAGATCAAGACGAACAACAAAAACCGGAGGATTACAATACATAGGATAAGCAGATACCATGTGACATCACCGAGGACGGAAGGTTACCCGGAGACGGCCAACGAGGGGAAAAAAAGGGGAGGGTTGGAGCTGAAGGGGGTCGGGGCGTCACCCGCGGTTGACGAGATCCAAGGATTACAAATTTCACCAACCCACCCCAACCCTATAGGGGAATCGAGGTTGAAAGAACTGAGGCCGACGGCAGAGACGCGGGTGCGCGGGAAGGGAAGGTCCGCAGCCAATTCGAGTCACCTCGCAGGGGGGGGGGTAAGGGGCCCACATCCACGTACCGGCACGGAACGAAATGGGGCGCTCAACTGTGGTAGAAATGTGGAAGGGGAAGAGATAAAGGACTCGACATTCAAGGACCGGTGAGTACGCCCACGAACTGGTCGAAAACTCACCAGGTGGGGAGTGGAAGGACCATCGCGAATAAGCGACAAGCCCTATTTTGGGGGGTGGAAAGTGTACAGCGAGGGAAACAAGGAGGGCCAGAAAAAAAAAAAAGAACTCATGGGAATCACTACGGGGGAAAGGGCTGGCGGAGGAGATATCCGAAGCGAAGAAGTGAAACAACACCTCCTCAGTCACAAGTCTCTGTACTCTAGTCGCACGTGAGACTGTTTCAGTTAGGGAAGCAATGGACGCCCACGTGAGCCAGCGCGACTTCGGCTAAAGGCGCAGTAGAAGACCATATGTGAAATTGAAGGGACGTGTGTGGCTGCCGAAAAGAGATCGGGACGGAGGAAAAAGGGTTAGATTTTTCTGACTGGAGATGGAATGGAAAACAAGAAGGAAGTGGACAAGAGAAAACCTCACGGGCGGGGGGGAAGGTTTTGAATAACGATCAGAGGTCGAGAAAAAAAACCATTCTTAGGGCGAGGCAAGGAGAACGATTCTCATTAAAACCGTACAAGAAAGTTGTGGAGGAAAGGCAGTTAAAGGGGGGTGGGGAACCCCAAAGGAAAGACACGAAGAAATAACCCCGCGGGAGGAAAGGATATTCTGCCTAGATAACAGGAGTAATACAACTGAGGAGGCTTAGACAGGGGGAGTGTCAGGGTCAGGGGACCGCGTGAAGGGTTGCCAGAACGGGTGTAACAAGGAATAAAGAATTCTCTCCGGATGAGCGAAACCAATCGCAAATCCTCGTCCTCAAAGCCGTAACGCCACGGGCGGAGAAAAAGGCGCTAAACCGTCAACCAGAAGAACCAAAACAAGGACGGCATAAAGTCGCGCGGGCCAAGGCATTCCAAAGGCGAGAAGAGACCAAAGTCAAGACAGACCACTGGCGCACGAATTCAACGGAACAAGTGAAAAACAGCCATGAAAAAGCTAAATCGGAGGGAGCGGGTCACCGGGGCAAGAAAACTCCGAAGCAGCAGGTCAAACGAGAATAGGAAGGCACCCGCCCGCCAAACAACCGGAGTACCTCTTAGGGGAAAAAAAAATCTCAGTCAAACCAACGTCGCAAGGGCAAGATGGCGCTTCAACAGGCACCCCGTCAGACGAAAAAGGAGAACCCATTTCTCCGGCAAAAGGCCCAAAACGACCGTTTGGGGGAAAGACCGCCACTCTTCGGTCGAGGGGGGCTCGTCCTTCCCGTCTGCTAACCAAAAAGTGGCGTGGCAAAACGTGGCCGGGAAAAGGGTAAGAAACGGCGCGGCCGTGACTAAAGAGAGGCAACATTTTTTGCAAAGGCGGCGGGGGGAGTGCCTCAGTTTGCCAGCGAAAACCGTGGTCGGAACCGTTGTGGGGATAAGGCAGGGGACGGACTATTCGTCGAATGGAATCCCGAAGCGTTGGCAAGAAGTCGAGGAGGAACTCTCACTAATACACGAAGAACCTGGATTAACTTCGGCTGTAACGGCGAAAGAAAGCAACGGGGGGACATCGCGCGTGGACTCGCAGGATCGAATGAAAAAGAAGTGTGGATGCGAACACTGCTCCCTGTTGCAGGCGCCGGGTTCACCATCATTTTGATGTTGACCGGAGACTTGGACGAGAAAAAAAAAAGAACTGAGAGACGGAGGGAGAGAAAATACGAAATGGTGGCCCCAGGAGGACGAAAAAGGGAAGGCTGGAGGGGGGAAGGGAGAAAAAACAAAAAAACGGAAGACGAGGGTTACTTATCGGCACAAGAAAGAAAGCCCGACACTGACATTTTGCAAGTCACTCCACTTAAAGACCCCTGATGGACAAAGGCAGCAAGGACGTCGCGAGGGGGGGAAGATAACCGGGAGCATACCCAAAAAAATAGGCGCCTACCATCGTCTTTCGAAAAGCAAAGGCACGAAATCCGAGCACCGTCCATCGGGCCCCAACCGTTTCACCAACCGCCGCCCTCTGCCGAAGGACCAGACAGAGGAGAGAAACTTTTGGGGTGGACGCAGAAGACGACGTCACATGCAAGGGCTAGAAGGTGAAGCCATCAACTCGATAAGCGAATGGAAGAGCTGTGCATTCTCAAAAAAAACCAAAAAAAGATTGAAAAAGAGAGATGAACCCCAGAAGAGGCAAAGAGCTTCAATGCAGCGATTTCGGGACAAACCTCTGCCAGGGGCATGCAAACGACCCGGCTTCGTCGAGGGAACCAACCAGGATCGAGATTCTTTGGAAAGAGGAACGCGGGCAGATTCAGTGTTAACTCCTCGGAAAGGGGGGGATGACTGGAGAAAACGTCAATAAGTGAATCAGAGGAGGGGGAAATAACCTGGTAGCCGGGTGCACTGGGGGGGAATGACAGGAAACATGAAAGAAACGAAGGGGGGGGAATTGCGGATGGTCAAATTCTGGATGAAGGGGGGACAGACGTCCCATATTGTCAAACTTTATGGGAGGTCTGCAACCCTCGAAAGGGGAATACTCGGACGACTAAAAAGAGGGCGTGAAGGGTCAGGAGTAAAAAACGAAAAACTGAAACGACGTAATTCATCCGTCCTAGGAGCAGTTCTCGGGGAGCGTCAACCTACGTTCCAGGGGTAAACATCGCAAAGGGTTACAGGACTGCCGGGGGCGGATAAAAGAGGAGAGGGCGAGCTCCAGGCACACTCAAGCAAGCCGATGGTCGGACACAGGGGGGAAGGGCGGTAATCCGTTCCTCCTCGAAGAAACTGAGTCAAAGGGTCGAGTAGTAGAGACTCTTTCAACCGGGACTTGCGGACAAAAAGTCGGGCGCAAAAACCTGGGACGAAAAGAGGTCACTCTGGGCCTCCTCGCTTAAGGAATGACACCAAACCCCAAGCGGGCGAAAAAAGGCAGGAAAAGGAGGGGCAAAGCACCGCCGCTGGCACAAACCAATGGAGGGGGGGGAACAACCGACCTCCTCGAGTTCAAAAAGCCGAAGCCGGTGCCACTGGGAAAAGGCACAAATTCAGCACCGGAAAAAAAGAACAACTTTTCTTTCCGTCTGAAACGTACCGTCGTCGCAAAATCACGGGAAAAGGACCGGGGGGAGTAGGAGCACAAGGAGGGGGTAGGTTGAAACGCATGCAAGGGGCAAGCGTAGAAGGACTTGGGTGAACGTGAGGAAGTATTTTCGGCAGTGACTTATAGCGTCCCGGGGGTTGAAGGTAGCGTTACTAGAGGGGAGGGAGGTCTGCTAAAGGTCCTTCATCGGAAAAGCAGGTGCGCCAAGGGGGCCAGGATTGGGAGGGGTTCCCGACACAGGCTGAAGAAGCGCGGCGCGGAAAAAGTCTTTGAGGAGGGTGGGTTCAGCTCTGCAGACGGGAAGGGGGTCCGCTGTAGAGGTACTCTTGTGGCCTGGGGGCCTCGTAGGGAAGGGAAAGCGCGCTGCTGGGACCGGGTCGTGTTTCCTTCTGTTCTGTGCCGGCTTCGCTCGATCCGAGTGAATTTTCATAGAATATAAAAAGAAAACACGAGGGGAAGGACAGAAACACCTTGGGCGTCAGAACTTGCGAGGACTTTCCACTTTTGACCCCTCCTTGGGGTCCAAAAGGCGCACTGCGGGGAAGACAAGTGCCACTAAAGAAGGGTCTAGAGCGACAGCAAGGGGGGCCGCAGCGCCTCGGTTCGAGGTGACTCATGGGAATCGACTGGAAATGTGTGCTCAGTCGCACGCGAGGAATGTTCTTCCGGTTGTCATCAGGAGACTGCAACTTATGCACAAAAGCAGGCCCACGTGAAAAGGAGAAAAAATGATAAAGCGAAAAGAAGGGGGAGTAATCTAGACAAGGCGGAATCAAGGTTGAAAAAAACACGTGGACACCCTCCCCGGAATGGGGAGACACTTTTTCAAAACTGGCCAAACGTCTGGTATACCAGAAGCGACCAAGACGAAGAGGAGCGATGCGAAGCTCTCGAGGAAAAACAAAAAATGAAAATTACATCGGGTCTCGATGCGCAAAAATCTAGTATCATACGCTTATCACATCTTAGTCTAAAAGGCACGTGCGTGGCAAAGAAACGGGATCTAAACGGAGAGATCTTACGCGAAGGGGGAAGGAAGGGGGGTTGGGGCACACTCGTACGACTTCGGGGAGAGACCGCAAACGTGGGAAGCTTCCATTCTTTCTTGCTGGACAAGCAAGAAGAGAAAATCCAGGGGGAACAAAAGCGGAGGCGCGAAGCGGATCTTCGCTGCGAGCACCGGAAACAAAACGAAGGTCGGGCGACAGCGCTTGGCGACAACCGGGGACGGGGATACGGAGTAAGTCGTATTTCAGTCGTCTCAACAAGGACAAAGAGCATCAATGGAGGAAACAGCTGGACAGGGCCTTCAGCACCAGGGGGGGGATGGGGGCCGGGAAAACCCGAGGAGGGTGACAGCGATCTTGTGCAGTGACCGGATTCCGGGCAGATCAAGCTATAAGCTAGAGAACTGCGAGAAATTGAGGAGGAAGAATTAAACTGTAAAACGCAGGGTTGGTGAGGGACAAGTGGCATTGGCTCGATGACACGAGTTGCTGGACTCGGAAGCCAGAGGGGAAACCTGTATCGTAGAGCGGGGACTTGATCGGAGGAGGGAGTGACAAAGAACGAGCACCGGTGGGATATGGGAGTAGCCTCAACAACAAAAAAACGAAAAGGGTTCGTAAATATACTATCCTCAGAGAAGACTCGAAATGTGAACATACCACGCCGCAGAGAAGGCCCCGCTCTGGTAACCACGGCGAAAAAGTTGCATGTGGGGTGGGGGGGTGCTACCTATTCCTAACGGTGCAACTCTATAAGGGGTGCCCCCACACAAAAAAATGGTGGCTCTGCTGAGTGGAAAGAGAGGACGACGGTAAAAATGGGACGAGAGTCAGTTGGCGCTTTACCTTTAAAAACACACTGCAGCTTCCGGCCGGGGTGAGGCAACGGACCAAGGTGAAGGAGAGGAACCTAGGAAAAAGGGGCTCAAAGAGAAGTGAGGAGAGGGTCCTTCTAAGAGCGAAAGAGAGACTAGTACCCTTCAGTTCGTAGACATCAAAATGTGGGGAGGGGAGAAAAAATAGGGGGAGGAGAAAAAAACTCCGTGGTGGGCAAGGAAAAGGAACATCTGGGAAGGGGCGGAAAAAATGAGGAAAAAGCCCGCATTTGCCCTAAAGACTGACCGGGGGGGGGGAGGGGAGGAAGTCTATACACTACGACCCAAACAAAAAAAGCGGCGTACGCGAGGATAGATCAAAGAGACCGTGTTCAGTTATGCAAGCAAGGAGGGCTCAGGGGCTGGAAACATCGCCTTCTTCTTACGAGAACGTACCAAAAGGGGGAAAGGTTCGGACTGACTGCCAGAAGAGA
>Ga0179591_1156517_pt1 | contig 15832 bp, 29 predicted proteins | sample CZOMad2_1_08_16f_FD_182891 | JGI IMG/M metagenome (GOLD analysis project Ga0179591, IMG submission 182891) | Vadose zone soil fungal communities from Angelo Coast Range Reserve, California, USA - CZOMad2_1_08_16fungal (PacBio error correction) | ecosystem: Environmental > Terrestrial > Soil >...
AAGGGGACATCCAAAACAGAGAGAAGGCCAACCAGGCAGTCAAACTGGGAAGGAAGCACGCCGATTGCCGAAGGAGATGGAAAGCGGAGCGCTGGGACAGGGGAAAAAGTTCAAAGAACGAACTCCGATTCTAAACAAAAAAACTTTCAAGGGCATCGGTCCCTGGTAAAAAGGAACCCGGGACACGTCAAGAAAAGGGCCGATTGTGACAAAGAGGAGGTGGTTTCAACTATCGGGGCACGTATAAAACGGTCTGCTCACCGATGAAATTCATCGCTTTGGATCGGGGGAAACCAGAGACACAGAGACGGGAAGGGAGCAGGTTGGCGGAAAGGTGAAAGGAACCCGGGTTCTTGTTTTTCCATTGGTGTAAGAGCCAAATCGCCTCGGGTAAGAAAAAGGAGCAGAAAAGAAGGAGACACCCAGCAGGAAGATCAATTACCGACGCCAAATGCTTAAGCGACGACAATAGCAGCGCAAGGAAACTACTCACTAAGACAACCAAAAAGCACGGGGGGGGTAAGTGGTCCGTCAAGTGGGAAAAGTTTACATCGGACGCCGGAAAGAAAAAGAGGTCTGATGAACCGACGGGAGCTTAAACGAAGAAAAAAAAAACCAAAAAGCAGATGTCTAAAAAACGCATTCTTCTCTCCCGGTTTGGGGGACAGGGGAAAAAACCATACCCGGAACCCTGAAAATGTTGGGCGTGAAAACATACCAAAAGCTCAAAAAACATCAACCAATCTGATGTGGCTCATTATTGAGGGGGGGGGGGGGGACATCAACACGCACAATACAAAAAAAAAAAAAAACGTTGGCTCTGCCAACGAGGTGGTAAAAAAAACCTGAAAAATCGGCCTCCAGCAAGGAAACCATTGAAAAAACCAGAAGCTACTGTCATAGCGACAGAAAAGGGAAAAATGGCTTAAGGGGGGGGGAGGAGACGAGTGGTTGAAAGGTGCATGATAGTTGACAGCCACCGCCAGGGGAACGCCGAAACGGGAGATGACAGGGAGGTGGGGAACCGTCACAGGGAGAAACCCTCCTACCATGTGCCTCTATCCAAGTGGGGGCACTGCATCGAAACGGCCTGCAGGGAGGGAAATTGGGGTGTGGGTGGAGGGGGGGGTGCCAAATGCCCAGTCCCAGGAAAATGAAGAGAAGGATGGCTGTTTGTGAAAAAAAAAAAAGACACCGGGGGTCTGGCCAAGACGATCCGGGGTACCCCGCTTAAGAGGAAAATAGGAAAAAAACTGAACCGAGGAAAAGCAAAGGCGGGCGGCCAGAAGCTTACACAACTCGGGAAAAGGACTCGGATACATGACAATACGCTGGCAGAAAAAGATGGTTTTTGTCGCGAAAATAAAATCCACCTTGCGCGAAGGAAGAAAATATTAATATACAAAAAGCCCTGGGGGGTATCACAGGGTCCAAAAAAAAAGAGGGACCGGCCACCGGCAGAGTCGGACCACCTCAAAAACGGTAAGATACAAAAAAGTGGTCCCACCACAAAGGCAGCCTGTTTGACACACATTCCGCCCAGGGAACCGAGGATGGCCATCACAAAAGTCTCATGAGAAGTCCCTTCTGGGGGAGTTAAACGGGGGAAGGGGGTACCAATCTTGGAAAAAAAGAGGGGCACGAAATCGGTTGAAGGATGTTCGATGAAGCAAGTGTACAGCTGTAGGGGACGGGGGCGGCCACATCTAAAACAGGAGACACAGGCCGCGCCTGGTTGAAAGGGGTTTGCAAAAAGGGGGTTCGGGTGAAAAACGTGCATCAAGCGGATGACCATCGACGAACTAGTGGGGGGGGGCCACAAAAAGGAAAAGGGAAAAACTTGGAAAAAGATTGCAACCATGCGAGAGCCACAACGGGGGGGGCTCGAAGCACGGAAAAAACCAAATAACAAACCTGCGAAGGGAAAAGAAAACCACTGTTGGTCTCAGAGGCAACTCCCAGCCAAGAAGAAAATACTAGAAGGTACAGACAATTCTTTGACATGCGAAGATAAAAGGGGGAACCCCTGACCTTTCAGAGTTCCAGCCGAGGAACGAAGGACCAATCGCAAACCTATAAGAAGCAAGAGTGTGGCTTCCGCGCCCAGATTGGGGTCTTCTGGGGGGAAAGGCAGGTGGTGTAACCAAAGGAAAAGGGGGGGGGTAAAAATCCTGTCACTACACGCCAACCAAAAAACCTTCCACGGCTCGAACCAACCGGGGGGGGTTTTCCAGGTCACCCTAAGTTGGGGGAGGATTCGCACTTGCCAGGCAAGGGGGGGTTTCCTATTTGGTAGAGGTAGGCGGTGAAGCAAACTCCGTGGGGCTCCGGAACGCTGTTGAAGACAATGTGACTGGAGGACAGCATTGTGGGGGAACAGAGAAGTGGCCAGTTTGCAGGGGTTCGGAGGGGGAGGGAGGGAAGACCCAAAATCGACCAACAGCAACGACCAAGAGGAAGGCGGAGGGGGCCAGGGGTCCCGCGATAAGAGGGCACGTTTTATGAAAGGGGGGGGAGGGGGGGCGAAGCACACCGTCTGACGTTTACAACAAAAAATCAGTGTGTCGCGCCTACCTTCTTTAAAGAAATCGCTGGGGGGGAACATCATAAACAAAAAAATCCCTAGAGGGGTTGAGTCAGAGAACAGAAGCGAAAAAGGGCTTGAAAAAAACCTCCCCTGGAAGAAAAGATCAGGGGGGACGTAAAAAAGGCGCACCCAAGCCACCAAAGACATGTAACCCTGGCGGAGGAAAACGAAGTGTGGAGAGGGGGCGCCCTTTACACAGGGACTGCAAGGCTGCAAACTTGAAATGCCCACGGAAAAAGGAAGGTCACTCCACTTAGTGGCAAACACGAGGGGCCATCCCAGTCCGGACCCACGAAAAGGAAGACAATGGTGAAAAAAGGGGGCCTGTTTGCACAGGCTTAAAAAGAAGAGCAAGAAAAACCAAAAATTTAAAAGGTCAGCCGGGGGGAAAAGTACCAACTCCGTAAGAGGCCTGAAGGGGGAGGAGCCCGAAAAAGGAAATAGGGAAAAAGCGTTCCTACCCCGACGAAACCTAAAATAAACTCAGAACCAAAAAAGAACATTACTAGAAGCCATGCAATTTGTTTTCAGAAGTAAAAACATGGAGGAACTGAAGGGGATAAACCTTAAACAGGAAATAAAAATCAAAAAAAAAAACTTTAATCAAAAGAAAAAGAAAGTGAAAAAAACTTCATCCCCCCCGTCCCAAACCTTCACAAACGCTTTGGACAAAAAGAAAGAAAAATCCAAACCCCTGTAAAGAAAAACCCTACCGGGGAAACACAGCTCACGGGCAACTTTCATAAAATCGGCGCCAAATACAAAAACCATCGCAAAGAAGAAACCACCAAATAAAAATAGCGGAAAAAGCATCCAGTCTGGAAAAGTCTCAAGGGTTTTGTCCTAAAAACTGGGTTTTGTGGTGAAACGAGCCCTTCCCTGCGAGAAAGGTGTCTCGGCCAGCCAAAAAAGGGGTGGACTCGGTCTGCCGAGGTGGCAAAAGCAATCACCTCCAAACCTAAACAAACCGGCATACACTCCTAAAAACAGACAAAAAATAAAAGGAACGCAGCCAAAAAAACCATAAACAAATCCCAGAAAGTTCACACATCGGACGACAAAAGAAATCAATGAGGCCTTTGATTGAAAAATGACGCCCGCTAACGTGAAAAAGGAAAAACGTGCCACTGGAAACAGGAAAAAACACTACAAGAGAAAACCCGGTACGAGGATCACAGGGGGCAGCTGAATGATGGGCGATAAAAAAACATTAGAAGAAAGAAACTATAGGGGGAAGGGGCCCCTGGAGGGGTATAAAGGACGAGAGGGAAAGTACAAAGGGATTGAGTGGGGCCACTGCAAAAAAACGACCCTAAAACTAACAGAAGCAACATGGAAAAACAGGGGGGGGGGGAAAAACGATAAAATGCCTAAAACCTGGGGCCAGCACCATACCAGCAAGCGCATTGCAAGGGCGGAGGGGTGCATGGGGGGGCATAGCACGGAAAAAAACCTTATATTGCGGGGTGAACAACAACATCACAGGGGGGGGGGGGGAGGTATAAAAGAAAGTACAGCAACTTAAAAGGGCAAAAAAATGTCCTTGAGGAGTGGGGGGCGAGAGAGAAGTTTGTGGGGAGCGGAGAAAATGGGGGGTCACAATAAAAATACCAGCCCCTGTGAGTGGGCCAAAAAAAGCGATTTAAGGAATTAGGGGAGTGGTCCCAAGGGAGGGGAATGTAGATGTACAAAATCGAGTTGGGGGTTGTCCTGGGGCAGTAGGAGTCCAAATGGGAAGGAGTCATTAGGGGTTTTTGGATAAGAGAAGAAAAAAAATTTGTGAAGAAAGGCTTAACTGAAAAAAAGGGGGAAAAAACTTAGAGACCAAGACTCTTGCCACAGGGGTAATTGACCGACGCGACTCTCCTTTTTATGACAGGGCAGGCGGGGGGAAAAAAAACATTATTCTTAACAAGGGAGGAGAAGGTTCGCGGGAAGGCTTGCGAACGTGGGGGAAAGGAACTTTCACGAGAAGCGTGGGGGGGGGGAGGGGGGTCTAACCCCAAAAAAAAAAAAACACTTCGCGGCCAGGTCTGGAAAAAAACCAAAAGTGGTGAGGGAAGGAAGGGTCCCAAACTCGGCATCCGGAGAGAAAAAAGCATCCATCCACAACCCCCAAAAACGGGGTGGAGGGGGAAAAAAAAAAGAAAAAACGTGGAAAACAGAAAAAAAAAAAAAGGGTACAGGGAAACTTCCCCGGGGGAAAACTTTGTGTCGTTTACTTGGGGGGAAAAGACCTTCTGCGGCAAAAAAAAATCATTGCACTTCCCCACCCATTGTGCTCCAAAACTCGGTTGCGGGGTGGCCAAAATAGGAAAACATGCTTGAAAAAAAAAGAAAGAAAGTAATCGTGAATGCCGGCGCCAGTGAATTCAAGGGAATTTTGAAAGGGGAAGGGCCGGAGGAAATAGGTTTGTCGGGGCGACAAGAAAAGAGAAAATGAACTCCAACACAAACGAGGAGGGAGGGGAAGAAAACTGTCGTGAAGCAAAAGGAAGAAGGAAATGAAGAGGGAACAAGAAAAACATGATTTGAAACAAACGGAAAAAATACGGGATCATTGGTCAGTAAAGGGAGGGGCGAGAGGGGCCCCGCCCGAAGTTTCGGCACAAAGGTTCTTTGAAAACCGGGGGGGGCCGCAAATAACGAAAAGACCCATGTCCCTGCACAGTCAAACGGCCCTGGGGGAGGGGAAGTTTTCGAAAAACGACAACAACAAGAAGGCGGGCCGGGGGAGGTGCTGGAAAAAGGGAGACAGAAAAAAAGAAAGCAAGAAAGGGCAGAAGCAAGTGGGTCCAGAAAGCAAGTGGGTGTTTGGGGGCCGAAAAAAAAAAGAAAAACGATGCGCGGAAAAACGGCAGGGAAAAAGAAAGGAGGAGTAGGACAAAAAATCAAGAAGGAATAAGTTGTAACCCGCGCTCCAAAAAAAAATCCAGGAAGGAGAGAATCAGGCATGGTGCAAGAGAAATGGGTGGCCTGAAGTTGTTGGGGGGGGGGCATCTGGGGTGGGAGCAATATAAAAAGGGAGGAGAAAAAAAAAAAAAAAAAAAACATAAGGTAAAATTATAGACGATCTGGGACAACCAAAAGGAAAAATGGGGATGTCCATAAGACCTACAAGAGGAGAAATCGACAGCAATTTCCAGCTCGTGGAAACCCGAAACGGCATACAGAAAAACAAAACGGACAGAAATGGAAAGCAAAAAATAAACGAAAAAGGTAGAAACAAGGAAGCCCCCCCGACAAAGGCCCCGTGTCCTAAAGGAAGACTGGGGGGGTTAACGCCGAAAACCAAAGAAACCAAACTGGCACGGGGGGGTGTTGGGGGGGAAAAAAAAAAGACTAGCCACGTACGTGTGGGCTGCAACTGACGAAACGGGACAAATCATCCAATGGGGGGTCAGACAAAAAAAAAAAAAAACTGGTTCTTTGGGGGAAAAAAAAAAAAAAAAGGGCCAACTGAACAGGCAGTGGGATCACTGGGCAAATGACAATGCCCGGCTGGGGGTGGGGGGGGTGAAGCACGGTGGGGAAATTGGCAGCGGTCCACAGGGGAAGAAAGTAACTCGCTGCACTAGCACTCACATGGAAAGGCAGAAAAATAATAGCAAAAAGCGGGAGCCGAAAAAAAAATGGACACGCATGAGCCGTGAAGGGGGGGAGCTTGTCAGTGGGTCCGGGTGGGGGGAAAAAAGAGGTGAATGTGCACAAAGGAGGTGCAGGGGGAAAAAAAAGGAACAAGTCTATGTGCTTGAGTCCGGGAGAAGGCGAACGTCGGAGTTGTTTAGGTGTGGGGTATGCCTGCCCAACCTGGGGGGTGGTTTTGTAGGAAAAAGAAGGAAAAAATCTGGGGGTGGGAGTGTAGGGATTGCCTAAAATCCGGGCAAAAAAAAGCGGAACCCATGATCGCGGAGCAACACAAGAAGAAGAACGGTCCATGCGAGCGGGGGGAAAAAAACCGAAGGGATGAAAACCTCGGGGGAGTTTTTCCCTCGAACCAAGTGGGCACCGAAGGACGCTAGGGGGATAAGGGCGTTCGACAGTGTTGGGACACGACCACAAAGGAGCTGGGGACAGTGCCCCGGGGGGTGAAGGTCAAAAGGGGGGGGGGGGGGACTTTTTGATTCTAGGCCTGGGAGGAAACCGTTGTTGGGAAGGGGAAGGCCTTCGAAAGACAAGCATGGGGTTAAGTGTTAGGGGAAAAAAAAGGGGCGAAAGGTGCTTTCACCCTTTGCCGGAGATCACGAGGGACACTCCTTTGAAAAAACGTAGCGAAAAAAAAAAGGGGGGCTCATGGACGGTTTGCTGTGCGGGGGGTTGTGGGGAGTAGGTATTAGGTCGAAAAATGAGACTGGGGAGGGAAATCTAGTACTATCTAAGAAAAAAAAAAGCAATGCCGGCCAAGAAAAAGGCGGGGGAAAAAGACACAGAAGGGGGGAAAAAACCTTGGGACTGAAAAAACGTGGTTGGGGAGGGAAGGCTGCATGTGCAATCCAAACAAAAAAAACCAACAGGTGAAAAAAAAAAAAAAGGAAGTAGTCGTGGAAAATGCTCATGGGATTTGGACAGACAGGCACCAAATAGGAGGATGGGGAACACGTCCACGGGGCAGCACTGGGAATCAAAAAAGGGAATCAGCAGGAATAAAAAAAAATGCGACCAAGGGGGGGATTCTTTGGGGAGGAGTTGGAGAAAAGGAAACAAAATATGCTGGGCCAAATCACGTAAAGTGAAGACCTAGCTCCGGGATAGATACAACGAAGGCGAGTGTTGGTGGGATTACCGAGTCTGGTTAGAGGGCAATTTGAGAGAAAAAAGAAACGCCTGAAAAGAAAAAAAAAAAAAAAAAAAAAAAGGGTGCACAAAAACAAAACTTGACGAAAAAAGGGCGGCCTAACCTACCCTTGGGGGAAAAGGGCGCGGATCGGCAATGCACACTGGGAACGCAAGATCTCAGCGCGAGGCTCGCCAATAACAGCAAGGACGTGTTGCACGAACGATGAAAAAAAACAACCACACGCGGGAGTTTCGTCACAGAAACAAAGTGGAAAAAGAAGGGGAGCACGAACACGAAAACCGGCCAAAAAAGGAGGACACAAAACTCACCAGGCTGGGTGGGGAAAAAGGACCCACCGGGAAGGGGTAACTTGAAAGGGTGGGATGTTTGTGGGGGAGGAAGGAAACCAAGTATGTTAGCACCACGGTCGCGCCAAAGAGGGAGAGAAACCAAGAGGAAGAGGACTTTCGATAAAGACTCAGAGGAAGCAGGGAAAGAAGAGGCAACATCCGAAACAGCGGCCGTGAGGCAACGAATGGGGGGGGGACCAGGGGGCAGAATCAGAAAAAAACTGAAAAATTTGTTCGGGGTGCCGACGTGAAGACCCATTGAAGAAGAACACACTGGCAAAAAGGGGGGCCTAGGGGAGAGGACAAAACAGGCGGCGCCGCCTGAAACTTCTGGAAAAAAAAAACAATGGGTACGGGGGGGGCACCAGAAAAAGAAAGGAGGAGGAAAGGATGCCAGCGGGGGAAAAAGCCAGAACAGAAAAAAATTTGCAAAACAACCACAGCGTCGAACGGGAAAAAAAGGGACCTAAATTACCTTCAAGGGGGGGGGGGGGACACCCCAGGGTCATCATCAAAGTACCGTTTTGAAGAAAATCTGGCAACAAAGTAAACCGTGGAAAAGAAGAAAACCGACATAAAAAAAAAAAGTGGCTCAGGACCAGCACTGGTGCGCGCTAACTGCAGGTCAAAAAAAAGGTCCCAGCGGGACGAGAACCTGCAATCCGTAGGTGGCAACAGCATGGTAGAAGAGAGTTGTGAGAGATAGTATTCGCTCAGGGTGAAAAGGGCAGTACATGGGAAAACGGTCCAGAGAGATGTGAAGAGAGGGGAATTCTCGTAAAGAGGGGGAGAGGGAAAAGGCAAGGATGAAAAATGGAAAAAAAGAAAAAATGGGGTGGGTGGCCAAAATGTCTTACGTCAAACTGATGGGCGAGGGGTGGAATGTGCCAAGTGGCAAAACATAAAGAGAAAAAGGGGTTCAAACCTGAGAACGAGGCCCCTGAAAAAAAGAATCTCCCATAGAGCGGAGGAAACCAAGGTGGGAAAAACCCGCAGGGGGGGGCCCACAAAGCCCACAAAAGACCAAACATAAAAGAAAAAAGAAGCCCATCAAGAAAGTTCGTATCAAGACTAGGGGAAGAGGGGGTCGGACGGTGGGGGAGGGGAACAATGTCCTTGCCTCCAGAATGCAGAACACAGAAAAAAAAACGGCTTTTGGGGTAAAAGGTCGCCGGAAGTCAAAAGGGCCACACGACTTCAAGGGGCCCAGCCACATCAGACCTGAAACCCAGGGCGCTGACAGAGCCGGGAATTTTGGTCTTTCAAAGGGGGGAACCGGGCGGGGAGGGGAGAAAGAAAAGAGGGAAAAAACGGCGTCAGTGGGTCTGGGCACAAGAAAAAAGGGAAAGGCGTTGTGTGTGGGTGGTGTTGGGGGGTGTGGGGGGGTGTTGTGGGGTTGGGGGGTGGGGTGGGGGGTTGGGGATGTTCCCTCCGCACGTCAATTGAAAGACTCGCACATAAACGGCAAAAAAAAGGGGGGGGCTTTTTTAAACGGGGAAACATGTCTAGAGAACGGTAAAGTTCAGGTATGGAGGGAAGGCCATAAAAAAAACACCAAGCTGGAGGGGCCCCGTGGAAAACCTGTCCGACCCGCAATGCAGAAGAAGTCACCGAAAGGGAAAAGAAAGAAACCTTGCGGGTTTGGGGGGGGACGAAAAGGAGGCCAAAACAACGAGGGGCAAAAAAAAAAAAAAAACAAATCGTGATGGGAAACAAAGGAGGGACATAACCGGAGTGGTCTGAGGGGGAGAAGGGAGGTACCGCATGGAAAAACCAAAGCATGGTTCTGGCGAAGGGGGAAACGCTGCTCAACTGAAGAGAAGAATCCAAGGGTAGGTTGGGGTTCATGTCTAAGGCACCACCTCCGGGTTGGAAAACGAATGGGAGGATTGCCCATATACACACAGGAAAAAAGGAAGACCCAAAAGGGGTACCAACACACACCCAACCTGCCAAAACCAGAGACGGGGAACAGTGAATCCCACGTGACAGGAGCATCCCAAACACACGTTTGGGGACCACAAAAAAAAAAAGACATTTTTGGGGGGGGGAAAGAAAAATCCTGGGGGGATTTTTTAAAAAAAGCGAGAGAACCATACTGGGTCTTGAAACATGTCGTCGGTTGTGCAGTAATCAAAAAAAAAGAATTGGGGAAAAACTCGAGGGAAAGAATCCACTCGTAAGGTGGGTGCAGGGGAAAAAAACCGGGGGGAAAAAAACATGAATTGACCAGGCCAAAAAGGGGAAAGCGGTTTTGTAAAGGAGCTCCAGGTGTGGCCAAACATGTTTTCAAATGGGGGGGGGCAAACAGACGACGACAAACGAAGAAAAGGTGTTTTCCAAAAAAAGGAAACCTCCCACGGAAAAAAAAGGGAACGGACGACACCACACCGGAAAGGCAAGAAGTTGCTCGTTGTACATGGAGGGGACGGGAACAGGAAGCGAAAAAATGGGATCATGCAAATACAACAACACAAAAAGGGACCGGTAAAGAGTGCACGGGGGAAAGTTCAATTCGCCCATCATGAGAACGATCGATTTCCAAGGTGCCCGCAAACCCAACATAAAAACGCAAAAAAAACCGGGGGGGGGGGTCACGACACTGGCGTTTTTGAGCGGGAAATCCCGGGGCAAGAGGAAGGGGGGGGGGGCAAAAAAAAAGACGGTAGCGGCGTTAAAAAGGAAGGGGGGGAGGGGGGAAAAAAAAAAAGGAAAATCGACGACCAAGGGTGAAACAGGCTCCGAAAACAAAAACATTCACGGGGGAGGGGAAAAAACAATGAGAAAGGGGGACCCTGACAAAAAAAAAAAGACGAAGCCAGATGGGACAAAACGGGAATTTTTTTAAAAAAAAAAAACAACCAAGAGCGGAAAACAGGTAAAAAAAAAAAAAAGCTAAAAACAGCTGGAAATTAAAGAAGGCCCCAGGAGGGGGGATCGGTGGGGAACATAAACCAATCTCAAAAAAAAAAAGTCAATGGGGGTTAAAATGGTGGAGCCAGGGTGAAGCTCTGGTGAAAAGGTGGAAGAACCGAAAGCAGGGTGCCTGTGGGACATGGTGTAAAGAGGGAATCCTTCAACGAAAACGGCCTCAACCAAAAGAAAAGGGAAAGAGTGAAATGACTCACCAACAAAACACGGCTGAAAGTAAGTCAGTCAGCCATGGATCCACAGCGAGGGGAAAAGAGAACGACATTCGCAAGTGCAGTAATCTCACAAGAACAAAAAAGAACGGGAAAAAAAGGGTTTATGTCCGCCCGTGTGGTGGGGTGAGTAACAGTTGTCAAAAGGACTTCGCTTGGCCGCCGTTTGTAGGGGAAGAAGTGGGAAAAGACGCGGGTTGAAACAAAGCACGAACAAAAAGGACCCAAAAAACAAAAAAAGACTAGGACCTGCAGGGAAAGGCTAAAAAACACTAAAAGGCAACAGGTACAAGACAAACGGGGGGGAATACAGGAGAAAAAAAAAAACATGTAGATTAAAATGCCCTCCATCACCGGACCTGTAAGGGGTCTTCTTTCAACATAAACAAACGAAAAAAACGACTCAAAAAATAAACATAGGGGGGGAGACGTATAAGACCGTTGGCGCAGTGTCACCCGCAAAGACTAAAAAAAAAACCGTTGTGATCATAACCGAAGCGGGTCAAACCTGATCTCGGAGAAGCCCTACTTGAAACCGTAAAGCAAAAAACAGAACGCGGTCTCACCATTGAAAGTAACCTAAGGGGGGGAAAAGGATGCCGTTAAGGATCCGAGAACATGGGGGGGACGGATGCCAGCATAAAAAAAACGACGTTGGGTAAAAGCAACAACCAACACTCATTCCAATCGAAAAGACAACGCCATAGGGATCATATTGGGCACTGAAGTGGGGACCAGAACAAAAACACGATTAACTAGGACTAAAAGGTATCCCAAATTTCTGCATATGAAAAAAAAAATACATCACAAAGAATCCGGAATTGGGAAGGGGGGGGGGTGTCACCATTTGGTTGGGGTGACAAAGCCGGGGTCACCATGGGGTCACAACTGCGGGGTGCGTATGGAGGTTTTCCGTTCCAAAAGGCCTCAGAGCAACGGGGGGTACACGCGACACAAAGGGTCAAAATGTAAAAAAAAAAAAGACGACCCATAACACAGGGGGGCTTGCCCCCGAATACGTCAACCAACGGCAGGAGTAAGGCCACAAAAAGGATACGCTGCGCCATCGTTGTCTCTGGACTCACACTGCTTGAGGGGGGGAAAAACGAGGCGGAGCACCGGGGCAATAAAAAAAAAGAACCAACCGAAAAAGCATCAGCCAAATCAAAACTATAACTACCAAATGGGGGGGGGGGAAACAAACACCGAAAGGCTCACCAAAAAACAATGGGGGGGGGAAATCCATACCCACCATCCAAAAAAAAAGGGTCCGTTAATCCAGGAAAACGCGATGGAAGGCTCACAACATTTTCTTGAGGGTGGTCCGCATGGAAGAAGGTACAAGCGAGTAGTTGGAAAAAAACACTTTACGATCGGTTGGGGGGGGGACTCAACAAGACGAAAAAAAAATCACAACCCGAATGCGCGGAAGGGGTCATGGCACACATAGGGGGTGAACAGGGCAAAGAAAAACTCGGCGCCTGTGGGACTGTGGTTTGCAAAAAGCAGGTTTCGGGGCGACAAAAAAATGAGATAACTAAGACGGGAAGAGGGGGTGGGATAAAAAAAACCTACATGGGGGGGAACAAAAAAAGGTGCAGTCTTAAGCCACCAAACGCCAAAAGTTGAGGTAAAACAAATGAAAAGGAACAGGAAAGGGGAAAAAACCACCCCATGCCCGTTTAAAGAATCCACCTGGTGGGCGTACGACAGTGCAAATCCACATCCCCAGCGAAATCCCTTTGTACAAGAAGGGAAAAAGGATAAAAAGGGCCCGGGATGGGGGGAGATGTTGCACCGGAAGAAGAGAAAAAGACCTGCGTCTTTACAAGCGCAGAACGGAATGACGAATCAGAATTGGGAACCGTCAAATTGGGGGAGGAGAAACACGACAAGGGGCCAAGACAACCCATACGTGGTGGGCAACTCTAAAAACCCCCTTCAGCAAAAACCACCCCACTTCCAGAAACAAAATATTCCACAAAAACCAAAAGTGGTGACGGGCACACAAAGACAGAAATTGGGGGGGGGGGTAGAAAAAGGAAAAAAACCCGGAACTTTGTTTGAAGGAATTCTGTTTTACTGGCCCCCGGTACGGAGTTGCTACTCAAGCCTGGGGGGTCACCGGGAGAAAATTGGTTTGGGGACTTAAGAAGGAAAACACCAAAAAATGCAGGGTGGTTCAGCTAAAAAGCCAGTTGCCCATGGGGAGTTTTGTCGGTAGAGCAGGGGACCCCCAACACCATAATGAAAAAAAATCCTGCAAGGTCTTCGAACGCAAAAGTGGGAGTCACCGGGGGCAAACGCTTTGCAAAACGGTTGAAAAGGGGGGGGGGAGGTGGGTATGGGCGAAGGGGCGCCCTGAGAGGGGGAAAAAAGACTGCGTGAAATCGAAAGACCGGGGCAAAGCAAAAAAAACTAAGGGTCGGTCTGTGGTAAAAAAAGAATCACAACCAGCAAAAAAGTTGCGCAAAAAAAACACCGTCAGCGGACCAAACAAACGGTGGTACTAAAAAAATCGGAAAAAGGGAAAAGGCAGCCCAACGAAAACGAATACAAAAGAAAAAAACGGACTGTTGCCAAAAAAAGAAAGATTTTCAACCGAGGATCCCCTCCAAAAAAGTCTGCCACGGGTCTGCAAGATTCCAAATTGTTTCCCAAAATATACCACAAAAGATGTCCAGGGCGGGGGGAAACTGGCTACCCTCCGCCCGGCAGACACTGAAATTCTCGCAGAAAAAGGGGTGCTGGTGACTGGGGTTGGGGGCGGGCAAAAATGGCAAAAACCAACCGCCAACGCAAAACCCGGGAAAAACACATGGGAAATCACAGGGGGCAACTTCCCGAACCCCGGGGGAAAAAGAACTTAAAAGTTCAAGGGCAGGTTGCAAAAAGTGTGCGGACGTATGAGATTCGAGAGGGGAAAAACAACCCACTAAAAGAGGAACCGATCACCTCTCAAAACAAACGAACAAAAAAGTCTATCCCAAAAAGGAAAATGGAGAAAAGAGGTTGGGGGTGTTTTCGAATGCAGCGACCGGAGTCTTCTACAGAAAAAAAAGTGTACCACGACATCGCAAAGGGAATTGCTCAACTCAAAAGGGAAACAAAGCGAAACAAAGGGTCGCACCTTGAAAGCCCTTCCAACAAAAGCGGGGTCAACAAAAATACAAACCTGGAACAACCAGGTAAAGAAAACCCGTCACGAAAAGAACCAAAACTCCACCCGTGCAAAAAAAAGCGCTGTCAAAAAAAAATTGGGGGGGACAACTTCGTCCTCACAAAAAAGAGCAGTACTCCCCATCCGGATTTCGGCGCAGCTAAAGGGTTGAATGCCAACGGGGAACACAAAAACCAAGGGGTTTCTGAAAAACATTCCTCGGGGGGGGGGGGTGTACAGCGCGCAAAGTCAGGAAAGGAGTCGCAGGGAGAACATGTAACCGGGCCAACAAAAGGAACTGGCCAGCCAGAGAAACCGAAAAAAAAACCGAAGGGCAGGCATACAAGACAAACAAACAGGAAAAAAAAGATGGAAGTCATCCTAAAAAAAAACCTAAGGGGGGAAAAGGGGACGCAAGCAAAAACCCAAGAGCACAGGGATGCAACAAAACCACGAAAAAAAAAACACGGGTCACAAAAAAAAAGTACACCCGAAGGGACAAAAAAGTGAACCACCAAAATGAAAAGATTGGGAAACCACGTAAGAGACACTGGCAGCAGGGGGAGGGGGTCACGACCTAAAGGAGAGAAAATTGAAATTTCCGTAAAAATGGCTAAATTTGGGAAGGCGATAAAGTTGAACCCATTCCTCCGACTAAAAAACCTGGAAAAACTCCTAAGACTAACGAAAAAACCTAACATGAACAAGGGGGGGGAAACCAAAGTCTCAAGTTGCTACAAAAAAAAAAAAAAAAACTAACAAAAAAATACATCTCAAAACAAAAAGGGGGGGAAAAATTCGAATGATGGGGCCATACAACGAGGAGATAAAACCTTTGATACTCAACGGAAAAAAAACCATAAAAACCATGGGGTAGTGAAAAAGCGTAACCAGCGGTCGTATCAAACAGACTGGGGAGTAGGGAAAAAATGTCAGAAATAAAAAAACGCCTTGGATCCCCTGGGGTTAGACACGTGGGAATTGGTTCGCAAGAAGAAAACTCAGCCCGGGTCTTGAAAAAGAAGGTGGGTAAGAATATGGAATGTGTCGCAGGTGTGGGTATGCAGGACACAGGCTGAGGGACCATTGGGGGACCGGGGTCAGATAGAGGGAAAAAGGGGGTGATAGGTCTGTACTAAGTTAGTTTATTACTGGAGCAGGACAGCAAGTTTTTGGTTGGACGAAGTGACTCATGGGTACTAACGGAAAGGGGGGAAAGAGGGCCCAAAACCTGGAAAATAACCAAGTCCCAGAGGGGCACAATCAAAGCTCACTGTCGCAAAACCACAAAGTCAAAGTGAATCGGGGAAGGAGAGGGGCAGGGAAACATCGTAGAACTGGAACAAGCTTTGGGGGGGTGTTTTCCGAAAGGCCTTCCAGACGGGGTGGAAAAGAAAAATAAGAGAAATCGTGTGGCTTTGCTACACCCCAAAAAAAAAAAACAAACTCCCCGCTGCACTAATGAAAAAAAAACGGAAGGAACAATGGGTCCTTATGGGGATCTGCTCAGGCAAACGAAAGGAAGCATTGTATGCCCACGACCAAAGAAAGAGTGTGACCTGACACTGACTAAAAAGAACAGAACATTGAAGAAATAATGACGCACTGGGTAAAAAGAAAATTGGGAGATACGTCTTGAACCGGCAACTACGGGACAATTGAAACCTGGTTGGAAGCCAAAACAATGGGGGGAGGTGGTTCTCTAGGGGCACAAAACTTCTCCTTCCTTGTGTAACCCCCTCCCGAAAAAAAGGCCCCCTCGGGGCAATGGTGGGTGAAGGGGCAGGTGCGATTCGTCGATGGGTGAGGAAGACA
>Ga0179591_1216562_pt1 | contig 15832 bp, 17 predicted proteins | sample CZOMad2_1_08_16f_FD_182891 | JGI IMG/M metagenome (GOLD analysis project Ga0179591, IMG submission 182891) | Vadose zone soil fungal communities from Angelo Coast Range Reserve, California, USA - CZOMad2_1_08_16fungal (PacBio error correction) | ecosystem: Environmental > Terrestrial > Soil >...
CAAAAGCATTTTCGCCGCCCGCCGATTGAGTCCCGAGGCGACGGGGGGGGGGGAAACAAAAAAAAAGGGACTAGGGGGGGGGGGAGGTAGGCGTCCGTCAGCGCGCAAATGCCAAAGGAAACGGGGGGTCCAGGACCCCAATAAAGAAGGAAGAAACAACCAAGTTTCTCTGATCCGCAAAAAACGGCAAAGAGAGGAGAAGACCTCGGATTTAAAACGCCGTGAGATGCCGAGCCGAACCGGAACTCAAACAAGGGGGTGAAAGGAATGGGTAAACCGGCGAATCAACAAGTAAACACCTGTGCATGGAAAACACACTCGATGGAGGGCGATCTTAGGGGTGACATCAAAACAAGATCAAACATTCAGCCCTACCCTGCCAAGAAGGAGCTTATCAGCAGTAAGCCCGTATCTAAAGATGCGCGGTAGTAAAGATGCAGCCAATCAACGATCCGGCGCTTAAAAGCCCAGGCCGGTCAAAAAAAACTGAAGGTGGAGTACCAGACAAACACTGTTTGGGTTCACTTCCATTAGTCCCAAATTGCAAATGTCAAATCAGGTTGTGAAAAGGGGAAAGGAAAAAAAAGGGTGGGGTGTGAGGGCGCACTGAACCCCCCCCAGGACGTCAAGCAAAGCAAGGGAGGAAGACGGGCGGTGGGGGGGACCACCTCGCAGAGGTGTCTGGCGAGAATGAATCAAAAAAAATTCAAACGGATGTGGGGCAAAAACCCCCGCCACACACACCAAAAAACCATCACGGGAAATCCAATCGCCCCCCCCCCCCCACAGCCAAAACAAGATCCCCGATAAATGAGCTACTCGCGCCACGACCAAACGACATGTACCCAGAAGAAAACATGATATGGTCAGGACTATCTCTGGTCTGGACTGCACCCCTTAGTTTCGCTGTGAAGGCCCGCAAATAAAAAAAAATAAAAAAAAAATTAACCCTCAACGGAGTGTACAAGTTTTCAGCCTCCTCGATCACCATGGTCTAAAATAAATTCCCAATTGCCGTGGATGCTCCCAAAAATCCTGCAGGGAGATAGATAATCAAAAACTGCGGTTTTTCTGTCAAAAACCCCACCACGTGCGTACCAGAGACGGAAGACGACCCCTTATCAGGGGAAAAACCAGAGACCATCCGGCCCCTAGGGATGCGAGGTATCCATCCCAGCAGTACACCCATCGTGGGGAGGATTTTTCCCGGCGGGGTAGAGGGCCCTGGGAGGCGGACAGAGAGAAGAGTGGGAGGGGGATGTAGGGGAGGTAGGCAGCTGGAGAGAGGATTAAGGACCAATGAAATGCGGAGAAGATGGAGAGGGAGGGGGGGGGTTGGAGTCACCTCGAAGGGGGAATGCGGTGGGGAGCGTGTACAGAGGGTGGGGGAAAGGGAGGGAGAAGGGGGAGAATAGGGAGAAAGGTGGAAGGAAAGGGAATACGGGGGCTGAAGGGATATTAGGGGTAACAAGAAAAGCACGACCGGGAAGGGGAAGGGGAGTGGGTGGGGAGAAGAATGAAGGAGGTTGGGGGGTGATGGCGCTAGGGGGGCTCACAAGGCACGTGGTGGCGGACGAGGAAGAGGGAGGGGGGGGTCTAGACGGGAGGTTGAGGAGTATGGTGGCAACGAGGGTGGAGTATGGGGATGAGGAAAAGGGGGGGGGGGGTCAGAAGGGTAGGGAGGAGGGTGGGAGGCAAGGGTAGGGGGGGGGAGGGAAAGTAGGGAATGAAAGAAAGGGATGGGGGAGAGGTGGGTGGAATGGGGCGGGAGGACTACGGAACACGGGGGAGAGGGTGGAAAAGGGAGAAAAAGGAAGAGGGTGAGGGGGAGTGTGGAGGTGCGGGAAAGGAAGCGGGAGGATGGTGGGTAGGTAAGGAAATAAAGAATATAAGGGGGGGAGAATGACAGAGAAGGGGACAGGAGTGGCGAGTAAAGGCGGTGTGGGCGGGGGGTAATGAGAAAGGGAGTGGAGAGGAAAGAGGGGGAGTAGGGGGGGAAGGTGGAGGAGAATGGAGAGGGAATTAGTATTACAGCTAAGGGGAAAACGGGGATGGGGAAGGATGAGGGGATTGTAGGGGAGAGGGAGGGTGATGCGGGGCTCATTGAAGGGCGGCAGAAAGAAGGGAAGGGGGAGAGAGGGAGCGATGGGGATAAGGAAAGGTAGCAGGTGGGGTGGAGATAGTGCGGAGGGGAGGGGGGAAGGCGGGCAGAGAAAAGACTCCTGCGAGACCCGGGGGGAAGGGGGAGGCTGAGATCGAGGGGAATTAGGGGGTCAGAGAAGGGGAGAGGATGGGGAGAGGTGGGAGAAGAGGTCTGCCGGCGTGGAAATGCGAGGGCAAAGTGACTGGGGGGGGTGAGGAGGGATGTGTTAAGAAGAGAAAAGGGGGGAAGGGGGCGGATAGGGATGGGGGAGGGATGGAGGCATGACGAGACTAGGGAGTGGAGGAGGGAATGAGACGAGGTAAGGGAAGAGGGGGGGGGGGGGGGGGGGAAGGGGGGTGGGGGGGGGGGGTTGAAAGTGGGGGAAGGGGAGAAGATGAGGGGAGGGGGGAGATGGTGGGGGGGGGGGGGGAGGGGTACTAGGGGGGACGTCGTACGGCTCCTCTCGGAGCCATATGGCGACAGATTCCAAAGAAAGCTTGTTGGACACAAATGAACCGACCTTCGTTGGGGGGGGGGGCATGCTGGGCACAAAACACTCAGGGGAGCGGCGGCCTCTGAAAAAAAGAGTCAACCGACCGGAACAGAAGAACAGGGAAGACCAGTACCCCCTGACAAAATGACATAAGCAGCGCGCTTACACAGACTTTAAGTATTGGGACCAGGAATTGTGGAATAGTGGGTGAAGGTGTGGGGGCGTGAATCAAAAATAAAGGTGAAGTGCAACAAAACCCCGTCCCTCGAAGCTGGTATAGAACTTATCTATTAGAGGGAAAATCCACGAGCGGCAACAAGTTGACGAGGGGATTAAGGGACTGTATCGGACCAGGGCAAGAACAAGAGCGAGATAGGCGGCACCCTCTGCCCGTACCCCTCTTGTTGAAGGGGGCTCAAAAAAGGGGGCGCAAGGTCACACAGGCAAATCCGAGGCGATCACAGGGAAATAGGTCGGGAGGACCGTCGGGGGAGAGACCCAAGATTGAGAAGGGGTCATATTTGAAAACTGAAAAAAAACAACTCGCAGCTGCACCGCGCTGCAGGGGTTTTAAACAAACTGACACCGCGAGAGCGTCGGATAGGAAAGCTTGAGCGATCACCCCCCCGCCAGGGTAGAACAAAAAAAAAAAAAACGACCCCCAACACCCCACCCCACCAAAAAACAAAACACAAAAACGAGATCGCGATCGCGACGAAGAGGCCGGAAAAAAAGTCAGTGGGGGGGGTCAAATATAGTACAAACCTAATTTCCAGAAGAAGAGACGACTAGACGGACAAATCAACGCGAGCATACGCCGAAAGAAGTCCGGCAAATGTAGGGGAGGAGCCGTTGGAAAAACGTCCTGGGGCGACAACAAACGGACAACGATCAACAAACCTCAAAGAACAGACCAGCTCGCAGAACGGGGGTAAGCCCCTGCCGCAACGGGCCGCTCCCTCAGTTGTAACCGGCCGGAGGTGGGGGAAAAAAAAAAAAGCACCTCCAGTAGGAGAAAGAACCGGCGAAAGGCTTCTCTACCAAGAACACGTGGCCGCCGATTGGAAATCCTGAACGGGGGGAGGGGAGGGGAAGGGGGGGGGGGACAAAACCTCCGTCGGGCGTGATCGACCGTGAGGACATAAAGAATTCCCACGGGTCGTAGGAGGAATGGCCCCGACAAAGAAAAAGAGTAGTCCAAAGGGAACACATCTTCAAGAAAATGGAGGGGGGGGGGTCAAGATTAATACAAAAACGGGTAAAAAGAATTTGAACGCCAAGAGGGGCCTGAAGCCAGCGCGGCTAAGGGGTCAACCAGACAACTCAGAGACCAGTACCTCCGGCACTCGGGTATCTTCAACGATTCGGAACAGAATTGGTCGAAACAGATGCACCTGAGTAACCCTGCCGGAAAAGGTGGATCCCAAAATCTGGGAAGCCGTCCGGAATAAAGAAGTGAAGGGATCTGTAAAAAGAAAATCAAAGGGTAAAAAAGAAAAACACGAAACGTTTCGCACCGCACACCAGCTCGACACCTAGAAAAACCATCAAAAAATAACGAAAGAATGAAAAAACGGAAAAAAAGGTCTTTGAGGGGCACAAATTCCAATAGAGTGTCGAAAACCGGACGACCAAGGGACTGAAGCAACGGTCGCAAAAGGTCAGATAAAAGGCCTACGATCCCCTTCACCAGGTAGGACCTTGGAAAGGCCGGATCAGGGGGGGGGTGCAAAGAACCACTTTCCCTCGGACACGAAAGTCGCAGCCAACAACCCCGAGAGAATTCGTCTTTAACTTCAAGTTGAGGACCAATTGAGAAAAGGGACTTATGTAGTGGGCTTCTCGTGTTGATCAATCTGTTGATCTTTAGTACTGAAGGGGAAGAAAGCCTGGATAGGTTCAAGTGGAAAAGGGTTGGGGTGACTAACTTTAGCCTCGGACCTCACAGACTCAAAGGGGCCATAAGGAAACTCCGGACCACGACGCACGAACGCGCCCTGATAATCAACAGAAGAGAAGGTGCAAGGGAATTAAGACTAAGGAATGAAAACTCCTCTAAGAAAAACGTTAGTGGAATACCGACCGATCATCCCGCCGGGACTGGCATACAAAGAAAATTGCTGAGGGGAAGGCACGGCTCACTTTCTAAAAAGGAACTAAACATGGGGCGTAGACTCAGAGGCAAAACCCCTTTAAAAAAACTGAAGGAAATCCGATGAGTAAAAACTAGGGCCCCAAACACTCAATGGCAACGTACACTATCCAAAAAAAGAAATAGGACAGGTTGCTGGGGGGGGGGTGCTTTAGGGGAAAACCGCAAACGGCGCCCATCCGGACAACGTGTGATCCACTGAAAACCAAAGGGAGTCAAGGAAGGGAAATGACGCCCTCGGGGGAAAAAACCCTAAGGGGACTTGCCCGCCAGGGGGCAGAACATGTGGGGCCGTTGAGCAAAAAGAAGAGAACAATGCAGGGGTAAAAAAAATCGCCAGGTCGGGGGAAAGCAAAATAAAAAAAGGAAACAGGGATCGCCAAGGAAAATGAACCGGCAGCCAAGGCCTGAGCGGGAGGCACCTGGCCTGGTAAGGGTGACGACGTGTGGCGGTAACAGGGCAAAGGAAAAGGGAAAATGAAACATGGCCAGCAAAGGGAAACACCAGATCGGGAACGGCTGTTTTTGAGCCGAAGTGTGCTATGGGAAACATGAAAAAAAAAAAGACGGAAAAAAAAGCCTTGTGAAAAAGGTGGATGCAAGGACTAGAACCCATCGAAGGGCAAAGGGGCGCGACAGTATGGGAAATATAGACGAACAAACGGAGGAAGAAAGGATGAGAGGAAGAAGAAAGGGGGCCAAAACAACGAAGACCTGGGTTAACGATTGCGGAGAGCTGCACCCTACGCAAGACACGGGGGAGCGCTGGCCTCGAAAGAGCCAACGCAAAAGCACCAGGAAGGGAAAATTGGCGGGGGGGGTCCAGAAGGGGCCGTAATTGGAACAAATCACACGCCGCGAAAACGCAACGGAAAAAGCAGAATAAAAAACCCAGAACCATCAGGCAAAGAAAAGGTGGCTAAACTCCGGAAATAAACAATAACTTGCAACAAAATCTCAGAGGGGGATAGAAAAAACTCCTTGTACTCAAAAAAGACGGCTCCGGAACGTAAACTGGGGCTGAAAAAAAACGGAACTTGGGGGGGGAAGCTTTGAGGAGTCAACAAAACACCCAAAAGAAGGGTTGAACGTTTCGTTTGACGCGCCTACCAAACGCGCCAGCAGCCCACGGGCCCCCAACGACGGGAGAAAAATCACAAAAGCCCCCCCGCCATGGCGGGGGTCACCACGAACTCCGAGCGCGTTGAGATCACTTGAAAAAAGACACACACACAAACAACGCCTCTCGTGAATGAGACCGTGGGGGGAAGTCGGAGGGTGGGATGGATCCCCGCCGGGGGGAAATCGGAAACTACGGGAAAAAAAAAACCGGGGTGTGCCCGCCTTACCCGAAAGGACGCAAGCACAACAACGGGTGACTACGTACTACCAATCTAAAAATAAGGGTCCCCACTCGCCATGCAACAAAACGGATTTAAAAGGCTAAAAAGGATGGGCAAATAGGAGAAAGAGGTTATCGTCAATGGGAAAAAGCTCGGAGGTTGTCACATAAACTGGCCAGCTGAACTCTGGAGAAGGGGGGCAATGAGAAAACCCTCAGAAGACAACTCAAACGCCCAACGGAAACGCAAAAAAAAAAAAAATGAAAAAACCTGGGAGAACGTGGGGGTGGGGCAACCGAACCGGCGAAAAGACAGCCGCCGATCAGCGGAAGGACGAAAAAGAATAAGAACAATCAAACCAAGGGCCTTGGATAAAACCGTTTCCCTGGGGGGAGACATTCACATAAAAACTTAAAAGCCAAAAAAGTAACTCCACAGCAACGTGGGAGGAAACGCATACGTGTCTGAAAAGGATAGGAAAAAAGATGAAACCGGGAGGCTTGCTTGAGCGGTAAATCAAATTACAAATCAATTAAAATGAATTTGGGAATATTCGGGGGTTCAACTTGAGGAAGAATGCAGAGAGGAGAGGCGGGAACTAATCTGTTAAAAAACGGCAAGAGCAAAAAATGCGTCGGGGAGAGAACGGCGGTGTGTCCGACAACTCTTTGCCAAATAATACACTTAACGGAGGGGAACCATGGTGTCGAGGAAGTTCGACAGGAGACGGTTTTGCTGGCTCGAAAAAACAAATCACCAAGGAAAAAAAGGTGAAAATACTAATCTTTCGGGACCCCGGACCCGGAAACGTCTGGCTGTTCGCAACATTCAAAAGGGAACCCTCTCGGGGGGGTGGGGGGAAAAAGCCCTCGGACAGTGTGACTCTTCCCCTCGTCTCGAGGAAAAACCAGAGAGCCCTATCGGACCTGGATTCCCTTAAAGAAAGTTTAAGATAGGGAAGCCAAAAGGAAAGAAAACCGTCGACGGGGAGAACCGTGGGGAGGTCAAAGCATCGTGTGAACTGTCAAAAAGGAAATACAACAAACGAATTTCCAAAAAGTGCGAATAGTGTTTGCTGTTTCGCGGACAGTCCAGACCGGTACACCACGTAATCACAAGGGAGTAAGAAACCCAGACGAAAAATCGACGAGGCCACTTTTCCAGGAAGAGAGAAAATAAGTGAGACCTTAAAAAAAGCGGAGAGAAAACCGCCTGGAACTTTAACCCCACGGTGAAGTAAGAAGCCAAAGGGGGGCTGGGAGATCCTAAAAGATCTCAAAAATCACCACCCGCAGAACTTGCTCAGTGGGGTATACAAAGACTGTTGTTGGGAAGAAGGCGGGAGTTCGCCCTCAACCGGGATGAAAAAAGTTAACCTCCTGGCGGTTGGAAAAGCGCGTATGACCGAAGGGGTAACAGCGGCTCAACCGGAACTTAAGAGAAAAAAACCTCAAATGTTCGGAGGGCAAATCAAAAAACAAGGACGGGCCTGCTAGAGAACGCCTTGATGTTGAAAACGGAAGAGCGTCAAAAGATGAGCCATACCCAGGGGGGGGTGGGGGTCCTCAACTCGAAAGGGACAATCCGTCTCAAAAAGCCGGGGGACTTCGCCGAGCGGGATCTCTGCAAAAGAGGGATGACAAGAAGAATCGACACTTCGAAAGCGAATGATCGCGGAAAAGAGGGGTTGGAAAACTCCTTGGCCCAGGGAGGGTAGGGGTAGATTAGGGGAGCAGCCGCGTCCACGGAGCGTTGCCAACCCGCAAAACGAAAAGATCAAACCAACCTTGGGGTCAACCCCTTACCCCCAAGGCTGCGGATCTTCTGGAAAGACGCTTCTTATTGCGCCTTGACGTGGGTTCTGCTGGAAAAAGTAACACCTAGGGGACAAAAAAAAAAATGGAAAAGGGCATTTGACAACAATCGGTATCGTATGTTGGTTAAGACCTCAACGTCGATACGCAGGACGACAATACCCTAATTCTGCCTACCTCGCCGCGACCAGTTGAGGTAGGGAAGCTAGGCTTCCGACACAAATACTTGAAGAGCTCGAGCGGGGGAGTAACGAGAAGTAAATGGCAGGAAGTCAAGATCGGAAAGAACACAAAAAAGCAAAAAGTCCTGATAAGTCAAGACGGTAAGTGGAGGAAACACAACCAACCCGGCCTGAAAAAAAAGCGCCCGTGGGTCAGGATGGGAGGGCCGGTGGGGGGGAAAAGCGGGAGAGAGTACTGCGCAACACCCGAGGCTCCAAAGGAGCCCACGCACGACCGCACAAAAAAAAAAAAGAGGTTTTCCTAGGTCAACCACATAACCGACCAAAGAAATCTGCGCAGGTAATCCAGCCGATGACACTTAAAAAAAGACAACAATTCGCAAGAGGAAGATGTCGACCGTAAAGTTCGGCACTCTGTATGACGTAAAAAAAAAACCCTGAGACGACACTCGCTGAAGCTACCGGTGAACGAACTGTGGGAGTTTCACCTGGTGGAAGGCCTGCACAAGGTTCAAAAAACCAGATACCCAGACCTTATGAGCGTTGGACAGTCTTTGAAAAAGCCTCCGGGAGGACCGTCGCTCGAAGAAACAGCAACACCAGGATATTCATAAACTAGAGATCCTAAAACTCGTGTCAACGAAGACCCATCCTAAAAAACCGAGACCATATTTCAGGGGGCGTATCGGGCTGCGCAGGAACCGTGTAACCCCCAATTCGGGGCAACCAGTGAAAAAAAAAGGGAAAGATCCCAGGGACAACAAACAAGGGGGAAGTTCTGCAGAACGAGTCTAAATCATATCCAGATCTGTACAGAATCTTCGAGATGTACGAAAACAGATCGCTCTTGTCGATGAAATGACGATGTGGTGATGGGAGGTTCAAAACCAGCACCGTGATATTTCAAAAAAAAAACTGCCGAGGTGTCCCACCAGGCACTGAATTATCAAAGGGGAGAATGTCAGTCACTCACAGTGGGAAATGAGGAAGCAAACCTACACTAAAGTTGAAAACTATTCAGTATGTGGGGGGGGACTATGAGGGGTGGTCCACGGGGGTGACCTCATAAGGGGGAACACCAAACCACACCCCCCCCCCCCCCCCCCCCCACCCCCCGCACCCCAAACAAACGACAAAACAGCAAACCCCCCCAACCCACAACCTCCCCTAGGCTATCTTTTTCAAGATTAATTGCTGGGGAGGAGCGTCGAACTCCGCCAAAGGGGAAGCGAAGATGATATAGACGTCGTGTATGCAAGGGTGACCTTGGGAGGGGGGGAAGGGAGAAACCCCCGACATACGTCCCGGTTTCACACTAAACAGGGACTTAAGGAAGTAACTCGGGGGGGGAATCAGAATGAAACTCAACTACCACGTACCAGGCCTAGACTAGGCTATCGAGGGAACTGGCCAGGAGTGAAAAAAAAGAGGGAACCGGGGGTGGATCAGAGTACTGAGGGTAACCGGCAACGCGCTAAGCGCACGACCGACTGCCGTAACGCGACTCAATAAAAGGGAAGGACACGTGTGGAAAACACGAAAGGGAAAAATCAATCGAAGAAAGCTTTTGGGAGGCGGAGTCGTATCCGAAGAGAGGGAGAGATCGAAAGAAAAAAAAAAATCAGTGAGACGAAGATGAAACGACCTTGGGATGGGACATGAGAGCCAGCCACACAGCGAGATACTGAAAACTACATCCAGGGGCCAGGATGGTCACTTTGGGCTCGGAACCTTATTATAAAAAAAACGTAGTCTAGGGAGAATTTTGACGTTTTCACCGTCGACACAAGACTCCCAACGAAAAGAAAAAACGGTACATGTAAGATAAAAAAGGGAAGCACCCCCTGCAAGCAAAAACGGCGCCGGCGAGGCCAAAAAGTGAAAGGGGTTCGGAGAAAGTTGAACAGGAAAAAAACCCCACGCCAGATGCGCGAAAAAAAAAAGTGGCTTGAGAGAAAAACAGGGACAAAAAAAGGAACGTGGGAAACAAAGAAATGCCTGAAGGTGGGCACGCTTTGAAAAAGAGACTGGCCTCAAAAAAAAGGGGGAGGCCAGGGGGCGCCGACAGGGGAGAAGAAAAACGGGCAATGACCCGTGGGGGAGTCGGGGTCCGTCCACAGCAGAACAGAAGAAAAGCGGGAAAGGAAAAACAAACACGGGAAGAAGCGAGTCGGGGGTAAACGGAGGGAAATCAATAGGGCAACTCCCCAATGACTGGCATTGAAGCAGTAGAAGGGAAAGCCGAAAGGAAAAAGGAAGCACTGGCGTCCGGAAACTTGGAACTCAAAGGGAGGCAGACTGTCAGTGAAACAGAAGAGAAAGAAAAAGCCGGCAGTGTGAGAAAAAAAAAAAAAAAAGTCATTGAACAGAGTCCCACGCACGCCGTGGGAGACGATCGATCTACAAAAGGTAACCTGATGGGTTCCAAGAACAACGTCAAAACAGTAAAAGCGAAACGCCATCAACGCATCGGACATCATCAATGACCGACGTGTGATTGTGGATAAGCAAATTAAAAAAAACAGAAAGTGCTCAACGAACAAAAAAAAAACCGGCCCCTGCTCAGCCCGGGAGATCGAAATATAAACAAGAGAAATTGTCCGACGGAAGCTCGGACACATCAAGACTTAAGGGCACCCCCTCTACACTCGTGCCTATAAAAAAGGACGACAGGAAAAACGCCGAAGAAAAAAAACGAAAAACCCGGGCTGCGGGGAGGGCCCAGCCGGGCCGGGCGAAAAAAAGTTAATGGGGAAGGGAGTATGAACGACTCCATGGAAAGGTGGGAAAAAACAATTATCACAGAGCCGCTGATAGGTGAGGCACTTGATACGACGCGAAAATAAAGGGGACCAAATTCAAAGGGGGACATTGAGGGACCCCAAAAGGGAAGACAAGAGTGTCCCGAGCGGCAAAAAAACGAACCAGGAGTCAGGGGTCCAAAAAAAAAAAAATTCCCAGGCTACGATAGGGGGAGACCAGGAAAGGAAAACAAACCAACAAAAAAAAAAAAAAAACCTGAAGGTGGTTTTAATATGCCAGGAACAGAACTGTGTCAGGAGAACAGGGAAAAGCGTCAGGAAGGCGGTCCGCGGGGAAAAAGCGTCAAAGGGGGATCCCTGCGCTCTGAGCCCGAGAGCAAATGGAGAAAAGGAAAAGTCTCCAAAACTGAAAAAGTCAAAAACGGAAAGGGAAGGAACTCAACACGGAAAAAAGGGGTAAAAAAAGATACTGAACAGACTGCGGTGCAGTGGACGGTCAGTAAAGACAACCGTCTCATCGAGTCTTACAGAATGTTTGGTGGAATCACTGCAAGAAAAAAGGAAAAAGGGAAAAAACGGAAGTAACGGCGCTTCGGGGCACGGGAGGGGCTGGAAGAACGGTGAAAAGGGGGAAAAAGGCCCTGTAAGGGGGCTCGTGAAAAAATGCGGTTGGAAAAGAAAGGGGGGGAAAAGCCGGGGGTCGCGCCGTCAAAAGGAGTTACCAGAGGAGCAACACAGAGATGTTGGAAAAAGGACGAGTTCGAAAAAAAAGGGGACTGGAATGGGGTAAAAAAACGACCTGGCAGCGGGCGGTGTCCGTGTGGGGATTGGGGCGGGCAAGGCGGCCAGCAAAGCTGAAAAGAAAAAAAAAAAAGAAAAATCGGGACCGACCCAGAAGGGGTTCCTCACAAGGGAAGAGGGGTGCTTGACGGCTTCACAGCGGTGAAACGGGGAAGGTGCGGATGAAAATTGAAGATGAGGCAGCGTCAAAAACCGGGAACGCAAATGCCGTCGTTGGAAAGGGATCTTGTCCGCAAAACAAACAAAGGTAGGAGAGATTCCTAACAAACGAAGGGCGCTGAAAGCGTGGAAACTTCCGAGGGGGGAGAGCGCCCTGCAAAAAGAAAAAACAAAACAAGGGGACAAGGAGGAACAAGCGAGGGAAAGAAAAAAAAAAAAAAAACGGGCGAAACCCAGAAACTGAAAGAAACAGGATGGGTTACCTGGTCCAAATCTGGGGGACAATAGCTTGGGGGGATTGTCCAGCATAAAACCGGGGTCAAAAAAACAAAAGAAAAGGAAAACAACCAAAAAAACCCGCCAAGGGCCCCCCCCAGAAATGCCTCAAACCTCAAAAAATAACACAACTGGGTCAAAAAAAGGGGGTTGGAGCGAACGTCCTAAAGTAAAAAGAAAAAAAAGCGATCCTCATTGTGGGCAACTACAAAGGGAAAAGGGAAAAAAGAGCCACGAAACGAAAAAAACGCGGGCTGAAACAACTGGGAACCGAACGGGCTTAGGGCGAGATCAAAACGACACCACCAATACGTGGTCAACTGTTTCCAAGTTCGTACCATTCAAAGAGGAAAAAGGAAAGTCAAAAAAACCAGGAAAGGGCCAACCAAAAAAGAGGTCAAAACAGACAAAAGGTTCAAAAAAAAAAAAAAAGGAAAACCGCGGAAAGCCCAAAAAAAGGAGGCGGGAATCACAACGGGGGTCCGACATCACAGAAGGCAACGGGGTCGAGCCCAAAGGGACCAAACCTCAGTACCCTCTCGGGGTATAGAACGTTGAGAGGGGGGGAGGGGAAATCCCGGGGGGAAGGAGTGTACTTAGGAAATGGGGAAGGGAGCCGGGGCGAATCAGGGAGGAAAAAAAAAAAAAAAAGTCAAACCGAAAAGAAAAAAAAATGCTGGGGCCGGAAAGACCTCAAAGCGGGGACCCGAAAAACCCGTTCTTGGACGCCCAAGAAAAAAAATGACCGTAGAATTCGAAAAACTTAAACGAAGCTAACTGGCTCAAAAGAAGAAAGCGGGGAGGGTCCAACGGAAAAAACCATGTCGACTCATCAGCCCGGGCGTGTCGCCGACCACGCCAGAAGAGGCACAAGTCCGGTTGTGAAAAAACGCAGCCTCCTTGACGGTGGGGTCCCCGAGCGCATAAGGATATAAGCCAAAATCCATCCCAGAGCCAAAGTCTCTCCGGAGAATATCAAAAAATCTGGGATGGCGAGTACCAAACACACAAAAACACTGAAAGCCAGAATACGGGGAAAACCTCCGAGCACGCCACGGAGTGACGAAAACGCCATCTAAGACGTAGAAGCGAGAAGGGTTGCAGGGGGAACGGGTCGTTAAAGCCAGGTAGCGGGCCCACACGAATTGCAATGAAATGGGGAAGAAAGCTGTGGACCTTAACAAGTCTAGGTATGAGGGGGAAACTGCTTGCACAGGGTACAAACAACGTTGATGGGGAGTAACCAAAGGGAACAAGAGGATAGAGGTGTGTCCCCGCCCCGTACACCGATCACTGCAGGGATTGTACAGTGGGGGATGAATGTACGGGGGAAGGGACGTTCGAGGGAGGGAAAAAAAAAAACGCGGTGCGCGAAAACCGGAACACGGGCCCGTTCAAAAGGTACCCTCAGGGATCGAAAAAGACACGAGCGTGGGGGGGACGGGAAAAAAAAAAAAAACATGGAAGAACTTCGGGGTGTTGTGGATACACAGTGCAATTGAGTTGCACACAGTACGACCAATCGTCGGTCGGACGAAAGGCCCGAAGAGGAATCCCGGCGGCCGCCAGTTAAAAACAAGGCCCTCCACACAAGGGGAAAAGGGCCGAACCAAGCATAAGAATGGGCAGTTCAAGCAGCTGAGCTGTTACCAGAAACTTCACCAAACAGGGACTACTCGGGGGATCGCGGTGGGGATAATACGTTCGCATTTGGCGGAAGGGGACGACATTATACTACAAAAAAGCAGGGGAAATGGACCCCCCAAAACGAACGGAGCCAACCAAACTACTCCGTATTGAACCCAACTTTGGAGGTAAAAAAAAATTCCTCCAAAAAAGAAAAGCGAAAGCGACGGGACCCCAAAGATTTGGGGAGGGGGGTCCCATTGGCCAATAGAGAGCACAGCCTCGGCGAATCAGGCCCGGAGGATCTCTGTTCCAAAACAATCAAATTACGGGTCACAGGGAAAGAAAAAACTCAGGATGTACTCCGACGCAAACCCGCCGGTGGTTGCACAATTAAGGGCCTTACTTTCATTGCCATCGTGCGTACCTCCTGTTAGGTGTTGATCGATTCGCGGGTTGAGCACATGTAAAGGGCATCAAAATACGAACTCAAAAAGTGGCTGGGGAAAGACCAGACGAAATGGCACGATGACGCCTTGAGGCCGGGGGAAAATCGTCATAGGTGGCCAATCAGGTGGTGGGGGGGTCAACTAAAGAGAAACACAAAAAACCCCTCTCCAAAAGGCCAAGTCCAGTATCGGCAAAAATGGCGTACGCAGGATCGGGGGAGGGGGATCGACTACTCGAATCGGATGAACCGAGACATCAAACGAGCAACAAGGCGCGCAGGAACGTATGATTAGAAGGTGAAAACCTCTTTCGGTCGATCTTCGGGCAACAAGCGGACGCACTAAAAGCAAGGTTTGGGGGAGAAACTGCCATAACAAAGGGGGGAAACAAAAGGAACACAAAAACCGAAAAAAGACCTTGCAGGGACGCATCGCCCTCTTATTAGAAACGAAGCGGGGGGAAAAAAAACGCGAAATCAGCCAAACCAGAGGTGTGCAAGGCAGAACGAAGAAAAAAAATTCAGTAAACCCGAAACTCTTCGCTCCGGGGGTAAGCACAACAATATCGATCAGGACGACAACCCAAAAAAGGCCCGGAAGAGACTCCAATGGTTCTCAAAAAAAAAAGGCAGAAAAGCTACTCAGATCCGGCACTGGGGTGTGAACAACCTACGGGGGAGCTTCGGGTGGAAACACGGAAACTAAAACACACGGGACAACGAGAAGGGTCCCAGATAAAAAAAAAAGATAACATTTTTTCTCAATGACTTAAGTTAGTGGTAAAAAAAAAACGCGGTAAAAAGGGCGAAAGGCCGGGAAAGACTTACACTACAGTACAATGGGGTGCTCAGACTTGTCTGTGGAAACCTCGGGAAGGCTGCACGCAACAATGGAAGGGGGAGAAATTCATGGGGTGAACTCCAAAAACCAACCACCTAAGGGCCTCGGGAGGGCGACAACACACCAAAGATCTGCGCGGTAAAGACGTATATTCGTCAAACCACCCACGAAAGAAGGCACGAGCGCACTAGCACACATGTTCTTGACTGGGAATGGTTCGACGAGTCGTAAAGTGCCTTCACGGAAGGGTTTAGGGAGAACTGGCCCTCTCATTGAGAACCAGGAAAAAAAAAACGGGCCGGTGTTGTGAAAAAAAGGAACCGTGGATGTCAAAAAGTGAACCTGCGAAAGAATCCCAAAGATCTCGGAAAGGGAAAACACGGGTCAGGAGAGGGAAGGTTGGTCCAACAACGACCGCTAAGGTCGGGAAAAAGGTCGCAAAAAACAAAAAAAAACGGAGGGCAAAAGAGAGATATCCCCCGTAGTCGGAAAACGGAGACCCAGGCCCTCTCAGAAAACATGGAGGCGATCTGGGGGATACCAAAGGGACAGGCAAACCAAGTGAACCGAAAACAAATGCCGGGGAAAATAGTAAAAGAATAGCAAAACGCCAACCTGTACCGGGATATGCACAGAAATCTCTAAAAAAGCAAAAAGGCCCTGGGACTGTTTGAGAGAGAAAAGGAACTCCCGCAGATCGGGCACCGGGTATAAAAAACGAGAAAGTGTTGGGGTGGCGTGGGGGGGAGGGAAAAACAAAGGGAGAGTGAGCCCAAAAAGACCTGTCCGAGG
>Ga0179591_1297822_pt1 | contig 15832 bp, 17 predicted proteins | sample CZOMad2_1_08_16f_FD_182891 | JGI IMG/M metagenome (GOLD analysis project Ga0179591, IMG submission 182891) | Vadose zone soil fungal communities from Angelo Coast Range Reserve, California, USA - CZOMad2_1_08_16fungal (PacBio error correction) | ecosystem: Environmental > Terrestrial > Soil >...
AAAACTGACCAGCAACTCTTAAAAGAGGAAATAACGGTTTAAAACAACGTTTTCTGGGGCCGCGAGTAACGCCTGGGTGAGCCTATCATCTTCAGTCTGATAGTGGGAAAAACGAATCAAAAGACACTCGTTGGGGGTCTGGGAAAAGGGGGGAGGAAAAAAAAGAGAACAGGAGCGTATATTCCTAGATCCCTTCATCAGATAAAGGCTTAGCGTGGGGGGAGTTTAGTATTAATTTCGGTTCAAACTGAAGGGAGTAGGCTCGAGAAGGAGGCGTAATTGGGGGAAACTGGGCAGCATGGCCTGTTGCGGAAAGAGAAAAGGCATCACGACGTCGACGCTTAGACTCTATCAAAGAGGGCAGAGAAAAAAGGAAGGACTGTCAGAGAAAGGAAGGAATGGGAAAGAGAAAGTCAAGGCTCAACTATTACGAAGAGTCTATATTCAGGGGGGATCCGAAAAACCTTCTGAACACCGAGAAAGACAGGCTGGGCTAAAAAAAAAACGCGGGAGAAGGACCCGCGACTTCAGAAAAAGGGAGGGGGCAAAAATCCGCGCAAAGAAACGCTCTCATCGGTAAAACCAGCAAAGAGAAGGTAGTAAAACCGGCACAAAGCTGTGTAGAAAAAAAAAAAGAAAGCACCCAGATCCGCCTCTGGGGCTACTGCTTCTCCCAAAAACGCTCTAAACAGGCCACGGTTGAGAAAGGTCGAAAGTAAGAAAAAAAAGGGGGACGCCAAGAGACCGCAGGGTATAGGTTGGTTGGAGGGTGTTGTCCACAAACCAAGGAACCATCATTTTGTACTCGGAAGGGAGAAAAAAAAAAAAAAAAAAAAAAAAAGGTGAGTGGGAGTTCTCGCCGTCGGGGGTTGGAGAATGCTTTTACTGGGGGTTCTTTCGCGGAGGAAGGGAAAAAAAAACAGCTGAAAAAGGTTACGGATCGGGGATGCCGTAACTTCGTTCTCGGCGCCTTCAAGGCGCCGACACAATAGAATTGAGTTAATGACTGGGCGGAAAAGAACAACGTCGACAGAGGACCTCAGTCATGGTTACGTTGGGAAGCATCACCATGAGGAGCTAGGAAAAAAGGAAAAAGAAGAAAACCGGGGTTGAGGGTGAAGGTCCGATGGGATGGGGAAAGACATTTTCTCTCCAGTTATTCTTGATACATAGGGCCGCTTGTGGGGGGGCCTGAGGAAGACGGAAGATGAAAAATAAAAGAGGGCGTCGATCGGTCTTAAAAACCTCCTATCCGGAAGGACGTTCTATCAAAGGTCAAAGGAGAGGACATCAGCAACTAGTCCGCATCCAACGTCGAGCCAAGGGGGAAGTCTGAGGCCTCTGGACTCTAAGTAGAGGAAGGAAGCCTCAGAGGGACCTCTTATAGGCTCTTTTTCTGCAAATAGAATCTAACCCGGGGAAACTTATCGGCTTCATCCTACTCGAAGGTTATCCTACTTCCTGGGATTTTCCCTGCCCAAAAGAGGGCCGTAAGAGGGAACGGAAGGAGACGTCTGCAAGCGGCTGATTGAATGCGCTGCATCTTGAGGACGTGAGAGAGGGTTGGTACAACCCCGTTTAGCTGCGGGTTGGACAGAAAATTAAAGAATGGTTGGAAAAGGGGACGGGGAGGAAAAACGGCCAACGGTCTCCCAACAAGACAACTTAGGAGAAGGAGAGGGGGAGGGGGGGGGGGGCTTGGAAAAAAAGAAATACGAGGAAAAGGGGGGGGAGGACGGGCGGAAAAGAAGAGAAAAAAGGGGATTTTTTCACAAGAGACACAGCTCATCGGATTACGCTCTGTACTCGATGGGCAGTAAGGAGCTGGATGGGGTCTGGGGGAGGGGAACTAAAAGCTTGCAAGGGAGCAGCCGGCAGTCCTTCACCATCGAGTTTAGTCCAAATGATCCTTACCGTGAGGCCTCCCTAAACCGTGGTTGGGAAAAAGCAAGCGCATCGAATATTCCCAGCGAAAGGGTCAAGAAAAGGCGAGGGAGCTACAGGAGGAGGACGAAGAAAAGAGGGGAAGTAAAACGACGGGCTTGGGCTTCTTCGATTGAGATTCGGGGGGGAGAGACCGCCGCTTCCTGGCTCGGAGTGGGAAATCCCCGAGAGAACTTTTATCACTTTCAGAAGCACACCAACCAAAAGCTGCAATAATAATGACGATAGAAAAAAGGGGGGGGTAGAAAGACGGTGGAAAAAGAAGACAGGGAATGATCTAGCAAAGACTGCAATTTGTTCTTCGCGGAACCTGAGAAACACTCCAGGGGTGAAAAGGGGAGGCCAAAGAAAAGATAATGGCCTCTAGGAAAAAGGGTGGGTTGAGGACTTGTAGCCGGAATTCATCACTGAGATCGTGAGGTGGAAAGGACCTAAAAGGACCTGAAACCTGGGAGAGAAGGGAAGGGCGGGGGAACATCTTCAAGTCATGTTTTTACACAAAAGAGGCCACTGGATCCCTGCTCACCAGAGAGGAGTTCCACGAGTTTCAAGGACCACCGCGGACGGAGGGAAGGAAAGAATCTCAGGACACCAAAGGGGAGGAGAGGTTTGGGGGAACCCCCCAACCAAACCCTCAGCAATTTTATACTTTGGCTGGGAATGGTGCTCCAAGGGAAAAGAAGAAGACTGGTTGGGAAAGGGTTAGGACTGTGGTCTATGCTAACAGGGCTTAAAGAGGTTTGGTTTATGGTCTACAAAAGGTCTCAAAGAGTTGTGCGGGGTTCCTTCAGAGAGATTGAGGTGGCTAAAAATGAAGGAATATCTTATGGGAGAGGGGAAGGTAGGGAACTACATGTAAGGAAAAAGACGCGGGCGGCGCGGCATCCGAAGGCTAGCAAGCAGTCGAGGGAGGTTGCCTTCTGTGGGCACGAAGCAAAATGCCATGCTGAAAAGACGCGCTGGAGGAAGAATGGAGAAGGAGGGTAGGCCGTAGATGTCGGCGGGGAAGGGCGGTCCTTGGTGGAGTTTTTTTTTTTTTTTTTTCGGGACACGAGGAAGATCGAGAAGAAAGGGGAAAAGGAAAAAAAAGTCGGGGGAGGAGGGGATGAAGGCCGAATGCCAGCGATCATCTTAAGAAAACAATGAGAAGAATACATCCAGGGAATTGGAGGAAGCGAAAGCACTCCAAGGAAAAAAAAAGAAGCATCAAAGAGAAAGGCCGAGAGGCTTCTGCAGGGGCAGGGTTCTACTATCTACTGGCGCTTAGACCGTCTCCTGCAACTCTGAAAGAGAATCAAGCATCACGCGGGACTAGGGTGTAAGAGAATAGGGGGGAGAAGAAACGGGGAGACTTTTCCCAACCCAGAGTATATCCCGTCTCAGACTACTGCGGAGAAGGATCAGAAACCTCAGGAAAGGGGGGCCATTGTTTAGGGAAATACGGAAAAACAAAAACAACAGGAAAGGGAGAAGAAACCGAAAAAAGGCAAGCCCTCGGACAAGTGTGCGGATCCGTCCGTCGAGGGTTTTGGAGCCTGAGAGGAAAAAAACATGATCCGTTAGCCCTGAATAAAGACCTGAACATCACTAAACATGCTGGGGGCACCGGGCCAGGGCGTCATAAGAATCGGGGGAGGGCGACGGCTACGGACGAGAAATCTCTAGCACATGCGATTTCAGACCGTCAGAGCAAGGCTTCTGGGTGAGTGGGAGGGAAGGTTAAAAAAAGAGAACGTAATACTGATAGATGATTTTTAAGGGGGGGGCTCTTCTTAAAAGCGCGGAGGGTTGAGGACGGCAAAGGGCAGAGAACGGAATCGCGCAGGTGAAAGCGCTTCCGGATGTGAGAGATCGCCGGGTGAGCCGAAACAGACGAACAGGGGGGGAGTAGGAAAAACGACCAGGATGAAGCACTTCAACAAGTCCGGCGCACTCTTGACATAGCAAGGGTTCTCATATGTCGGGTGTATAGAAAGCAAAAGGGCGAAAAGAGACGAGAGGGAGGTCTCTCCGCAACGGCGGAAAAATCGGGAAATCTTCTGTGTCGAAAATGTAGGGAAACACTAAGACTGCACCTAATAACTCTCTATCAGTGAGAAACCTAAAATAATCATGGGAAAGGAAACTCACAACTCTGATACCGGGAAAGGAAGCCATCACTCCAACCGCGTAAGCTAGATTCTCCCTGACGCGAACCCTGGGGCAACATTAGATGAAAATGGTAGGAAAACTCCAGAAGATAAACCTTGGGGAGAGGGGGGGGGAGGGGGGGAACAAAAACGCTCCAGAAATGTGGACTATACGGGAGAGAGGGGGTTATTTCTCCGTCGAGGTGGTGGGGGGTATGTGGAAAAGAAGAAAAAAAAAAAAGGACGGGGGAGGACTTGTGGGCGTGCCGCGTGGGAAAAAGAGGGGGGGAGAAAGGAAACCGAAGTTTGCCGATGTAATCTGGTTCGAGGAACCCTCGGAGGAGTAGGTAGAGGGAAATCAAAAAAAGAGACGAATCTGCTATGACTGCGACCTGGAGGCAGAAATTGACAATCGGTGGTCATATGAGGGTAGTGGGGGGGGCACGCCTTCACCTGCGGGAGAGGGATGGAAAGGCCGCGGACAAACATTTCAGAGGGGGTCCTTCCTATTGCACGTACATTGGGGGGAGACGCCTTGGTGGAGACGTGAAAGGACTAGGGAACTTTGGCCTGATGGGAGAGAACAGATGATACAAAGGCGTCTCGGGACTTGCAGACCACACCTAAAAGAAACGGCAGGGGGTCGCGACGGGAAAAAAGAAATGTACCTCCAAGCCCGACAAGAGAAGACCAAGAGAAAAGTAAAATCTGATGATCCGACTAGTTATCTCTACTCTAGGGAAGATTAGAAAGATGAAGGGAGAGGGAAGAAGCTTGTCGACCCAGTAGAGGACCACCAGGAGGTTGCCACGGATCATTTCTTAATCTCTCGAGGTGATTCCTTATGGAAAATGACAGGGCCAAGTCGTGAAGCGGACCTCTGCAATCAGAGCGCAATCTCTTATAGCGGGTCTGAGAAGGGATGAAGAAGAGGGGGGAATCGTGAAAGAAGGAGCCCATTGTGTAGGCGGGTGTAAAAGAAGGAGAAAAGTGTGCCTGCAGGAGGAAAGCACCCCATCTCGGACACACCAACTTATTAGTAATGATGGGAGGTGAACACGCCTGAAAAAAAACAAAGGGAGGAGAGTCACACGGGGAGACAAGGGTAGTGGAAAAGGAGAACTCATCAGCGGCCGCTCTGTACTCCTGGGGGATAGCCAGTGAAGAGTCAAGCGCCTAAGAATACAGAGAAAGGGTATCTTAAACACCATCGGAAGGAGGAGAAGTATCATGGACACGGGGAGGGCATCTAGCGGGGCGACCAAAGGAGTTATCATTTCAAAACAAAAAAAATCAGGGCGCAAAATGACTCAGAAGGAGGAAGAGCAAAAAAGATCCGGAGGAAGGGAGAATGAACTCGACGTGGCTTTAGACGGCGATGCGAGGCAGTGGTGACAGAAAATCTGTACCTCTCTGACAAGTTCTCTTCTTTGTAAACAAACGATAGAGAGGATACAATCGGAAAAGAAGGGGAAGAGGAACAAAGACAAAAAGAGGGAAATAATTATAACTATAAACCAACGGGAGAAAAAAAAGGTCGACGAAAATGTAAGGTACGTAACCGGTGGAATTCTGCGTAACGGAATAAACAGGACTAAAAGTGGTAGGATGCCAAAGTCAAGGAAGATAGGCCAGAGGAATTTTTACTTCCGCGAGAAGGCCGTCATAATCAAAGGGGCGTTTTCGGCGGTCGTGAGGCAGTCTAAATAATCACGAGCGGAGGAAAAGGCGTCGAAAGCTTGTTTTAGGGACCACGTCATCCCGCGCAGACGCACCAAGAACTTTCCAAGCAGGTTACTAAACAAGGGGCGACAGAAACCTCGATGAGGAAACACAACAAGATGGGGAGTTTGGGAAACAAACCCCGAAAAAACCCTCATCCCACATTGAGAAGGTGGTCGGTCGACCTTGTCGCATGAATCCCTTAAGGGGTTAAGGAAGGGGGGGCGGGAGGTCTAAACTATCTTAATCTTAGGGGGGGGGGTGACGCTCTTGAAAGAATTTTGAAGGGGGGAAGGTATGAAAGTAGGGCGGGTCCTCCTGATCGAGCAACATGGCGGAGGAAAGGTGGCGGGAACTTGTCGACTCACACTAAGGAGCGAGAGAAAGGAAAGACGTTGGCGGAAAAACGCCTGAGCAGGAGGGGCCGAAAAGAAAGTTGGCAAGGGAAACGCATGCGGACATAAGGCTGAGGTGCACCGGACTGGAAAGGTCCATGGATAGGGAGGGGGGCGCAAGGTCAAATGCCGGGGATACTACGGAAAGCTCGACTTGAAACGCGTATGAGAAAAACGTCGCAGCAGGGTGGGAAGCAATGCAAGCGATGCTTAATAGGCGCAAACCAGGAAACGACCAACATCTAACAGGTCGCCGATAAAAAGGGGAAGAAGACAGAACGCACAAAGAGAGAAGATGATGAGGAGGCAGGCATCGCTTCTAAAGCAGAGATGGAAGCCGGCGACTTCGCCAGCTCTCCAACTATTCTAAAGGACGGAGGGACCTCACTAAGAAAAGAAAGAAGAAGAAGGGTTCATATAATCGGAGCGAAAACAAGTACAGACCGTTAAATCTCCAGGCAAAAAAACAACGATAAACGCCATAGGGGTGGGTCCACAGTTTCCCTACGCGTTTGGTGGCCCCAGTCGATTTATCCGTACTTTAGACTACAACAAGCTCGAAGAGAAGGATTATACTGGGTCGGAGAAAAGAGAGAAGGATTGAGTTTGCATTTGGGGTCTCGGAGGAGAAAACAACAACTGGGAAGGGTATGACAATAAAGGGAAGAGATGGGGGGAAATAAAAAATGCCTTCCCTGCGGCTATAAAGGTTCTGAGAAGTCTCTCAGAATTTATCCTTCTAGGAAATCATCAGGCGTCCGCAGAAAGGAGACCAGTGAGGACAGTCATCTTCTAAAAATCTGTTGGGGAAGAACGGTGGCAAATCCGGCTCCAGCTAGGAAGAAAGCAAGAGTTGCCACGTCAGAATATCTATCTTCACGTCGGTTGAGGAGGATGATATGGAGCGGGGGGGGAAAAGGCTCGGTGAAGGTCTGGCAGAATGCGACGTAATCTGAAGATGGGGGCTTGACGAAGGCCCACTGGCAGCACTCAGTCTCCTGAACGCTGGGGAAACAGGTGACTATAAGAAAGAGCTATGACAAATACAAAAAAAGATAAAGAGGTAACTGACATACAGAAGAGCCAGAACGGCTCCATGTAACTCAAAATCTTCATAGCAGAGGTAGAATATTCGTGTGGAAGCCAAAAAGACGCGACCACCAGGAAAGAATGGAGGGAAGGGGGAAGTCCGGACGTCGGATGTCAATCTAACTCGGTAGAGTCAAATTTAGTCCGCAAACAGGGCACACATAGAGAGAAGGGTACCAGACAATCATGGGAGAGGTAATGGAAACCTTAGGAATCTGAGGGATAAAGAGAACCCTCCACCAAAACCAACTCTTCTTCTCAAGAAAAGAAAGCACTTACTCCACTCGAACACAAGGGGAAGAAGGTGGGAAAAGGCTCGACAGATCAGACCCACTTGTGGTAAGGGGTGGGTGGGGGTGTCAACAATCTAAGAATGGTACGAAGAGAGGAAAAGGGAGTGATGTAGGACTCCTCGGGGCGGGTGAGACATGATTGAAAAAAGTTTCTTTTTCTCGGATAAGGTAAGGGAACAGACTTTCCTGGGGGGACGCGGGGAGGGAGGGACTGAGATGCAAGGCTCTTTCGAGGGAATTCACCTGAACAGGGGTAATTGTGGGACTGGAGGAAAGAAAGGACGTAAAACAAAGTACAACAAATGGAGAGAGCTAAAAGGATGGGTTTAACGTGTGACGAATTCAAAGGAGTCGGGGCTGCCATGCAGCACGAACCTTTTTTCTCTGTCATTGCAGGGGGGAGGAAGATGGTGAATCCGTTGGTTGATCGTAATAAAGTCTGGAAGAGTGGGGAACTCCGTTCTCGCGAGCGAGATAAATGCAGGAAAATATCGGCAGGCCACCAGGCAGGGAAGAAGGTAACGAGAAAGGACACTCACAAACCAATACCGCGCTCCAAGCACGAGGTGCAATTGGAGGCACAGGGGCCGCTGGATCTAGGACTGAGAGGAAGGACAAAGGAATTTCGAGGAGATTTGGGGCGCCCATTAGCGGGCCGAAAACACCTTTTCCGAAGGTATCAGTGGGGATTCCATCCGTCGGGATGTGTGATGAAGAGGGGACTGGAAGGAAGGGGACAGGGACGCTGACTACTGAACTTCGAGGAGATAAGCGGAAATGTAGGACAGCGGGAGGCTTGATGAGCTGCCTAAAAAAAAAGAGTTTAAAACGCCCAGGTCTGAGGGGGACGCACCAGGTAAGAATGGGAAGGGAATGCAAAAACGGGGAACAGCCATCGTAGAAAAATCAAAAAACTTATTAGATTGAGAGTATGGGGGGGTGGGGGACTTGGAAAAGGGGAAGGGCCTCGACGGGGGGGGGGGGAGTCCGAGTTCACAAGAAACCACCAGATGAACAGAGGAAAACCGCAACCCAACAAACCAAAAAACACAACGGAAAAGCAGAAAATCAAAAAACAAAAACAAACATGAAGGACCCCCAACAAAACACCAAAAAACAAACAGAATCGGAATTTGGGGGGGGACTGAAAGGGAGTGGTCCAACGAGAGCAGTCTCATAACTCAAGGCCTCGCGGTACTAGCAGAGAGTTCAGGGGCTGCAGCCTAGTTCAGCGGTAACTGACTGAGGTCCCTTACAAGGGAAGGGAGGGAGGGGAGGATCAAAAAGGTCGTAGAGAGGGTACATGATAAGGAAAGTGTCGTCCTCTACTGGGTAGAACCCATCACATCGAGTCAATTCCCTCTTCTAATTCAAGGAGGGATAGATGGTCGGGGAAAGTTCAGCAATCATAAGGGAAAAGGAATGAGTGGTGATGTAAAAAAAGGATATGATGTGAAGGGGTGGGGGACCCGGCTCACCTCCGCTTAGTTAGCGGTGGTAATATAAAATCTACTCAATTTGGAAAGATAGCTCTAGAAAACCATAGTCCAAACCTAAGCTATTCAAAGATAGAAGAAAAAGGAGAAGGAAACAATTTCGAACGAAGAGGAATGATCGGGATACAAAGAGGTTTCGCCGCGGCACCGGGCAGCCTCAGTGAAGCATGGTAGGATTCCAACTTAGCCATCACGGAGGACAAAGAGGTATGTTGGGGTTCATGGGTCCGAATCAAGGTCAAGACAAGAAAGGGACAGATTTCTGCGGTTTGAAGGCAGCGACATATGGGGGAAGAACCTATTCCTCGAAAAGCGGGGGTAGGAGGGATTGGGTGGGGAGTGGAACGTACATCACTAGGAAACGAAAAAAAGACTGTATCATTTCTCAAGCGTCGACGGCGAATAAGCGCTCTTCAGGGAGTAAAAGGTGGGGGGGCGTTGTGTGGGGACAAAACAAAAAAAAGAAAAAAAAAAAAGCTCCCAAAAGGGGAGAAGGACTTTCTTCGGTGAGACCCAGCATACTTTCCTAGACCCTTGGGGGATAGGGTTGGGGGTTATCTGTTGTTAAGGAAACAAAAGGATTGAGTTGTTGGGAAAAAAAAAGGGTCTAAACAAGTTGGAAGGGGGACCTTCAAGGACCGAGTGGAGGGTGACGACCTACAAGGTCAGGTAGCGCTTACGATGAATGGTGATGCTACAGTCTAATAAGAAGAGGGAGTAAGGGAGTAAAAAGTAAAGAGAGCACAGCAGGATCGCGAGGGGGAGAAGATTTTCATAACACAGCAGATGGAGCACTCATATAAAGAAAGAGGGTCGGAAGTCCATTTCTACGAGGGAGATAAGTCGAGCGCAAAAGGGACTGTGTCGAAAAAAAAACTCGGCCGATTAGAGATTGGGAAGAGACGTACGACTTCGTAGGGGAAAGGGTATCGGCCTGAACATCTATCATCTTCAGTTCTAAACAACCAATGAAAAAAAAGGGAAAGGTAAGAAACAGAGAAATGAGAAAGAAGCACCCAGAAAGAAGCAACCGAACAAGAGAAGAATCGATGCTGCGGAAGGTTCCATCTGAGGATGGCCACTATCTGTATAGTGAATGGTAAGCAACCGAGCCTCCAACTAGGACGAGAAGGCGAACGAAAAAGGACAAAAGGGTTCTATTTGGAAAGGAGAGGGACACCGAAGGGCAGGGAAAGAAAGATGCAAACTTAAGAAGAAGAAGACACGAGAAAAGTGTGGGACAAACTATTGGATCTCTGGGTTTTCCTTATCAATCTCTACTGGATAATTGAAAGAGAGAATCGAAAGGTGCTTTGAATTGGGGTTAGGCTCTCAGAAAAAAAAAAGAAGGGGAGAAGAAGAGAGATCCATAAACAATCTGCACATCACCTCTATAGGCGGGTCTAACCAAGGTCTCGGAGAGAAAAAACTTTATCCTTCTATAAAAGGAGAAGGGTGGAAACCGTCATAGGCAAAAACAAGAGGTGGAAGGGCCCGGGGGGGGCAGGGGAAGGAAGTGACGCTCGGTCTCTGACGGGGGGTAGAACAGAGACTATCCGTCAGTCATTCATTAGGGGGGACGAAGATCCAAGAAGAGGGTACTCAAGTTGTGCTTTGTGAAGGGCGTGCTGCGAAAGGAATTAGAGATGATTCGGCGTAATGGTTAAGATTCAAGTGATCAGATTTCCTTTCAGGCAAGGGATCCCCGGAATCACTAGGTCGCAGAGGCAGATTCGATAGAGAGATCCGGGGAAATTGGAAAGGAAGAAAGGAACGAACTGCGCTAAAAGAAGAAGGGCCTCGCTCATGTCCGACCACCTGAGAAAAGACTATAGGGAGTTCTTTGGGGGATCCAAAATGGACGCGCAACTAGAAGGACGGAGGGCTTGCGAACTCTCCTTCAAAGAAGGGCGGATAGAAACGAGGGGCGTCTCAGTCAGAAGGAGGCTCAAACTGCCGTCTCCAAAACGAGACGAGTGGGAAAACCCAGCCAAAAAACATAAGCGGTCATAAGAACAAGGCAACACTTGGGAAATAGAACAAATCAAACCAGTATCTCTGTAAGCGCGGAGTAGAAGACAGAGGGACATCCTAAAACCTCTAACAAAAAGGGATATGAAGGGGAGAATTCTCTGACCTAAAAGACCTCTCACAGTTGAGGTTTGGGGGGTTTGTACCCAACACCTCTAAAAACATCATTTTGGGCCCAGTGAGATGGGGCCTTGAAACTACGTTAGAGTGGACATACTGGGAAAGGGTTTAGGGGGGGCCCGTGGATGAAGATTGGACTAAAACCCAGAGGGCCTACGTTTCGCGTAGACGATTCCGGTGCTGTTGAGAACTTCAAGAGCCGAGCATCAAGTTTGATGGGATATCGACCATATCACCACAAATTAAACTAGGAGACGATGGGAATGGTGAAAGTGGGAGAAGGAACACAAAAAGGGGGGGCGGCTGCCAGGTACCGAAAAAGGTTTTTCTCGGGGGGAATTAAACGGGGCTGTGGTCGAAGTCTCTACTTTGTGGTGATCGTGAAGAGAAAAACTTCGGGGAAGGGCCTGGGAATGCCTGGGGAACGAATTGGGAGAGGGCGTATATGAGGGATATTCACAACCTTCCTATAAGGTAGGGCGGCTTTCTAACGGGACCACCATGAACAGTCATCGCCCTAGCCGCAGCAGAAACGAAGCCATTATGAGGAGGAAGGAGGTCTAAAGGAGGGACTGGGTCGAGGAAAGGAGAGCCAGGGAAGGGCAGACGAAAATGGAAGAGGGGTAACCAGTGGGCCGACAACGTTTCGAAGGGGTAAATTGCTTCAAGATCGATTTTATACCGAAAAGGGGGAACGGAACGGTCAAAAAAACCGCGTGAAAAGATGAAATCGGGCGCAAGTGCAAGCGCTGATAAAGAGAGAGATGATAGTTTATCCTAAGGGGGGGACAAACGAACCGTTGACGGGGGTTCTGTTACCGCCGGAAGGGAGGTGAGAGAATTCGGGGGGGTAACGTCCCCAATATCAGAGCAACGAACAACAAGAGGGGGAAAGATATAGAGAGTTGGGGTCGGTACCGAATGGAAATGGCGACCAGGCTTAACGTCGGTTCCACCCGCATCGACAAGGTGAGGGTAAACGAGATGCACGAGAATCAATCTTCAAGGGCGACGATAAGACGTCGGGGGTTCGCGGCTTAAAGGTGTGACACACGAGAAGAAGACAGATCTGGCCCGGGAAGGCGCTTCCGTCTCGCATCAAACAGAGGGGGAGAGGAAGTGAGACACATGATACAACTTTTACACTTTGTTCAGTAAGAGGAGTGAGAGAAAGCTCAATAGGAAAGGAGAATAGCCCTAGAGAATTCAGAGAGTTCTGAGATGAGAAAAGGGGCGCATGAAGAATGGAGACCTGGCTGGCTTTCGGGAGTGCGATTAGGAGAAGAGTGGTTGTGAAATCTCGAACCCGTCCGCTTCCGGAAGACTGACGGTGGGATCGGTGAGGTAAAAGTGGAATAAGAGCTCGCGGAAAAAAGACGAAGCGGCCAAGAAGGAGGGAGATCAGACCAAAAAAGGGGAGAACCAGGTCTACAGATCGGAGAAAGATCTATACCCACGGGTGGAAGTGCTAGGGGACCTGGCCTCTCTAGAAGGAAAGGTGAAGAAGAAAGCCCAATAGAGGCCAGCGATGAGAGTGGGGTGAACTGAACTGGTCTCGGAATCATAAACGGGGTCGATGTCGGCGCTTTAAGAAGCGAAAAAGAATAACGGAAAGCTGTAGGGGAAGAGGAAATGGGTCTTCAGCTGGTTCTTTTCACTAACGTCATACAAAGTCTCAAAGCCAAGGAAAGGTCCGAAAATTTCTCCACCATACGGAGGAGAAAGAACGCACCGCTTGACTGTCACTGGAACATGATGATCGTGGTACCCCTCAAAACCCATAAAAAAAGAGAGGAGGAGAAAGAAAAGAAAATTTCCGCAGACACTTTCATCTACAAAAAGGGTTTTATAGGGTTGGATCGTTGGCGAGGTGCAAGGAAAGCACTAGCTGAAGCGGATTTGGTTAGGGGGTAAGGCGGGGGAAAATAACATTGTGTTATGGCATGAGAGAGGAAAAGGGGAGGGTGGGAAGACCGAAGGATTAGGCGCCTGGAAGCGGATTTTTGAAGGCAGAAAGTCGAAGCCGACGCGGCCTCGGGCTAAGAGAAGGTGGAAGCGAGGAAAAATCCCTAAGGGAATGAGGTGGGAGAAGGATGGGGAAGATCCCCGCAACTGCGAAGATCTCAACTGAAGATGAAAGGAATGGAAAGGCCTGCTCTATTCGGAGCCAGGTGGAATGTTGAGAAGAAAAAATCTGGACTATAGAGGGAGAGTTGAGAAAGGGCAGAGCGTTCTGCAAGAAGATCGGGGCGTGAGAAAGGGGACAGAGGGGGATCTGATCTCGCACCTAAAAAAGACATCATCGAGAATGTCAAGCCGAGAACCAAAACAACCGGAAAAAAAGTCCTCAGGAGTCAAAGACCGGAAGAAGGAGGAGACTACCTGGGAGCAAGGCAGAGGGTGAGCAACAGTAGAGCGCCACGAGGAGAGGCTCCTCATCACTCTGGTCAATGTCGTCCCACCCGCACCTGGTGAATAGCACACGGGGAAAAAGAAGATGACCAACACATAAGTCCAAAGAGAATAAAGGAAGTCATAAAGGACAACGCGATTAGCATTTCTGGGTACATGGTGGGGGGAGATCTCAAGAAACAACAAAAGAAACGGAGGAGAAAGGTAAGGAGAGGTGGAATAGTGAAAATACAACAGGCCCAAAGAACAGGGAGTAAGTAAAAATAAGGTTGCGCGCCGTCTCGAGTCGGAGATTGTAGTCCCGGAGAGGAAAGAGAACAGCGGCGTTTCTCTCATATGACAATCAACAAGTGAATACCAGACATCAGTAAAAAAAATTTGCGGCGAAAAAGGTGGAGGGAAGGAAATCGAAAGAAGAGTAGTAGAAAGCAAGAAAGATGGGGAAAAAATCTGAGGAGGCGAGGGGTCGTGTGAGGAGATGAGGATGTATCTTCTACAGAGAGGGTGGGGGTTCTGAAGGGGGGAGGGATCTTGCACAGAAGTAGAGTAAAGGCAGGGGACCGGCCACTTCATAACTAAAGGAGATACTCTCTCTGTCTCAAGGAAGATCGCGGAGATTTATCGAAACTGCCGGGAAAGGAACTCGACCTAGGAAGAAGGAAAGAGAAATTCCTTGCGCACTCATTCAAGCTCCGGATGCGCAGATGAGGCGTTTGATCGCCAAGGGAAAACAAGCGCGAAGATAAGCTGTGGCTATCAAGAAGAACGGATGAGGCCGAGCTCAGAACCGTCTTCGGTCTGACATTTGGACGAAAAGCCGCCACAAATATAGAAAAGGTTGAACAAAAAGAGAGAGTACGGCAAAAAGAAGGCTGTGAGAAGGGAAGAGACAAACTCACACCAAAACCGCGTAAGCCTGACAATTCGCATATCAAAGAGGGGGGGTTGTGAGAGGGGTGGAAAGATACTGAGGGCGGATCGTGGTAGGAGTAGGATTGAGACGACGCACCTAGTCCCACAGATGTGGGTATAAGTGGGTGAGAGAATTCTAGAAGGGAATACTCCCTCCTTTTTATTTTTTTGGACTCGGTTGTAACAAAAAAAAGTAGCTCTAAAATTTTTTAAAGGTCAAAGGAGATGTAGGGTGATTTCAATGGTAAGGGTATCTGGACATTGGGGGGGTGCGGGCGGGATGACGTGGAAGACAAAGAGTGACGAATCTGTTGCCGGGCATGGGTGGGGTCTAGAGGGCGGTCAGGGTCCGGAGTACAAAACGGTAGAAAGGGACATCGAAGGGTGGATGATGACGGGGACAGAAGGTCCACCACACTTAAGAGGGAGGAACTGATGTGGTGAAGTGTGGCACCGCCTTCAGAAATGGGGGGGCTGATGCTTGATCAGGGAAAAAAAAAACCGGGGGGAGACAGTCAAAAGGAGTGAGTGAGAAAGGTTTTCCGTTGTGGGGATAGTTTAATTCATTCCGCTTTTTTAAGGAGGTCTGAAGAGTTAAGAGAGGGCCGAATAGGTGGGGAAAGTCCACCAAGGAGCAGGAGGCGGGGGTCAAGCGGTCACCAACAAATGGACCTCTAACCCTCGCCGCAGCAACGACGGAAATCCAGAAAAAGAGGCCCTCTTGCGATTCGACTTAGAGGCAGGAAGGATATTCTCAGGAGAGAAAGGTGGGGGTACGCAAAAAGTGGAAGCCGACCACTGGACAAAATACGAGGGGAGGAATCCTCGATGGTAGGGGACGAATGCATTCAGTGTCCCTTGCAGGGATTAGTACTGCTGAGAGAATTCGGTCCGGGAAAAGAATGAAAGGACCTGGGGGGGGAAGAAGAGGTTCAATTGATGAGGCTTGCTCCTCGGGGGGGGGGGACAAAGCCCTTTTAGTGCGGGGAAAAAGCCGGGGCCTTGAGGGGTCCGAGTAGAGGGGACACCAAAAACATATCTCGAACAAAAAAAGGAATGGAACAGGAGGAGGGGGGGCTGGAAAGCGGAAGGGGAAAAACCGTCCTTGCCAGTCTGTTTAAAAAAAGAATCTACAATTTGAGGGGTTTGACCATTTAGCGCCTCGAAAATACTTCACGGAACTCAAGGAAGATCGAAAAACCGAGGTAACGTAACAGCTGCCCTGGACATGCCGGCTCAAGGAAACCGGAAGTCACCATCTGATAGGAAATCCTTAGCAAGGACGAGTA
>Ga0179591_1417804_pt1 | contig 15831 bp, 16 predicted proteins | sample CZOMad2_1_08_16f_FD_182891 | JGI IMG/M metagenome (GOLD analysis project Ga0179591, IMG submission 182891) | Vadose zone soil fungal communities from Angelo Coast Range Reserve, California, USA - CZOMad2_1_08_16fungal (PacBio error correction) | ecosystem: Environmental > Terrestrial > Soil >...
GCACGCTTCTGCCAGCTCGGCGAAGGAAAGAAAGAGGCTGCGCCGTTTCTCTTTGGGGGAAAAAGAAAAAAGGGCGCGGTATTTGCGCCATCACCAAAAAAAAAAATCTGTGGCTAGCGGCGGTGCGCAACCGGAATCAGAACACACCGAAGGTGGAACGCGGTTCCGAAAAGGGAGGGAAAGGTCCACTACCCACCTACCCACCTCCGGGAAGCCGGTTTCACCATGTCCTCCGGCCCCTCCTAAAGTCCTGGAGCGGCTTCTCACAGGGGAGAAAAGAAGGGGAGCCGCACCCGCTCAGTCCCATGAGAAAAAAAAAAAAAATTGCACCTGTCCTCCTTGATAAAAAGATGGTCCCACACTCTTCCACGCGCCGTCCGAGACTCCAAAAGGGGTAACGCTCGGATCTGTTTCTAAAAAGAAAACCGTCCTGGCCGTCTTCGGAGGGAAAAGCGAGTACCCCGACGTCGAGAGGCCTGGCTCAGCGAAAGAGCCGGCGAAGGAAATGTCCCGGGGAGGGCACGCACCATGATTACCGTTGTCAGGAGGAAATGGAGCGCCGTGCTCAGATCTGCGGGAGCGTCGCTCATACGTTCTCGACAAAAAAAAAAAGACACGGAGCCGCGCCGCTCCGCCAAAACCGGCCGCAGTCCCTGTCAGAAAAGAAAAAGGCCCAGCTCGCAGCTTGTCAGGGAAAAAAATAGCCGCCCCCCCTTCAACGGCAGAGACAAGCCTGACCTGTACCATTGGAAAAAAAAAATCACTCTCGTATACTTCCCAGGGGGAGAAAGATCCCTTGTATGGGGAGCCAGAGAGGCAGCGCATCGCGTGCGGCCGAGCAAAAAAAAAAAGTACAGCACCGGCGCCACATCTGAGAAAGGAATCCCGACTAAAAAAAAGGCCATCCCTCTCCTCGCAGTTAAAAAAGGACTTGAAGACCCCGGATCACCGCGGAAAGAAAAAACCGGCCTGCACGCTTTTATAAGGAAGCATTCGGCTTGCCCGGTCCATCAGAAATAACTAAATCGATGAAATCGGGCCTGTTACCAAAGAGGACGGCATCTGCTATTGTCCTGAAGAGAGGGGGACGCGGCTCCTCGTGCGCGTGCCGACCCGGCGTCGGGGCCGCCAGAAACTGATAGCTGTCATCAGCCCGCGCATCGACGCGGGAAAACCCGGGCGAGTTTCCTGGAGAAGGAATCCTCAAGGAGAAGCACTGAATAGCTCCCTTACGCTGACAGCAGCACAAACCACGCAGGCGAAGGGGAAAAAAGAGTGCCCGCTATCACCCTGCACCAAAAGAAAGAGCACCAGCACGCACCCTGAAAAAAAACTTCACCGACCCCGCAAAAAAAAATCGTTTGCGTTCGGGAAAAAAAAGCGCCGTCGGCAACACACAGCGTGTACCTTTGGGGGACGGGCAAAGGGGAAAAGAAAAAGAACCCTCATTCAAGGAGGGAAAAAAAGGGGGTAGGGGAGGGAAAGCCGTCGGCGACATTAACGGCAAATCACTTGTAGGGGGGAGAAGACCACTCTCGTACCGCAGGGAAAAACACTGGTCCTCGACTCCTGCGAAAGGAAAACCTCACGGGACGACAGTCGACGCCAAGCAGAAGACGCCGGGACCGAATTCGGAGGGTGCCGCCTCAAAAAGGAGGTCAAGCTTTCTATCCGGGGGAAAAAAAACCCCTATATCCCTATAACCGCATCCGGGAGAAAAGCAACGAGTTTTACCTCGAGGGGGGGGGGCGATTTTCTGGATGTACACCTCACAGTCTAAGGAGGAATTCGTTGCTGACCGAGGAGAGGGATCATGGGTTTGCGGGAAAAAGAGTGTTGCCTGTTGTGTGAGGCGGCGTGCCGCCGCGTGTAGTGGAGAGGGGAGAGAGAGCTGGGCCTTACCACAGGTAAAGGGAATAAAAGGGGCATCGTGTTCTCATTTCCGGAAGAGGGCGTGTAGGGCTTGCCGGCGCAGGCGTCTGCGGTGCGGGTGCAAAATGGGCGGTCACCGTTTAGAAGCCCAAGGCGGGCCCTGAAAAGGCCCCTAAACCGGCATGAAAGAGGAGAAAACTCGTTATACCTGGGTTGCGGTGACTGTATATGGGGGAAGTGCCTGCTGGGAGGGTGGAGCCTGTGGTCTTCGAGAAAACCATCGTGCGGTTCCGCGGATAGGGAAGGACCGGGCAACAGGCCGGTACCGGAGAGGAAGGGGGAACATCCCTGAACGGCCTGGTTTCTTATGAGTAAAGGAGCTCCCCTCGGAGGATTTATCATGCAAAAGGCATTTGGCAAGAAGATGCCCGCAAAGGAGAACGTTTAAAAAGGGGGGGAGTACCTTCTTGAGTGGCATAGACCTCTTCCGGAAAAGGGGATGCTGGGCAGGTGGGAAGGAGCCTATTACGAGATTGCGCATTCCTAAAGGGTCCGTGGTTTACGAGGAAAATTTCTCGAGAGAATGCTGTGCTCCGTATTCTTGCACGGAGAGGGGGACTTTTTTCCTCCAAAGGAAGTGAAAGACGGTCTTTACGGGAAATATCACGCGGCAATACTGGAAAAAAGGGCCCGTTGACCCCCTATGAGGAAAAAATGCTGGTGTCTCACCTTTGAGAAGCAAAAGTTCTCCAAGTACCGTCTCCCGAAGACGGCCGGGGCAGGGAGAAACGGGACGGCAATTATAACCTCAACCTTCTCTCACGGCAAGGAAGGGGAAATGCGAGAGAAACTTCCGTTACCGAGAAGGGAGACCGACTTTTTATCCTTCAACGGAAAAACTGATCTTTTCCAGGACTGTCTCCCTTTGAATGACTGCGCGGTCCTTACCAAGAACTCACACCTCAGAAAGAAAACTCGAAGCCCTCCTTCAGGAAAATATCACGGCATTCGAGACTGCATCCCGAGAAAAACCATGGCACTCCCCTCAAAAAGACAGTTAACGCGAAAATTAAGTTAGAATAGCCACAGAAGGGGGTGGCGCCAACTTTATATCTCGAGACCGAGTCTCACCTAACGGGTATCAAGTCGTCAGGCTTCATTGGGGGAGAAGGCACGTTATGGGGGGGGGACAAAGGCACTCCCTTATGACCGGCGCTTCTGGGGGAAGGGAGCAAATGTGAGCGTTTGATCTGAAGGGACAGGTGATCGTTTTCCTGGGAGAGGGGAGGATGTTTGGCTGCTGGCGGAAAGATCACTGCTGTCATCATCTGGGGGGTGGGGTGCGGGCCGCTCACGTGTCGCGCAGGGCCTGGGGGTGGGGGGGGGGGGGTTTCGTCGTGGAAGGAGGAACGTGCTCCTTGGTTGGGGCTGACAAGGAGGGTGTCCTACTATGACTGGAGGAGAAGCTGCATCAGTCTTTATGGTGCTGCGCTGTGGGGGGTGCAGGGGATGCACGGCGGAGTTTCAGTCGAAAAAAGGGATTCCCGCTATCGGAAAGAAAGAGACCCCGCATCCTCCGCTCTTGTGAAAGACCGGACGGGGCTGGGATGCGGTCGTTATCGGATTACGAAAAGAAGACGTACGCGGAAAAACGAGGGGTTCGAGCATTAAGGAGGGGTATGCCCGGAGGTTGGGCGCCGGCCTTGAAGAAAAAAAGGGAAAAAGAGGGAAAGAAGAAGTGGGGGGAGGGGTCGTCAAATCGGAGATCACCCGAACCAGAAGGTCTCATACCCGAGAAGGACTTAATCATCCTCTCAAAAAACCGGGAGAGTAACAAAAAGACGGGGGGGGGGGGGGGAAGATCACACCCCCTTCGCTAAGTGTCTGGGGACGGGGGGGGGGGGGGGGGAAAAAGGGTCCGGTTGATCTAAGACAATCCCCGCGCCCGGCCTCGCGGGAGAGAAAAGGAAAGGGGGGAAAAAAGCCGCCCGCACAGAAAAAAAAAGAAATGCTCTAACATCGAGGTGACGTAGAACGCAAACGCCGTAAGGAAAGAATCAAGACCGCACCCAGCCCCGCTCCGGAAGAAAACCATAAGCGGAAAGAGAGCCTGGCCCACTGCAGCAGAGGGAACTCCCGTGAACGAAGAACTGAATCCGTGATCAAAACAAAAAGGAGGACAGCATCCAACGCCTGGAGAGCCGTCGAAAAAAACGCCATTCCTCCTTAACCCAGGCAGAAAAACCGAAACCTCAAGAATAAAAACGCTTTCCCGGCAACTTGCCAGACTACAGCACATCCCCCCCCTTACCAGAAAGAAAAACACCCACTCAAGCCGGAAAAGGAGGCCCACCTTTATCACGGGGAAGGGACACACCGCCCAAAAACCTAACTCACATTTACAAAGAAAGGGGACAAGTCTTTCCACCGAAAAATGGGGGGAAATATGAAGACTTCAACCCGAAGCGAAGGGGGGAGGGGTCTTCCTTAGGACATAAAAAGGCCGTCCATTCTGAAAAACCTAATCCTATTTAATAACCGGCGGAAAAGAATTTCTGTGCGAAATAAGAGCTCTACGGGGGGGGACAGAACAAGATCTTTTCGAAATGAACGGATGGAGTTTCTTGGTCGGGAAGGGAGATCCTGAAGGGGTGCGTGATTTCGACGGGTGCAGCCAATGCTGAAAAGAGCTGAGTCGCTTGGGGGGAGGGGAAGGCAGTGCGGGCTTCAGTTTTGCGGCAAGATCGTAAGGTACTGCTGGGGAAAAAAGCCAGACTATCATCGTCCTCGCCACGGTACGCGGTCCCTGGAAAAAAAAAAAAAAAAAGGGAGTCGCGGGAGGGGGGGGGCGAATCCATTCGTAAAAAGGGACCGTTGAAAAAAAAAAGCTCAGGCCGGTGACGCGGGCGCGCAGGTTAAGCGCTGGTATAATTGCCGATCCAGGCGAGGAGAAGGGAAGAGTCCGCTTTCATTTCTCTCGTGAAGGAGGGGGGGGGGGTGGTTCCTGCGACAGGTGCTGAAACGACATTTCTTGATGAACGAAAAAAAAAGTAAAGGCGTCCGTCCTTGTCCAGGAGAAAAAATCACCTGTAAAGAGGAAGGGCGGGGTTAAACAAGTAAAAAAGAACCTGGCAGCATCGCACACGCAGAGGCCTATGATGAGGATGCGAGAAAAGACCCTTGAAAAAAAGAACAAGGGACCGGGCGGCCTGAGAAAAGGAGGGGCATCGCGGTGCGCCGCTCCACCGGGAAAAAAAAAAAAGGACAGGGCCGGAGAAGCATGTCTAAAGGTCGGCCAGTCAAGAAAAGGGAAACGTGTCCACTTCAAAAGAGCTGTGAAATAGCGGTGGCTGATCAACTATGAAATACAGACCCAGCCCGTCTCGTTGACTGATAAAGCAACCGCCGCGGCTCAAAAGAGGAGAAAAGGGCCACTACACCCCTTCTTGAAAAAGCCGTTCGTTATAAAAAATGCGACCTAGGGAAAGGCCGTTCTCCCTCTAAAGAACACCCTGCTCAACCCTCTCTTAAGTCTGGAGACACGGTCGACATAAGGGGGGGGGAGTCCGGGAGCTTAACTTACAAAAGATCTAAGAACAAAATAAAGGAAAACCGCAAAGGGACAAGAAACTCTGAGCGACACAAACGGGGTTTCCTTCCTGGGGGAGGATCCTCGTCAAAGAGTCCATTGGCCCCAAGAACTCTGGAATATCACAGGTTACCTCAGGAAAAGAGGGGCCCCTCTTGCAATCTGTCGCAGATTCAATCCCTAAAAGGGGACCAAACGCCTTGATCCTGACACTGCCTCGCAAGATATCCGGATCCTGTGTTAATCCCAAGAGAGAGAAAAGCATCGTCGTTCTGCACGAAGCTCGCCCCTTCATATCAAAAGAAGTCCGTCACGTTCCAACGAAAAACGAGTTAATCTTGGCAAGCAAAAGGTAACTTGCTCATAACCCGGGGAAGGGGAGACAGAAACTCTTAAACGATCCGTCTATTTCTCGTAGGATTTGGGTGCCGTAAGGGAGGGAGGGGGAATGTCTGCTTTCAGAGGGTAAGTTACACGGATCTTTTCCCAGGAAGAAACTTCACTTTTTTAGGAAGGGGAACAATCCGAAGGAAACCTCCGCGGGCCCAAAAAGAGAGGCTTGCTGTCTGAGGGGATACGCCGTCGGAAGGGAAGGGTATTCCGCGGAAGACCCCACCCAAAAGCTGCTTTTCCGTCCTTGGGACGGGGGAAGAGAGCTGGACACAGAAAAAACGAGAGGACCAATGCCGTTACTGCGAGGATTCCGTCGGCAAACGAGTGTTAAAAACAAAGGGGAAGGTCGGTGAGTATGGCTGTTAAAGAGGCAAAACAGTTCCCGAGCCGTTGCCGACGAAGAGGGCCACAAAGATTTTGACGACTTGGGAAGAGGGGGGGGGGGGGGGGGTCGGGGGAAGTTTTGCGATAAAAGGAAGTCAGGGTGCTTGCTTGTTTCTACCTGAAAGGAAGGGGGCTGGCGCGTTGACGTCTCGAGGGAAAAAAAAGGAGGGGGGAAGATTCTCTGAGGGGAAGAGTTCAGTGATCGAAAGGTGTGAAAGATCCTTGGAGGCGGGGTGGGAAGGAAAGGAACTCGCCCCTGGGGAAGCGCGTCGATGACGCGGAAGCAAGGTTGGCCAGATTCGGAGGGAAAAAGAAAAATTCTTCGGCTGGGTGCAAAAAGAGGGCCCATTCCTTCCCGGTCAGGGAATAGGAAGGCTCCTTGGATAAAAGGGGACGATGTTCTGCTGAGGACGGTACGTCCGTCATGAGGGGAAAGAGATGCGGCGTGCTTGAGAAGCGGTGAGGGACTGTAACGGGTCCTGGTGGGGGGGGAGCCGGGGGCTGGGCAAGGGGGGAAAAGTGCTGGAATTACCTGGAAGACGGGGCTTGGTTGGGGGGGGAGGAGGGATATGTATCTTAGGGGAGAGCTGCATCAGTGAGAGTCCGGATATGGCCTGACCTCTCCCAAAAAGCAACGCTAATGAGAGGAAAATAGCCCCTTTTTTTTGATGGAATGGTGTACGGTTTAGCAGCAAAGAGCTGCGTGACCGTGCTCTGGCGGGAAATGGTCCAGGGAGAGGAGGAGTGTACGTCTTCAGGGGGAAAGAGCTGGTGATCAATGAGAGCTGCGCGTCGGTCATAAGAAATATCGACCGTGGGGCCTGAAAATTTGAAGAGTCGCGTTATTCTCGCTGGAAGAGGAAGGAGAACGCTTGAGTCTTCCTTGTGGAGAGATGGGGCACTCACGGAAGAGGTCGCGTCCCAAACGGTAATCCTTTTTGGGAAGAAACCGGACCCATTTCGTGGGCAGACAGGCCCTGACGTTCTGATGAGGCCAGCTTCGTGGAGACGCCGTCGTACTAAGACTGCAGGCCAGACGTCGCAGGGACTGGAAAAAGAGCCACTGGCTGTACAGTCCGCGGAGAGGAAGGGAGCGTGGGAAGGTGTGTTCCCCAAGAGAAGCCCGCTTCCCCTTTGCAAAAGACGCGCCTGGGCATGATAGTAGGAGGGGGCTACAAGGGTCTCACGAAAGGGGAAAAGAGACAAGGCTTCGCTTATGACAGGAAGGGACTCGCCTTACGCCCCTTACCTGCTGTGGGAGGGAACCCTTTGCAAGCGCTGGTTATCGATTGTTCTCCGAGGAGAAAGACCGTCCGCAAAGAACTGGTGCCTTTACAATCCCTACCAGCTCAACGGAAGTTCAGTAAAAAGAAGGCTGATCCCCCACAGTAAAAGCAGTCATCTAGTCTCAAAGGCCGCCGATCTGGCAGAAAACGTGGTGGTTCATATCATAAATCCTCAAAAACACAAGAGAGTGACCGCTTCGCGAGGCCCGCTAGGCGCCTTACGAAAGGGGACTCCTCTCGAGTCTCTGGGAAAAGGACAAACTTGAAAACTTCGGAGAGGAAAGCCCATCACAAAAGGGGAGAAAAGGGTCCCTGAGGTGCTCCACCCTGCAATCAGAGGGTCACCATCGCTGTGGAGAGGGGAAGAAAAGGGGCACGAAGGTGAAGTCCAAGAAAGTGGCCGGCCTGCGCTAAATCAGACTCGGCCGTCCTTGCGACGGTGTGCGGAGGGGGAGGGAAGGGGGAGACCGACGAGTCTCACCAAACAACGCATGAGCCGCTCTCCAGGGGCAGAGTCGGTTCGTCTTTTCCCACACAGGAAAAAAAAGCTGCCAACTGTTCCAGGGCAGGATCCTGTTTCTGAAGAAAGGGAGACTGGCCGGCGGGGACCGCGCGCGTATACCAGCCAGCCGGCTGGGAAAATCCCGAAAAGGATAGACCGAATGTCCCGAAAGAAAGGAAAATTACGGTTGGGCCGATCTAGAAAAAGAAGGGTTCTCAATATCTCCGTTGAAAAAAGCAGCGTTCTCTCAAAGTACATGCGCCAGGATCCTCTCCGCATAAGAAAAAGCCCGCTTCCTGCAAAAAAAGCTGCTTGTCCCAGAAAAGAGACAACCATCTCGCCGCCCACCTCCCAGCGTTAAAAAAACTGATCCTTTACCGGAAAAAAGGATCGCCGGTCACTCGCTCGTAGGAGGAAGGAAACCCATCGTCCCCACTCAAGCCACAAACCCGTGATGGGTCTTCATAGAAGGAGACGCGTAAGACCTGTCACAAGAGGCAGCCCGTCTACGCCAAAAAAAACCTCCCGCACCACCCTTTCAGAAGAAAAAAAAGGAATCCCTCACGCTTACTTGCCCCAGACGGACAACCAGGAACCGCTCCCACCGGAAGAAAAAAAGGGGATCAGCCGGGATGGCCGGCCATCACCCTTCAGGTGGAGGCCCGGGGATAATCGCCCCATCTCCTGGGAAAGCATCCACGTATCACAAGGGCAGACCCTTTAAGACTGAGTGCGCCTCGTTCGCCCCCCGAGAAAAGACCCTCTTCGGCCCTCCGAATAGGGAAAAAGGAAAAACTCGCATCTACTCTAATGAGGTTTCCTTGCTATCTCCAGAGAGAGTCCAGGTCTCATAATATCAGAAAGAAGCCGACGCCACGCATTCAGCCGGAATAGAAAAAAGTCACCTGCATCCCCTTCCGAGAAAAAAGGCAACTCACCCTTACACAACCGAAAAACCTACCCCTCAGGATTATGTCACCGAGGGGGGGAGGGCCAGCGGCAACCTTCGAAGGGAGGAACAATCTTGTACCGAAAGCCCAAGTTCACACCTCCGTCAAAGCTTCAACAACTTTTGCGGAAGGGGGGGGAATACTAGCCGTCGGCGTACCAGGAAAGGGGGAGGGGGCAATCACTTACTGTCTATGGTCGTAAAAGGAACCAGCGTGAACAACACCGAAAAAGAACGGCGAAATACCCGGTCCACAATAAGACATCAGACAGCCAAGCGAGATGAAGGGGACCGAGGGGTGCCTCCGAACCACTGGGGAGAAAGAACGTACTGTCCAAGAAAGTTTCTCCCGCCACAAAAAAGTTCCCCGCAGCCAGCGGAGGAAAGAGGGAAGCGCTCCTAGACGGATAAGGCCGAAGGGGGATAACAGGGTCTTCGAATTTCACAGGAAGAGGATTAACTCCTTAGGAGAAAGGCCGGACGATCGTGGAATGAAAGGGAAGCTGGAAGTGCGAGGGGGGGGGGGGGGGGGCAGCCCTCGGGAGAGAGTTTTAACGATCTTGGGAAAAAACAGAAAGCCTCGGCAATCGTGTTCCCTTATTTCGTAGGAAAAAAAGGAGGACAGGGACCAACATGCTCAGCGGGGAAAGGATGGCACTCTTGATTTATGGAGGGGTAAGGCGTCGTCTTCATGAGGGCTTCACTTCTCGGCCTCGGCGCCCGTGCAGAAGGGGAGGTCCGGCCGGGGCTTTTGACCTGGGGAGGTGTGTGTCAATTTCCTCAGGAGGAGGCGCCCGTGCTACCAAGAACCGGAGGTGACTCATGTGAAAGGTGCCGTCTGATTACTCACGGACGAAAGAACCTAGGGAAATGCAAAATCACGGAAACGGAAGAAAAAGGCACTCCTTTTTGTGAAGGCACGATTCATGAGCGTACCCTTTGCTTGATGTACCCCAGAGGACTTGCAACTTGATGAGCAAAACGGACCATGGGAAGGGGGGGACGGGGACACCGGTGAATTTACAAAAAAGCAGACCGTGTCATACGGCGGGTTCGTGGGGAAGGTGCCATTTTGAAGAATAACCTAGAAGAAAAAGGAAACGGATGCTTGACTAGGCTCGCGAGAAGGGGCTCTATCTCTTCCTCTAAAAAAGAGTATGCTTCCACGTGCGATCGCGGGTTGTCCTGGAGGAAGCGTTTTTCAAGGGAAGTTTACCTTTACGTGGAAGAGTACCGGCGGCAATTAACGTGCGGCCGGGAGGTCCTTGAAAAAAAAGTACGGCATCAAGAACCTGAGGGAAGAGGGTCGCAGTCCCCATTTCTCCAAGGTAAGAGCTTCCTTCATTAACCGACTTGCAATTATCAAACTACGAAAGCTCGCCCTCTTCAAAAACGTGCGAGCTTCAACTTGGTTAAGAAAATTGATTCTCACTGTTTCGCAGGAAAAAAAGACAAGGGGCAGCCTTGCCCTCGGAAGAGTACGAGATCGTCTGACAGAACGGACCGGCTTCACAGAAAGGGGGGAAAAACTCCTATATAAAGAAATCCTGGCATACTGTATTCCTCACCCCTCGAAGGGAATATCGACTTCAACCCTCGGAAAAGGAATAACTCACTCGGGGGGAAAAGCCATGTACCTACAAGAAAGGGTTTCTAAGAGCCACATAACAGTTTTTAAGAAAGATGGAGAGCTCTGATTTTTCCTCAGGAGAAAGAGGGTCGTCGAGGGAAGCTTCGCTTGGTTTACCCAGAAAAGAAACTCGCCTACGGCCTACCATGTTTGAAAGAGGACGTCCCTAATCTTAAGAAGGGGGAACGTGTCCCCCTGCCGTTGAGAAAGATGATGTTTGGAGGCAGGGCGGGTGTTAGAGAAAAAGTGATCACTGCTGGGGAACAACCACCCAGGGGTGTTTTCTGCAAAAAGAATGGTACGGTTTTTATTGGTGGTCGTCGTTTGGGCGGAAGTGCCCGTTAATCGGGGAAAGGCGGTTCGCTTTTTTAAAAGGACTGTGCAGTATCCCTTAAAAGCTCGGGAAGGGCAGCTTCAGAAGGGGGCGGATGGCCTCCTTGGTTCAGGGAGTTATTTCTGGACCCGCGATGGACTAATGGCTCCCGAAGGGAAAAGGAATTGCTCATAAAGAGCGTTTCTTTTATGAGGATCTGGATGTACAAAGAGTGCTTTCTACAAGCGTCGATTGCCCAAAGTGTCTCGCTGATTAAGGGGAGTGTAAGGTGGAAAGGGGGGAGGACCACTAGCAGACGATGCGGCAGAGGGTCGTCCATGAGCACCCGGACCCGGGTCAGGGGGAAAAGGGGGCGATGGCCTCAGGGGAGCAAGGGCCTTTACAACGCCCGCCGTAATGCTCTCAAGAGGAGGAGGAAAAGATATACGATTACAGGGGGGCCCAGGTACCGGCCAAGGGCCTCGCGGTAAAAAAAAGGTCCGGTGATCTCCCATGTAATCCCAGAGGCATCTGGAACTCGTGGTGACCAGTCCACCCGGAAGACAAAGAAATCAACCTGAGAAAAAAAGATGCTCTAACAACATCGACGAGGGGGGCCGTAGAACCAAGCTCTTAAGCCCCTATAGGGCATCCCAGCCCCTCCCGAAGCTGGAACAGCTGCGTCCGCGAGGACACGGCAGCTCGCGGAAAGGGGTGATAATAACTCAAGGGACCCCGAACCCGTCGGCCAAAAAAAAAGGGTTCAGCTTCCTCTCCCTCAGGGGAAGAAAAGAAGTCCTCCTTCTACACCCTCCGGAACCGACTCTCACTCTTCTTACCGACTTGCAAAAAAGAAACCGACTAAAGAACATCCCCAAAGAGGGGGGAAGGGAGGCCCTCCCAAAAAAGGAAGAAACCTTTATCACTTACCACATCTGAACCGCCCTCGCCAAACTCAGCCTCCTTACGCACATTACCAAAGGGGACAAGCTCCACACTCTGAAAGGCAGATTCGGACGACTTCAAAGAAGGTGTATAAACATACTTTCTGCAGGAAAAAATAAACGGTGCCGGCCAAGGGGTCAAAAAAAGAAAGACGAAGACTTCCGAATGTATACCAGAGAAGGAAAAGTTCGGTGTGGCTCCGAGGGAAGTCCTTTGGCGCACACAGAACAACAGGAGACGAACCTGGATGGAGTGGCTGGAAGAGTTTATCCTTCCGGGGGGGAAAGGGGCGTCCTTGTTCCGGGCATTCTAATACTCCTGGGAGAGTTCGCGGGTGTTGCGGGAGAAAAAGGGGGAGGGGGAGGTTGGCGATCCCGGGGGAAGTCGTGACTCCGGTCAGGAAAAGAAAGAACGAGCTCGTCCGCACCTGGGAAAAAAACAGGCTGACCATCGAAGGGGGCGGGTTTCCGGCGAAGCAAAGATTCCAGTCCTTAAAGCACGGGAACCGGGAAGCGGGAAGCTGCAGGTGAAAGAGGAGTCTCCTTGCCCGAATCCATTCGGAAAAAACCGGCCTCTTCTCTTTCAAGGGGAAAAGCGAACTGTGCCTCACGGGCTCCAAAGAGGGGAAAGAAAAGCAGGTCTTGATGAAGGGAGAGGGGGGACCGGCCTCGAATTACTTGCAAAGGCTGCTGCACTAAACGCACGGCCATGGTTCAAGCCAAGCCCCGCGATCCTCTGAAAAAGCAGGGCATAGATCGAGCAATTTGATAGAACGACATCTAAAGCCGGCCTTTGCAGAAGGGGAAAGCTCGTTGCGTGGCCCTCCGAAAAAAGCGACTACTTATCCAAGGAAAGCATTATTCCAACGAAAGCTCCAAGAAAAACCTGGGAACAGAGCGTCGGTTCTAAGAGGGGAAAAAAGGCGCTTTTTCTTCTCAGAAAGGACGCGGCTCTAATTCCTCTTGAGACCCCGCTTTCCGGGCAGTACTAAGGGGGGGAATTTCCCAGAAAAAGTCCCCGTCCTTCTCCAAGACCCGTCAGCTCCTTCAAAGCTGACACCTGCAAAAGGAAAGTCTTGCGAAAAGAAGGAAAGTCTCATTTCCAGCGGGGAGAAAAATATACCCTTCACCGCCCGAAGGCCAGGGGAGAGAACTTTTCCTGAGGAGTTCAAAAAAGCAGGGGGGGAGGCACTGCGAATTCCTCATTACCTCCCATAAAAGCGTTCATCAAGCATAAAGAAGCGGTGACACGCCACTCCTAAAAACACAGACCTCAGGAAGAGGTCCCCGGGGAGCTGGATCCTTTTGTAGGACAGAGAGTTACAAAAAATCAAAGGGAACGAAGGCCAAGACGCTCTAAAGAGGGAGAACAGGCAACCCTGATTCCGAACGTTTTCGCAGAAGGGGAGGGGGTCCCACTAGTTATCGGGTCAGCAACGAGGGTCCCGGAAAGGGGAATGGGGGAAATCATAAACTCTTCTTGGAAGAGGGAGGGGGTGGACTCCCGAAGGGGGGAATGGGCGGTCATAATCGGGGGATCCGTGAAAAATCGCCGAGTGAGGTGTTCAAGTTTAGTCGTCACCCTCAAAGAAAATCTCCTTCCGTCTTACGGGCTCGCTTTGATGTCGGACGGGGGGCAGCCGCCCGTGAGGGAAAAAAAGGTTGCCGTTAAAAACCAGTGTGCCGGCCTGGTCATGTGGGTGACAGACCCTATCAGGGGTGCCACAAGGGGACGTTACTGTACGGCGAGGAATTCCCGGCCAAAAAAAGTGACGACTTTTGAAAAGAAGGAAAGGATTGCGTTTGACCGGGGGATGTTCCACTACACTCTTTGGGAACCTAATTCTGAGGGGGAAAAACCGAGTGACTACAGGGAAGGTGTCGTGAGGGGTTGGTATGAGAAGGGTTGTGGTCATTGTGAGGGTGCCTCCTTGGAAAAAGGATGCCGGTTTATCTCGAGGGTGCTGAGGACGCTGCATGCGTGGCCATGGCTAAGCCTCGTCAGGAAAGGGCCATCTTACTATCATAGGGGGGGCGTCGTGAGATCGCCCAGGAAGAAGTGTCGGCTGATATCGTCTGAAAGTCTGCTGCGCTATCAGTGTAAGGAGGCAGGCTCCGCCGTTTGAGGGAGACGGCTGGGCTAGCGGCGCAGCGTCCTGCAAGGTAACCTTTAGGGGGAAAGCCGAGGCCGGCGCCAGGGTTGTAAGCAGAAGAGATTCGCTAATCAGCCGTCAAGGGGGACCGCAAGCCGCAGACAAAAAAAGCAGCTTATTAATGGCAGCCTGTGGGAAACGGTCCCGGGGGGGCAGCTGTGAAAGGGGGCCGCGTTTGCTGGGGGCGGGCCAGCGGGAGGGAAAGGGGCGGCGGGTGGGGACGGGCGGGTTCGCCGTTCTGCAATCAAGGAAAGGGACCGGGAGGATGACGCGCTCCAAACGCGATGCGCTGAGAAATCGAAAAAGGTGGTTTTGGAGGAAAAAAAAAGGAGAGTGGGACGATGGAAAAAAGGCGTGACCGGTCTATCAGGAGACCTGTCATGATCAGTAGGAAAAGGGATGCCTGAAGGGGCGGCTAGATGGGCTTACACGCTGCGGGGAAGGCGCAGATAGCAAAGGAACGGAAGCGTTCGGAGGCGCGCGTATCCGGAAGAAGAGACCTCTGAGCTAAGGGGGGACTCTTTGGCTAGGCTAGGAGGTGTCGCGTCCGAAGAGAGGGGGGAATCCTTTGTGTCCTGCAATGGAGGACATTTCTGGGAAGAAAAAAGGGACTGCCGGGACATTACGTCCGGCATTCGGAGGACTCTCAGGAAGAGAATCGGCTCTTCGAGGAGCCACTTCATAGGGAAGCGATGCCGAGAAAGGAATGCGCGTGTACAGAAAGGTCGCGAAAAATGGGGGGTACCAGCTGAAAAACGTCGGCCCTGGGAGATAGGCTCATGCATGAGAAGAGGCGCGTTTTTGCTCAAACAAGGTGCTCCGAAGCGCCCGTACCCTTAACGGCCGGAGTACCTGGTGGAAAAGGCAGGACTAAAATGCTTTTGGTTTTTAAAAGAGGCCCACTCGGGAAAGGGGAGTCCGCAACCGCGCTGTTTGAGAAGTCTCCCGGCGAGAGGGGACGCACGCCAAAAAAAACTGACCTTGTGAGGAGCCTTTTTAGAATACCGCGCCCTAGGGCCTTCAAGGGAAGGGATCCACCCATCGAAGAACTTCAGCGGGATATCCTGTACAGATTCGGAAGGGAAGCTCTTTCATCGGAATCTTCATACTCTAGAAAAGAGAAACCTTATGAGTATTAAAACTAAGGGGGGGAGGGCTCTATTTCGAATTTCTTCCCGAGCAGTCCTCTTATCTCCCTATAGAGGGAATTCTTCCGGAGCCCTTCCCCGCGGGGACTTTCGCGGTATGACCTACATAGAGGTACTAGCACCAGGGGAAAGGTTGCTTTCTGCGAAAGGCGATCAAGAGGAATATCGATCACCAGCGCGGTGTAAGGACGAGACACGAAGGTTAAGGGGAAACGACCGTGCGGGTGGAGGGTCGGAAAAAGGTTACCAGGTCAGCCGAAGGGAAGGGGGGCGACGTTTCACTTCGGGGCCACCGGGGGGGGCAGCCGTCGGAAAAGACAGGTCCCCATTCGCAGAGAAAGGTCCCTCGAAAAAATGCCCTACGAGGGAAGGGGGTCCCACAAAAAAAGACGTACCTCTCGGAATTACACTCTCAGTAGATCTCCAGGTCGGGGAGGGGGCGGACGCGCTCGGAAGAGAAACGCTCCGCTTAGGGAAAAGAAGATCTCCACGAGGAGCGCCCGGCATTCATCTCACTAAAAAAAAAGAAAAAAAGGACCGTTCATTCCTCGATGAAAAATTACCTTTTTCAGAGAAAAAGCGCCTCGCCTGGTGAGCTTTCACCCGGAGAAGGGACCATCCTCCATCTCACGGAACGCATCCTCCTACCGATCAACTCCGAAAAAAAA
>Ga0179591_1254995_pt1 | contig 15830 bp, 18 predicted proteins | sample CZOMad2_1_08_16f_FD_182891 | JGI IMG/M metagenome (GOLD analysis project Ga0179591, IMG submission 182891) | Vadose zone soil fungal communities from Angelo Coast Range Reserve, California, USA - CZOMad2_1_08_16fungal (PacBio error correction) | ecosystem: Environmental > Terrestrial > Soil >...
AAAAGGCTGGGATCCTGTAATAATCTATTTGGGGGATTGGGAAGGGGGGGAAGACCTTCATGAACAAAAGCCTTAGGCCAAGCGTGTAAAGGGATGGCAAGAAAGGGGGCGCGAGTTAAAAAAAAAAGGATTACATCCCCAAAGAACGGGAAACTCCCCGGCTCCCGCCGGGGCTAAAAGAGAGACAGGGGGGATATACTAACAGAGAGGCAAGTCAATAAAATAAAAGAAAGACAAGACTTCTGACAATTCCGGGAAAAAAAGACCTGTCTCGGGGAAGAAACAGAAGTCTTAAGAGGGCTCATTGAGGCAAAAACCCCTTTTGCGGAAGCGTGGGCCGGAATTTCAAATTGAGGGAGGGGAAAAAAGACATTCCTTCTAACAAAACACCCCTAAGGGCTCGAACGGGGGTAGGTGTCATGACGGATCACCTGAGAGGGAATCCGCAAAAAGGGAAAGCGACAAGATCACGCCGATCTGCTATCAAACTAGGGGGAAAGTAAGGCTCACTTTGGCCGCTAACATGACAACAAGGATGACTGACAAGCCTCACCCGTAAAAAAGCAGGGGATTCGCACCACTGCCTCCAACGGGGAGATTCATCTCGTCTTACATCAGTCAAGGTGGCCTTCATCTCAAGTAACTTGTAAGAAAAAAGGTCTGTGCAAAGCCCAAAAATTCTCCAGCCCACCATCCGGAAAAGATTAGAATTGAGGGGAGTTTTTTGTCTTAGAGACGGATGGAGAAAAATGCGACAATCCTTCCCTGTATAGAGATTAGAGGGCCCTAGGGAGGAAGTAGGTGATAAGTGAGTGGGGGTTTCCTTTTTCTAAGATTTCTGCGGACGCAATGGGGGCAAACTGTCATTAGATAGGGAGTTATCAAGATTATTTCAAAGAGAAGGGAAAAGGAATGACCAAAGGACGATCGTAGATTGGATTAGGCCGGGGATGCGAGATCTGCCCAGGACCGAGGGGAACCCTATCACACTCGAGGTTCCGGGGCAAGATTTTAGCAAAAATAGTAGTCCATTTCTGAGTCAATAGGGGGACTGTCCAGAGGCGATTATCATCAATCGAAGTGGATATGGACAGCCTAAGGGATTAGAGAGAACCAGCAACGAGGAGGGGCTTATACTTCTTATGGGGAAGGAAATGATTTACTCGTAAAAAAAAAACTTCATTCCCAGGGGGGAAGTCAAGAAGCACGGTCACGAGAGGGAGTGCCTATGAAAGACCTTTTCAACGAAAGATAAGTCTAAAATTGCACGTTTTGGGGGCAAAAAAAAAGAAAAAGGAGGTCCTCGACTGGACAGGAACGGAAATGCAGGGAAGACCGGGACCAATCGAGGTAGGAGGAAGGACCTATCTTCGGTAAGTTGGGAGACGACGACTAAAGCCTTTCTCAACACGAAATCGAAAAGGAGATGAACGGTTCGCAGAAATAGTTCGGGAGCTTTTCAAACGGAAGGGGGATTAAAACAAGAAAGGGCATCTCAGGGTCTGCGTCGCGGGGGGAAAAAAAGTCTTCAGCCAATTCGTCATAGAGAGAAGAGGAGGGAAAGGTTGCGTGGTAATGGGGGGGAAAGGAAAAAAAGAGAAAGCGAGGTCTTGGGAGGGAACCACAGAGTCAACAGAGGGAGGAGAAAGTCAGAAGATCGTCCAAGAACTCAGCTCAAAGGGTGCGACAGGTTCACTCGGAGGGGGGGGGAAAAGTACACCCAAATTGACTTAGAAAGAAAAGGGGAAGAAAGAGTGGATAAATCTTGACCTTAACTTCCAGAGAACAATTGAGAAGGTATCTCCTCGCCAGGGAGAACGGATAAGGCAAAAAAAGTGGAAGTGAGCAGTGGTCGTTTTCAGCCTGAAAGGAAGGTTTAAAAGAAGGGAGAAAGAATGGAACTTCTTGTTGGTGATGCGTCCTAGGACTCAACAAAAAAAGGAGAGGATTTCCAGAAATGCCAGGATAAGAATCGAGAGAAGGGGGGAAATGCTTTCCAATCTAATCCCGCTTAAGGAGAGGAAATAGAAAAAGGGAAAAACTGAAAGGAACATTCCAAGAACCAGAACCAAAAAAAGACTAACAGAAGTCTTCCAATGCCCCCCAAGGAGAAAAAGAAGAAAAAAGGACCCGTTTAGGAAACCGCCTTAGCCGATACCGGCAACACAAGACAGAAAGTCATAGTAGGAGAAGAAGAACCCTTTTTAGCCAAAATAGGGGAGCCAGAAAAAGGAGTGTGCCATGGATGTAGGAGAATTCTTAAAAGGGGAGGGTCATGGGTAATCAAGGTACACAATTTCGAAAGGAAAAGAGCTCAGACGACACAGGGAGACGAGGCGCGACGGAGCAAAGAAGCCAACGCGGAAGAGAATGGTCAAAAACGCTTCGATAGAACCGTGAAAAAAAAAAAAAGAGAAAAGAATCCAAAAGAATAGGGAGAGGGGGATAGGTCAGGTTATTGGTGAAGCAGAGGAGAACTGCGTGCCGGGGCTTAGGTATCGAGGATGGCCTATGAAATGTCATGAAGGACCGGGGAGGAGGGATGCGATCGATCACCGCTACGGAAAAGATAGGGTCTCCATCTACGTCCAAGAAAGAAGGAGAAGACCAGCGGATGACAAAACTTGATCTATCAAACTTCGGGAACTTGGGGTAATAACCACGCTGTAGGGGAGTCAACCGGGGGGAGGGTAAACGGAACCCAAAAGAAAAAAAAAAAATGGCAGAAGTTGAGAAGGGTACCGGCTTGTAAAAGGGAAGAACAGAGGACGCAGAGAGAAATAGAAAATCTTAGGCGAATTTATCTCCTGGGATGGAGAGAAGAATGTGTAATATCTGATTCTTCTTATTTGGCGCAGAAAGATCAAAAAAAACGGATGCGAAAGAAAGAGAGATAAAGTGCCGAAAAGAAGATTCATCTGGTATATGAACTCGAAGAAGTAGCGTAGGAAACTCAAATCTATAAATCGCGGTAAAGAAAAAAAAAATCTTTCTCTGTACGTCCGCATCCTTTGGAAGGGAACTTGGAAAGAAGGGCTAACGTTAAGCTGAATTTAGCAAAGGGGAAAGGAGCCCTATAACATGGGAAGAGTAAGATGAAAAGAAAAAAACATCCAGGGTATGGGTTTGCGGTGGACAAGGTCAAAGGCATACTCCTCAATTGCTTTGCAAGAAGATGGACTGGGAGGATTGGAGGGGCTCTGGAGAGCATAAAACAGACAACTCCCTGGAACTACGGGTGAGAGAGAAGAAATGTCCAGGGACCTTCAGGTCATAAGTGGATGCGAAAGAGAACGAGAAGAAGACCAAAATGCAAAAGAAGACCTTAAATACGAAAACTTCGGAAAGGAGATGTTTAATGCGGGGGGTGGGTTCTTTGGCTAATCAGAACATAGAAAGGAGGCGAAACGCTGGTGCTTCTCTGGTCAAGGAGGAAAAAAAGAGAAGAAGAGAAGACTATCCTTCAGAAATTGTGGAATGGGGGTTAATCTGAACTTTCGAGAGAGGTTCAGAGGATAAGTAATCATTTCCAAAAGGCAAGGCAACGAACCTAGAAAAAATTTTTTAAAGGTTTTTATGCTTGAAGCAGACGAAGGGTAGGGGGGTTGCAAGGATTCGGCTAAGGGAAAAGAAAAAAAAAACAAGAGTATTTCGCTGGGGAGGGAAGTCTTGAGAAGATGCACCTTGGAATGTTACGAATGGGACGGGTGAAGCAGGAAATACTCTTGGGCCGAGGTAAAATCACAGACTAAATATCCATTTCCTAGTATTCATCAGAGAGGGGAGGATAAGGACGCAAGAAACAAAGATGGAACGAATGCAAACTCTTTGGGGGGACAAACTTCATTTTCCTTAACAAAGAAAAATGGGCTGAAACTAACGACTTGAAGGGAATAATAGAGCGAGTGAGATAAAAAGGAAAAAACACGTGTTCGAGGCCGGGAGTGACACGCCAAACCGTCAACTTATTGCTGGTAAAAAGGTACTTTGGGGGAGCCGAATCCAAAAGACGGCTTGACGGAAATGGATCTCTATATGCCAGAGCATTATAAAAGGTAGAGAAAGGTTGAAAGTAGTCTGGGGGGAAAAAAAGGCCGTCTTTGTGACAGACAAGAAAAGGGTTACGCAAGGAAGAATAATTCTTCATCACTGTCAAAATGAGGGAAACAAAACCTACTCATAAAGAGAGGTTCAAAATTGCTGTCTAAAGGAAAGAGTGAAAAAGTTCGAAGCTTTCGAAAGGTGAGATCGAGAAGTCTTCAGGTAGGCAATTCGGCTAAAAAAAAAAGAAGCATAGCGGCCAAGGGAGAAACTATGACAAATTTCGTTCAAAGAGGAGAAGACCTGTCTAGAAAGGCCAAGAGAATGAAAAAAAAAATGTAACTTGTTCTAATGGAAAGGCAGTTTACAGAATAAGCGCCGTGAACTTAAGGCAAGAAGGGAACGGGTCCTGTGATTGAATAATCTTAAAGAATGATACCCAAAAGAAAAAAGACTCAAAGGCGTCGGGAAATGTGCAAGTCTCCTCATCAAGACTTGAAAAGCATTAGTCAGAAACAGAGTCAAAAAAAGAATCTCCTGATGAAAAGAGGCGAAAGCACAAAACTATGTTGGTGAAACAGGCTCTGTAAAAAGCTAACGGGGGTAAAGGTAGGACCCTGTCTGTGGGAGATGAGAAGGAAAGGTCTATTCTGGAAAGGGAAATCTCTGGCAGGAAAAATGAAGTCATAAGATGAGAAGGGAATAATTTTTAACAGCTCTAAGAAAAAAAGGGGCGAAGCCATCCAGCGGGGGAAGGAGAAGGAAAAACTTATACAAAAAAAAAGAAAAATAGGTAGAAAAAAAGTAAAAGCGAGACAAGTAAGGGATTCACCTGCTCAAGCAAAAAAAAGTCAGAAAAAAAAAAATACACAAAAAGGATAGCTGCATAAGGAAAGTCCTGCCTTCTAGCAAAATATTCAAGAGGAGAACAAATGGATTGACTGAAAATAAATTCCCTTGGGGAAAAAGCGCTTCACTCCTTACTTGAGGGGCGGAATGGTCATTTGCAGTACGGTTCGTGGCAAAAATGGGATGGGGAAGTGTATGACACTGGGGCTTCACAGAATGCGGAAAATCAAAGGAGAGCAGAGAAGACGGAGTGGATATTGTCGCAAGGAGGTAGCCGGATCAATTCAACGGAGAAGAAACGAGTGCGGCGAAGATTCTGGTTTGACTGAAGGGAAGGAGAGAAAAAGTTAACTCGGTCGAAAAAGCAAGATACGGCTGAAAGTATCAAGGAGGGAGGGGGGAAACGCAAGAGTCGGGCTCACGGGAGAAAAGATGCGGGTACAGAAAAAGCTCTTGCTTTTGGCCGGACTGCCAAAATGGAAGGTGAGAAAGAAAGGGAACTATCAACGGGAGCCGGTCTGGGAGGGGGGGTTGGGTAGGACTAAGTGGGGGGGTTTAGTCGAGCACTGAGCTAGAGAAGGAAAAAGTGGATTGGTTCAACATGGACCAGACGAACAAAAGGAAAAGATCATCGTCGAGAAAGAGAGAAAAAACTGATGAGGATGAAGATCGAGAAGCTCTTGAGTTAAAGAAAATCGCGGGGTGGAGGGAGGCATGTTGCACCGGAATAAAAAGGCCGGGGAAAGAAGTTGAAAGGGCGCGAAGTAACAAAATTAGTACTCCCAAACTCAAGAAAAAAGGGAGAAACGCCGTCGCTTCTCCCTTGGGGGAATATCAACAAACATCTCTTAAGGGGGAAAAAAAAAAACTAGAGAGGAGACGGTGAGTGAAATGCCTGTACTAGAGAACTCATCTGGAAGAGCAAGACCGATTGCTCAAGACGAAACTTAGTATAGTAGGAGAAAGGGTCTCCGACTTCACTTTAGGGGTGGAGGGCAAAGGGACCTGGCAGAGACAAACGGGGGAAACTGCGCCAAGGATGGTTCGTAACTATCTAAGCGGGGGAAATCCTCAAAACCGCGAACAAAGACGCGCCGGGGAGAGCTTTCAGAGAGTTGAGCTGAGTCTTGGCGCAGGGGGAACAGAACCTGAACTCCCTTAGGAGACAAAGCATCCTCCCTTAAGGCAGCTTCTGGAAAAGGGAAAGCCCTTCATTAGGGAATGAGAGAAAAGGGGAACACGCTGGCATTCTGGGGGAAGAAAGCCAAAAACACAAAAAACTTAAGTGAGTCCCTAAGGAATCGTGGAAAGGTAAGAAGTCAAAATAGGAACAGCTCCCAATCTTAGTCTCCTGGGCTACGCTCTGGTTTGGGGGGGGGGGGGAAGGCTGGATCGGGGGGGGGGGAAACTCAATCCGTAAATGTCGGGAAATAAGAGGGGACGAATTCTATGATCAGTGGGAATGGGGTACTATCTTCGTAGGCAACAAGCGGAGAGAAGGGAAGTTCTCGGTAGCTTGGAAGAAAAAAAAAGCGGGAAACTTCGCTGACCGCCGTGGGAAAGAAAAAGGTCTCAAAGCAGCGAAGGGGGAAGAGAGCCCCAAGACCTTTTCTGGGACACGGGGGGAAAAAAAAGAAGCAGTGCCGCGAATGGGCACCACCAATCTGCGAAGGGAGGGAAAGCAAGCGTTCCCTCGGCTATTGATCATCAGCTGGGGAGGGCCTAGCACGAAGCCGGGAGGTATGAAAAAAAATGTTCCCCGTATTGATATCTTGAAGGATCGGGGGTCAGTAGGTGGGGAGTCTTCAAGAAAGACAAAATGGGAAAAATTTCGGGTCACGAGGGGAGGGAGGAAAAACGTTTCCTAACTGCAGGAAGCCAGACAAGGGGCCACTTGTCCCGGCCTCTTTAAGGAAGAGCGGGAAAAGGACTGGTAAGGGGAGGGGAAGGAACTTGTCCCAATCAAACATCGAAAATCTTCCAAGGGGAAGAGGCTTTGGTGGAGACGACGAAGGTCAAAAAAGGAAAGAAGAAGACCTTCGAAGATTCGACTGAGGGAAGAGTGAGAAAGCTTTTAGATAGGGTCTTCTGAAAAGGGGTTGAAAGAACCAGCTTGGATTTCTGAGAGGGGGGGGGAGCCCTCGTGTTAAGTTACTGTTCTGAAGAAGGCGCACGGCCGCCTCAGGGGGGAAGGAAAGTGGGGAGATGTGACAGGAAAAAAAAGCTCCGTCGAGGGTCGTCGGGAGACGAGTGGACAAAGATTCCGGAACATGTGGTTTCATAGGAGAGTCCGAAGGAGAAGAGGGGGGGGAACCGTCAACGCCTGAATGGATCTGAGAACAAAGTAGGAGAGGAAAGCTTTCCAAAAAAACTTTAAAGACGGGAAAACGGGATCCCTCTACAATTGAAACGTCAAAAAGAAGAGCAAATCGAGCGAGGACTGAAAGGAAACAATACGTTTAGAAAAAGGGGGACGGGGATCCTAAATTCAGTACTTCGTTGCTTAGTTACTTTCAGGGGGGAAAAGATCCGGATTACCAAGAACAGCGAGGAATGTCAAAAAAAGACTCAGCGGAAGTCGGGTCTGTGCACCCGGTCCCAAGGAAGCGAGACGTCAAAAAATGAGTACCAGAAGGAAGGGAAACCCGCTCCCCCTCTCACAAAGACCTGCCGCCTCACCCCCGGATAAATGCAAAAGGGCGGCTTCTCTTATCCGAATAAGGAAAAAAAATAAAAGGAATGGAAAAAAGCGCCAACCTCAACCCTTTGGGGTACAAACCAGAAAAAAATCCGGGAAAAAAAAACATAGCAGCTTGAAGGTTTTATTTCTCGAAGGAGGTGGGGGCTGTACGTGGTCGGGGAAGGGGAACTGCCTGAAAATAAAAAGACAAAAAAGGGGGGATACGAATTATCGCAAACGCGCAGAGTACATGGACGCCAGCGAACGAAAATATCGAAGAGGGTTGAAAGCACCTTCGGCTAAGAACTGTAAAGCAAACCTCAGCAAACCTCGTTCAAAGTTTCATCGAATTTGGGGACAAAAGGAGGCATAAGACCGAGGGCGGTACTTCTGGAGGGAAAAAAAAATCCGTGTGGAAAGGAGAGGTCCTCCCAGTGAGATAGTCTGGAAAAGAGTGATCACAGACGAAAATTCTAGGATGCTCTGGATGTAGAAACGCCTACAAACAAACGAACAAAAAACAGCTGGTCTGAGATTGGATGAGAGATTCAGAAAAGGCTCTTGGTCCTCTGCAGAAAGGAAGCTGGTACAAAGGGGGCGAGCGTCGGGGCAAAAAGGGGAGGAAGCGACCTAAAAGGGGACCGAGGGGTCAAAAGGGACCTAGAAAGAAAAATACCAAACTAGGGAAGGGGGGATAAGTCTACGAGGATTAATCTGCAGAATGTTTCGGGGGTCAATTAGTTGTAAGACCGAAGCGAAAGTTTCAGATCTGTAAAGGCAGTCTTTTGCGGAACAACTGCTCGATAAAAAAAACCCTTCGGATTTAGGACAATCTCTCGACTAAGTAAAGTGACCGAAAAAGTCAGATACAATCTAGAGCCATATTCGGCGTTATTACGACAGCGAATAAAGTCGGAGATCTTGGCAGGACTAGTTAATGGGCTTAGGGTAGCGTACAAAGGCAGTGTTTTCTTTCCGACTGTGGGCGCTCGCGTTCTAAAAAGGTGTGCAAAGCTTAGCCTGGGCGGTCCTTTAGAATATCTGGGCACGTGTCACCCGAACTACGGGAGAAGAACTTGGTGGTCACAGAGTCCTGGAGATCCAAAAGACCGGCGAGGTTCTATAGAAGTAGGATCACACGCGACACCGCGGGGTTCACGAGGAATCCTGACCTGTGCTTTCCGACGGGATTGTTTTGAAGGTTCTGGGCGGGCGGTTCACATCTGGAGATCAGCCCTCGCACCCGTGACTGAGATGGAGCTCTCAGGAGATTCAGAACCTTGGAAAGTCAGAAATGATCAGAGAGGGCATATCATAAAAAAAAGAGCCATGGAGGAGCCGTCTGAAGAAAAAACGTATCACCGGAGGCAAAAATAAAAGAAAAGCGTTTTTCGTTTGGTGGTTTTTAGGTGGTCTCAAGAAAGATAAAGTTGTGAATTCAAGATTCGATTCGCAGAGTTGTTGGCGCAGATTCTCTGGTAAGTCGCTCAGGCGCACCTGTTATGTTTTCCCAAGGTCGTCCCAATGGGGGGATTTTATGTTCACAGAGGGGGGAAAGGTTCGTGAAGAAAGGTACCTAACAATTTCCCCTCTGCGTCCTCTCGGAGACCCTCAAGGGGGGGAAAAAGATTGAGACCAGAAGTAGGGGGTGTATTTGGAATTAGGTCTACGGGAAAGGGAGTAAATATGGTCATAATCGTCTTTATTCGGTTAAAGCTTTCGGAGGGGGGAACGAAGTTCTCTTCGTCTTCCGTACAAGGGAAAAGGACAGAAAGAGCGAGGAGAGAAATTCTCAAATTCCAGGACAGAGAGCGGAGGGGGGAGAGAAACGAAGCAAAAAAAACTAATGCACGAATCCACGAACTTTTTGTAACAAAAGAGAAAAAAAACGAAACTTGTGCTAAAAAAAATGGGAAAGCGAAAGAGGCGGAGAACAGGTTGCTTTTCCAAGTTGGCGAGTGGACGTTAAGGAAAAAGTGAACCCGTAGACGGAGGACTTGCTGGAGACTTGACTTGGGGGCGACAATCACAACGGTACTGCGTGAGAGAAAAAGGAAATGACGGACCTTAGGACCAATTGTTCGCGGTCCAGGGGACAAGGTGGTAAATTCGAATAAAAAACGAAAAGAGCTGTGTGCGGGGACCAAAGAACCGACACGGTGGACCAGCCGAGCTATAGCTGGAAGGCCGAAAACGGCCCGATGTAAAGCTCAAAGCTGAAGAAGATCCATAAAAATGAAACGGGATGTCCGAATCCATAGGGGGGAAAAGGGGAAGATGTCGAGAAGGGTAGGAAGAAAGAGAGGGAAAGTGGCGGCAGGTAATCACTTCTTCTCTAAAACTGATTCAGACATCGTGAACCGATAATCCGTACAGAGGGAAGGGGGGAAGGCAATGACTGATCTCTCCAGGAGAGAAACCTGGAAAAAACAACAACGCTTGGTCGTAAGGGTGCAGTTCGGAAAGAGGGTCCAAACAAAAGAGATTCTTTAAAACATAACAGATGAAGCCCGTGCTTGAAGACGCGAAAAGAAAAACAGGAAATCAAGAAGAAGGACTGGGGCCTGATCAGAGAAAAAGAAGTGCACAGCAATGCACAAAAGGGGCGTAACTACGAAGATAAATATCAGGTACAAGCGAAACTGACTGGGTTGGTTTGAAACAATCGAGGAAAGGAAGTTGTGCGCGTCAAAGTACAGGAGGGCAACCCGGGACAATTGGAAGATGGAAAGACCTCAAGCGATCGTAACCATGTAGCGAGCGGAGCGAGCTTTTGCAGAAAATCGAGGAAGACTGATGATCATCCATTGGGAAGTAAGTAGGGACGAGCAGGGGGAGACAGTCCCCCCTCAGATACTATGTGAAGGGGAGAATTACGAAAAAGCGATCAAGTGGAAGGAGGGAGCAACAAAAGGGAATCCTAAGACCAAAAAAAAAGGGGACGAACATGTTCATTAGCGCCGGGAGAGGGACTCCATAGAGAGGGTCGCCCATAATGACATTGAACTGGAGGAAGTAAGTTTGTGCTATGAAGGGAAGGATTGCTCGGTGACTAAAAATCTTCCGCCTTTACCTGAGGCGGAGAAAGAGTTTTGACCTGGGGGCTGAAGGAGGGTATCCTGGTTCAAAAAAGGTAATGTGAGGGGGACACTTAGACAAAGCGAACTATGTATCTCAGGGGGGGATGGTGGGGAGAAGGCGTGTGAGGGGCCCTGAAAGAAACAGAGATTCAAATAAACTGAATTCTTCACGGGGAGGTGGTGTCCGCAGAAGGTCAAGAAACCACTAAGTTAATTAAAGCGAAAAAAATCGAGTACGCCAGGAACTAAAAGGAGAGGTTTGGCGTGAGAGGAACCCGACAAGTTCGAGAGGACGCATTGAATAATGAGGGAGGCTATCAAAAGTAACTTGAGTGTGGAAACACTCTAGTGTTCTGTAAGAAGAAGATAATCTGGACGGAGGGGAGGCAGATCGGTCGTGGGTTATGTACTAATTGTGGGGGGGGGTCTAGCGAAAACAAATGATTGGAACTCGGGAAACTGATGTCCGAAGGACAGGGTATAATTGGTGGAACATGTCACTGACGACAGGGGGGAGGTGACAAGCAGGATATAGCTCACAACAAGCAAAAAGAGTAAAAGAGGAGAAGAAAAGTCTCTCGGAGAGGAAAGGGAAAAGGGAGTGGTTACGTAGGGCAAAACGCATAAAGCTGACCCAAGGGCTTTGGCGAAACTCATTGGGACGAAATTACCAGGACATACAAAAATCGGCCAAAGAACAACGAGAAAATGCGGCCGTTGAAATATCAACAGAACCAAGAGGACCTTGGGAAAAAGAGAGAAGGCGATAAACGCAAAAGGAGTTCTTTCAAATGCAAGTGGCGCATCGAGAACTGGACGGAAGAATAACACCGTGGAATTTCAGAAAGGTAGGTCTCAAAAGTGTTTAAAGGCAATGGGACTCGGTTCCTTTCCGAGGCGCCACACAGAAGCATTGAGGTCGGTTTCGGAAATAAGGGGGCAGGTGTAGGGCCTTCAGAAGGAAAGAGAAAAAGAACCGTATATTCATTAAAAGGGATAAGAATCTGGAAATGGGACATTAACGCCACGGAAGGAAAGCCCAAAAGCCCTGAAAAATGCAGTCAATTCCACCGCTAAGAAAAGAGGAAGCGCTGACTTCCAAAGAGGGAAGATTTCAGGGCAGAAAGGAATGCCGCAAAATTAAAGACCGAATAAAAGCCGGCCATCGTCAAAAGCTCTCCTTCGCAGGACAGCCAAAGGGAGGTACTAAACGGGGGTGTGGCTTCGATAGGAAGGGGGGGAGGTGAGAAGGGCCGTCCGTCAACTTGATCTACCTTAGCGTTGACACCGAAACGTTATATGGGATCGTCGGTTGGAACCTGTCTACGAGAAAATCGGAGGAAAAGAAACAAGAGGATGAGCTACAGGTGGATGAACGAGAAGGGAGGACAACGATTAAAATAGAGGCATGACAGTCAAGTGAGAGCGCGAGTCTTCCAGCAGCGCCGTGTCTTCAAGAGTGCCAAATAACGTGGCTTGGGGGAAAACGCGGCAGAAACAAAATACGAGTCAGTGAAAAAAAGGGGTAAAAAAAACAGCAGAAATTTCTCAGAATCGATTTCAAAGTCTCTGAAGAGATCGGGAGGAATTAGCGGCCCTAAGTCATGGGGAAGGAAAAGGACCGCATTGGGGGAGACGGCTTCTCGGTGGGGGTACAGGATGAGAGTCGTCAAACAGGGCTTCCTAAAAAGGTGATTTCACGAGGGCGGGGGCTTGACACACCTTGCGAACGGCAGAAGGAGAACAAGGTAAAGGGGGGGGGGGGGCCAAAAGCTTATGACCTTAAGAGAGGAAAGGGGGACAAAAAAATGTGGCACAACGCGTCAAAGCGCGGGACTTCAAGACATCTGCCCGAAGAGGCAATAGGGGTTCTCCTGACGAAAAGGGCCGGCAGAACTATTCCGGAGACTCGACCGTTCTTAAAAAAAATCGTCTAAAGCTGTGACAACATGCGTGAGGGGGGAAAAGGTTGTATCACCGAACATGGGGAGGAAGAGTAGCAGTGGCGCCAGCTGGAAAGGGTAGGCAAGCCTTCGCCTAGATATCCTAAAGGGAAAGGGCGGAAAAAGTCCCGTCACCAGAGGAGGGTGGGGGGGGTAGGGGAAGAAAAGATTTACCATATGAGGAGAAAGGGGTTTAAAAGATCGGACCGAACTAATCTCCAAAAGGTGAGGACACTGGGAGAAGTCGGGGGGGGGGGGAGAAGGAAAAAAAAGGAGAAAAAAACGAACGTTTCCGTGAAGGCCAAGCGGAAAACAACGCCAAAAATTTTAAGTCCCCGTCTTAGCGACCAGAAAAAAGAGTAAAAAAACTGATCAAATTCAATTACTTTGGTCAAAGGGTTGACGGTGAAGAATTAAATTCATGGTAACACGTAGTTGGGGGGGATGCGGGTCGGGGGGGAATGCTTAGAATCAAACTACCGCGGGATATGAGCAAAAACGTATAATCAAACCTCGCCGTCTGATCTTGAAAACGCAAAGGAGGGGAAACGCAAGAAATCTCACCTCGGCAAAAACGGATGAGCAAAAAACCCCATGACCTAAAGCGAAATCCGAATCAAAGAACGAAGGACTCAAAGCGAAAGAGATTAACGCGTTTGACGGGGTCTTTCTCGAAGGAAGACGAATCTGGAACCCAATCCAAGACTGGGGGAGCGGAACCAACTTTTGTTACCATCTTGATCCGAGAAAGCTTCCTTATTTAGAGAATTCAGAAGTGAAAATAATATGGAAACACAAAAGGGAGAGAAAGAGCTAAAAAAAAGGGGGGGGGAAGAAAATTCACTCCCAAAGCGGCCAAATCGTCAGAGCAAGCGGGAACCAGATAAATAGCACAGAAAAAAATATCCCCTAGAATCGTGCAGAAAAAGGGGGGAAGAGTCGAAAGGAGGGTTGCCAAAGGAAAAGACAGAGGCAGGGAAGGGGGCTGATCTCTCAGCATCCGATTAAAGAGGCAAAAAAATGTTCAGAAAAGAGGATCTTAACACGACGTTCCCTGGGCGTGAAGAGGAGACAGAAAAGCATGCCGCTAAAAGAAGGAACCGACAGCGTAGCAAAATTGGAGAAAGAAAACTCCCGTCGGAAGTGGTAGAAAAAAAATGTAGGTTTTCAGAAAAGTACGTTGCAAACGGGGTGCGGCAACTGAAGGGATAAGGGGGTCAGCGGTGCAAAAAAGAAAAATACGGACAAAAGTCAAGAAAACTGATGTTAAGCTAAGAATATCGAACCAAGAGAAAAAGGGATGCTCCGGAAGGTTCGAGGAAGAGAAAAATCTATATTCTTATGGGAAGTATCATCCGAAAAAAAAAACGGAGGAAAGATAAGATAGGAGGTTAACCGCCAATAATCTATCCGCATATCTTCAATGGTCGAGGGAGGAGACAAGGGCGAAGAAAAGCGCGGGAGGAAGCTAGGTGCGAAGGGTTCAAAAAGTGCTTCAAGTCAGGTGTTATGGGGGGGAACGGAATACGGGACTAGTGACAAGGGGAATGGGATATGAAGTACCGAAAGAACATGTTGAAAGGAGGCAAGAAAAAAAAGCGGAGTTAAAAAAAACAAGTACCTCCGGTTTCGCAGAGCCGCAGGGGACCGACGACGGGAGGGGGAGAGGGGAAAACGGAGGAGATAACAAATCACAAAAGTGCATTAAAGTGGTCTCGTCATAAGAGGGGGAGGGACTGGGCTGAATGGCATTAGAAGGAGAGTCAATCTAGGATAAACGGACGCACAGGTCCGAAAATCCGCTGCAGAAATATCATTACCTATAACAACCTAACTGAAAGGGGCAAGAGGGGGAATGCATTTTTTGGCGTAGGAGGACAGAAGGGGGGGGGGGAATTGAGGACAGATGACGAAATAAGTGGGCTCGACTTGCTCGCGCTATACTAATAAAGGGGGCCTATAAAGATGCGTTAAGACGTTTTGAGGGGTATGCTTCCGCATAAGAAGTGGTGAAAAAATAGTTCAGAAGGGGGAAGGAAAAAAGCCAACTACTGGGGATCGGAGGATATCCCTTTGGGGGGTAAAAGGAGGGGACGAGACGAATGCGCAGGTCTTGAGTGGGGGTGCAAAAACCGATTACCATAAGGGAGAAAGCCTAAAAAGTTATGGTCACTCTGGGGGCATGAGAGAAGTCGGATCGGCGGGCAGGTTCTAATTTAAGGGAATGGGAACGAGGGGAGAGAGGCTTCAGGCCGACCGGGGAACGAGGGGACGTATTGCGATTGAAGCTGAAAGAGAGGTAAGGATTAAATAATAAAAGGCTGGCGGTGGTCAATACTGAGCATCAACACTCATAAAGAAAAAACCAGGGGGTAAAGGTAAATTGGGTAAGGGGTAGCCCAAAAAAAAGGGGTTCTCAAACTAATGGCATGGGTATAAGGAAGCCCTGCGATAGCGCCTCCATTAAAGAAAAAAAGGTCGCGGGCCGGAAAAGGTAAACGCGCAAGGGTCGGTACTGAAATTAAATGTAAGGAAGAGACCTTTAAAACTGTTACTGGCGAAGGATAGCGGACTAAGAACCTTATGAAATGGTGCGCGCAAGATTGAAAGGAACAAAGGAAAGATCGGGTTACGGACACACGAAAAAGAAGTTCTATCGGATATCTGAAAGAAAGGAAGAAACGAAAAAGGGATGCGCAGATAACTAAAAACCGCAAGGGGGAACAGGGGAAGGGGCAAGCACAAAGTGAAGAAAATGTAGAAAGGTAGACGAATGTCAGTTTCGAGTTAGAAAAAAAAAAAGAGTCCAATAAGGGAGAAGGATAGAAGTACGCGATTGACCAGTGCGGCAAAAGGGGGAGGGGAAGCTTCTAGGAAGTCAAAAGAAGGGAAAAAAATGTAACTGTAAGAAAGGGAGAAAGTTATACAAGGGGGTCAGAAGACCTCAACTTCGTGACCGGTCCATGAAGACAGAAAGAAAGGAGTGTAAACAGTAAATTATCCACGATAATAGATCAACAAGGGGGAGGACATGGGGGAAACGATCAGAAAAATTCGGAAAGAAGCCACTATGATGAGGATCTCCTTAAAAAGCAGAGGGGAAAGAAGAGGTGTTGGTGAACAACCGCTCACGAGGAGGCGCGTGGGGAGAGAAAATCCCCTTTTTGGCGAAAATGAGACGAATAAGCTGGAAGGGAAAAAGAGTCACAGGGACGGCTAGAATTCGAGCTTTTGATC
>Ga0179591_1338452_pt1 | contig 15829 bp, 23 predicted proteins | sample CZOMad2_1_08_16f_FD_182891 | JGI IMG/M metagenome (GOLD analysis project Ga0179591, IMG submission 182891) | Vadose zone soil fungal communities from Angelo Coast Range Reserve, California, USA - CZOMad2_1_08_16fungal (PacBio error correction) | ecosystem: Environmental > Terrestrial > Soil >...
GGGTAAGACCAGGAGAGTTCGATACAGGTGGAGTTATGCGGAAGCAAGGAAGGGAAAAACATTTTCTCGAAGGGGGGACAAACAGACTGGGAGGAAGAGGGGAATGACCGGGCAGCAGCTTTTCAAAGCCGAAAAAAAGCGCGTGTGGTCAAATCAAAAAATAAGAGTCGTTTTCTGCTGTTTCAACATTGAGAGAACAAAAACCCATGGAAATAATAAAAAGGAAAAGAAGGGAGAAAGGCCCTTAAAAGCGAACATCCAGCAAGAAAAGTGGGGGTTGAACCTCGAGAAGGAATGGCAATGTAGGCCCTAAAGAAAACCGGGAATCCAAAAGTATATTAACTGCGGGGAAAAAAAAACTACTACGGAGAATCCCTCATTAATCACCTATGGAAAATAGGGCAAAGAGAAAAACTCACCGTATCAAAGGCTAAGGAGGGAGCTATCGCTAACACATTATGCCATACTTCAGTATAGGGTTACAACGATGGCGGAATCACTGTGACCTCAAGACTCCAAGAATATAAGGAAACAAATTTCAAGGACCTTTAAATAACTTGGAGGAGGCTTTCAGGGAAAAAAGGGCAACAATTAACCGGAGTAGATTCAGAGGGTAAGAAAGACAGGGCTTCTGAGACTACATGGGTGGGTTGATAAAGGAACAGGGGGTAAAATCAGAGGAGGGGGGGGGTGCACGCGAAAAACGTTGAGACTTGAGGGGAGAAAATATCACTTCGAAATAAAATTGTACACACCTAATCCAAGGAGAAAACGTTGGTCAAGAAAGTGCAGGGGGAATTCGTTCCTCGTCAACACGTGCGAGTAAACCCCTCAGGGAACCAAAAACAGACCAAAAAGAACCGGGAAAAGAGAGCACGCCGAGCGGACGTGGAGGGGAGAGAAAAAGCCCGTGGAAAAAGAGAAAGAGATAGGAGAAATCAGGGAGCTTGGGGATAGGCAAAGGTTCCTGTCCAAGGGGGTTAATCAGGGAAAAAAAAAAAACAACAAACCCACGTGCCGTCCAGAAACTTTAACAGGAAACGGAACACGGGATGATCAACACAACAATGGCAGAAGGAAGGATTTTTACCGAAAAAGGGATCAAAGCACTTCACAGAAATGACTGCGAAATCGACCGATTGAAGAACGAGTCCACCCCTGAAAAGAAGGGTGACCTGTAAAATGAAAGGGGGCAACCGGCCACTGCACCAACTAATCCACCAAAGATATGCACAAAAGACCTGAGGGGGGGAGGGAAACGACGTTGTCTGTCCCAAGAAAACCCAGATGGAGAAAGGGGGAAGGGGCCGTTCTGAGATACCCAAGGGGAGGAGGGAAAAGGAGTAAGGAGAGTGAAGAAAAAGGCGGGCTTCATGGACGGAGTCTTCCAAGCGCGACGAATTCGGAATTTCACAGGACAATTAATTACTAATAAAAAGGGGAAAGAGCCATTACCAGAGATACCGACTAGTACGTACCGGGGATTCAAGTAAGCAAATTGGTAAAAGACCGGGAAAAGGGAAAACAATAAGAACAAGACCCTAAGCCCCGGTTCGGACTTCGGAAGGCACGTAAGAACAACAAAGGCACCGGGAAATGCCAAGGGACTTACCAGTAAACTACAGCAAGATGGGACAGCGCGAAAAGTTTAAAAGCACAAGAGGAGCGGGGGGCCGGGGGGGTGAAAAAAAGAGAAAAAACCACCTTTTGGGATGAAAGGAAAAGTCAAAAAACGCATCCCGGGGGGGGAAAAAAAAACTGCAAAAGAACTGCACGAAAACGGTTAACCCAGGAAAACCAGGGGAAAGACCGGTTGACACAAGATCGGGGGATACCTATAAGGACAACATAAACTAAAAGACGTGGGGTGCCGGATCGAAGAAAAGGATGAAAGCGAATCACGGAGACTTACTTTCAGGGCACGGGGGGGGAGCCGCCGTTAAAAGAAAAGCCTGTAGGGGGGGAGTGGAAGAAAGCAGGGGGAAATTCCTTGGGAACCAAGGGGGAAGCGCCAAAAAAAAGGTTGGAAGACACAGGGAAAAAATGATCTAAGAAATGGAAGCCAGAACAAGGGGGAGAGGCCATTAGTCCATCTCGTGGAAACGAGGGGGGGGCCACTTCGCAAGAAAAGGACGCCTTTTTAAAAGGTGTGGGAACCCGAGGCGCGGGGAAAAAATTGGGGGCCTGAACTCAATCAAAGAGCAACAAAAAAAAAAAATCACCTTATTAAAGCAAGAACTTTGGGGCGTCACAAAGAAAGGGAGGGCAACTAGAGGTGGGTTAAGCCCCGTTCCAATGACCAAAGAGAAGAAAACATAATGTTTACAGGAAAGGAAGGTTGACAGGGGTACAGGGGGTCGAACGCTTTTGTCAGGCAAGGACACAAAATGGAGATTCAAAGCAAACATCCATGGAAAGAGCGGAGGACCTAAAAAGGAAGTTTAAGACGAACAAACAACTGGAAAACGAACTTGGGAGGGTTTGGCCTACTCAAAAGAGGGGGGGGGGGGGGCAGTCTATGGAACGAGACAAATCGTCACGAGGAGGGGAAACTTTAAAAGGGTAATGTAAGGTGGTCCAGTACAAAACACTTTAAGGGTGGGGACTCCTTAAATGAACATCACAACCTCCAGAAGTAAGTGTTAATTGTATAGCCAACCATAAAAAGGTCAGGGCTTCCCATAGACGGAAAAAACGTGCAGGAATAAAAGAATTTTCAACAACCTAACTGGGACTTGACTCAAAAGCCTTACGGCCATCATTTAGGGGACCAATGGAAAAAAGAAGGGTGAGGCCAAAATCAAAAAAGTGAAGGGGAACAGAATACTGCATCACCTTAAAAAAAAAGAATGATCAGTCGACAACAACAACAGAGTAAGTAAGATATGAGAATATTAACGGGGCATGGGCTCTTAAACAGGATTGCACGGGGGGGGAAAAAAAGCAAGGAGGATCTATCACTTGTTGAAAAGCCAAAAGAAGGTTGGAAGAAGATAATCTTTTAAAATGAGTTGCCGGTGGTGGATATATGACGGCGGAAACGATGGGGGCGAATCTCATAGACGGGGAAAAAACGAGTTGGTTGAACGTAACATCCAAGTTTAAAAAACAAAAGCTATGGGCTTAACCGTGCACTAATGCGGAAAGAAGGTTGAATTCCGAAAAAGGTAAGGGTTGGAGGGGGAAGGACCAACCTCTGCGGGGGGAAGAAGGCCCAAAAAGGGGACGAAGGAGGAAAAAAAAATGAGAAATAAGAAAGTTGGGTCGAAGTCCAAAGACTAGGGACTGGAACCATCTTTTTGAACGCAAAAGAGGGGAAAACCTGCGGAAAAGAGGGTGGATACCCCGAAACTTGCGGTAGCATCAGTGGAAAAAGTGGGAGGGAGCCGTCGAAGGGAATGAAGTGAAAAAAAGGTGGGGCAGAACCTCTTTACGGGCCAAGATGCTTTTGGAATCGGGGGGAAAGGAACGGGGTACCAAAAAAAAGATGGAGGGGAAGTGGAGGACTTCGCCGTGCTGGGGAAAAGTGGCCACGGCGTCTGGGGGAAGGTCAGAAGTTTTCAAAATCTGGGGGGAAATGGGAGGGAGAATTAGCACCAGTGGAAGGGTTCAGGGGAAGGGGTTTTAGACGGAACCAGTGTCGGGTCCAGAAGGAGGCAGAAACAGTTACTGGTTGCGCAGGGAACGCCCATAAAAAACCTTGCATACCGTAAAAAAAGAGGCGGACACCGAAATGGAAGATAAGAAATGGAAGATTCGGGGTAGTTGATGAGGTACAAAAAAGGTGACGTAGCGCGCTGCTAATAGTATCCACGGGAGTGTGGTTGGACAAAAGTGAAAAAACAAGGGTGAGTTCGAATGGGGGGGTGGGTGAGGACAGTGTTGGGTGCCAGATAGGGGGGGCACTCACAAACCTGCTAGCGGGGGAATGGCTGGATTGGTACGGGGACGGTTGGTGTGGGGGTCAGGGAGGAAAAAACACCGAAAAAGCGGATGGTAGGGGGAGAGAACGACGGCAGGTTTAAGAAAAGGAAGGGAAGGTGAGGTGTGTTCCTGCGCCAGACGAAAAGTGTGCGGCAAAAATGTTTCTGGTGAAAGAAAAAGAGGGCGGGGGGAAAGCGGGCGTGTTTGAAAGGTCGGGAAGGACCTGAACCGTTGGAAAAAAAGTGGAAAAAAAAAAAAAAAGCAAGGGCATGGTATCGCGTCAGAAGAATGAAAGTTTCCAGGGAAAGGGAAAAAAGGATTAGTAAGGGTCGTTTAGATAGTAATATCGAACCGTGAAACAGCCAGGAAAGAGAACCCCAAAAGGGGGGGGGAAACGTTCAAACGAGAAAAAAATAGGTACAGACGAAACTGGGGGGGGGGGATTCACAACAGTCTCGAACATAAACTCCTGGGGGGCAGCCAATTGGGACAAGGTTCCCGAACAATGGGGGGGCCATAGGGGGGCTCTCCTAGGTGGGTTGGTTGTGGACCGGGTGAAACTGCCATTTATAACTTGAGAATGAAGGGGGACCTCTTTCCTGGGTGGGTTGTCCAAAGGGGAGAACCAAGGAGTTTGACGTCATACGGAGAAAAACCATCTCCCACGCAAGGGCTCATTGGGTGTTGGGAGCAAAAGGGAAGCGCTCAACGTGTCTGGAAAGAAAAAGCCTCTGGTGGTCCATTCAAAACTAAAAGCCTCTTGGAAGTATTTCCAGCCTTTAAATTGTCGGCCCGGAAGGGACGCGAAACGACAGCAGCGTCAATCAAGACAACTCTTAAGAATCTTTGAAAGAAAGGAAGAGGTAACTTCCCGCAACGCTCGACGAAGTCAGGGCCATTATAGGTGGAGGAAAAGAAGGGGGGGCGGGGGTGGACATTTTTTGATCATACGATAGTCGCACTGGACCGACGACAGAAAAAAAGAACAGTGACCCTACCCTGGTGGACAGTGGAAACTCGAAAAGAAAATCTAAGCAAAGACATAGAAAACCTCAAATGAATCTCATTTCGCAAAGAAGCAAAAAAAGGCAAGCTGTAGGTGTCCTGGGGGGGGTAAAAAAGAAACGATGAGGCACGGGGTGAAAGGTCAAAAGTGTAAAGACCAGGACGGGGGTCCACGAAGATTCTGGAGAGGTTGGTTTAGGAGACAATCCCAAAAAAAAAAGGAGAACGGGGCGGGGGCGTCCGCGACAAGATAAAAGGAAAGTTCGATAATTGAAAGAGTCGGAGAGATCCTTCGGACATTGGACGAGGGAAACCCGAATAAGGGAGGTCAGGGCACTTCCTGGAAAGCAGGGAGCTGAGGGATGTTTCGCAAGGGCCAACAGGGCTGCGCGTTCGGGCAAGAGACAACAAAAAAAAAGGAAAGAAAAGAAGAAATCCGAAACCGAGGGAAAAGCCAGGTATTTTGAAACAAAAAAAGAAGAGAGGAAAAAAGAAGGTCCAACTGCTTAATAAAAGAGAAAAAAATGGGGGAAGGATGAGCGTGAGAAGGGTGGGGGAAATATCTCCATGAAAGAAAGAGGACTCCAGAAGGAGTAAACCACCAGCTAAAGGAAGGATATTCTCACTCGAGCTGTAGTGTAGGGGGACGGGCAGACTATCAAAAAAACATACAATATGGGGTGTTAGCTAAGAGAGTACATCGGGAGGGGACAACAATTTAGAAGTCCTTTGAACTCCCGGGCCAACCAATTCAATGCGGGAAGATCCCCCCCATTCAAACAGACCCTTAAAGAGGGGGGGGATGGAAGATTCTTTTTGGGGCGGAAAATGTCAGGTGAGGGACGAGGTTGCGCTGCCAGCACTGGGAAACATAAAAAAAAAGAGTGTCGTTCAACAAGCGAAAATGAGGGGCGTTCCCCTTATAAAACAATGAAGCTAAACCTTTAAGAAAACCGAAGTGCCGTTTTGAATGGATCGTCCTCGACGGAAAAAGGGCAAAAGACAGGGAGTTAAAAGCGACGGTTATTACAAAACAAAGACTGGAAGTGAAAGAAAGACTCCGATCTTGAAAAAGGGGAGGACCTCCCTTTTAGAAGGTCGCGCTAAAAGGAGGGACTTTTGAGTTGGAAGGACAGAGTATTCCTTTTTTAAATGGCAAAGAAGAACAAATACCGTAAGGGAAGTGACTCCGAAACAACAAGGGAAAAATGCGCTGAAAAAATTTAGGGTTGGGGGAACAAAGCTGTTCCTTCTGAGGCCGTGCCTTGCAGAGAAAAACTCAAGTTTACACAATTGTCAGGAAGGGGCACGAATGGGTAAAAAACCTTAGCAGGAAGGGGAACAAACGAACTTCACCCAAAAAAACCTCCAAAAGAGAAAGGGAGCGGAATGAACAGTGTTGGCCGGGGGGGGAACGGGTGCAAGGAGCAACAAAGTTGGGGATGCGATGGGCTGGATTGAACAAGTTATGGATATAACTAAGTAGGGAGTAAGGACAGGTAATTGAAAAGGACTGGGTGATGAGGGGGGGACGGATCTCTTCAGTGTCAAGTCCCGGAAATGAGGTTAACAAGCTCACAGAAGGACTTGGGTCAATGCAAAAATTACATAAACGAAAAAAGGGGCGCGGGAGTCCGCACGCCTCCACCGGGAGGACCACATGGACCTTCGGGGGAGCAGCATGGAAACAAAAAAAATTAAAAGAGGGGAAGAACCGGGTGAATTCCAGTGGCGAGGAAAAAAAGCTGTCTTTCATGGCAGTAAAAAAGGAAACTGATGCTCAAAGCCGCCAAAGGGGAAGACGGGCACCCAGAACGCCCACTGAACACGTACCTCGCGCCCCTGAACGAAAGCGGGGAACCGGAGGCTCCCAGAATCCTCACAAAGAAAAGAAAAGGGTTGGTTTTCGGCAAACCAACACATGGGCAGGAGTTAAACAGAAACACAGGATGCCAAGGGTATAGCTCGTGGAAGACAATATTGCACAAACTGCAAGCAAATTTCCCCCGTCGGAAGTTACGGGGGGGGCCAAAAAAAAATATCTGAACGGGACCCACAGAAAATCTAAAGAAGAGAAGGGGGGGGGGGCCGGATCTACAGCAGGAGAAGCCATCAAATACGAAGATACGTGTACTCGGGGGGGGAAGAGGTCTGCCGATTCCACACCAGGGGAGAACAGGCAGGGAGGTCTGGAGTAGACTTTCCAGAGGGACTTTCCCAGACAATTTTGGGGGAAAAACACCTAACAATTAGGGCGCTGGAGGACCCAGAACGGGCACACTTTTTAGACCAAAGGGTGAGGAATTCCCATCATTCGAAGCAACTCATGGGCCTTGAAAAAAGTCGGGGAAAGAGGCCTAACCTCCGCCTTTGGGAGAACAAAGGAGCACAGAGTAATCAACCTGTTTGAACATGGAGGACGGAGAAAGCACCAAATCCCAAAAATAAGAAAGTCCTTAATTCCCAAGCTAAGGAAAGGGGGGGGGAGGATTCCCCAACGCGGGAAAAAGAACGGAGGGGGTTGGCACTTAGGAAACGCCGACAAAAAGGCCCTGAGCGACCAGTGGTGGGGAAAACGGAAGGTCCGCCACTACGCTTGGGACAGGTGGCAGAATCAAAGTCAAAAAAACCAAAAACCCCAAAGAAAGGCATCAGGGTTAAACCCTTATTGAAAAAAGGGGAAGGAAGGTTGTTGAAGAGGCACAAGCTAATAACAACTCTGGGGAAACTGGGGGGGAAACACGATCGTTGGGGGCGGAAGAAAAAAAGATCTTGAGAATCAACCACGACTTCAGAAAAAAAGGATTGGGGGGAGGGTAATTAAGGAGTGGGGTGGGGGTATGGGGGAACATAAACTTTAAGTGGGACGCGGGGGAAAAAAAACAAGAAGTGGATAAAAAGGGATTCGGAATCTTTAAGGAAGTTATACTGAAGAAAGGGCAAAAAAAAGTCCTGGTCAACCCAACCCCACAAAGGGGGGAAGGTTTGCTTTCCTTACGGGCTCTCCTCAAAAAAAAGACAGTGCAGACCCAAGTGGGGGAGCAGGGCCGCGCGTTGTCGGGGGGAACCGAAACATCGGAGGCAACAGATACGTCAAAACTACGAAGTAGTCTTCAAAAAAAAAAAAAAGAGGAGGAAAGAGGGGAAGAGAGAGAAGAGGGAGAACAGGGGAAGGGTAAGGACAAGCTACACCTTGCAGACTAAAAACGAAGACAGTGACGATCACTGGCCTGAAACGAGCACCTAAGGCAGTGGGGGGTTGGGATAGAGCTTGGGGGGGGAAGAGGATAAAAAAAAAAACAAATTGGTCTAAGGAAACTGGCACTAGGGAAGGGCAAGAAAGAAATATAGTCCTCGTTTGTAGGGAGGCATGGGCACCTTCAAGTTGGGAGAAAGAGATGTTACAGGTCAAGCCCGCTGAATGTGGGTTCCGAAAGGAAAGAGTTGGAAAAAAAAATCCGCCGGTGGCGTTAGGAAACAAAACAACCGTGAAAAAAAAAACCAAGGGGGGAAAGTTGCAAGGCTGAAGAAACTTACGGGAAGGCCGCAGCCTGGAGGACGTTCAGACAAGGGGGGGGAAAGAAAATTGGAAGTGTGCGAAAAAGCCGGGGTCAATGTCCGACCCTTTCAGCAAAAGTTGGTCAAAACGAGCGAAGGGATAAACGGAGTGAAACGAGAGGAACGCCGAGGTTCGGTACAAAAGGGGGGGGGGCGTTGGGATCAGGTGGGAAGGGGGGGAGAGCCGGATATGGGACTAAAAGGGGATGGCAGCTTCTCGGTTATGGCCCACTTTGGGTCAAAAAAACGAAGGATTGGGGAAAGAATGTACGTGGGGAACCAGGCCCGGACGGGGGGGAAGAGAATCACTTCACCATTGTTGGGGGGGGAACGTTGGACGGTTTAGGTAGATCAAAGCGAGAACCGGGGGTCGGGGTTTGGTCTATGAATCTGACAGGGGCGCATCACTGGGGTTTTCAAGAACTCCAAAAAAGATGGGGCTTTATGCAGGACAAAAAAAAAAAAAAAGCAAAGTTGGAGGGGTTGCGGGCGAAATACCTGAACAACAGGCATCGGAGGCTGGAACAAATGGAATCACGGTCCAGAAGGGTGGGGTTTCCCCCGGGGGGGGAAACTTTCCCACGTAAGAGAGGGCATGTTTAAAAAACAGGTTAAAAAAAATTTTTTTGAAAAAGTCGGGGAACGCGGGTATTGGGAAGGCTTGTCGGTTAGCGTGTTTTGGATCGGAAGAAAAAAAAAACAACTCTCAGAGAAAGGGATTTGGGTCAAGGATGGTAATAGCCTCAAGGGAGAAAAGCTTTCGGGAGGGCGGTCATCGTGGTCAAAAAAAAAAAAAAAGGGAAAGCTTTTTGCAAGCAAAAAGTTGGGAAAAAAGAGAGAGACGCGGCCGGCCCGGGTTAAAACGTCCTGTTAATTGAAAACAAGGGGCCGAGGGGAAATGGGGCAAAAAGGGGGGAACAGGAAAAATCACAGCGTCGAGGCCCAAAAAAAGTTCCATGGGGGTTGAAAGGAATGTCATTGGAAGAAAGTACAGACTTTTTAAGGATCCGAAAAGAAAAAGGGGCCGAAAAAAACAGATAGGGGCAAGGGGAAGGCCAATACGCCACGGACTACTCTCCGGGGGTAGATTGAAACAATACCTTGACCGTCGGGGAAAATGGCATTAAAGGGCTTGGGGGGGGTGGTGACAGGACACTGGGCCGGGAAACGAAACTTTGTGGGACGCTCCATCGTTGTGGTGGTCCGCCGGTTGGGGACCACCTTCAGGGGTTGTATACTTAAGGGGAAGACGTGCCAGGCGGGAATAGGGGGTTAAATGTGAGGAAGGGGGGGAGGAAATCCCAGGGGGCTGAAAAGAAAAAGGAAATAGGACGCACAGAATCGAAGGTCGTTCAAGGGGGATGTTGTGAGGAAAAAGAAGAATCCTTCGCACTGGCGAAAACGCCTTCAAAAAGTAAAAACAAACGAAGGGGGAAACAGAGTGAATAGGTCCAAAAACTAAACGCCTGGGATTGCGCATAATAGGCTGGGAAAAAACCCGGCGGTCCAACTGCCGGAGCGATTCGCTCGGTGAAGAAACCAAAAAACCAGGCTGGACTAGGGGAAATCATAAAAGTCAAAGGACGCCAGAGACCGAGGTGAAAGTAGGGGGAAGTTACGGCAAGCATGGAGGGGGGGGGCAGGTTTATCAATAAGGGGTGGCTCAAGGAACAAAAGTAGGTTCGTCAACAACCTAGGATGGTTCCACAACGGGAAGAGAAACGGTCGATAAGAGCGGAAAAACCGCAGGAAGAATGCATATCCTCCGGAACATTGGAAGCAAAAAAAAAAAACGGAAAAAGGGGTGGATTATAGAGAAAGGGGATTGGACCGTGTTCAAGGAAGATCGAACAAGGGGGGTCAAAAACGATCGGCATGAGCTTATGTTAGAGAGACAAAATCCCAAAAGAAAAGGAAAAATCCTTAGAGAAAAAAAAAAGGTGGGGCGGTCGCCACAGTCAGACAGTAGCGATGAAAAAGGTCATAGGCGGGGGAGATATCCAAAAAATGGGAAAAGATCCAAGCAGAAGCAAAAGAATTCCTTCACAGAGGGGGGATGGAAGCAGCGGTGTTCTGACCCCCTTCAAAAAGTGTTTCAAATCCAAGGCGGGAGAGGGGTCAGGGAGACGTGAAAAAAGACAACAACCACGAGAGGAGAAAATAACTCAAAGAAACTCCTACAGGAACATGGCAAGGATTTGAACACAGGGAAAATCAAGAGCTGGAGGGAAATGCTGCAAAAAAAAAAAAAAGGAAAAAGCCAAGTGGGGGCAATTAGGAACGTGCCACAGATCAAGGGTGTCAGAATATATCTCCGGAATGCAAAAGGTTGGATCGAAGGACAGGGCACTGAAGTGCGCGAACGGGGCAGGAAGGAGGTGTGAATTGGTAATTGGGGGGAGCACGTAATCAAAATATGCAAAAGGCCGAATAGGGCGTTTTACAAACAGGGACGAGAAAAGGAAATCGGACTCCCCATAAAATAAGTCGAGATAATAAAGAAAAAAAAAAGGGAAGAATAAAGCCCTGGTAAGGGGTACAAAAACGCCAATGGAATGACCTTGCTGAACCAACTTTGCGATGGGGAGGCGAGCACCCATGGTGGTCAGAGACCGGAACAAAAGCAGGGTTGCACGCAAGAGGGGGTGAAAAAAGCGCCCGCAAAAAGTCCGGCTATCACCGCACCAAAGCCAAAACTCACGCCCGTCAAAAACTGGGAAAAAAAGGGGAAGTCGTGAAATCAACGTTCAAGGAAGGGGGGAAAAGAAACAATCTCAAAACAAAACGGTACAGAGCTGGACGTTGAAAAAAAGGGGAAGCAAAAGATCGCTATGAGGAGAAAAGAAAGGATGTGGAAAGAGGAGGTTGAGGGTGGGGAATTTTCAAAAACCAAAAACAGGACCCTCCATAAAAAACACGAGCCAGTCTCGACAGGGAGTCACATCAGGGGATAACCCGAAAAAGGAGGGTGGGGCAGGAACTTCCCGGCCTGCTGAAGGACTTCCCATCGACACCCAGAAATGAACACAAAAGGAAAAAAAAGCCACGAATTTTACAAAACTAATCCATGATTGGGAAAAAAGGAACAAAAAACACCAAACCATAGGACAGGGCCACTTAAGGTGGGGGGGGGGGAAGGGACGGAAGGTTTTCTGGCAACCCGCTGGGGGGGGGGGCTATTGTGGACGGGGGAGGGTCAAGGTGGGTTAAAAAATAATTAACTTCCTTAAGTGAGAAGGAAAAAAGAAGAGGGATCGTGGTAGGAAAAAAAGGCTATAAAGCAACTTCAGTGGTCAACTTTTCCTAGAGGGGGAAAACAAACGAATTCTTGGAAAGAGGACAAGAAATGACTGCCGTCCAGGGCAAGTACAGCGCGCCGAGAGAAAAGCAATGGACGTGAGGGGAGTCTTCAATTTGGACAAATCCCGGGGGGGGGAAAGGGTAAGGTGTCAAAAGGCAGGAGACAGATTTGGGCTTCGTATGCACCAATGTAGGCAGAAAGGAGTTACAAAAAAAAGGGAAAAAAGAAGACAACTCCTGACGGGAAACAAAAAAGAAGATAAGGAAGGAGAGTGGCGAAATTTTCAGTGGGAAAGGAAAGAAAAGAAAAAAAAAAAAAAAATCTTCCTTCGGTGCAGATGGGGGGGGGAGGGGGGAACAAGAAATCCAAAACATGTGGCAAAAAGTTTAAAAGGAACGAAAAGACATTATATTCGACTAGCCCGACAGGGACACCCATCAAGGAATGCAAACTGGGCAAGGTGAACTCCCCAAAACAGGAAAAAAAAAGAGGGGGCAGGGAAACCAACCGTGGGAAAAGTATTGACAACGGATAACTAAGATTCAACCGACGAAAGGGAAATATATACGGGCCGGTACTCCCTGAAGAGAATCCGATGAGTGTGAAGCAGCTATTGAACAGGGAAAGAAGCCTTTGGGGAGGACCCAAGATGGGAACATTAACAGCCGAGACAGGTACCAAACAAGCGGGGGGACAGACCCTAACAAATTGGAGTAAGAGCAACCTTCAAGACAGAGAAGAAAAAAACACTTGTGTTCATGGACTTCTAAGGGCGAAATACACGGGACGGGGGGGAAAGTTTCTTGACAAGGGCATTAAAAAACAATAAGAAGGGGACAAAGGGGCTCACGTCAGGGGGGGGACAGCAACGGTGACTCAATACAAAAGCCACGCAAACTTAAAAAAAAAAGACTGCCTTTTTTGGTAAAAAAAACGGCGGAAGATTCCCGTTTGTCCCTTAGCCGGGGAAAAAAAAAAAAGACAACCAATTGACCGAGGAAAAAAACAAGTGTTGAAAAGTGGAGGGAGGAACCACAAACTACAAGAAATACAGTGAACGCGAAAACTTGGACAGCCAGCGCAGCTAAGGGAAACGGAAAAAACGTTTTTTTGGTTATTCAAAAGTGGCACAACTGAGAAAACCCAGGGGGGGGACAGCGGGGGAAAAACTACAAAAACAGGGGGGGGTCGTCGGAAAACCATCTTTCGAAAAACTACGTACGTGGGACGGGACTGTAACTGGAAATCGAAAGTGGGGAGGAAATACAACTTAAAGGGGACGGTAACAACAACTTTGGAGGAGACTCAAAGACCGGTGGGAAAAAAAAGTCAAGAAAAATTAAATACTCACCTCAGAGGTCCCACAAAACAAGAGAACTTCAAAAAAAGGCAGTGGGCTCGGGGGGGCCCATTTTGAAAAAAATGCCGAGCAGTTTTTAGGGAAAACAGAAAGGGAAGGCCGTAACGGGAACCTCCACGTGGAGGCACCTTCAATTCTCTCAAACAAACAGGGGAAGAGAACGAAGATCTATGTAAACCGAAAGCAGGTAGCTTGCAAAGGGGACGGGAGGGGAGGAAAAAAAACCCGAAAAGACCTTGACGATCAATGTAGACAAAAGCTGGGGAAATCGTATGAAGTGAAAAATTCTCTTTTGTGGGAAAAGGGAAAAGGGCGTATGGCCTTGGGAAAAAAGCGGGAAAAAAAGGACAGTGAGTCGAAGGCTTAAAGCAACTTTCAGGGTCACCGGAAAAGCCACTCGGGGGGAGTAAAAAAAAAAAAAAAAAAGGAACATGTCAAGCCCGGACGAGAAGGGGGGATTCAAGGAGGAAGGGGGACGAACAACAGCTTGGAAACGTTTAGGACCCCCGGGGTTCAACAAGGATTCCGCTGGTGACGGACAGGGGGAAAAGAAACGTCCTTTAAAGGCCGAAAAGGCGCAAGGGGCACCCAAGAAGCTGCCGCGCATTTAGATGACAAGGGAAAAAGTGTGCGACCCCTTTGAACCTTTGGGGTCACAACCTTTGAGCTCAGGGAAAAAAAAAAACTTGGGGGGTTTTGTGCGACGCCCAGACGAAGGAATGCATACAATGGCACGCCGCAGGGGGACGCCCAAGTAGAGTGTGGGGCCCGTTGATTACAGAGGTTTTGGCAGGTTGTGCCTTCGCAGAAAGGACAGTTGGGGGAAAACACGGCAGGGGGAGGGGAGAAGGGGAAAAAGTGTTGTCCCGGAGTGGGGGGGGGCTAATGAGAATCATTCGACACAAACCCCCCACACCAACCCAAGGGGGGGAAGTGTCCTTGGAGGAAAAAAGAAACAAGCCATGGGGCAGGGTCGGAAGATGGGAAGCACTTCAATAACCCGCCTGGGGACTCAATAACCTGACGGCGGGGGGTTTAAAAAAAAAAAGATCTAAAAAAAAAAAAAAAAAAGAGGTATTAGGAAGTCGGAGTGCCCCGAGAAACAAATGAATCTCGGAAGATGCTGGCCAGAGTAGGGTATCCACATGAAAAACATATAGTGGAAAACCAAGGAAAGGGGAAACGGGGGTACGCATGTGGAGTGGGGGCAGTTGGGGAGAAAATCTGTGGTCAAGCGAAAAAAGAAACTGGGATATACGGATAACTTCCACCGTGGGGGGGGGGGGAAGGGGAAAAGAGCACCAGGCCTGCGCCCTAAAGTTGGATTGGACTTTGGGAAGAAAGCGTCCGGGCAAAGGGGGCAAACAAAGGACGCAGGGTACGTTGGGTTAAAGGGAAAAAAAGTCTGGCAGGTTGGCGGCCAGCCATAATGGGGGAAGAACACAGAGTGTCGCGTGGGTGAACAAACCGGTAATACCAACCGGAACCGCTGAAAGTTAAGCCTCCTAAGTCACCAAAGCGGTAGACGAGGGAATGCCGCGGTTGGAAAAAAAGGTGGGGTTTTTTTGGGGAGGAATAAAAGTTGGCAGGGTGATAGTCGGGGGAAAAAATAAGCTCTTAAACCGGAGGCAAAAAGGTACAGAACGGGGGTGTAAAACGGTTGAAACCTAACTGAAAGGACTTCCATACCCGAATGGGGGGAGTTTATCAGAAATTACCTCAGAAAAGGCAAAAAATCAACGCTGGGGGTCAATCCAATGGACAGGGAAAAAAAAAAAACCAACTAATTGGGAGCGAGTCGAGGGGAGTTGTTGGGGGCCAAAAAAGGGGGGGAAAAAAGCAGGGAGTTAAATTCGTGAAACAGCGGAAGGGACTCGTAGAGGGGGGCGAAGGGCCAAAGGCAGGGAGTGGACCAAAGACAGGCCGAAGAGTTCAGGCGCCACACCAGCAGAAGGGAAAGGAAAAAATCTGGTTGGTTTGTTGATCAAAACCCAAAAAAAGTACGCCAGCAACGATCAAAGGGTCTGGGGAAACGACTGGCGCAGTCCCACAAAAGAGTGGGAAATATTGGGAACCACAAATGCAGCTGGATTAAAGCCTAGCTCGAAAAAAAGAAAAGAAAAAAACGCGGTGAAAAATGGAGGTCAAAAACCTCGGCGCTCGTATCCGTCCTGGGTAAGAAAATTTAACTCCCGAAGAAAAAGAAGCCAGGGGAAAAGTACGAAGGACGGGACATTAGGGGGGAGCAGTGAGGGGCTGGGGGTTGCAAGCCTCAAAAAGGAAAAAGAAAATAAAACCCGCACCGCTAGGGGGGAGTTGAAAACTAAAAAAACCGCTTATTTTGGTTCAGTGAAAGGGAAGAAAAAAAAAGCGCTAGAATAATCAAACAGTCAATAGAAAAGAGGGAAAGGAGGAGATAAAAACGAAGGACACTTGAATGAGGGAAAGCCGGAAAGGAATATCCGTGAGGGGGATCCTTTACTGGGGTGCAGAATGCTGAACTACGGACAAAATTCTGTTGGAAAACCAAGAGAAAAAGATGGAAGATGGTTGTGGGGAGTCGCCAGGAGGAAACAACGGGAACCAAAGGACGCCCCGCATCGGGGGCAGGAGCAACACTGCATGCCCGGGGCCAAAGCAGGGGAGGGGCGATATATTAACATGACCGTGTCGATCAAGGC
>Ga0179591_1311174_pt1 | contig 15828 bp, 12 predicted proteins | sample CZOMad2_1_08_16f_FD_182891 | JGI IMG/M metagenome (GOLD analysis project Ga0179591, IMG submission 182891) | Vadose zone soil fungal communities from Angelo Coast Range Reserve, California, USA - CZOMad2_1_08_16fungal (PacBio error correction) | ecosystem: Environmental > Terrestrial > Soil >...
GCGGGGGTTGATAGAGCTTCCCATTGTGCCGCAAAGCAGGAAGGACAGCGAACATTCCAGGCAGTGAAACACAATGGAAAATAAAAGGCCAACCTTCGATCTGATCTGGAGTGTGGTACGATGTGTAAGTCACCTAGTCAAAATCGCACATCAAAGGGGAAGTCGTTTTCCGCATATCCGAAACCTTCAAAAAAGAGGATTCGCAAACCGTAAAAGTCTCGAAGAGCAAAACGGGACGGGATAGAGAAAGTTTATCCGGCGTCAACAACAAAACAAAGTCAGAGGAAAGAAAGCAGGGGACCTGAGAAATTATAGTTCTTTTAGGGGCATATGTTCGTGACAGTTGGCTAAGTGATAGGCATTGCCCGACCAAGAGGGCCATGCCGGGCGATCGAAGGGATCGGAGGTCCGTAGGGCGCTCTCATGAAAAAAAGGGAAGATCACCAATCCATCTCTACGCGGTCAAACCACAATGAACGGCGAGTTCCAAAGTAAGAAATTTCAAAGTTAACAATCCCACAGGAGTGAGCTCTGGAAAAAACGCTATTCGCAAAAGGAAAAGGGAGTGAAAAGAAGACCGCAAAAGTGCGTTGCAAAGGGGGGAAGCCAGACCACCACGGGGAACGTCAAAAGGGGTGGGGACGAGAAAATCAGAAAAGAAAACCCTTGGTTGACCGCAAAGGGGCCAGAAAAAAGGAAAAAAGAAAAGCGCCTCGAAACGGCACGGGGAAAAATGAAGACCAGGTCTAAGAGGAGACAAAGTATCCAAGACCTCGGATCATTAAAAACGCTTTCAAGGCGATTACAGCCAGGATCAAATCATAAAACATTTAGTTGAGAGGGGAACCAAAGGACCCGCGGATCACAGGCTCTGAAGTGAATCAATAAACAGGGCTCAGAAAGTTGGAGACAGACGAGAATGGGGGGATCAAGTGAACCTATAAGGGGGCTGGGGAAATAGCCCTTGATCTTGGGGGGGATTAAGGGGGAAGTGGTGCCTCAAACTTTCCTGGGAAATGGCAATAAGAGGGCAAGGACATCAAGACAGCGGGAATCACTGAGAAATGTCGCTAGACTCGACATAACCGTGGCGGGACAAAAGGGAACATGATGAACGTTCAGTGAGAGCTGGTGGGGGGGGGGGGGGGGTGACCCGTTAAAAAGGGGGAGACCCTTCCAGTGACTGGGGAGCCCAAGAATTTGGGAAAAAAGAAAACGCCTTACTACCGAGTCATTGGAAGACCTGCATACGGGCGTGGGCACCGCTTGTACGGCCACGGGGGGGGGGCGCGCAAGGAAGAAGGAGGGAAAAGCCTAAAGGCCCCATCCGCGCACTGTGGGACACGCCTGCGGTCAAAAACAGGGAACTTAAGTGGGGGGGCGTCGTCTTCGAATCAGGAAGAGAAAAACAGAAAGGGTGGACGAGTTAATAGATTCAGCAGCAAAATCGATAGAACAGGATCGGAAGTGGGCACGATGGGAAGAATCCAACACGTGAGGCATTCAAAAATAAATCTCATGGTGTTAATCAAGAAAGGAGGACGGAAAAAAAGGAGGGGAAGTAAAACACTTTCTGGGCCGGGGGTGCATTAAGTACGGCAGCCCGTGGTAACAATCCCATACCGAGGAAACGTCCTTCGGCAGGGGGAAAGGGGGCCGGAAGAAAAAGAACGACTGAAAAATTTCTCCCGAAGGGTATTTCATTTTGATATGACTTGAAAAAGCAAAAAAGGCACGGCTACGAAAGCATCACAGGAAAGAGCAGAGACCTACTGGCACCACACCTTAAGCAAATGATCTCTCGTCAAAGACAAATCAACAAAGGAATTGGCCGGCACTTGGGTCGTTGCGAGGAAAGGAAAACGGAGGAAAAGAATTTTTCCAGAGGCGACTCAGTTTTTCCGAAAAAGAAAAGCACACAGTGTGGGGAGACGTCCTAAGGAACTAGGGAACACAGGAAAAAAACAGATGGGAGGTCAAAAGAGTAGGGGTGAAAGTCAGCAACAGGGCTAGAAACCAACAGGAGCCTCAAGTCAAAAACGAGACACGAAGGTGGGGCCAAACACGAAGTTTTCACGTCAGCCTCCATCGGTAGCAGACGCGGGGAGGATGGGACGGAAATTGTTAAGAACAACATGTATGGGTTCGACTTAAGCATCGGAACCAGGCTGGTCCAGGGGGGGAGCAAATCAAACAAAGGGGCCATGCGGCGAAACCGACATCAGGGGGGACACCGGAAGGGAGGAAGTTCCACTTCGCGCTCAATCTCAGACGCATTGGGGCGGCAACTAGAACCTGAAGGGGGACAAGAAACCGGTCTCCGGGAATGATAAAAAATTTCAACCAAAAAAACAACCTGGAAAAGGAGACAAGGAGAGACCGTGGGGGTCACGGGCGGTAGGAAAAAAAGAGACTGGGGGGGAGGGGGGGGGAAAGTCTCTTGGAGAAAGACAGTAGACGTTTCGCCTAGAAGACCAGGTCCAAGCAGGGGACTATTCCGGAAATGTTTTTAAAAAAACATCTCATCGGGAAGCGGGGGGTGGGGGGAAAAAAAAAAAGTTCATCAATCCTGCTCCAGCGTCAGCAGACCCAAAAAACTGGGCGGAAAAAAATCTCTAATCAACAAAGGAGGAGAAAGAGATATGTTCACATTGAAGGCTGGGTATAGGCGAATGAGAAATGGCAGCCTCACGGGGGGACAGCAAAAAAAAGAAGAACTAAGAACTGAAGTTGTCTTGTCGCAAAACATCCCGAATAGAACCCAGGAGGGAAGGGTGGGTAAAAAAATGTCTGGCAGGGGGAAGATAAAAATGAGTTTGACCCATATCCAAAGGGGAAATCGCCCAACGGCCGCTGGGAAACGCAAAGGGAAAAAAAAAAAAGGCCCGCGGGGGTTCTTTATACTGCAGGTGGTGTCGGTTGGAACGTTGCAGCACAAGGCGAAGATTGACCCCCAAAGGGTGAACGCCGATGCAACTACATGGCGCGTGAAAAGGAATCTCGCGACAAAAGGTACATCACCACTTAGACTCGTTTAGTTCGAGGGCTGCGAACATGGAAAGATACAAAAGGGGTTGGAAGTGTTGCCATTCAAGAAGAATTTTTGGAAAGCTAGTCGACAAAGAAAGCGGTACTTAAAAAAAATTTCGCAAACAATAAACTAGAGAGAATCATTAACGGCCGAATAACGTAGACAAACTTCGTGGGAAAGGGCAGAAGGAGCACGGGCAAAAGACTGGGTTCAGAAGGCTGACAGGTCACCCGCAATGGAAAAAAGGGGAAAAATGGAAAGGGGGCAAGATCAAAAAAGCGGAGGAAGGAAAATTCGGTGACGCGGGGAATTTTGACAACTCCGCATCGGATTGAACTCGCGGCCCTGCCGTTTTAAATGTAACTGACGCAAAATTTCACCATCCAAAGGAAGATTGTGGTTTAGGTTAGAACAAGAAAGGAAATGAGGAAGGGGAAACTGCACAGGATCTTTCATCATTCGAGAAGCCGGAAAGAAGAAAGGGAACGTTCGACAGAGAATTTTGGTGCTGAGGGGAAGGAAAGCACCAAGAGGATTAAAGGGACCGGAAGGCCAAGGGGCGGGAAGTATTGGCGATGGACCATCAGCAAATGAAAAGGGTCGGTTGTCCTATGGTTGCAACAAAGCCGGGGGGTTCAAAGGAAAAAAAAGCAAGGGGGTCTTTGATATAATGTCATTGGGGGGACCTTCAGTAAGGCTGCTCAGAAACAAAAAAGCTGGATGTGTGGAGCCCGTGCGGTGTAAATTAAGGGGATCAAGGTATTGTGGGAAGGGGAGATCCTGGGCTCATAGTCTTAGGCAGAACAAGAGGAAAAAGGGCGGGGCTGGATAGGGGATGAGCTTACGAAGCCGCAAAAAAGAAGACAGTGTTTGAAAGATCAGACTATGAACACGGGGGGGGGGCGCGAGGTTGAAGTTCCTTATCTTGACCTCTGGTAGCAGCTCCAACAAATGGGAAACTTAGTGACAAACCGCAATTGCAAACGACCAAAAAGGGACAGAAGGAAAGCAAAGTATCGTCTACGGTTTTTATTTTGGGGGGGGAAAAATAGCGGGCAGAAAATTCAAGGAAAAGGGAAGGAAAACGGGTAAGAAAACATAGGATACGACCGACCCTTTGTCCTAAAGACTTGGTTTCGGGAGGATCGAGGGAAAACGGAAAGAGTGGAATCTAGTGAGGTGAAACCAATTTAGACGAAGGTAGGCCATGGGCATAAAGGTTGGAGTCCGACTGCCCCTATTAAACTCTCCAAACGGGCGTCGGACATCCCCATCAACCAGCGTGGGTAACACCTTGGGAGCCAGCTCGACGTGCGAAATTAAGTATTATCCAAGGATCAATATACGGAAAGGAAAGAAGCAACTTGTAACTGAGAAAAAACTTTGCTTTGGGGGGGAGGGGGAAGTTTCTGCGCAAGAAACGAGTCGAAAATGATGTTTAAAACCCTTGGTGGGAATCCGAGAACGCCCGTGCTCGTGACATCTTTAACCAGCGACTGGACGGGGAAGAAAGAAACCTGAAACTGGAAGCAGGAATGGAACTTTCTATTTCCCGTCTTGATTAAAAAGGGGTAGATAGACGATAAAAGGCCCCAAATCAAAGTGTACGTGGACTTGTTTGCCATGGCGCTCCAATGGTCAACGGAAATTTCCACTTGGGACCGTACGGCACATAACGACTTAAGTATCCTTCACTCAATAAGCGGGCAAAACTGGTTTTCCAAGAGGAAGGATGTGGAGGGTTTCAACGGGGGGGGGAAGGGAAATAACCAGGTGGGGGGGGAAAAGGTTTGGGCGATAAGAAAGAACCGAGGATGGATTGAGGTTCCCGTCCGCCCAGCTCAAGAAACAGACGGATAGGGAAAGAAAGGCCCGTCAGATCAAAACCAGGAAAAATGCCGCTTGGGCGTTGGGAAAATGTATCATAACAAAAAGGAAGAACGAATAAAAAAAAGGAAAATAAAGAATGGGGAAAACTCGTGCGCGGCCGAGGAGGGCATCTTGTGGTAGTTGTAGGGGACGCAAGAAAGAAGAGGGGAAAAAGGGGTAGAATAAACAGGTCGCGCTTAACGCGGAAAAAGGAGCGAAGGAGCGAAGGGCGCGCGACGGAGGAAAAGACAGAGGATCGAGCCAGATTCTCGATCCTGAAGTAAAAAGAAAAAACGCGAGCGTGAAGGAGGGGAAGGAAAGGTGAAACTTTTATCAAACCTCAGAAGGGCAGGGGGGGTTGAACAGCCTCGGGGCATCCGGCATTAAACAACCTGAGGCCAAATAGAGAGACGCAAGAGAGAAGGAAACAAAAAAAATATATAGCTGGTGTCTATAGTCTTGCAGGGGGGGGATTGTTCCGCACTCACCAGCCGGAGGAAAAAAAACCACTGCCTTCTTTCCATGTTGGCTCACCTGGGGAACATTGACCGTCCAAGAAAGTCCGGAAAGATTCTTGGTCTGTGGAAGGAGGGAAGTCAGAGAGAAGACTGTGAAGCGAAGCCCTTCGTGGAAACTAGCATCAGAAATCAAAAAAATCGCCTTATGTCTATGACTCACCTGGTTTTCAGACGAACAGGGGAACAAACAAAGGAAGAAGACAAGAACGGTGAAACAAAATTCTGTTAAACGCAACGAGCGGCCGTAGGAAGGATTGTGTCCTTTAAAAGTTCTTAGTTCTTTACTCAAGGGCGGTATTGGGAGGATGAACGCCAAGTAGAAGGAAGGGTCGATCGAAGCGTCGAAAAAAAATACGTAGAGGGGATCGGCGGGAGGAGAGGCAAATCCAATAAAACAAAGGGAGTATCGCACAACGATGCCACCGTCGAAGCTTGCAACGTGGTAAGGGAAACCCTAACGTAAGTCTCGGAAAAGGGGGAAGGATCTTCAGGGAGGGAAACTAAAGGTCTGAGGGCGTAAACGAGAAACGTGAATTTCGTAACTGAAGCGAGACACACTGTCAAAGGAAAAGGCCAAAGGCGTGAGGTTGTACTGGAACAGGAGTGAAGAAAAAAGACGTGACGCGACAGTAAAAGCTCCAAAAGACAGAGGGAAGGGGGGAAAATCGGGTTCGCTTTCACGAATTACCCTGCTGTCCGCTATTCCAACGGGTTATTCCAGGGAAAGAATAGGGGCGTCGAACACGAAGTTCGATGCCAGCCGATCACAGGAGAAAAAAGCTTTTTGAAACAAATTCCGCGGATCCTTCATTATCTTGAAGGAAAGAGAGGACAGCAGAGAATGGAGGGAAAGGACGAAGACACGTCAGAAAAAAAAAAGTTTAAAAGATCAACGGAGTGTGAAGGGGGAGACGTGTTTTCAATCCGATGGAAGGGGAGCACACCCAAAAGGAAGGGGGAATGGGAAAGGCTGCGACAGGGGGGACAAAGGGCGGGGCCTCAATTAGGGGAAAAGAGGTTCGATCCTACCCTGTCAGAAAGTAAAAGGATATCTTCTATAACGGTAATTAAAGGGGGAAAACAGAAGGAAGTAACAAGGAAGGGGAACTGGGGGGACATTCAAAGCGAGTGGTTCAAAAAAATCATCGCCGCTCAGTACCGGATGAATGGCTGGTCGGGGCAAAGGGAGCTTGGGGACCACGGCCAGGGGGGGGTAAAGCGCAAAGAGATGAACAAAGATAAAACATTCCCATCTCGAAGTGACTCAGGGGAGGAAAGAGGTTCCACTAATATGGGGGACTGAGTCCGGAAAGAAACCTAACAATTACTATCCAAGCAGGAACAAACTGGGCCTATTTACCCCTGTGCTGCAGCAAAAAAAGAGCGAAAGCGCAAGCGCACAAATAAGGTTAACGAAGGGCCACCAAAGTGAAGGGAAGAAAAATCAAAAGGGCTTAGAAACAGCAGCCTACAAAAGACAGCTCATTGGCGATAAAAACTGGGTACATTCCGGGAAACAGGGGAAGCCCCCATTTCAAAGAACGGCTAAACCCAGGCAAAAGCGTAGCTGGCTCATCCAAATACGAAGAAAGCCGCTGCGAAGTTAAGATTGAATCAGGGGGGGGGGGAGTTGGGGGCTATGACTTGAAAAAAAGGACCTCAACACTTACCTGCATCCTACTGATTGGCCGGAGAAGAAAAGAGCTACGAATGTAACGAAAAACGGACGGAAGGGAACGGTTCTCTATGAACAAGACTAAAAAGAAAAAACAAGAAGTGAATCAGCTGGGAAGGAGGGGGGAGGGGAGAGGACAAAGGAACGGAAGGGGAAGGGGGGCAGCCGAGGTCGATTCGTGGCCAATCACACTAAGATCTTGCGACTTTCCTACTCGCCGAACTGATGAAAAAACCGGTAAATGAAAAGAGTTTGCTTACAAAGTGGAGGGGGGAAAAAAAACCGTGCGGAACAAAGTAGACCGTATCAATGCCTGACCGTAACCGAGCAGAACGGGTGGCTACAACGAGGGTCCATAAAAAAAGGCCTTCGGCAAAGAAGTTTGAGTCGAATACATTGAAAGGGGACACGCTTATGGTAAAAATGACGCAGCTCTTTGAGAAACCCAGAGGAGGCATGGGAAGGGCACAATCAAAAAAAACGGGGAGGGCAAATCGAGCCACAAACCCTAACTAACCACGCTGGTCCGGAAGCGTCGCTGCGCGGGGACTTCCCTCATGTTAGGCTGAATCAGGCGACAACGGAGGGTTAGGGGGCTTCCGCATGATCGGGACGAAAAGTGAACAAAAAAACCAAAAACCCGGAAGGTAAGAAAAAAATGGGACGTGTTTAAGGACAAGCGTATTATCAGCGGCCTTTTTTCAGTCCGGGGGGAAAAAAGGTGGGATAAGGGGGCCTTATAAGGACGACCTGACTACCCCAATTCCAAGCGGGGGAGATGATGAAATAAAGTTTTAGGAACAATCGACAGGGACAAGGATTCTTTGTGTTGAAACAGTTTTTCCCGCCTCCCAGACTTCTCGCATAAAAGGAAGAAAAAAGGGAAGGAACTGGAGAAAATCAAAACACCAACGATGGAAAAGAGGAAGATGGGAGACAGTTCCGGCAGGGGGAGCTAAAAAAATGAAGATTGGGAAGGAAGGGTAAACATGAACCAACGCTAGAACTGTGATAGAGGGTCGTGCGTCGCACAACAGGGCGGAAGAGAAAAAAATGGGGAACTGTGTAGGAACGGGAAACCTACATTCTTGATCCCATCTCCAAATGGAACTGGCGCAAAAACCAGCAGATGTCCCATACCTCCAAGGTAATCCAAGGGACCCGAGGGAAAGGGGAGTACTGGCAGGGTGTTGGGGCGGGGTTTCGGGGGAAGAGAAATCGGAAGAACTTAGTCGGTGAAAAACCAAAAAGGTGTGAAAGACCGTAACCTGCGTCTTGAATCGTAGACTTCTGGAAAGAAGAAAACGCGGGATTATTAGGGGGACGCGGCGCAAGACAAAAGGGAGGGGGTGAAATGGGACCTTCCTGGAAGAAGTGTGGGGCTCCATTTCTTTCGACTCATACTGACGTGACTTCCTGGGGAGCAAGAATTAGAGACGTGGAGGGGGGACTCAGGGAGGAAGAATGAAAACTCAGGGGTGCGCCAACCGACGCTGAAGAGGGAATGTCAGGACCTGTCGTCTGTTTATGAGTTACCAGGGGAATTAAAAAACACCCAAAACATATGGTAAAAACGGGGTTTCATATTTCGCTCTTCGAAGAGGAAAAGAAAGGGAATACAGGATGGTGTAACGCCGAGACGAGTGCAGGGAACTAGGAAACGAAAGGTTAATCCGTTGATCAAAAAAAACCCAGATAATTCCCAATTACACCTTGGTTATGGAGTCCATGATAAATAAAGAAAGACCTTGACGTCCGTAAAGGGGAAAAACAGTAAGGGAGATCATTACTAGGACCGGGCACAGAGGAGGAAGTGGCGGTCAAAACTGGCACGTCTAGCACCAGAAGGAGAAAAAACAAAACCGGGCAAGACGTGAACTTAGGGATGAGAAATCCATGCTCAAGACAAGGATTTAGTCGATTTGTAACGGTAGTGCTACGGGGGAAGGGAACAATGCATAAAAGGGGGGGGGGGATCGACAATGCCCAGCCGGGAGGGTTCACAGAAGTCTCATGCCCGTGTGGAAGCCCTTCAAGTGGGACAATGGGCGGTACTCCGGTTAAAATGTGTGGGGGGAGAAGGGAATCAAGGGAGCGATTGCGACTGCAGCAGGTAAATCGTACAAGGTTGGGGATGGGATTTTTTATTGGGGTCTGGGCAGAGAAGCAAGCCAAAATAAGGACATTTGGATGGATCTCCACACCGGGAGGAGGTGGTGTGAATGATAGGAAATGCACGGGCCAAAGAACAAGCCCACGCCGCCGGCCCACTAACAAGAAATTCCCATAGTGAGGAAAAGGAAAAAGAAAGGGGGGGGAGTTGGGCACCACGAGAGGGGGGGAGGGAAAAAGAAACGAATTTCCTTGAGGGGAAGAAACCGACGGACTTTGCCTCCTGTGCCAAGGGGGAAGAAGGGGGACGTTGGTTGAAAGCAGGAAAGAAGTGCCGCTGACTGCGTAGGAAAAAATGTCGCAGGGGCACGTAGGCCATGTCAAGAATTTTAGGTGTCCCGAAATGCAAATAAGGCAAGCTCCCACACGCTTATGTACATACAAACCAGACCCTGAGCAACGGCAAGCTTCCTTGATCAATTCCTCCTGTTAGGCCCAGAGAGGGGAAGGAAAGGATCTGAGGATGGGGAAAAGAGGGGGGTAAAAAACTTTGCCTGGGCGATATGATCAGGTCGACCTTCGATGAGAAGAAGAGCGTTTAACACGTTTGTTCCTCGCTTACGCGGGGATCAACGTGACTAAAAAATAACCAGGGAGATGTGGCAAGCTGAGGGAAAAGTTGACGGAATGAAAGTAGATGTTCCTGATCAATCCACCGGCAGGGGGACGGGGGGAAAAGTGGGGTAGGAGATTTCAACATGTTCAAAGAAAGGTATGAACGGGAAGCAAACTCCATATAAGTCGGATGAAGAGGAAAAAAATGGTCCCCGTGTGAAGTGGGGGGTAGGGGGGAAGGAACGTTGGGTTAATTAAAGGGACATGAAGGGTGGTGGCTATAACGAAGTATATCTGACTTAGGGGGGGGGGGGAGAGATTCAAGGTCAATCGACATAAGGGGGCAATGCGACGTAAAATTCTACGGGGGAATTGGACAATTGGGGGGGCGTTGGTAACAACCTATCAAATATGTACGGCCAATGAATAAATAAAAATGCGAAGACACATCAATAGGTCTAGGAGAAGTCGGGGTGCGATGCGTGTGTGAGTGGTAGCCCGACGAGGGGGAGGTTAGCGAGATCCTTCAGGGTCTCATTACTACAGGGAGGGAGATACGATAAAGGGGAGTCAGGCGCGCTATGAAGGGAAAAAAGACTCGGGGATTGTCAGAAGATTAAAACCGGGGGCTACCCTCAGGAGCGTGAAAGGGGGACTGCAATGCCAAGTTGAACCACGGCCATCGGCATTTTGGTGGGGGGTATCGTGGCCAGAAAAGGGTCTTGCGGCAACCTGCAAGCAGGAAGAAGAATAAAAAAAGCATCATCTCTCCAAAACAACAGAAGGAGATGGCTGTTTCTCTTTCTAACTGCTTGTTTGCCTCCTCCCACGCAAAGAAAAGAAAAAAAAACGGAGAGGTTGGCTTATTCACCGGGGGGGGCGCCGTCCAACTGGAACGCCGGGAGGCGGGTTGATTTTGTGTAGTTGAAGTACGAGCGACCGAAAATAGCACATCACGAGTCGTTTTCCCTCAGTCTCCTCCCGCGCGCCTCAAGTCACCCTGCTTAATAAAAAAAGGGTGTCCGAAGCCTTCGAGGAAAGGAAGTTGGCACCGGAGGACACAAACAACAAAAAAAACCAAAAAAACCCAAAAGAACAACACGACATCGCCCGAAGCGGGGAGTATTGAGGAAGGCAGGAAGTGGCGGAGGGGCGGCATATTCGTCGGAGAGGCATGGCAACGCCAAGGAGGCATGCTGGAATCTTGAAGTCACAGGCCCGGGGCGGTCTTCGCGGGGGGCGACAGGGCAAGCGGGGGGAAAATAAAGTCAGAGGGGGAGCGAGGGAAAAAACCAGGGGAGGAAAACGCTAGTTCCAGTTCAAAACAACGTGAGGCCTAATGACAGTGGAGCAAAGAAAAGGTTGAACCCCTTAGCGACTGAGTGCGTTGAGGGGGCAGGGAAAGGGGAAATGTGCGTTAAGGGGAAGCGACAGCAACCACGGTCAAAGTACCCGAAACGTCGGTGATTTGAGAGAAGGCTACTTCAGACACGTGGACACGATTTTCCTTAACCTGAAAAGAGGAATAAGGCAGTTCGCTGGGGGAAAGCTAGAAAACGGGCGGCGACAAGGATTCAAAACTGTAGGGCCACGGCAAAAGATCATGCGTCGAACGCGGTCCGGCCAGCCGAGCACCGATCAGCAAAAAGTTTTGAGAGAACAAATTCACAAATTCATTCGCGAAGAGAAGGGGAAGCCACCGGAATTGGAAAACGAAGCCAAAAGAGTTTAAATAACAGTGGGAGCGTGGTGGGAGTCAGAAGGAGTTGCAATGGAGGTTGACAAATGGCGAAAGGCGAAAGTTCAATCATAGAAGAAGTCGCCGGTCGAGGCCTCCCGAACAATTGGAACATTCATGAAAAATAGAGAACGTTTCGTCCATTGCCCGGGAAAATGAAAAAGTGGAACTGGGCCTACACCCTCTCCAGTCAAACTCCGTAGAAGATCATTGCTACCGGAGGAATCTTGGCTGTGCAAAGGGCGGTTGGGGAATTGACGCAGTTTGTTGAGACAGGAGCATTCACAGAGAAGCCATAAACCATCAGGGATACGAACTGAAAGGGGAAGTATTTGTCTTGCTGACGTTCGGTCAAGACCAATACAATTATATCCAGCAAGAAAAACGTTTGGATACTTTCGAAGGCTGAACAGACAAGCGAGAGACCAGTCGCGAGATAAAGAAGGAAAGTTCCCACGTGAAGGGGCTTCCCAACATCAAAGGCATTGTTTATGACAGAACTCTATTAGAAGGCGGTGAATTGCGGAACAAATTTTTTTTGGGGCGAACAAGGGCAGCCCGTTTACATACCGGACACCGGCCGGAGGGAGGGGAAAGGGAAGTTATCAGGGAAAATAAGAGTTGCAGTTAGTTAATCATTTTTTTTGCTCTGCTGCACCCGGACCGCCCCAAAATTAAAAAAATCAAAACCGAGAGGACGACGCCGAGAGAGGAACTCAAATGTGAAAACCAAAGGACGTACAGGACTGTTCTTCGGAACGACTCCCGCAAAAAAAGGAAGGTTAATCGAGGGGGGGGGAATTAGTGGCAGAAGTCATTCCCGGGAGTGTGGTCCAACCGAGCTCGGCGGCCTCCAACTCCACCGTAAGGGGTCTGGGAGGAATGGGATACAGAAAAGTATAACAAGGGAAAAAAAGAATGGTTCGGTTCTCTCACGGGGGGGGAACGGGAAACGGCGAGGCATACCAGTAAGAACACCTTACCTGACCGGAAATCTCACGCAGGGGGGTTGGGTCTCAAATGGGGGTGGCAAGGCAGCAAAAAGTCAGGCCTTTCGGCAAATCGAGGTTGATTGGCGGAACCTTTGGAATTACACTCCTTATGTTTACTTCAGCATCTGTTGTTAGCAAAAAAGAGTCGGGCACAGGGGTAATGAAAATTCAAAAATGTGAACATTGAGCGCAAGAGGGACGTAAATCATTACTCGAGGGCGGACAGCGAGTTCGCGATTCTTAACACGGATCGTGGAGGCGGAAAAAATGAGGCAGAAACTTCTTCAAAAATAGAAGAAGAAATTCACCAAAGAACAAAAAAAAGAGTCATCCTCGCGGGACAGGGGAAGCAACTGGATGACATCTTCCGTGTTGGTGCGCTGACCATTTGGAAGGGGGGAGAAAAGACTAAGTAGAATACCCAAAAAACGAACACCAAGGCCAAGAGGGTATCAGTCATTCAATGTGTTGGGGGGGAGAAGATACCACTCCGAATTGAAGAAGGGGGGGCAAAAAAGGTGTCCGCCTCCAATACGGACAGATTCTGCGATACAAAAGTCGGGAAAGGAAAAATCGAGATAAAAAAAAAAAGAAAAGGGAGTAAAAGAGAGAATGGACTCAGCGTAAGGTAGGAGTGCCGAGGAGCAGGGGGAAATGGGACGGACGGACACTGTTGGGACAAAAAAAGAAAAGAAAGGAAAAAAACGAACTTCTAGGAGGGGGCGTCCAAAACATTTCCTCATAAGTAACAACACTTGGAAATTGGGGGGGTCCTGAGTAAGTCCGACACGTCTACAGTAGGGGGATACAAGAATCCATGGTAAAAACGTGGGCGGAAAAAAAAAAGGCCGCATCATAACGACAGGGGGGAATGACCACGGTCCCCAAAAGGGGGAAAAAAGGAGAAGGACATTGGTTGGGGGGGACGGGTCTGAAACTGGGAATGCGGAAACGGATGCGTTCCCCCGAAAGGGGGAAAACCTATGCCGCTAACCAAGCAAGGAAATCGCGCAAAAGGGAGAAGGGAGTAGCATCAAAAAGGAAATCCTAGGAGTGTGAGGGACCTGGCAAGGAAAGGCAAAATTGTGGGGGTGCCCCACTGGAAGAGGTGTTGTCGAAATACTAGCCGGAAAAAGAAACGTGATACAAGGGAGGATACAAGATGAAGGGGCCAAAAGGGCCGCTTCTGCATGACACTTAAGTTTCGCCGGAGGGTGAAGGAAGTTCACAGGGTCATCGTCTGATGGGATGGGGACGAAGGGGGAAGGACAAGCAGTGTACTGAAACAAAAGGGAACCGATTTTCATGACGGTTTTTCCAGGAGTTCGCATAAATGCTAAAGACGGGACGCCGTATGGTGTGGAAAAACGGCGCTCTTGGAACTCCGCCAAAACGAAACTACCGGATTAATCGCACATGGAAGCCCAAGAAAAAGGTGTGTCTTCTTAGGTAACTTAAACGAAAGCTAATGGCCGTCCGTGTGGAGGGCCAGTGGAAGGACGAAATTGGGGGAGAAACGCCGGGGCACCGTCTGAAAGGGAAGGTTAGGTTCAACGAACAGAAACAAGCACTGATTCCAGAACGCACTTCGCAAGAGAGGAAGAGGTAGGGAGAAGGGACCGCTCCAGCGCCCCACTCGCAGGCTGTTTTACGGAAGTTTTGTAAAGGTAAATCGGGTAAGGGAAACGGCATTGAGAAAGGGATAGCCACTAATGGCTTAAAGGGGAAGGGAAGGTCTGCTCATAAAAAAGCCCTTTGATTGGGTGATGCCCTGAACGTGGGGGACTGTCTTCGCGTCCTCCGGGGTTTTGGGACCGGCGATCACGGGGATCACCTGCACCCAGTCGGGTCAAATCGGCAAAATTTGGGGGGGAGGGGGATAACTTTGTGAGTCTTGCAGAAGGAAAGCAGGGAAAAAATAAAAGGGGTTAACACACATCGGCGCGTAAAAAGCGAGGGGGAGGTCTGTGAAATAGGGGGAATCCTGGACCTAAACAACCACCTGGAACCCAAGCCGGGAGGACACACAAGCCAGCGGTAGCCCGGGGAGCGGAGAAGGGAGGTGTAGTTTTTAAAACAAAGGGAAGGGGCCAAGTCAATGAAGGTGGCAAGGACTTGGGTTAAGATAACCCGATCGAAAAGACTGATTCTTCATTAAATGTGACTTTAGGGAGGAGAGGGAGAAAGCGCCGTGAGACCTAGGGAGGCGATGAATGGACCCAACTTGTCGAGCCGTAGGGAAAAATGAAAGGAAAAGGTTGAGGCTAAACTTCCAGAAGGGAAACGAAAAAAGGGGAGGGGGCAAACTCGTTACATTGAGGAAACAGCGCGAAGGGGCCTAAAAAAATTCCGCTTCTGCCCAGGAAGAGGCAGACAAGAGCTGAAGGGGAGACGCATGGTTCGAAAACTTTGCACTTGCTAAAATAGGGGGAGAGTGGCCAGACGAAAAACGAGGTCAACAGAATGAATCGCCGAGTCCTGTAGAACCACCTTTAAGCGAACGTCCAGTGTTTCAGCGTGACAAAACTGACAGGAAGAAGAGGACTGGTGCGATTGACCTCTTTATGGTGGACAGGGCGCGGTCAAAAAAAAAAAGTCTGTATGATGGAGGGTATCCGTCGAGGGGGGGAGAATCACAAACGCGTTTTTCGGTACGTGACAAGGGGGGTTTGAGGCAGGAACAGGGAACAGGTCCAACGGGGAAACCGGACGCCAGAAGCGATTCAGGGAATCCGCATAAGAGGCAAACTCCGCTCCACTCTGTCATGGGAAGGGGGGGGATGCGTGGGGGGTTTAAATTGTAAGCTATGGTAAGAGGTGTGGGGGGATAAAGAAACACTTGGAGTTTCTGATACATGTCGCGCCTACTACAAAGCCAGACTATCCTTGAGAAAGACTCGTGCAACCTGACTTGGCCTCAAGGGGCGCCTCTCAATAACGCCAAAAACGAGGACAAACGAAGACAAGGAGAAAAAATCCTCATAAGGGTTCTCACGGGGGAAGCTTTAGGTCTATGGTTGTTATGCCCTACAATAACGAGGTAGAAATCGGACAGGTATTCAGATGAACAGTCGGCGAATTAAGCGAAGGGAAGTATGGTTATGGTGAACGAGTACTGAAAACATCGTGGGGAGAGGACAGAGGCGCTAACAACCGAAAGAAGAACAAAAGACTCAGAGCCCAGTTAGGGAAGACGACATTGATACAAGCAAAGCAACGGCAGTTGTTGTCTTGGGCCGCAGTGGAGGGGAGGCAACCGGAGATAAAAAATAGAGAGA
>Ga0179591_1267232_pt1 | contig 15827 bp, 17 predicted proteins | sample CZOMad2_1_08_16f_FD_182891 | JGI IMG/M metagenome (GOLD analysis project Ga0179591, IMG submission 182891) | Vadose zone soil fungal communities from Angelo Coast Range Reserve, California, USA - CZOMad2_1_08_16fungal (PacBio error correction) | ecosystem: Environmental > Terrestrial > Soil >...
TTCCGGGCCCGATCCCAAGGGCGTGAAGCCTCAGGGACCTCCCGGACAGCTGCTCAAACTTTTGGAAATGGCAAGGGCTTCTTTGGGGAAAAGTGACGAGAAAGCAACGGCTATTGGGAGGGGAGGTACGCAGGTGACGCTTCACCTTTAAACACTGGTGGGAATCACAGGTAAAATTACTAGGAAAGATGGGCAAGAGGGAGGGATGGAAGGGAAAGAAAGGGTCCCTGATTCTTCAGGGCGGGCTACCAGCGCCCAGGTAACGCAAAGTTAAGGTCATCAATAGGGACATTGTCAGGAAAGGGGAAGCTAAATCAAACTAATCATGGGATAAGAGAGGAAGATTTAAACCCCAGCTGGCGATTCTTCTTAAAACAGCCCTCTTAGTATTTAGTGTGGGGTGGATGATTCCGATAAGGAGGGGGGGAAGAGTCCTTAAGGAGATCAATCATGCAATAAGCCAAGTAGCAAATAAAGAGAAGTCCCCGGAGAGGGGGGACAGACTAGAGAAACCAGGGTCTAACGGAACAGAAGAAAAAGCAGGAGCAGGAAGTTTGATATCTGACCGAAGAAGTTTTACACCCTAAGTCCTTCCAAGGTAGACACGGCATAAGAAGGACTTTGGGGTCTTAGCGGCGAAGGACTATTAAAGAAGGAGGGGACGTCAAACGACGGGAAACCAAGGGAAAAAAGACGTGCCCAGGAGACCCGTATAAGAAACTCCCCCCAAAAAGGCGGTCGGGGGGGACAAACCATGAAAACGTCACGCTTGGCAGGGAAAGCTCTTGTTTATCAGGGCTCAGGCAAATAGACCCTGTGGCTCCGACGTAGAAGGGAAAAAAACTCCCTTTCTAGAGAGCGAAGTGATGAGACGGGCGTTAGAGGGGTGTTAAAGGATCAGCACTTGCCTAATTAGTCCTGGTAGTGCGAGAATTTTCCTTATCAAAAAAGAATGAACCTTTGTCTCTAACAGGGGGAAAGCCTCAAAATCATAGGAAGATATAGAGTGGTCAGGGAGGAGAAGTGGCGTAGACTTTCTGAAAGTAGGTCTATTTTCTTCGAGTGGAGAATACCGGAGGGGGGAGGAGAGATATGAAGAACCATGGTTGGCCCCATTTTTATATCGGGGGAGGATCCGGGGGCTAACGAATTAGAGGGAGTTGAGAAATACCACGAGAAGGAGGGGGAATACGGTTCACCTCACAATAAGGACGGGAGGGAATAGGCTCAAGGAATCTACCGGAGCCATAGTAGTAATCGGTGAGAGGTGGAGTCCCTCAAAAAGACGGAGGACACTAGAGGACCATTATGAAAGGCAAGCAAAAACTCCTTCAAAAAGGGGAAAACCAATCAATTGTCGTAAACTGCTGCGAACGGGCAGATAGGGAGAAGTGTTGGTCTTCCATGTCTACCGATAATGCCACATAAACCGGGGCGGTTAATAGTAGGGTTGAGGATGAGGAAGCATCAGTCCCGGAACGTCTTAACGCGACTGAAAAGACTCCCAAGAACCAATGGGGTGGTCTGTCAAAAAAGATTCTTCCCTGGCGGTGGGAGGGGAAAATGGTGCCCAAGTCGGGGGGGGAAAGTTGTTCAAGCCCCGACAGACAAAGGACGACGATCGTCAGACATTTCGCCTGATCTTTGGCTTGCCAGGGGTAAGGGGGAAAGGGGGGCCCAAAAGAAGGCTGATGGGCGAACATTTGGAGAGGACGAGGAGAGAAACCCCTGAAACCTTTTTGAAGAGATCTCCCCGAGAGGAGTGGTGCTGAGAAAGTTGAGAACTGGCAGGCAAAAGAGGAAAGACACAGAGGGTAGGAGGCCGAGCTGGGATGAGGGGACCGGGTGTATCAAAGTTGCGAGTAAATCGACAAACACGGGGGGTTGCATAGACAAGGTCAAGGGAATTACCCAGAGTTGCCCGTACTCGGGTCCCGGGGAAAACACCGAGGTAGTTAAGAAAATGATACATAAGAAGAAGAAAGCATCCAAAAACCGCACAACGATTGTGATCGCACCGAAAGTGAGCGATAAGCGAAAAAAGGGGGCAAGAAAGACCGCAGAATCGAAAAAACAACAACGTAGGGCCCAGAGAGAATGGAGGAAGAATGCTGCACAAGGGGGGTTCTTATCACTCTACGATCAATTATTTAGGGGGGGAGATTAATCTGCGTGTCGGAATGGGTTCTGGTCAGGAGGAAGAGGTCTCTACTCCCATAGATTGGGTCCAGGGGAAGTGCCAGAAAGGTTTCCACGGTTGTCAAGCAAAGAAGCAGCCCCTTCCCCTTCGAATGTCAGGACGCCCTACGCGAACCGTGAAGCACCAACATAGAGGAATAAGAACAGGGGGGGGCAAAAACACGGTGGCAGCCTTCAGTTGGCAAGGGGCTCGGACAACTGAATATCCCCAGAGGACAAGTCGTTCGAGAAAAAATCGTCTTCTTTGTGGATGAAGGTTTCGAAGATGGAAGGTAATTCCAAATCACGAACAGGTCGCCGGAATGACATGCAGGGGCAGAGGGCGTCAAAAGAGATCGAAGTTCTATGTTCAAGGAAAGGGGAGGGGGCGGGGGAAAAAAATCTTAAAAAAAACGACACTTAAAGTGCAAAAGCAGACTCAGAAAGTGCCGACAGAACACACATATCCGAAGAAAGCGCGGTTTGGATAGAGAGGGGTGCGAGACCGTCAAAGAGAGAAGAAACTTGTGGTTCTTTCCGATCGGGCTGGGAAACGACACCCATAAAAAGCTAGGAAGTTATCATTAGTTAAGAAATGAGGGTTCCAGTTCAAGTAAAAAACCTTAATCGGGGTTGGAAGGGAGGGAGCGGGGCAAGGTTGAAATCTGAGGAGGAAGAAGGCTACAAAATAAGAAAGGATTGAAAACTGATGGCGAGAGACTTAAGGAGCAGGCCTATTACAAGAGAATTGCTAACCGAAGGTGGACCGGAGCAAAGGAAGTCTTCGGGAAGTAGATCCAACTTCATCACCGGACTCCTCCTGACAAACAAGGGTAACACAAAAAAATTTGGCAAGACACATCTGAGAATCCCTCAATTGGGAGCAGGCTTATCTACCTGGGTCGGAGACAAGGCGACGACCTAAAGGATAACAACTTCAAAAAACCCCACATCACCGCAGGAACTGGGTGAGAGCCTGATTTAGAACGGTATACGAAACCTTGGCCTTATTTCGTGAAAAGTCCTTCAAACGGAGGGAAAAGGGGAAGAAAATCTCTTATACTCGGCTGAAAACGGCTGCTCGGCCAGGACGACGAAAAAATCGAAAACATAGGATCACAGAGGAAGGAGTTTACGGGAGGGTCGTCGTTAAAATACGCGAACCACATGGTGAGATTCCATGAGAAAAAGAGGCGAAAACAATCTTAGAAAAGAGCTTCCGCGTTTAAATTTATGGAAGGGCAAACCGAGAAAAAAACAAGGGGTCTAAGAGATAAGTAGACATTTCCAAAGAAAAAAAAAGGGGCTAACCGGAGTATGGCGTCGGTGATCTACTCCCGAACTTCAGAAAACTAAGGCAATAAATGAACAAAGTGGCGTCATAGATTAGGACTGTGTTCCGGGACTTTCTTGGGCTTCCCAGGATAGGGTAACGATATCCCCGATATATCAGGATAAGGTATATTGCGGAACGTTGTCGCTAGATCGTCCTATCACTTTCTGTCCGCATGTGGGCTCTGTTTCTGTGGAAACGAGTCGGGAAAGGGGAGCGGATCGCAGAAGGATTGGCAACCAAAAACAGGTCCCTCGCCGATAGTCAGGCCTCACGAGACGAAGAGGCTAGGATAAATCTCTCAGAGGATCCAGGAAGGGATTCTAGCGGGTCCTTCGCCAATGCAAGGATCATGTCTGTCGCACAGAGGCAGGGGGGAGCGGGACGACCTCAATCGGGGGAGGTCAGATGCACCGTGCGTGAACAGAACTAATAGGGGGTTAGAGGCGGAGTTAAGCGGACACAAATTAAAGGAGATATGGTCAAGACAACGTCAGTTACACACCAGGGAGGCAGACACAAGGGGACAAACGGGCGGGGAAACTCACGGGCCAGAGAACTTTCTCGATGAGGGCTGAAAAAATCAATGCCGCCCTGTCGGTCTCGGGCACAGGGGCAAATCGGCTGGGGGATGGGGGGGGCATTACTCCGTCTGAAAGGGGCTCCGATGTTCCCATGCGAAGGCTTAAAAAGAGCTGGGTCAAAGGAATATTAAGGGAGGGAGGGCCTAGAAGTGGCTTATACCTGATGATGCCTGCGCATCAAATCAATTGAATGAGGAGGGGGCTAATCACTCTTCACTCCGAGGAGTTCGTCGGAACACCAAGTCCGGGGGGGGCTAAATCAGAGAAGGGGGGAGCCTTCTGATCGGGAGGTACCCTACATAAGGACCGGAAGAAAACAAAGTAAGAGGGAGCATAGAACTTCCTCGAGAGCGACTACTCGAGCAGACTCGACTGCTTCTGTATAACCCCATTCGGGCTGAACCCTCCAGTTTTTTTGTACTTGGGGGGGAATCAACTGTCTCGAGACTCGCCCATCCTGAAAAGTTGCACGCCCGCACAGATCAAAGAAAGAAAAATCTTTCCGAGCAGCACTCTGGATCGGGAACCGAGAGGAGGACGACCCTCTCATGGGGAAGCTAATATTAGCCCCTTGTGGGCTTAGTACTTAAAAATGAAAAAAGTGATTGGAACATTCGATAAAGCCAGGGTCAGAAGCCTCCCGACAGCGTTAAAAAAAACCCTGTCAAGTGTGAGATTCAAGTTGCCATGGGGAGGGGACAGCGGGTTCCCTCGGGCAGCTCTGGGAGAGGGAAGTGGACCAGGCAGAAGGCGTCCTTGGGTAGGACCTTACCTCGTACGTCCTGAAGACGAGGGGATTCTGTAAGAAAGACGGTGCATCCGGGATCACAACATCGTTTAGACAGGCAGCAATTCATATGGGGGAAACATACAGGGCATTAGGGATGGGGGAATACATAAATCGCTGACCAGCCAAACTCCTAGGGGGAAAGGAGCAGCTCGGATAGAAGCATCCTTCAGAAGGAGGCATCCTCGACCGATGGATCATTGGGGTTGTTTGTCACGCCTGACTGGAAATGAAAGCAGTCCGTGGCTACAGCCCAGCCCCTACCATCGACAACCCATATCGCGCCTAAAAGAACACACCCGTGACCGCGAGGGGGCGACGTCCTTTTAGATAGGGACCAGTATGACAGCAGGTCCGACCGAAACGTCAATCACCAGTTCGCATTCTGACGAAGCAGGAAAGTGTGTCAGTTGCGGTCGGACGTAGCGGAATATACCAGTGAGGAGAGGAAGAAAACTAACCAGGGGGGGGGAGAACTTGAAAGCGGCCGAGGATACCTTACGCTACCGCAGTTTCGGTGTTAGCCAAGAACTTAAAACGCACTCACGAATAGCTTGTACAACCGTGGCGGGGGGAGAAAACTCAGGTTGTTCGTCGGAAACAACTGGACGCTCCTTCAGAAAAAACGAATCAAAGGAATGAGGCGCAGCTCAGGTGGAGTACTTGGAGCGTTCCGTGTTTTCGAACGAGCAGCACTGGCAAAAGCCGGAGAAAATAGTCCGAAGTTTGTAGATGCCGTGAACGGCAAAGCAAAATCCGGACCAGGGGGAGAACGACCCAATTTTCCCACAGATAGGCCTGACACTTATATTAAGGAAGGGATTGTGTGAAGTTGGAGTGTTCGGAAAAACTCTTCTGGAGGGCGTCTGGAAAAGGTGGATTCAGGGGGCAACTTTCTTTTCGTCTCAGGGTAGTTCACCGTGTTGGGGAAACCATTTAGAGTCCTCCTCTTCGGGATTGAGGGGAATCAAAATCCGTAGGCCGATGGGAAGACATCAACTTCGAAATTCGTAATTGATTCGAAGAACTAAGAACCTAGACGCCATCAGGTCGGGAAAGTTGTAGGTGAGGACGACACCGTCGGATCAAAAAGTAATAAATGAAAAAAAGTCTAAGGACAGGCCCTAGGCAATACATGTACAACCACGAGTTTATAACATTCGCAGAGAAAGTAAGAGCGGTCAGGATGGGATGGGTTGTCGTCGCTTCGAAGTCCACGGAGCAATGGTCTTAAGGACCGGTGGGGGACGGGTACCGTACGGTAATGAGAAGGGGCCCGGGAAATCGCGTTGCCAAAGAATGTGTGGTCTTCACTTATGCGGCAAGGCCTGGAAAAGGGTATCAAGTCCTTGGGTCAGATGTCGAAAAATCCAACCATAACAACCACTTAATAAAAGGGCGGCTATCTTTTCTAAAAAGATGGTGCATACTGGGAATGATCCGACCACTTGTGGGTATGAAAATGACCTGCCATCGGATAAAAAAAAAATGCAGAACAGTTTTGTTAGGAAGAGATCGCACCGACTCGGGGAAGACGGGTTACACACGTTGCATTAAAGGAAAATGTTCTTCTGACAAGGTGGGGAAGGTTTATGAAGTACACGGGAGACGTTGGGGGAGAAGTGGACGGGGGCGCAATGTGAGACGAGGGAAACTGCAGTGCGACGCCAATCGTAGACAGGAGACAAATGGGGCTCGGGCCACGGCATCGGAACCTCTATGGAGTTGCACTAAGAGTAAATAAAGAATTCCGAAGACTGATGAGTCCCTTCAATTTCGGTCTACGAAAAGGAAGGGGATAACAAAACTGGAGTGCATTAAATCACCGCGGGGGGCCACTATTCCACCGAGAGAGAACATTGGGTGAAAAGAACGTTGAAAGAAGAGAACTATGAAAGTGAATTGGTCGTAAACAATGGATTTTCGGGAGGGAGCGGAACTACGCAGTGCTTAAAAGGCTGTCTATTCAAAAAACTAGACCGACCTCGAGTTCGGGCCGGCAAACATCAAAAACGGGTTCATACGTCCGAGGGGGCGTTCAGGCCCCGTCTGATGAATCCACCCTTGCGTAACAAAAAAGGCCATAAGCCACGACGCGAAGAAAGAAGACGGTTGGCGCCCGCCCGGGAAAAAGCCGAAGGGAAATGCTTCAAAGTACCCAAAGAAGATCGTGCTTCAGGATTAAAAAAACTGCGGAAGGGGGCAAAATAATGTCAAACGAAACTACAAAAGTTAGATCAATCACAATCCTTCGAAGAAGGAACAATTCCCAGCAAGACTGTTACTCACAGCTCCCTTGTGAAGGTAGAAATTAGAGGGGGTTGGGGGCGGTCTACACGCAGGAAAAAACTGGGCGAACCCTGGACATAAAGGAAAAAGGAACGCTCCGTCAACTAGGGGGATAAACAATCTCGGGTAGTTCTGCAAAAGAAAGTAGGGAGGTAAAATCCGTCAAAGAAGGGGGCTAAGGAAACTTCGCGTGGAAGGGTGGCGGAAAAAGATAAAAAAAGCAAGGCAACGGTTCGTCAACTGGTGGATCCAAGCAAGGGGTGAAAGGATGAACCGGAATCTGGGGCCGCAGACGAGCGAAGGGAATATCAGGTCATTAAGAGGTTTCTGGACAGGGGCAAATCTCAAAGAGGGGACGAAAAGGTGGAGGGAGGTTGTAGGAAAGATAGAGAAAGCAGTAGGAGAAAGATGCATGTTTAAACGCGGACCCGTCTTTAAGGTGCAATGTCCCACGAAGCTTCGGATGACCAAGACTACTGCAAAATGGAAACAAAACCTGGGAAGCTCATCGGGAGGCAACCCCTCCATTGATAAGGGAGGAAGAGGGACGTATACACTCGACGAAAAAACAGTCATAATAACAAAATGAGGAAATCCCCTACATCATCCTCAGCTGAAAAAGAAAGGTGTCCCCGGGGTCAGCGAAAAACTGGGCCGGATTGCTTGGGGAAGGCCTGGGCATCGGGGGGCTACCACATCGGAATAGGAAAAGGCTAGGGGCAGGGCGGAGGAACCCCGAGCATCAGCCACTGCGTGAGATTAAGCGCGTCGTTCGAAAGGAAGGGGCTTTAAAAAAGGTGAACGGCGCAACACAGAGCGTCGGGACATCACAACGACAAGCGATTGACGACTTGAGGGGTAATTTCGTGCCAAAGACAAGGGCGGTCAGTGTCATAGGGATCTCGTAAAGCTCTGGGTGGATAAAAGGGTCGGTCTTCGTGTCGGAAATGCGGGAGAATCCGATAGTTTGGGGGGGGGGGGGGGGGGTGGGGTGGGGGGGGGGGGGGGGGGGGGGGGGGGGGCGGACGCGACTGCCAAATTTAGTAGGCGAGCGAGGCGGAGCCTGGGGTTCATGGTGGTGGAGTGCAACAATTAGGCTAAGGGAAAGTCCACAGGACAGACGGCTCGGAGGTATAGAAAACGGGGTTGAGAGAAAAAATTATGTAAAGTGGAGTTAATTGGGGATAATTCTGCGCGATCGTACGGAGGGCCAAGAAGGCGGCGTGAGCAAACCCCCGAGGAGAAACACTCGCCAGAGAGGGAAGGACCTGCGGAAGAAGACTGCGGCTGAAAGAACTAGGGAGAACGGGCCGGGGGTCGGGTCCTTGTCGGCCATGCAAAATACGGGTCCAACATGTAATTGCGGGCCAGGACACGGGGACGGGGAACGCGGAAGCGGAGGCACTAAGGGATTACAGCCCCAAGGTTCAAGAAGGAATCGGGGGTAGGCCGAACCCAAGAAAGGCAAAAGCAGGGGACAAGCCCTCAACACGGACATCTGCACTAAAGGGGGTCGGACAGCACGTGCACTGGCCTCTAAAAGTACGGGGAGCAGTATGCGCGGAGGAGGGATAGGGCAGGAAAAAAAATTAGGAGGGAAGTACACAGGACGGGTCAACTATTAGAACATGCTGGGTCGGCAAAAATCTGTTTTTCCCATCAAGATTCAGAAGGGTGGGCTCGAATTCAGTTGTGAGTAAAGTTTTATTGCCGGAGGGAAAAGGAACAATGGGAGAGGGAGAACCCGGGAGTACGAAAAAAAAACAAAAGGGGCTAATCAATAAAGGCACTGTTTTCTTACGAGCAGGGGGGGAAGATCATATTCTAGTCTCACAAACAAAAGGAGGGAGGATTATAGATCCTCGAAAAACAGGGAAGTCGTCAAGGAGCTACGGGGTAAAAGGACGTGTTGGGACGTGGACCGTCATAAATCGCCCAGGCACTAACATGAAGGGTGGCACCGGAAAGGAACGATACCGACAAGGAAGAGTCGAAATAAACGACGAATTAAGAAAAGAGGGCAAAACGGAATAAATCGAAGGGGAACATCTTAGCCCTTTCTATTGGCTTCCACACGTCCCGGCGCAGAGGTGCCTTGACGAGAACAACAGGGGATTCAATCCGAAATCTGCACAGGTATCAGGGATGGAAAATGTCCAGAACCTCTGGGAACTAACGCGGAACGAGAGGAAGAAAGGTGGGAGTAAAAAACTTACCTTTGGAAGTTGTTGGGAAGGAACAGAGACGTGCCTGCTTGCAGATGGGAGGATATGAAAGAATTTGCAAGGAGGCATCAGGCTAAAACAAGCGAAGTCGGCTGTCAAGCAGATGGGCACACTTGAAAGGGTTGGGTGGAGGAATTGAAAATCTAACGACACTCGCGCAGGAGAAAGATTATGACAGCAAACGGGGGGGGGCGGGGCAATAGCTCGGGGCGAGGGAAGTTTTTTGCCGATAAGGCCTGACTGAGGCCAGCAAGTCCGTCCGAGACGATTCCACTCCCGTCCCGCGAGACAACCTGAATGCGAACAAACACCCTAAGGGAAACACAGACAATATCTTCGAGATTTTGTATCTGGGAAAAGATCAGAATGGTAGCAAAGAAAAACGAAACCAGTGACCGAGAGCGCTACTTTCCGATTTGGGCATGTAAAAATATGCGTATCTGGATTGAAGTCTGCTCGAGATAATAAATAACGAACCTGAGGGAACCCGACGAGAGGATAAAGTCAGCCCGGAAAGCCTTGCTTTGCGGTCCTACAAGGAAAAAAAATTAAATCTTTCTGGGACTCGCTTTGCTGGAGGACGCTTGGGTTCAAGAAGAGACACAGGGGTAAGGGACTAAAGAAACATCCCGGAAAACTAATATCTGCTCAGTATGAGTTACAGAATTGGGAGAAGTTGGGGGAGGAAAGGGCAGAGCTCGCAGAGAAGGGGTGGTGTAAAATGAAGCCTTGGCGGGGGGATCCAATAGAACAAGGGTACTACCCCAAAGAACTCTGTCACACGCATTGAGTTGGACTTCGAAGTAACGAAAATTTCTGGCAAGTAGTGGGAAAAGGGTACTTGACGCGATCATCGATACTTGGAAAGGGATCGCTCTCGCTGGCTTCTCCAGGGGGTGTGCACATTTAAAGCGGACGGGGGAGGAATTCGATGGACCGAAGCGTCGATTGCGCGCGCAACTGAACAGAAATCATGGTGGGAGCGGTCACAGTCCCAGAGTTCAACTTCGTCAAAGTGTGTCCAGAGGCGCTCGAGAATGTCTCATCATGGCCGGTGAATCTTGAAGCCCACCTGACGGAACGACACCTGGCGTCTAAAGGGAAATACCTTCAAAGTCATACATTCCCGCCTTTCTTGGGAAAAAATGTTCGTCATAGACTGTTTTGGATGATAGGGTTTTCGGGTCAGAAGCTTTCTAAAAGAAGGGAAAAACTCAAGGGTTCGTAGAAAACCATCGGTTTACAGTCAGTAAAGGACAAATACTTACAGCAGTCGCCCGAATCGTAGAGGGGCCTCTCTATGTTCTGTCTGAAGCGGGGATCCCGGCGCCTGGAAAATGGTGTCCTGGGGGGGCAGGGGCACCATCCAAGCCTCGAAGGACACGGGGGATATAGAGTTGGAACTCTTTGGAAACTGAAGGGGAAGATCGCTGACTTTGAGGGAGAGTACGCAAACAGGGGGGAAAAATGAAACTGCAAAATAGGGAGGAACATTTGTGAAACCTTTGTGGAGAGAGCGCCTGAAAAATAAAAAAGGGGGGGGGCTAATCACGGGGGTGGGAATGAACTGGAGAGCACGTGGCAAGGAAGCAGGAAAGGCCCCCTTTAGAAACACCCTCTCTGATAGTCCATCTGGAGTGAAAGGGAATTTGGGAGGGGGGCGAGTCATAAATATAAATGGGGTCGACCTACTACCAACGGAGTACAGGACCTAGGGACACTGTCTTGAGGCACTCTTCCACCAGATCTGTCATCGGGAAAAAGAAAGTGCTGAACGAAGAAGCATTTACCTCACTAGATGGCGATACCGAGCAGGGGAGGAGCATAATGGATTAAGGGAATCGGGCAAGATCAGGGAAGGAATGGGTAGAGGTGGCAGAAGGGCGCGAGGTGGGAGGTAGGGGTGTGGAAGAGGAGGGAGATGGCCGAGGGGGAACGTCGGGGAAATAATTTTGAAAACTGTCAATAAAGCTCCTCAACAAAAGTATAGGAAAAATAATGAGGGAGATTCATGCTGGCCACCTATTGCTGGAACGTGAAACTACGATCAAGGCAGTTTTGAGTGCCTAAGACATTTGGCGCTGATTGCTTCGTAATTCAAGAAGAGAACGCGAAATATTGGGACTAGAATGAAAAGACCTGTACAAGAGGGGGTCCTCCAGGAGAACCAGGGTCGAGATCAAAAGTTCTATTGAAACTGAAAACATGTTCACGAAAAATCCAACATGCTTAACTAAGCCATATAAGGGGTGGCTCCCTGCCTTTTTCCCCCCCAACAGGAATTGGGCACGGGGTATCCAACTCACATTCACCTCTAAGAGATCAAGCGTCTCAACCAACGGACTAGGGTATAACGATGTCAAATTAAGTCAAAATGGGGGGGAGTTCACACAAGAAGGGCACGTCATTAAAAAGTGGAAAAGCTGTTCTCCAATTCGCCAGGAATTCGGAGAGATTGGCTGCGACACCTGAAGACCCGAAAATGCGCAACTATGACAAAAGCCCTGAAACTCAAGTCACAAGAGGCGGGTATATCAATCGAGTAGGTTCGAGCTCAGTGGGAGTTGCCCAGAAGGAAGGGGGAAGAAGGAACGTCTTGGCACGTGATACGGACAGACAAAAGTGGAAAGGGGAAGGAAGCGCATCCTGTTCTCCAAAAAAAGGCTTTGGGTTTTGGTTGGGGGGTCGTGTCGGAAAAGGGGAGATGGGGGCAGGCGAGGCAAGGGCGCGGGAGGTAAGGGTTGTGGGAAGGCCCGCCCTGACGTTAAAATAGAAAAAGATTGCGATATACGCGGGTTGCCGGGCGCCGTAGTCAAAACGAGTCAGCGGAGGACAGGACACCTACTCGAGGCCAAACCTCCAAAAAGACAGTCGGTAAATACAAGACTCCGCAGAAACCATGGTTTAAACAGGGGGAAGCTGCAAAGGAAAACCCGAAACAGGGGTGCTCTAAGGGGCGAAAGACCTCGACTAAAGGGAAGAAACAGGCGCAACTTCAGTCACAATCAGCAAAGAAAGGGGGGAGACCTAGAGGTGTAAGGGACCTTGGGTCAACGTCCGGATGTCGTACTGGCAGGGAACCGGAGTCGAAGACCACATTCAGGGTATCTCGGAGGGGACGCGGGAGGGGAATTCATCACCAAAAGACACGAATCTCATCCTTAAAAGCTGAAAAGAGGCAGAAGGGGCGTCGAACAGAAATGATCTGCCTACCCCAACGTCTCAACCGAAAAGAGCGTTACCGCGGTTAGGGGAAGGTGAGGGGAGTGCTGTCAGGCAAGGGAGCGGGAAAGGAAGACGCTTGTCTCTTGCAAGAGGGTTAAACCGTCTGGTTATGCAGAAAAACAAGCATCATCCCTAAAATAAAAGGACCACCTGGCAGTAGGTCTCGTGCTGACCTGCAGCCGGTCGGTCGTCCCACTGAGGAGGGGCCAAAATACCACAGGCGCGCTGGGAGCGTGGTGACGGGGTCGAACGGGGGAGATGAGAGGTCGTCCTTTATGAGAGGCGGTACTGACACTTAGAAAAACTGAGAAAAGGAGGGGGAAGGTCTGCAAAAACAAAAAATCTCAAAATCCTACCTGAAAAACCTGCTCGGGAAGGGACGTCGAAAGAATAGACGAGACTTGTTCGGTTCGAGCGGGTCTTTATCCAAGCGGGGGGGATCGGGGTGTGTCCGATTCGGAGCAGAGCATTTCTCCTCCTGAAGCACTCTTGCCAAGGCACGTGACAGAGCAAAAAGGGAAACGAGGCAATTTCATACGGCGCTTTGGTTAATTTGGATTGTGGGGGTTTCGTGTTTGGGGTTGGGGAGATGGTGGAGGGAGGAGGGGTGAGCGTGAATGGGAGGTTGTGAGGGGTATGGGTGAGAGGGGAGGGGTTTGTGGGTGTGGTCTTTGGGGGGTTACCGCCCCCGGGGGGGAAAGGTGCGACGAGGTGTAAGGTGCTTCATGCTCGGGGGGGCGACCATCCCCGGACAGGGGCAGGGCACATGTGCCGTCGTGACCCAGTGAGGGGGGGGGGACGAGGGGTGGGTGCGGTGCGGGCGACCACACGGAGCAGGCAAATCAAGCGAGGGAGGAGGAAGCCGTCCCGAAAGGGACATGTCCAAATTATCATCCCAAGGGGAGGGAGGGCGAGGGGAGAGTCCGAGCCTCCCGGTGCTGCAACGAAAAAAGGGTATAAACGTACCGGTTGATCGGGAGGCACAGGAAAGGGGGATAGAGAGAGAAGGAAGAGGATCGTCGAAAAAAAAACTAGGCCTCATGCGTTCGGAAGCCAGAACACAAAGGGGGCAGCCTGCTTTCGGGAGGGGATCTGCGACAAAAAAACACGGAGGAGAAAGGAGATCAACTCGAAGGCAGACGAGAGGGCAAGGGGAGGGGGAGAAAAAAAGGAGAGAGGGGGCGTCCGCCAGGACTGGGAAGTGGACACGGCGAGAGAAAGAAGATGAAGGTGCAAGGCCCACACGATCACCAGCCGCCAAGCAGGACTTCGAGAACACAAACCACGTAATCAGGAAGCTGACACCCTATAGGGGGGGACCCTCGCAGGAAGATCGGCGTTAGGCGAACGTCACTACCCAAAAGACGATTGGAAAAGATACCCAGGGCGGCAGAACATCTCAGCCCAGCAGCTGAGTAGTCAACGGGCATAGGGGGGATGAAAGGCGAAGGGTTTGGACGGTGGCATTCAACCGAGGAGTAAGAGTATCCGAGAGCTTTTCTTGGTCGGGGGGGCGCCTAAAAAAGAAGAGAAGAATGACCGAGGGCATTTTCTGTGAAAAAGGTCCTGAGGAAGAGGGGCTACAGAGGGGGGAAATGACGCATTCCTGTGGGCCGCCAGATGGGGGTAGGGAAGGGGAAAACAATCAACGCAAAAAAAAAGAACTGCAGGGCACGAACCTATAGGTTAGCCATGGAGAGGGGGGATCAGGGGGCAATACTCGTTATATTGGGGTAAGGGGACACTCCTTCTTCTATGGGACCTCATTCAGATCTCCAAACGCACTTAAGCAACACGGAGAGGAAGACCTTAGAGAAAAACTGTAGTAACATCAATCTTCTACAATGATCGCATCCGGGGGGGTAGTGACCAGAGCCTAGGGACGACCCTCAGAAATTACCTACTCCTGGGAAGGTGTCCATTTCTCTGACTGACGTATTTCACGCGGCGTCTAAAAGAAGCCCGAAAAGAGAACCCGAGCGATATGCAAAAAACTTAATCCCACCACGTGGAGCCAAACGGGGAAAACTAGGGTGAAGAAAGGATTTTTAAAAACGGTGGTTGGCGAAGGAGTGGTCTTACAGGAATCCCCTTGGGAGCCAATCTTCGGAAGACATCCCTGAGGAATCGCCTCAGAGGAACTCTAGTAGAGGGTTAAGACAGGTCAAATCCCATCCTATGAAAGAAGGGGGGCTATTGAGCGGGACATCAAATAACTAAGGTCTCCGACCCCGGGGGGAGATAAAGAGGTGCCAGGGAGAGGAGGTGTTCGGCGATTGAGGAAAAGGCGGAACGAGTCTAGGTGAATAGGAACATGCACGGAGCACCTTTGATGGCGGACTCTGATGAGAGAAAATTGGGGGGTCACCGTTAGCACGGGCCTGGGCTAGAACTAGATGACTAGAGTCACGGACCTCTTTCCTGCTCATCAAGAGGGAGAAGCTTATGTCATAGGCGAAGTTCTCCTCTAACCGGCTGAGGAATAGGTCGCTTCTTTCAAGGGACTAACCCGTAGGGAAAAATTTGACTCTAATCAAGGAGAGCAAGTGAAAAGACGTGTTATAAAGGGGCAACAGAGCCGGTCGATTGTCCAAGTAACGGTCGAGGAAAAGTAGGAAAGTCAAAGGGGCGTTCCGGGAATTAAAACTAGCACCATTATCTCAAAACCGAGGAGGGAAGATCTATGTGGGGTCAGGTCCTCACTGAGGCGCCGGTCTGAAAGGTTCGAGTGTCATGTAAGGGGGGTCACAACCTAAATCCGGGGCACAGGGGACCTGGAGAAAGGAGATGCCGAAACAAGTTAGGAAATGTCCCTAAAAAGATTCGTTGCTTGACAGAACCATTGGGGGAATGACCACAGAAATAGGAAAAGGGACATGGAGGAGCCCTATCTCGGGGAATGACGTGAACGAGATTAAGACTGCATGCCACCGGCGGAGAAAATCGGGTGATTAGGGCAGCGGACGTTGGTGAATAGGAAAGGGGTCCGAGGCATGACAGCCGTGGGCCGGTTCTTAAAAGAGGATCAGCGGATTCAAAGGGTGTTGACGCTCAGGAAGGAATCTCCACATAGAGATTGCAATGGTCAGCCTTAAAAACTGATCCCAAAGGCGTTTGCCTTCCATACGGGCGAGGGAACTAGCACAGAACAGACTGATTTAGGAGACTACGCAAGAGTTGGAAAAAAATTATCCAGAACAATCAGA
>Ga0179591_1326358_pt1 | contig 15826 bp, 16 predicted proteins | sample CZOMad2_1_08_16f_FD_182891 | JGI IMG/M metagenome (GOLD analysis project Ga0179591, IMG submission 182891) | Vadose zone soil fungal communities from Angelo Coast Range Reserve, California, USA - CZOMad2_1_08_16fungal (PacBio error correction) | ecosystem: Environmental > Terrestrial > Soil >...
CTTCCTTTCCTGAAAAATCCCCAATTAGACAAAAATAAGAGGTGACGGGACAAGTAAGATATGCTGCTAAAACGGCGTCAACCAGCTGGCGCATCCGGCATATTCTCTATGAGATTTGGGCAGATGCAGGGAAGGGTGGGGAAGGCCCCTCTGGTCCTCCGGGAGAAAAAACCAACCCGGAAGGCAACAGCAGAATACCCAAAAGAAAGTATTTGGCAGGGCCTAAAGGTTCCAAGAGGAGGGCAAGGGGTGCAAGGATTGGGGAAGTCCTTAATCCACGAAAAAAAGGCCGATCCCATCAACCTAGAACTTAGATCCTGGGCAGGAAGACTATCTTCTTTGACCCGGTGACTCGAAACTACCCAAAGAGAAGGAAGGGGGGGGTTCGTCCTCAGGTGAGAGTGGCTGACAAGGGGTAAAATCGCACGAACAAAATGGTAAGGGGAAAAAAACCACGCAAGGACGGCCTCAGGACTCGAACTCGGGAGGACCAACCACCTTGGTCCAAAAGTGATGGGTTTTGTGGACCACGCCATGGTGGTAAGAAGGTTTCGAGAAATCAGTTACAACAAGGAGGACATGTGGGGAGACTACCAGTTGGAATGTTTTCATCCGAAAGGAAATAACGAAACACACGAAAGCAGGGCCCCTAGTCCAACTCGAAAGTGGAGAAAAATGAACAGAACTGTGACGAACGTACCCAGTAGGGTCGAAAAGGTAAAACGAACCCCAATGGGTCAATGGATCACGACTTTCTGCATTCCCGTTTTGAAAAAAAGAGCTCACATTAAATAGGTTTGGAAGCTGAGAAAACTTTGGGGGAACAATGAATATGGTGCTGGACAACTAAGTCGACGTCCCTTGAAAAAGAACGCGTTACGACCAAGAGAGAAGTCTGGACATAAAAAAGAAAAGGGGGAAAAAGAGAAAACGCCCCACAAGAGGTTGCAGTTGCAACGAAGTGGCAAATGAATGAGACAAAATACCTGCTTTTCCCACAGGACGAGGCAAAACCGAGACTTTCAGAACCGAAAGTCTAAACCCATGACAAGGCCGGACAGGAAACAAAAATAAGTGGCGAATGGGAGGGTACCCGGGGTCAAAAAAGGTTTATATTACCTCGTAAAAAGAACAGCCCCCAAAAGAAAAGTGACTACTTGACGAGGTTCCCGAAGGAAGGGGGGTCAGAAAAGGGCCCAGTCCGCTAACTCCCGGCAAGCGGAAGGGGTGTGTGGAAACTGAACACGGGGCAGAGTGTTTGGTAAAAAATTGAGCCAAGAAGTCAAAATGCCCAGGACAGGTTCATATCGAAGAAAAAACATGAAACCTTCTGAAAATTACGAGGAGAGGGTCAAGGGACCAGCTGTTAACAAAAGCTAACGGGTTCCTTGCTGTGGTTCCGGCTTTGCGGGAGTGGGAAAGACGAACCTGATTGAACGAATCAGGGTTGGGGAAGGGAGCACTGTACAAAAACTTTTCACCATCTGAGGAAGGGGGGAAGCTCGACAGGGGCCAAGCTGGTCTAAAAAGGTTTTTTGAAAAAAACTACCCCGGTCGTATACACTACGGTCAGGATCGCAAACGAAGAAGCGTACGAGTGGTAAAAGCACCGCACTGACCCCGCAACCCAATTAAAAGTACAAAATACAAAATTGCAAAAACATGTACAGGGGGAAAAAAAACGGGGGGCGACTAAAGGGGGAAAGGGTGATTACTTTACCCGCACCGTGAAGATTTGGGTCACGTTCGTCGTTAAGGGGGGTAAAACGACCGGAAACCAGGGGGGGGGGTACTTGGGTAAAACAGGGCTCAGGACGGGCACAAAAAACCAAGCTACGAAGGTGGGCCAACAGGTGACCCTCGTGAAAAAGGACAGGCGTGTCATGGGGAAAGGAATCAACAAATGGTTGGCCCAAAGAAAAACAACAAAAAAAAGCCACCTGACACTGGGTGAAGGACATACTTACTGATACAGGGGGGGAATAATGCAAACTCACGATCTTTTAGGAACAAGCAAGCAAACTCATCATTTAGTGGGATAGGGTGGTGGGTTGGGGGAAACACGGTTCCAAAAAACAAAGCAAACAGTTCTGTCACAAACCTAAGCGGGGGGGAAAGGTGACAACAGATGGTGGGGGGGTACATAGTGGGGGCTCTTTTGACCATGGACAGGGAGAAAAAAAGGGGTGAAAAAGTCCCAAGTGGTGGGAGCGGCAAATTTGGAAAAAAAGCAACACCAGGCACAGGTCCCCACTGTGGGAAAAAAAACACTACAAGTTTACGTAACCAATGCTAAAAACAGGGGAGAATCTGGATGATTTATTTCTAAAAAACCAAATGGGGTTGCCGGGAAAAGACTTCAGGAGTTCAAAAAAGGCAAATACAAAACCATAACATCAGTTCTTGACAAGAGGGAGTACACGACAAAGAGCCAATGAAGTCGGCTATAGGCCCGAAACTGCGGGTAGTCAGGACAGCGAACCAGCAGATGTCCCCAATAAACTTGCAAAAACAAAGAATCCAGGTCCCCCAAAACCGAACTAAGAACCCCTGGGTTGGAATTAGTACCCCTTCGTAAGTTCCCTCATGGGTTGCCATTCGCCCTCCCCCTAACACAACCCGGGGCCCCACCAAGTTCAATCCTTCGAAGTCAACGGAGGAGAGCAGGGGTACGACTGAAGGTTGGCGCCCAAAGTCATTGCCATCAAGGAACATACCTAGCAAACCCGCAGGGCGTCTTCAGCGTGCGGGCGCAAATCCTATATGGGAACGGGGGGAGGGGGTATTCGCGAAAGCAAAGGGATAGCCATCAAAACGTTCCATGTTCCCCAACTTCGGATTCGAAGACGGGAAGGCACACAAAGGGCGGCGAGATGTGGGGACACAGGTGGGGGGAGATAAGGATATTGCAAGGGGGGTAACTGGTGAGGGTGAAGCGATGCAAGTGGACGCATAGTGACCGGGAAGGGGGTCTAGTGGGATTAACCTCGTAACGGGACGGGAGGGGGGGGAAGGGGGGGGTGGGCTGCAGAGCGAAAATGCCAAATGGAAAAGAATACAACCCCCAAACTGAAAAAAAGGAAATTAAAGAGAATATCAGGCATATCTCAGAAATGTCGACACCGTTTCAAAAACCCAGGAGGCAGAAGAAACGGGGGGGGACTCACCGATGAAAGATTGAGCCCAACTACATCAGCAAATGGAGGATTCAGAACAGGTCACACGTACCACGCAAGGAAAACGAAGGAAGACCACATGGTGGTCCACGAGTCTCGCAACTCAGTTGTTGTGGGTGTGAAGGCCAGGGGAGAAGGAGAGTGTTGGGGTAAAACGTTCGATGCCTATTAAGGACTGGGGGGGGAGGGAACTAAACCCCCCAGTTACTCCTGGGAGCGGCGAACTGGACTCGGCACTCAACGGGACCACCAATGCGGGTCGAGTCGGGGGGATTTCTTGGGAGAAGGGGGAGGACAAAAAAATCAAGCCACTTCGATCTAACCGAACTCAGAAGCCGGGATCGGGAAATAGAAGGACCTTTGGGGCCCAGGAGATTTGGGGTGGGGGGCCGACAAGTGGAAGTGTAGGGCGGGCGAGGGGCAGGTGGGAGGGCGGGGAGGGGTGGGGCAACTGAAACTCTGTGGGGGGGTACGAGGAGAGTCGGGGGGGGTTTGCCAAAACCCACGCGCGCGCCCAACTAGAGATCAAATAGGGGGCAAAAAAAAAAAAAAAACAAAAAAAAAGAAAAAAACCAACACCTTGGGGGGTAAACTTGGGGGAGTTACCGAAATCACAAAGGTTCTGAACGTTCACAAACGAAAGGAGTCGTTGGGAGTGTAGTCAGAAAAGGAGTGTCATTGGATGGGGGGTGTAAAAAATGGGTAAACTAAAGGGAAAAAGGAAGAGGCCAAAAGGCGGGCAGAGGGGTTGGTCCTCCAGCACCACACTTAAGCAGGAGGCGACCCAAGCCCTTGCAGAACGACAGAAGGGGATGCGATTTGGTCCGGAGTGGGGGGTCAAAATGTCTTTAAAGACGGCGCAGGCGCACCTTTGGCAGAACCACCAAGGGGGGTCGCTGTGCTGTTGACAGGGAAAAGCGGACCAAACCCATCAGTGGTGCAGGCGCTGTTGGGGGGGATACAATTCTTGGCAATGGTGGACAGTTAAAAAAACCAACGGGGAACCGACCATGGGGTGACTCTTGGATGTCGTGGAGGGGGGGTGTCGAAAAAGCGAAAGAGTGGGTGAAACTTCTGCCCACATCGGAAGGCGTCAGGGGGCCAACAGGCCAAATTGGGTAGGAAAGGGGCACGGTTTGGAGAAAACACTCGGACTTGTGGGGAAAAGCAAACTGGCTGAGGTAACAAGGCCGGAGGCAAATTCTAGCTAAAAGGGGCAAGAGAAAAACAAGGTTTCAGGTCTGGGCGTCACCAACAAAAGTGGGGACCGAATAACCAGAACCCCCAGCTGCGGGGGGCGTGGGCGCAAACATGGTACTAAGGGGGACCGTAACTCCAAGAAAAGAGGTTAATGCTTGGACATCAGGAGGGGTGGAACAAAATAAAAAGGCTTGTTGGGGTTTTAGGGCCAGTACGTTGAAAACGAAATTGTAAAACGCGTACGAAATGGTGCAGAGCACGGAAAGGGGAGGACCTTCTGCACCCCACTGTAAGTTGGGGTGGACCACCACTGCCAAGAAGGGGACAGCAACAGTTTTAGGAGGGGGGGGAACAGGGTGATCAACAGCGGGAAAAAAGGGCATTTGAAAAACACGGCGGAAAAAAAATTCAAGCCGAAGGAAGGAAAAGACTACGACCTTCCGCGAGTGGGTGCAAAAAAATGGAAAGGAAAACCAAGGAAGAGGCGGGAAAAAAAAGACGGACGGGGGGGCACGGTTTTGAAAAAGCAAAGGAATCGAGAAAGTGCCGTTCGGGGATCCGCTCAGAGGGGGGAAAAACACGATATAAAAAGGCGACCCCAGTCTAAAAGAAAAAAGCAACTCCGGGGAAACCGACTGAAACTGTTGAACAAAAACAAAAAAAAAGCAGGTGCTCACCGCCCTTTCAAGGGAAAGAAAAGCAATTTCGGATGGGAAAAGCGTTTTGACGGACAAAAAAAAAAAAAACAAGTGAACCGCGCACTGAGGCCGGGGGGAAACGGCCCAAAAAGGCAAAACCCGCAAAGGGGGAATTTCGTTAGTCTAGGGGTCCCGTCCCCCCACTACGGACTCAGTGGAATGGGGGGGGGCATTAGGAGGGGGCAATGGCACACCTTCACGTTGTTTGACCTTGTTCTCCGGCGACCTAAGAAGGCTAGCGCTGGGGGGGAAAAAAAAAAGCGGGGTTGTAGCGGGCGGCGTCGTCAAAAAGAAAAAAAAAATGGTCCACTGGGGGGGTTCAAAAAAAAAGAACCCTCGAAAAACCACCGGTGGTACGCGGGAGAAAAAACGAACATAGACCAATCCTGTAGAGTCTCCTCGGGGGGGGGAAATGGTTCAGGGACAATTTGGAAAACATCCTAGGCGTCATGTTGGGGGGGTATTCAAGGAATTGGGTTCCTTCGGAACAGTGGGGGGGATAATAACGTGGAACGTAAATGGTCGGTGTGAGGAGGGGGGGGTCGGATGCAAAGCACAGGAAGGAACAGGCCTCCAAAAAGAACCAAAAACCAAAAAAACCAAAAAACAACGGATCTCAGGTTACTCCGCCCTAAAGTAGGACGTCCCCAGACAAAGTAGCCCGGGAAAAGAACAACTTGACAAGAAGGCTCAAGGGGTATCGAGGCAAGTCCAATGGGGGGGAGGACGGGTCCACTCCTGTCGGTCTGAGTTAGGAAATAAGAAGGGGTACAGAAAAGCACGACACATGAGAGATCAACCTGAACGTGGGGGTGGGACGTGGGGACGAGGACCACCGGAAAAGAGTCAACTGAAAATGCTACTGGACGTTTGCAGCGGGAAGAGGGTTCGGAAGAGACTCCTTAACATGGTTAAGGGGGGGACCGGGGGGAACTGGGTGAGGGGGAACCTAAAACAACGGACCGAAAAGGGAAAATGATATGGTGGCAAGGAACCGTGGTTGATGCAAGGAGGGGGAACAGAGAGGGAAAAAAAACTCCGAAGATCAGACATAATGAAAAACCGGGGGAAAAAAAAGGAAAAAAGCGGTAAGTGTCAAACATCAACAAACTACGACGTACGCGGGGGCAATCGAACGGCGAGGTGGCGGGGGGGGAAAGAAAAGAGAACCCCGATAAAAAACAAAAAGGGGGTTTAGGGGGGGGAAAAGAGGAAAGATCTGGAAAAACGTTGAGTCCTTAACACTAAAAAGACCTAATACTTGCCAGGTCTACCGAGCTCGGAACGAACAAACGTTGCGAAAAAAAAACTCGGGGGAAACACCGATGGCCATCCCTGGAAGGACGTCCCATTTCAGAAAAAAGGGTCGAAGATGGACCTTGTCTTTGCGCTCAAAAACTGAAAAAAAGGAAAAGGGACACAAAAAAAGCCTTCCTCGCCTCCACAATCAATGGGGATGGTCGTTGGGGGGGAAGTCAAAGGCCACAGGTACCCTGAGAGAATGTGGCAGTAAAAAACCATCCCGGAAAACGATCATGCAATGTCCTATGCAACCTTACGCGATAAGAATTCTACTCCTCTAGTCTCCGGGGAACCTCGGAAAAAAACAAGGCTGTCAAAGGTAATACTAAAATTCCAGGCGTTGAAGCAGAAAACTGCCCTGCTTTGGTCCAGAGGGAAAAAACGGGAACAGGAAAGGGGTTGAAAAAAAATCAAGGACGGCCTCGAAAGGAGAAAGGAAACAAAACCAACCTGTGGGGACCCGAAAAAGGGGATGGGGGGTCCAACCCAAGCGCCGGTGGGACACGACGTGTCGAAAAAGGAGGAGCGTGCACAGGGAAAAGAAAGGTCAATTTTGGGAAAAACCGGGGGGGGGGCCAGGTGGGGCAGAAAAACGACTCCGCCACAACCGAAAGCAACGGGAAAAAATATCCAAACAACGTTAGGGGAAAACACGAAAGACAACGCCCGTGCGGACCCCCCCGACAAGAAACGTTAAGAGGTCAAAGGAAACAATGGGTGAGATGAGCAGACCGACAAGGGCTTCAGGGGGGGCCACTTAAAGGGGAACGCAACAACAATGATAAAGGGGGAAGGCGGATCAGAACCACGTTTGGCCGGCCGATGTCCAAGGCAGACGCGAAAAGCCGGTCAAAAAAGCCCGGCACTGAGGTACCAACGAGGGGAGGGGACAAAAACGCCCCATAGGTGCGGACACAACGAGGGGGTACAGAGGATCAAAGTACTTCAAACCCGGCCGAAGAGCCATGGCCAGGACGCGCAGAAAAGGGTAGAAATGCTTCATCCCAGGGAACTCACGACATTACGTGCAGGAAAGGTGGTCCTAGTGGGACCGGGGAAACCCCTCGGGGCTCACTCAATACAAGCTCAGCAATGAAACAAAGAGGGGGGGACATCACGGTGTTAAGGGGAAAAAAACCGTCAAGAGAGAAAAAGTGCGACCACTGGGGTCGACGGGTATAGCGGTGTAAAGTTCGCGAATTCACAGACGGGAAAAATTCGAGGGGGGAGGGAAGGAAGAAAAAAGTGAAAAACGTAAGAAATCCGTGCAAACAGGGCGGTACGTCACACGGAAAAGTCAAAAAAACGCATAACTGTCAGTCGGTTGACAAAGGCTTCTTCTCCGGGGAATCGCCAAGAAGGGGGGGGGGAATATGAAAGTGGAGAGGGGGGTCACTGCACATCTAAAGTCCTTCAGACTAAACGGAAAAGTCCTGTACAGGGGTACACACAAGGGACGACGGGGACCCATCAAAAAGTTAGAGGAGAAGCGTGAAATTTTTCCAGCCCGCCGAAGGCCTACCACGCACCAGGCAGGGGGAAAAAACAAAGTACAGTTCAATCGAAAGGATCCGGGGGGGGTAAGGGGAACGAAGGTTAAAGGAAAGGCCAAAGCCCTCACAGGCAAGCTTGGGGGGGGGGGGTCGCGGTCAGTGGGGGGGGGAAAACAAAGTTTGTGGAAAAAGGTACAAACGCCAGGGTCCGTGTCTCCATCAAAAAATGCAACCGGAAGGAAGGCCCGGCCAATTCAAAAGAAACCGGGCAAAAAAAAGGAACCGCAACGTTGTTTAAAAACACTAAAAACACACGTCTGATTGCACAAGACGGAAAATGAGAGGAAACAGAAAGTCAAACACGCGAGAACGTGGGGAGCACCAACTACCCTCTAGAAGGGGGGCCGCGAGGGGTTTGTTTGGGGGGAAAAAAAGTTGGTAAAAAGAGAAACTCAGAGTTTCTTACCCACTAGGAAAAGGGCAACAGGGGATGGTTTTGGGTAACCCCTTTGACCTGGGGCCAGAATAAACCGGGGGGCAAGGTAAAAAAAATTAGAACGCGACCTTCAAAAAGAACAAAAGGGAAGATATCAACGTTTGACGCGAGCGCGTTTCTGTCACAAAGGCGCAAGCAGACGGGAAAAGGGGGGGGGATGAAGATACCCATATGGGGCGGGAAGATCGTCAAAATGGGTGCGAAAAATACCCGACAGAAAGACCCAGAAAACGTGGGGAGGTCCACGGACGGACAAATCTCCCGAACGACGTGAACCGAAAAACCACCCTTCGGGAGGCGGGGAAAAAATCCACGTTACCCTAAACCACGAACCTAACACTGGGAAAAAAAAACCCAAAGGATCTCGCCACCCAGACATTAGTCCACCACCTCTTGGAGGAGAAAAAAAGGTAGCTGTCCCCCTAGGGACTGACGCCTCCATTAACAAAAAAAAACAAAATAAATTCGACGGGTTCAGTAACTTGTTGTTCGAGACGGGGAAAGAAAGAAAGGTACCGGGGGGCGAGCACATGAAAAAAAGTCAAGACCAACTAAACCTCGTACCTCCCTTGGCTTGGAACGGCCTGGTCCAGGCGGCGGGAAGAACGCACTCCAGGGAGGAATCTTTGGACGTTGGGGGAAACGTCCATTCATCCGGGGGGAAGAAACCCATGAACCATTGACAAAAAAATTCTGCCAATGCATAGAAAGGGGGCCGTGAACAAAGGACGGGGAACTGAGTGAAAAAAAAAAAATTGTTTTTGAAGAGGAACTGATAAGAGGTAGTAACTTGGGAGGATACAAATTCTGCGAGGGGGCCGCGGGTCGGAAGGGTGCACACAATCTTCGAGAGGAAATAAAATGGACTGGGGGATGGCATAAAAAGTGCGATGCCATCAAAAAAAAACCAAAAAAAAGAAGGAGGAGCCAAGAGAGAGGAGAACCGCAATAGGCAGTCGCTAAAGCCACCGGGGAAAACACAGGGCCATGCTAATAATCGGTGGGGACCAAACCTCTCAAGATTTTGGGGGTCAACCACCAAGCGGGACTCCAAAAGAAAAAAGTGAAGGGGGCATCACACCCGGAACCCGGGTACGCAGACATGCTACCAGCAAAAAATGGTTCAGGCTCGCCCAGGGGGGGGGGGTTGGTAACGGCCGAGATCATGAAAAGAAGTGGGGGGAAAAAGGGAACGTTGGTGGATTCCGGGGTAACGTGAGGGGGGGACTAAAAAAGACAAATTAAGACTGAGCTGGCTACAAAAAAAAGAACGCGGCAACGAAGAAAAAGGAGGCGCGGTTCAAATTGGGGGTCTCCTGAAACTTACAGGAAACACAGCAAAAACAAGGGATCAGAAAGATGACGCACTGTATGACGTAGACGGATGAAAACGGTTAATTAAGACAAAATCCCAATGGGGGAAACCCAGTCTAAGATTGGGCGTCCTTCACGAGGGGAAAGGGTGAAAAAAGAAACTCCGAAGGGAAAAAAAAAAGTTTGGTAAGCGGTGAAAAAACGACGACCACGCAGGGACGGGACGGGCTCGAGTCTGCGGAGATGTAGTTAGGCCACAGGGGGGAAAAAGGGGAGGTGAGAGGAGGGGTTGGGGGCAAAGGGGTACGGTATTTCCCAGAAAAAGTCAGGAGGAATCACCCACTTGTAAAACGGATATCCTGACCCGTAGAACGGCCACGGACCCAGCGAGGAATTTGAGGTCGTGTTCACTCCAGGGGGTGAGGGGAGATGCTCTGCCAGGGTGGGGGGCAGAAAACCAACCCAGGGGCAGGCGTGGAAAGGGTAAAAGGAAAACCAATGCACGGTGGGACAAACGCGACGAAAACGAGGGGGCCTTTGGAACCGTGCCCAAACCGAGAAAGACTTTGGTCTAAAAGGAGTCACGTGGCTGTGAGACACCGCGAGGAAGGTGTGCTTCGGCCCCGGGCTAGGTCGTAGAGCCAAACTGGAAAGACGGGTTGCAAGAAAAAAACGGTAAAATGGAAAAAAAGCACGGGGTGAAAAGAAAGTGGGCCAAAAATTCGTCAAACGAACGGGAAATCTGAGCGCAAAACGTCAACGGGGATGGGTCCGGACGTAAAAAAAAAAAAAAAAAAAAAAAAATGCCCTGACTACACGAAAGGAAAAACCAACAAGCTTCCGGGGGCGGGACGCAAGAAAAAAAACGGTCCGTCTCCAAAAATTAAGGATGCAGCCAGTCATTGCACAATGGCGGGGGTGAGTGCCATTTCAAAGAACTGGGACGAGGGAGGTGTAAAAAAAAAGGGTTTCTAATCACGAATGTAAAGGACCTCGGGCCCCCGGGGGTAGTTGGGTCCCCAACACCTAAAACCGCCGAGGCCTATCACTACGCATGATATGGGGAAAGGGGGTGATCCCACCACAAAACAGGGACCAAGGCACAATATACCCCGGGCGAAATCAAACGACGAAAACGGAAAAAGACACTACAGAGAGAGGTTTGGTAAAAAAAAAAAACGGTACCTAACAGCTAAATGACTTCACGCTGGGAACGCTGGGGCCACTTGTAGGAAACAAAATGATCTATGACGGGGGGGAAACCTTGGGAGCTCTGGGAATACAGAAGGGGGGGGGGGGCGGGGCAAACCGGGGAAAAAAAGCCAGTTTATAAAAAAAAGAGAGAACGACGGCCTTTGCAGCTATGAAAACGTGTCCAAAACATTAGGAACACCTTCGTGCGCCCTCGTAAAAAAAATACTCTGAGACTGGCGGGGGGGGGAGTGGACTCGGTGTGGGCCTCGCCAAACGAAGCAAATTTCGCCAGAACAGATTGTCTTTGCTGGGGGCATCTCCCGCCATGGTAGTCTTCTGTGGGGACTGCCTGTATATGTGCGAGGGTAAGGTTGGTAAAAACTGATAAACCAAAGAGGTTCAACCGGGGGCCAACACTAGGTTGGCCTGGTCTTCGAACGAACCTCAGGCCTAAGACCTCAGAATGGGTAGAAAAAAAATCAGGGGGGTGGATGCGGGCGCGTGAAGTCCAGAGGACTCCGCAAGTGGGTAGAAAAAATCACACTAACTAAACAACCCAGTGGCGAAAGTAAAAGGCCAGGAACGCCACGTTTATAGCAAAGACGCAAGCAAGGGGGGGTTTAAGGGTGACCGAGCCGTGCTTCCGGGGGGGGGGGGCAGAAGCACGAGCCGTTGTCAAAAAGTACGATGACACGGGGAACTTCTTGGGGGTTAAAACTTTCAACTTTTGAGGGAATCAGAGGGGAGGGAATGCCCACAATGACAATCGTCCCAAACAAAAAGTAAGATGACTCAGGAACGGAGCTCTTCGACATTCCAGTCGGGGGGGGGGAATTGCGCTGGAAAAATAAAAGGGCTACAGGGGGTGGGTGGAGCAGGGGGGTACCGTGAAAACGTCCCTTGAGTACGTTCCACTCAATGCAAGAAGGAGAAAATGGTGTCGATGAATAAGTTCCAATCACGAAACGAAAGTAATAGGAGATAAACCGCATCATTCCGGGGTTAGAGACCCCTGATAAGAATCAGCGGAAGAAAAATCACTGGGGGGGGAAAAACTAATGGGGTTGTCAATTCATGAAAGACGGGTCTAATTCGGGGCAAACGCAAAAGAAAACTTCCAGTTAAAAACTGGGAGAAAGGAACACATAAAACCTAAAGGAATGTGGAGACCAGGGGAAGTGCACACTTCAAGGGTGGTTGTGGGCTGAAAAAAACAAGGAAATGGGGCCCCCACACAAAAAAATTTATCCCAAAAACTAAGGGGGATTCGCCAACAGAAAAAAATTCAACATCGTAGAAAAAGGAAAACGATGCAAACCGTCAGGGGGAATTGTCGCGGCAACGAAGACAGAGAGAGGGTCTCGTCAAAGTAGGGGCAAACTAGTGAGTTGTAACTACAAAATTACAACAAAACAACAACACAAAGGGAGGGGAGGGATTAAATACTTGTTCTTAACAAAACCAGGGACCAGCCACCGAACCGAAGCTTGCAAAAAACCGGGGGGAAGATCCAGAGGTTTGCCAGGTTTGCGAAGACAAGAGGAAATCACGGAAAAAAGGACGTAAAACCTAAAAAAGAAAAAAAAAGGGAAACGCCGTCTTACGAGAAGATGGGATCGGACGATCCAGAGGGCAAACGCAAGCCTGAAACAATAAAGTCCTCACCATATGGGATTTAATGGGTTGAGGGACCGAAAAGTTTTACCAATCGAAGTGTGCAGGGATGGTCAAAACCTCCTTGGAACGCCACTAAGGGCAAGGCAAAGCTGGACAAAAAGGGAAAAAACACTTCTAAAGCATGAAATCCGCAGTCCGGGTGAAGAGAAAGGACAACCTCGACAAAGTACTTGGGGGAATCCTAAAAGGAAGGGCGTGAAAAGCTAAAAGGGAACCTCTCACCAAAAACTTCCGGGGAAACCAACAGGCCCTTGATTGGGGGGGTACTGCCCCTCAAAAAAAATGAAAGGCCTCGAAAACATAAGGCCCACAAAACCGGGGTCCGACAGTTGAGTGGGGGGGGTTTCACGAAAAGAAGTTGGGGGACTCAGGGACGGTGAGAAGGGAAATTTCAAAAAATTAGGCAAGGATGACAACAGGTGTGGGAGAAGACCGGGATGGGTAGCATTCAGAAAAAACCAAAAACAAGGCTCAGTCAATTCCATAGGGATCGGAAGTGATCTACAAAAATCTCATGAAAGGAAGGGCAACTAAGATGCTTGAAATTTACACGGGAAAAAATTGCCTCCGGGAGACTAAAGGGGAACTAAAGATGTTTCAGAAATTTCAATTGAAGCTAAAATCCCCGGAGATGGTGGCGCCCCAGGGTAAGGGGGGGATACAAATGGGAAAAAAGGCAGAAGTTAAAACTAAAGTCAAACTCGGACGAAAGGGGGGCTAAACAACGAACTCCCAAGGGAAAAAAACACTTAACATCAAAAACTATTGGGAAGGTACACGGAGAGAAAAAAAAAACAACACATTGGAGGGTTGGCCCTACGGGTGGCAAGAAAGGATCAAATTAAACAAACAAAAACTGCAGGAAACTGTCAGAACAAGAGGACTGAGGTCCCAAAAAAGAAAAAAGGAGATCCAGGCAATCAAGGGGGCCGACCAGTCCTGGCTCACGGGGTTAAAAGGTGCTTGGTGGGGAAGTATGTGTTGAAAACTCGCCTCCCTACACCAACAAGTAACCCATCTAGAAAATCTTGGTTCTCCGGAAGTTTGGTAACTAATTTGACCTGTCAACTCCTGCAGAATCTTAGTCGGTGGTTGGGAGTCCCATTGGTAGAAAATTGAATGGAAAAAAAAAAAAAATAAAGACTCAAAGCGAAAAGAAAAAAATTCTGCGTTGCAAAGACCACAAGGGTGGAAAAAGGGAGTTCAGCTGGTGAAAAAAGGGGAATTTTTCTTTGGGGGATTAACAACACCCTCGGTCACACGGAAAAGCGCTGTCGGCTTAAGATGGGTCACTTCCACTGCAAGGTAATGAAGGAAAATTTCCTCATTCAAATGGTTCTCTTTGTGGAAAACTGCACCAGAGCAGAGTCGGTGTGTCTAGTAGTAAGCGTCCTCAAAAAAAACGGGGACTGTGTGGGACAAAAACAAAAAGGAAAAAACGTGTTACAGGGTTGCGACGCGAATCAATGCACACGAAACTTACGACTTAACGACTGTTGCAGTCCAGGAGTGGGGTACCAAACACGGAAAGGCAGGGGGAACGTAGATGCAGAGGATCAAAAAAAGAGGGAAACATAGAAAAGAGTAAAACTTCACTTTCCAAAACGCAAAACCTGCAAATCAGGTTCCAGGGGAGGAGGGAAAGAAGTGTGGACTACGAACGCACAAGTTTGAGGTTGCTCCCTCGAAAACTAAACTGGCAAAAACAAAAAACAAACTAAGGAAAAAGGCCTGCCAGAAAACGTAGGGGGCTGGTTCCCTCAAGGGGTGAAACATAAAAAAAACCCTGGGGCCTTTCTCTAAAAATGTTAAGAACACTAAGGGAAACACCCTAGCCCCGGACGGGGGGGTCGCATCCAATACTCAGAGAGACCACAAAATTTTCTGTAGCAGGTTGTTTTTCAAACCGGGGAAAAACCCGCCTAAAAGTGAGTCCAACAGAAAGTTCACAAATTGTGGGGGGGGCCCTTTGGACTGGGGGACATCAAGATAAAGAACGGGTGTTTGTGCATGCACGGGGCGGAGCGCAAACTCATGAACAACCGGCGATAAGAAATGCCGGCCGGGGCAGCACGCAGTGGGGGTCCGGGGGACGGGGGTGGTTGCATAGGGGCTACCTCCAGGAAATTGGGGAAGGGGGGTAATTTGTATAACAAGAATGTGTGCGGGAAAAGGGTAGAAGGGAAAGGTCAGGCACAAAACCTCAAACAACGGGACCACCGCAAGGGGCAGGTGAGGCTGGGTGTAGGGGGGCACGAGGGAAGTGACATCAAAAAGCAAGCGTCGATTACACGCAAATAAAAGGAACAGGAGGCGGTAACGGAGCCCAAAGGGGAAAGGCACTGGGGGGCAAGCGCAAGATAAATTCGGAAAAAAACTGTACTAACACAAAACAAAAAACCAATACAAACACACCTCCAAGTGGGGTAACTTATACCAAACCTCTATCGGTTGTCAACGCGGTGGTGTCTACGGGGGGGATCAAAACCCCCCTAAAAAAATTCGAAGAAAGGGCCGTCGTTCAATAAAAGAAATGAAATAAGTGCGGGGGATGGCGAAACGCCCTTACCAAGAAAGAAAAAAAATATGGGGGGGGCACCCGCAAAACTGAAAGGGGGGGGGGGAAGGACGGGCCGACAGTCAGGTTGGACAAAACGTCTTCCAGGATTACAATGACGGGGTAACCGAACAGGAAAAATAACCGGGGAGTCATAAAAAACCGTGCCGGGTTTGTCACCCCCAAAACACCCAAATTTAATACGTGAAAAAAAAAAAAAAAATTTCAGATAACGGGGGAAAGGGGGGAAAACCACTGCACACACGGCAGGAGGATACGGGACAGTTGGAGGGAAAACAGTAAACAGGGGGGTGCCGGGGAAGGTTGATCAGAGCAAGTAAAGCAGCCGAAAGGGAACCGCGAAGTGGATCCATGGGAGGGCACAACCACTTCTAGGCTCAAGGGGGGGGGGGGTGTCAAGGGGGAAGTAAGGTGAAGGAGGCAGGATCGAAGTCCAAAACACAAAACAACACGGGGGGTAGAAAGTAGGGAAAAGAGAGAAAACCAGAGAGCAAACTCGGTGCCAGAAAAAGAAAAACGAGGGGGGGGGTTCACACCTACCCGAAAAGCTCTGGGGGAGACTGTACGCACCAATAGACCGCTTAAAAAAAAAAACCCCCCCTCGATTGAAGTCGTGCAACTCCTGGAAGCACCTTAACAGGGACGGGGAAATCCGACACTCCACATGGGGGTTTCCCACTGATTTCAGCGCCGACCGT
>Ga0179591_1342140_pt1 | contig 15825 bp, 15 predicted proteins | sample CZOMad2_1_08_16f_FD_182891 | JGI IMG/M metagenome (GOLD analysis project Ga0179591, IMG submission 182891) | Vadose zone soil fungal communities from Angelo Coast Range Reserve, California, USA - CZOMad2_1_08_16fungal (PacBio error correction) | ecosystem: Environmental > Terrestrial > Soil >...
CGCACCATTCACGTACTCTAAAAAGCTGGAAAAGAGAAAATAATCAAAAAAGGGACCACAGCGAAACCACGGCGCCCCAGAACGCCATCATAGTCAGCGATAGGAAAAGCGTTTGTCAAAAAAAATGGTACGGGCGGAAAAGGGAAAGAACACTAGTTGTCAAGGCTAAGAATGAACCTAAACGTTGTTGTCACAGGTTTTTTGCTACCTGTGGCCAAGGGTATCAAAAGATCACGAATCTGTAACGTGAGGGGGTGCATGCCTCGCTAGAGAGGTGACGCGTGCACCGAGGAAGGGGGGAGTACTAGCCTTGGGCACCCAACTGTCAACATTCCTAGAAGTCACGGAGAAGATGGCAAAGACGGAGCACCGGGGAGCCAGCTTATGGCGGGTCGCTGGAAAAAAAGTCCTCGTGCACGGTTCTTGGCACTGTAGGGGGGCGCGAAAACGGTCGGGGAGATAAGCCTGAAAAAAAAAACCAAACTGGAAATATAAAGGCCTGGAGATAAAAGGGGGGGACGGCTAAGCATGTCCCTCCGTCGCGACCAGGCAAAAAACTAGTTCATGTCTACTCTCCCGGGCTTTCAGGCAAGGGAGGGCGAGAAATAAAGAGGAGGGAAAATATAGAACTAATACTATTATCCATGCGGAGATAAATACATTCGGAAACATGAGAAACCCGTCCACTCAGGACTAAGTTCTCTAAGGGACGCCCTTTAGATACCTTTGAACGAGGAGCGAGGGAAGAAAGAATACTGGAGTCCGAAAAGGACATTCGAGGTCAGATGCGGTGCGACTCGTACTGCCGCGCAAATTTCTCGCCGCTATTACCCGTCACCAGACCAGACGAGAATAAGCAGGGAGATCCCGAGAGAGAACCCCGCCAAGATCATTCAAGTAAATATTACCTCGGTCATTGATTGTAAGGGAGAAATGACAGTGGAAAAGAAACGTGAAAAAGGGAGCGTCGGAGTTTCATGCTACGGTGATCGGCGAGCCTTAGAAGTCGAAGACAAGGGTTTTGGAAAAAGCGCGAGGAGGGAGGGATAGTAGGCCTCACTCAACGGTTTACCTTATTTGGAAGCAGGGGTTCCCAGGAAGCTAAAGTCTAAGACCACTCAAAAAGGAGAAGGAAGAACGAAAGAAGTCGACCATAGAGGGCTTCGCGCCGCGATTCACTCACAAGGACGCGGAAGGGGTCACGCCCCTCGAGAAAGAATCGGCGATCCAAGAACACCCGAATGGGGCCGAAGGGGGGGAAGGGAAGAGAAAGATCTGGGTAGTTATCAACTTAGAGTGTGGAGATATGGCCAATTATCTTCATGAAGGAAAAGAGGTCAGAATCGCGACGCAACGGACCCCATGATTATTAAGACTGGTACTCCTAACCAGGCTCATCGCCGGAATTGAAGAGAGTCTGGGGGAAGAAAAATCCCAGCTAGCGCTCTGAGCATTTCTCTTATTGCCGCGATATTGGAATCAGAGAGGAGTGCGGAAAAAGCTTTTAGTCCTTGAAGGGGGGGGACGAAAGTCTTTAATTTACTGTGTTCTTTCATAGCAAAAGGGTTGGGTATGGGGGGGGGGGTGCTACGAGGAACAAGGAAAGGAATAGGGGGGAGAGGGCCCGCGAACCTTATGTCGAACATGGGTCTCAGGACTAAGACGGACCTCGGGTCATCTTTTCTGAAGTGGCAGCAGTAAGCAAGAATGGACGAGGGAAAATCAAGGAGGGGAGGAGCCGGAATACTTGTTATTGAAAAAGAATCTCGGTCATGAAAAGCATTATTCCGGCCTTCGGGGGGGAGTGAGGGAAACGGTTAAAGGTATAAAGGACGGGGAGAAAAGAAAAAAAAAAACCCCCGGAGACTTCAATCGAGCGGGGTTCTAAACCTCGCGTCGTCTGGGGTCCTCCTAGAAGGGGGGTTGTTTTGTGAAGGGGGGAAGTTCCAGACGGGAAGGATGGGGGGCGTTTGAAGAAGGGGAAAACCCTTCATAAAAGAACTTGGAGGCATTGGGTTGGCTTTAGCATGGGGGTGGGGCAGAGACATGGAGTGAGTTGCATCCAAGGGGGAGAAAGGAAGGCGCACATAGAAGGGAAAGTTTGGGGGTTTGGGTTTTCTCCCGTCAGTCGGTAACAAAAACTTATCATAAAACACCTCCCACTTTAAGAAAAAAAAAGAACAAATAAAAAAAGGGGGGGGGGGACAGGTTACATGCGGGGCAAAACATTTTGTTGCAACTTTTGGGGCGTCTTACTGTCGGGGGCGGACTAACCTGTTACAGGACAAAAGACCTTGAAAAAAGAGAAACTGCCCTCCCAAAAGCGTACTCGAAAAGTGGGGGGTCCCACTGGAAGAATTTATCTGGTGTGTGTTGGGTATTGCTGCTGTGCATGGCACACGGCTTGGCAAAATCCGCGACAGAGTGTGGGAAGGAGGGGAAAGCCACGAAGAAATGCAGCGTGTTTCACAGGTTTTAGACAGCGCGGTTTGTCGGCGTCTTGGACCAAATTATTGATGGGGGCGGCTCGAAAATTAAGGGCAGGGGAGAAAGGGCCTAAGATTACTCAAGTCATAGCGTAGATAGAGTTTGGGGGGGGGGAGTTAAGGGGGGCTTAAAAAGCGGGGGAATCTCTCTATTGAAAAGGGTTCTAAAACCAAAATAGGGGTCCCTAAAAATCAGGAGGATTTAGAGGGTTTCCTGGAAAAAAAGAAGAGGAGAAGGGGGAGACAGAAAGTTGAAGGGGACGGAAGGGGATAGTCGGCAGTAGTAACTCTCTTACGCATATCAATGGAAAGTTAGCTTTTCACGTTAACGCCTGTTGCCGCAATAATGCGGGGGGAGGGGGGGGGGGGCAAAGAAACATTGCAAATAATGCAGGGGGGGTTCTAGTTCTGAAGGTAACTGGTTGCGTCTGGGGGGGGGGGATTGGGGGGGTGGGTGGGGGCGGGGGAAGGGCAAAAACTAACTAAAAGTGTGCTAAAACACCGCCACGTCAATTAGCCTAGAAGAGGTGGTGGGGGGGGGGGTGACTTTGCCGACGGACATTGGGGAAGAGGTCCGTCATAAAGCGCGGCTAAAACCAAGTAATCTAAACAACCGTCCATGCAGTGCGTACACACCGGGGGAAGTGCAAGGACTGAGAAACAAATGTGACGGCAGGGGGCCATCCCAGGGAAAGGATGGCTATGGCACATAAACGCGTAAAATTTGGGCACAAAGTTGGGGGCGCATAAAAAAAGGGTGGTAGGAAAAAGGGGGGGGGCTCAAGAGCGGGAAAATTGGGGCAAAGATTCACAACTCACATCGAAGTTCGAACAGAATTCATCATACATTTTGGTTATTTGTCCTTTTGTAACCGCAAATGTTGCATATCCCGGCAAGAAGGAGGGAAGACATAAAAAATAGGAAAAAAGAACCTGGGGGGGGTGATATCTCTCCCACGATGAGAGGGAAAAAAAAGAGGGAGAGAAGAGAACAAACGGGGTGGGAAAAAATTGGCTGGTGCAGGATCGATATTATTCCTTTCTAAACAAAAACATGCACGCGAATGACAGAGAGAAAGGGAAACCAGGATCTGGATGAATTATGGTTCGGAACTTCGAGTGGTGAAGGGGGGGGGGGGGGGCTGGGGCTAAGGCCTGCTCTTGAGATGAGCCCTCATTTGGTGGAAGCAAATCCACCAAATTACCGAGATATGGCTAAAGAAGACGAAGAATCCTGGGTTGCAAAAGCAGGGTCTTGTGTATATGACCTTCCCGCAAGCTTGCCATCACGTTAAGGTAGATGTACGCGAAGCCTTATTACTGGGGGGGGGGGGGAAGACGAGAAGTGGAAGGGACCGGATTTTAGCGGGAAATGGGACAAAGGGAAACAACAAAACCCCTCCTGAGCTTGCTTGGGCTGGGGGGAAAAAATGGTAAGGGAAAAAGAAAAAAAAAACACACCCAAAGAGAAACCTGGAACGGGGTAGAAAAAAAGGACATCGGGTAGGGATAGTGGCTGCACAAGGAAAAAGATCCATGATGCGCAACACGGAAGGAAAAAAAAAAACAAAAATAACTAACGGGAATCTTACGTGTTTCCAAAGGGAGGCTGGGTATAAAAACGTCACTAGAGACTGCCAGGAAGGAAGACACTAAAGACAGGGAAGGCAAGGGGGGAACGATGAAAAGTTAGATAGCGAAAAGAGGTTCGGGTTGGAGCCTTAATCAAAATACCCGTCAACCGCGACATTTGGGGGGGGTTTCTTTGGTTTTATGGGTTTTAGAAACCAAGAAAAAAAAAGCGAGGGGAAGAAGAAAGGAGGGTACGACAAATCTACGCACCGCAAAAAAGAGGGCCTACTGGGATTTGGGGCGTTCTTAGAATGGGATCCAGTCCTAGGGGGAAAAATAGAAGCCATCCACCGTTTTCAGCACGAGGGGGGAAAGACAGGACAAAAAAGACAAAAAAAACAAAGAGAGGGGGGCCGAAAAAAAAAGGCGAAAACAATTTGGGGGACTGTCGTGGGGGGACTCATATCCCAGGACTTCTTGATTGGCGGATGGAAGTGCCAAAGGGAAGGTTGGAAAACATGCGCCCAAAAAAAAACTTAAAAAAAGCAAAACAAATTCCTTTCATTCAATTTTGCAATTCTCTAAAGAAAAAAAATCTGGGGTTCGGTTCAGGGAGTGTGGACAAGGGGATTGAGTTGGGGTATGTAAAAAACAGGGCCTCGCTTAAGGAAGAATGCCAAAAGGGATACTTTTATGAAAAAAGGGGCTTTCAAAGAAAAAGGAAAGCTTTCCCATAGCTTGCTTTGGAGGGGAGGACGGGTGTTTTTGGAAAGCGGCTTTGGGTTGTCCAGCAATCAAGAGGGGGGGAAGCATTCAAGGACAACAAACCAACCCCCCGTGGTAAAATCTCAATTTTCTATAAAAAAACACCAGGTTTCCCACAGAATAATGCCAGAAAGAGATCAGAGGAAGGAGAAAAAGGGCCGTGAACCAAGCCCGTGTCTGCCACTCGGAAAGGCTTACGAAACAACGAGAAAGTCTACTTTGTCAAACCATGATCAAAACAACTAGAAGCGCCGGAAGGGGCAGGAAGGGGGACCGCTCCTCGGCTGGAGGGGGGCTTAAATAAGGGGTGTAGCACGGCCGGTTTCAGAAAGTACGACTCCGGAAAGACAAGGGACGGGGGGGGGGAAATACTCACGGGCGGCCTTGGACGAGACATGAAGGGGGGAAAAAGAACTTCAAGAAGTTATTCTCTGGACAGTTCCTTAAAATCTCGGTCTCTTGCCGGCGAGCAGCAGAAGAAGGAGGGGAGGGAGGGAGAGGAAGCAGCGCGAATGGGAAATGAGGAAAGGCACAATTTCGCTCAGTGTTCTAAAAAAAAATCCGGTCATAGGAGAAAAAAGGGGCGCTGTAGAAGAAGACGAAACCCGACAGCCTGTCAAGGGAGCAAACGTATCACTGAACTCACCGTGGGCTACCTAAAAAAAAAACAATTAATGGTGAATCGGAGAAAAGAGATACTAGAAAGAAGGAGGGAAAAATCGAGGTGCGAATTGAAGGAAACTTTTGGGGAGTTATAACACTCTCCTCCTCAAAGCAACCTTGATCGAAGGGTACTACATTTTAAAATAAAGGGGGGTGAGAGATTCGCCGGTGAGGTTGAAGAACAAAGTCTCCATTGGGAAGTGTGAAATTCTTGACCGAAACCTTCATAGGGCCATGACATACTAACCTTCTCGGTCATCTAGGGGAGGGCTTTAAGATTGGAAGATAGGGGGCTCTGATAAAGTATTTCGAGAGAGGGAAGATTGAGTAATGAAATGAAGAGGGGATGAGAGGAACCGGCGTGAACTAGCGTCCAAAAGAAGCTTCGGGTCTTCATCATCGATTCTCCAGTCTTGGGATAGGGGAAAAAAAAGAGATGGAAGGTTTTGTAGCTTCTTGTCTAAGGGGTGGGGGGACGACTGATGCGCCACAAGGACAAGATCGAAGCACTGGGGGGGGGTCGGACGTTACTCTCGCTATTTCTGAATAGAAAACGAGAGTGTTCTAATACAATACCGGTAGGCAGGGAGAGGCCGGGGCGCGAAATACGAGACGAACACCTATCGCAAAACACGCTCATGACAGGAGGGGACAAGGCAAAGGTGAAAGAGAAAAGACACAGAAGAGCTGCAGGAAAACGGGGGCGTTTCTCTTACGACTTTCCCTCCGGGGCGCATCCTGGGGGACGTTAAGAGCGGATGTCGGGGGGGATGGGACGGCATATGGATCCGGGATTGGGCGCAGGTGAACTGTATCTCGGTAATCCCCGGAGAAAAAATAGGCTAGCTACGGGACGAAGCAGAGAAGAAACACTGGGTGGTCCCTTCATCAAAGTCTCAGAAAGAAAAAGCTTCAGATCGTTTCGTACGAAAGGGTCTGGGGAGTGAAAGGGGGGGGGGTCAAAGATCACAAATCATCGATGAAAGTATGTTTCTCTATTCTTCGAATGGTCATGCAGGAAGCTAAGATGTAATTTTAGGAAGAGAACTAGAGAAGAGCTAAAGGTAGGTCAGACCAAATTCAGACGCACCGGTGACTGTTCCGATAGAGTCGAAAGGGGTGACCGACACCGGCTTATTTCTCCTCAGGAGGGGTATCCTAACGGCCTCGCCGGGAAGGTTATTCGGAGGATAACCGTTATCAGGGGGGGACGAAAACGCGCGTGCAGAAGACGGGCGGGGTTTCACATCGACCAATAATGCTGCTTTACTGGGAACCACCGGGCAAAAGGGCATCAGGCGCGAACAACAGAAAAGGGTGGGAAAAAAAAATAGAAGAAACTGTGGAAAGCCGAAGACGTGTTCCGTCCCTTAAACCCCAGCACCCTTTGTAATTAAAGGGGGGGACGTGACGTTTCGACCCGGCGTTCTTATGAAAACAGAGGGGGGGGCTAAATTGAACTAAAGAAAGATGCTATGCTCAGAATAGGCTGAAAGAGTGGGGGGAAACCAAGTGCGACTAAAGCGCAAAAGCTCTGGTGGTACCTTGGATAGTCTCTTCATATTTAAAGGGGGGCTTGGGGGGGCAAAAACTTGACGAGGCTGCCGAGTAGCTGAGGGGAGCAGGGGAGGGGGACAGGGAAGTTTTCAGGAAACTTTTATCAAGAAGAATATTGGGAGAACAGTCAATGTATTCTTAATTGTGCTCGTACTTAGAAAGAAGCGGCTCGGCGAAAGAAACAGATCCGTTACATAGAAGTAACTAGTCAGAAGAAGGGAGAACGTAGTACAAAAGACTGATTCGGAGGGTTGAGCTGAGGGAGGCCCTGAATGCTCCTGGGGAAAAAGGCTCGCTAATGCGATGTTATGAGCAGGGAGGGGTGGAGAAAATACACGGCGACGGCGTAGCGAAGTGGAGGTGGGCGTCTCTTCATCCACAACACAAACGGGAGTGGGGTAGCGCATAAATCACGGATTTTCAGAACGAAAGGGTAAGCAGGGGGAGAGAGAAAACGCAGATCCATAAAATCGTACCAGAGAGAGACAACCCACCTTCATCATCTCCACTAGGGACTCCGTAAGGCGGTGAGAAGGTAGAGAAGGGGAGAAGGGACACTCATGTCATGGGGGGTGGTTGGGTGTTGGGTTGGGGGTCGGTGCACAAAATGGAGAGAAGAGTCAAGGCGAGGAAGCCGTACTTCGACTACAAGTCATACTTTCCTTCTTTTTTTCGCTGGGAATTAAAGAACCGGAAAACGTCGCCGGACATGCTCACCAGAAGCCATAAAGAGGCCAATCGCAGGCGGTGGGGCGGAAAAAGTGAGAAAATGGGAATTCTCCGGCTCTTTGTCTGCAACTCGACCTTGGGGTCGATATGAATGGGTAAACAAGAGATGGATAGGAGAAAAGGAGGAGAATCTTGATCTCTCGACAGTCGGTCCAAGGAAAAAAAAGGATCTACGATCACCGTGACAAGAAAACGGCAAGTGGGGAAGGGGTGGACAATACTGCATAGAAAAACTCAGCTTCATACGAAGAAAAAAGGGGGGGGGGGGGAGGGTGAGAATAGCAAAACGGATGGCGCGAGCTCCTTGAGCTTTTATTAAAATCACTCTTATCATTGAAAGAGGGAAAAGCCCGTCGGACTGTTGTCGACCGAGCACGAGGAAGGAGGGGAGAGAAGGGTTCGGAGAGGTGAACTACGAGGGAATACGATCCTCCAAAGAATCCTGGAGGTTGAACTGCAACGCCTTCGCGGAGGTCAGGAATTCGGAGAGAGACATAGTCTACCTGACTTTTCTGAGCTCCTACAACTGATTCTGAGAAAAAAGAGGCCGGGCACTTCCCCGCCGAAACGAGAGGAAAGAAGAAAATGGTCGACGATGAATGTAGGCTGAGAGGAAATGGTGGCACGAAAGCGCTTGATCGTTCACTCTGCTAGATTCTAAATTTAACCGAATAGGGTGGTTCAGTCGAGGCGAGATGCGAGGGAAGGGTTGTCTGTTCAAACGCGCGTCATTATTTGCTGCATATAATACCATCAAAAAGCCCTGAGAAACCAGAAGAAGGAGGAGGGAAATGGCAGGAAAACTAATCGACCGAGATAGGCCTCTGGTATCAGTTATTCTCAGGCACTTACAATATGAGTCATCGTTCGACGAGATGATGGGTCTCGGGAAGGGGCGAATGCAACGGGGCAAGGGCCGGGCAAGAGAACTCGGATCTGGTTGACTCACTCGGAGGAAAAGAAGTCACCTTGCGACGGGGCCAGGGTAAGGGAAGCTTAGAACAACGCGAGTTTGGGGGGGACGATAGGGACTACGTCGCGCTTATCTAAGGGAGGAACTACGCCTACTAGGGTCCTTTCTTGGAGCAGAGGAGAAAAGAGCAAGGGACGGCTCGCCCTTCCAGCCGTAGGCGTCCCGGGGAAGCGCCATTCATAAATTAGAGGGGGAAAGCAGTCAAAGAAGAAAGGAAGGATTACAAAACAGCCGTAGGACATTCCGCGACGCGGAATTCCATAAGAAAGGTACAAAAAAAAGAGAAAGACCTTCTGGTGCAGAAGGACTCCGCGCGCCAACTCAAAAAGAATGACGTCCATATACGGATCTTAATTTGGGAAAGAGGGGAGGAAGTGACAGGAGGTTCGAGAGATTATTACCTCATATTAGGGAGGGGAGAATAGCGATTAACACATGGTTGCTACGAGAGGAACCAAGGGATTGGGTCTGAGTATTTTTCGGAATAAACAGCGGCTCAACCTGCAGAGAGGGGGGGAAGGGGAACTTAGGTCCGTGTAAAAAGAAAAGGTAATTCATCTCACTAAAGACTGAAACGACTTAGCTCAGTATCAGCTTTCCCTCATCAATCCAGAGGCTGTCTTAAAGAAGTGAGCAACTGCGAAGGTCGTGTGGGGGAAGAAGCCGGACGACAGCTGCGGGTGGTCTGAACAGAGCAACCTGGGCTGGGAATACGATTCCATGATAACCTTCTCTAACGATCGAAGAAAGGGGACAGAAGAACAAACAGTTAAATCGAGCCGCGACCGAAGATCGAGGAGGAGGAGGTGGAGAAGCATTCCGCAAGATGAAGGCATCATGGACGGGGCTATCCTTATGGAGGGTTCACTGGGAAACCGCGTCTCTGTTAAATGCCTTTGAAATGCGCAGGCCTTCCGGATGAGGGGACCGTACCAGGGAAAAAAGGGAAAATTCAAGTCAACCGCAAAAAACCCGACAAGTCCAATCCCGACTATCGTGTATATCTATCGAAAAAATGCAGAAAGGGGGGCAGGATAATGGAAGAAGGAAAAAACAAATGGGGTTGGGGGTACTCCATACGTGGAGGAAGTGGTTTGGGGGGGGGGGCTAGACCGTTCCGACCCTTTGCAGAGGGAATGTTGGGGTGGGAAACGGGGCATTGCTGCAAAACAACGATGCACTTGGTAGCTTTGTATTTTAATAGGAGGGGGGGTGAAAGCAACTTGGGATTAGCACATATGAATTTAACACGGGGGGGGTTGTGGGGGGGGGAAGGGAGACCGAAGGGAGGGGAAAAACGCAGGGGGAAGATCAAAACAGACCAGCGGGAACAAGAAAAAAGAAGCCAAACAATGGAAACAATTTACAGGATTTTGCCAATAAGGGGTGTCAAATAGGGGGTTCTCACTTTGGGGATGCGGACGGTAGGCCGGGCGGAGGCGAAAATGTTAACAAACCAAATAAATTCCTTAAAGGGGGACATCCCACATCTTCGCTTCCGAGAGGGGGATCAAAAAAGGTTCAGACCACGTAAATTCGTCGGGGGGGATGGGGGAAGGGTGTTTGGGAGCGGGACAGTCTAGCAACAAGGGTGGGCTGGAGCCGGCCTCATTGCTGTTTTATCGATGGGGGGGGGACGACCTTAAAAAAATGTCAGATCGTGTTTCGACGGTGAGGGGGAAGAGGAAAGGGGGCGGGGGGGTGTCCGAGGGGTCATTTGCCAATCGTGAAAAACCTAGTGGAAATGGGGGGCTAGGGATTATTTGAAGGGAGTCCAATGAAATCTCTGAGGGAAAGGAGATCTGGGCTCTCATTGGGGGGGGGGCGTGCGTAGAGTGTCCGGAAAGCAAGGGGAGGAATTAAAGCGATTTGTGCTGTTCTAAAAAAAAATCAAACAAGGTTAAATAAAAAAAGCTCTCTGGTTCGGGTATTTCTTATTTAAGAAGGCTCAAACACTAACAGAGGACTAAACTATCTACCCAAAAAGGCGTCTCAAGTTTGAGGAAAGGTATGGAGGGGAAGGTGAATTCAAGAAATCTCTGAGGACTCAGAACAGATATGTCAAAACATCCTGAACTCACTCACGGAGGTTCAAGGGGGGGGGAGAAAAACCTTGTTCGAGAATCGGGTGGGTTAGGGGGGAAATCCAAGAATCCGGGAAAATTCATAGATGGGAATTTTTCTCTCAAGGGAGGAGGGACCTTTACCGGGCGTACGGGGTTGGCATTTGGGGGGGGGGGGTGGGGGAGGTTAAATTTTCAATAAAAAAGGTTGAGGGGGAAAGCAAAACACCCGGCAATGAGGGGCCCTAGCCAGGTAGTTGGGGGTGTGAGTGGGGGACCTTTCGTGTTTAAAAAAAGGGAAGGTAACTTAAAGTCTCTGGGGCTCACACAAACCAAGTAATCGAAAAAAACCGGAGAGGGGAAAGGGCAGACAATTCACACAGGTCCGGGAAGACGCGGTGAATAGTCCCCCGCATGCGGCATAACTTGGTCTTGAGGAGCACAATTTCGCAATAACGAAGAGAAGGTTTTTCCAGCAATGGGTGTGTGGCTAAAGAAAAAAAGGGGGCTTGAATTAAAGAGGCGCTTGGCCCAGCTTCAAACCACCCAAACAATTCCACACGAAAAACTTTCCCGAACAATAATTCATCAGGAAGGAAAGTGGTGGGAATTGTAGGGGGGGAATTGGACGGGGAAACGCCCGGAATGGGTGTGGGCAGAGAAAGAAAACTGGAATGATCCTAACAGAGGAACATCACCGCTTGGTGTGAGTTCCGAAGAAACCAAACCACAAAAAAAAATAGATATCACCCAAGCGGATGTGGAACATTTGCACTTTTTTCAGGCAATTCTCCTGATGGGCCACAAACTTCCGGGCGTTGCCTACGAAGTCACAAGGGGAAAGAAAAAAAAAGTAAACACAACACTATGATGAATGATGGTTAAACATCGTGTTGACGGGTTGTAATCGGGTCCATCGGGCAAAAGCTTTCTCTTCAAAAAGATGGGGGGGTTAGTGAAAAAAAAAATCAAGTGCTTTGGAAAATTTACCGCGCCGTTATGCAGGACAGGAGAGAAGAAATCCAAGGGGGGGGATGGCAGCAGTTGCGGGGGGACATATTTCCCAGTGCGAAAGCCAATGTCAAAAGGGGGGCAGGGGCAGCAACTTTCAACGCTACTCTTGGCTTTCGAAAGGAGGGGGGTTGTAAGAAAGGGGAAACTTTAATTCCGGAAAGGGTTTTTAACCAACCAGCTGCCAGCACAAAAGGACACACGCCGCCATTGAGAGAGTAGGGGCTTGAGGGATGGAAAAAATTATTTAGGAGAATGAAAAAGACAAAAAAAAAAACAACAAAAAGCCACAAAAGAAAGACGACCCCAATGAGACCGCGCCGCCCTCCTTTGAGGATCACCCATTAGAGAGGTGGGGTCCCGTACTAGGGGGAGGGCCACCGGGGGAAAAAAAGAGCCAGGTTTCCGGTCAACAGGTGCGCCGAACACCCATGTTACAAGGGCGGCTTGGCCATTATCGTGGCTCGGAGCCCCGGGAGGAGAGTGTTACTGCCGACTAAAATAATCACGAAATCAAGTTAACGAAAAAAAGGGAAAGGGGGATGACTGAAATGGGTGGAAATAGCGAGAATTTTATTATTCCATCATAAAGAAAAGGATAAAGTACTCTGTGGGAAGGGGGGGGGGCTAGGGGGGTTGTGTGAGTGTTTTTAGACCGACACAAAATCGAAGGAAGAAGAAAAAGGAGGGTGAAGGAACTAAACCAACAACAAAGGAAATAAAGATGAGCATTTTCCCGGGGAGACTTTTCATTCATCCTGGAGGGGGGGGGGAGAAATAAGGAAATTCGACCCGGAGTTTGTCACGATTGCCAGAAAAAGAGGAAAAAAAAAACGCGCGGGAAGGGGAGGAACCCACAGGCCGAAAAAAAACAAATTCAGGGGTAAGGTGGGACAGAGAATCAAACCTCACGTCATGCTTTGTGCGCATGCCAGCTTTGTGCGAGCATGCTAACAGAAAAAAAGGGGGAAAAAAGCCAACCCAAAAGAAGTGAATTGGTCTAGCCAAGTGGGGAAAACAGGAGAGAAACGACGCGTGGGTGAAATTGAGTTATGTATTTGGGGGGGAGGGGGAAAAACAGGGGTCTCACTCGCTCTGAAAATAGGGAGGCAAAAAAAAAAAAGTACAAAATTTAGCACCATTACGGAAATCGGTCAAGGGGACCCAATAGCCTTTGTTCTTTCGGGGCGGCTTTTGTTGTGGGTGAAAGGAGGGAGGTGGGGTGTGCATAAGCAAAAGGAATCGGGATTTGTAAAGCACAACCCCTCAAAACCGTTGGTCTAAAATCCAAAACCCCAAGTGAGAGAAAGAGGGGAACAATTCATCTAAAACATACTTACATGCAAACAAAAGAAGGAAAGAAGGAAACGACAGAAGAAAGCAATCTCCGTCAGAATGCCGTGAAAACCACAAAGCCAGGAGGCCTAGGCGCGGTCAAATGATGAGACTCCAAAAAAGGGAGTCAAAGATGGATACGTAAAGGCAAAAAACGCGTTTTCCGGAGCCAAATGGAATATAGGAAAGACCATCAGAAGGGGGGATAGTACAGCCGATCCCAGATCACTCTCTCTGAGGGTTTGGATGATATGCAGGGTTGATTTAAAGAACTTGAAGGGAATCAGCCTTGCCGGTAAGAAGTAATAGCAGGCCTTAAGAAGATAGTCTCGAACGGCTTGTCCCATACAACCTTTAAAAAAACCCCAATGTTCTCTGTCTCAAGGAGGGGTGGGTGGGGACTTTCAAAGGAGTGCCGCGCTTCCTTCAGGGTATACGACTAAGATGTTCACTTTCTCTTATGCGCTCGCGAACTGGTCGAGAAGCAAGGTATGTCTCTCCTCACGGGTCGATCTGTCCCATAAAACATGGGGGGGTCATTGAGAACAGACTCAATTGGGTCTTGCTTCAGACCAACCGCAGATGTAGAAGGAAAAAAGACGAGCCAGAGAGGGCGCACCGAGTTCATAAAACAAACGCGTGTATTCCTTGAATTAGGGGGGGGCAGAGTCGAAAAAGGCTAAGGCAAACGGGGCGTAAAGAGGAGGGAGTGGAGGGGAAGTAACTTGGGGGGGGAGGCTATACAAGACGCCGCTGATAATTCAAGAGGTATGTCTCTAATAAAACATGAGGGGTCATCATCATGGGTCCGAGAGTAGACGGGAGGGTATTGAAGTTAATCCTCGTTAGCAGGAATGCCTCCTCAGGGGGATACTCAAATGAAATCCAAAGGACTCCTTGGAGCGGGATCCATTGATACCGATAGGAGCATTCATCGGGTTCTCCAGCTCCGGAGGATTCCGCGCGAGGAGGGGGGGGGAATAACCCCCAGAAGAGGGGAGGCGCGCAGTGAAAGATGAGGGGGAATTAAGAGGAGGGGAGGTAAACGGAAATAAGCGGAGGCGGAAGGAAGAAGATGCTGGCTAAAGGACGCGAGTTCTCTCCTTCGTGCGGGTAATGCTTGTCTCTACTGCTGGACGGTGGGAGAGAAAGGAGGGAGAACTGTGACTAAATCCACCAAGGACAAGGATCAGGGGGCGCTCACCATTGAGTCGGCCCATAGTGAACCTTAAACTCTATGTCAAGAGAGATCTGTCAAAAAAAGGAGGGGAGACTGACTATGCCCATCCGTGCAAAGTAAGTGAGAGGGGAAGGGAAGACACAAGAATAGATCCGGGGACGGCGGAAAATCCTGATCGAGGACAGGCCTAATGGACAGCATGGTCCCAGGAATCACTGGGAAGTCATAGGGCCATCATCTCGTCGAACGACGGTGTGATTGAAGAATTTAGCTCGCAATGGCAATTCTTGTTGGGGTGAGGTAGAGTTCTCAGCAGGGCGAAGGGGAGGGGGTCGCAGTGACCGCATGGGGGGGGGAGTCTAGGAGGGGGGAAATAATGACGCGTCTTCAGAAAACTACGACGTCACACTCATCGGGAGAGGAGACTTTACCTCTTCAATATTCGCGAAAGAGACATAGAAGGGGGGAGAACTGTCAAAAGGTGTCGAGTCAAGGGAGTGTGCAAGGGGAACGAAATCAAACGACATCATCGTCGACAAGGTTTTCACACCGGGGGGCGTTGCTTTCGGAAGGGTTTCCGGGAGTAAGAAGAAGGGGGGAAGGTGGGGAAGGCCTCACGACAAGGCGCGATAGCGGGGGAGCGATTTGAAAACGATGTAGAGACAGGAAAAAGCTTCCCTTGACTAATGTCCTGGGCGTTGACGGACTTTAGCGCCGCGAGGGGACAGGAAAGGAGAAGAACGAGTATTCTGGGCAAGGCCGGGAAAGGTCGGCTCACGCAAGTTCAGTACGCGTTTCCGAGTAGCCCGAGAGAGGAGGAGAGGAATCACCGGGGGAGGCAGCGCGCGAACAGAAGGAAAAAAAAAGGTTTTAGAAGCATACAAGACACTTTCCGAGCAGAAGACCGTTTTCAGCCTCTAAAACGGAAACTTAGGAATATTTTCAGGGTGAAGGGTGCAAAAACGGATCGCGTGCGCGCTGGGAAAAGAGGTAGACGTACGAGGAGAATGATCCACTAATGGTCGCATCAATATGTTTGACCAGGAAGGAGATACAGGGAAGCCAACGGTCGCGTGAATAGTACAGCTAGTACGCTCGGGAAACTAAAAGTCGTAATGTTTACGCACTCCCAGAAGGTCCGCTAGGCGGCTATAGGCATGAGGGGTGATGGCTGCAAAAAAAAAAGAAAAAAGAAAAAACAAACAAAAATCATTTGCATCTTCGCCGCGAAAATGCGACAAAAACAGAAGAAAAGTAGGGGCGGAATGGATTCGCGGAAGACTTCCTCGCCGACCGTAGGCTTTCCCGCTTGAGGGATCGATCCGAGGTCGCTATAAAGACTTAAACTCGCAAACGCCTGTTAAGACTAGAAGAGACTGAGGTCTTGCCTGAGGCGGACGGCTGGGACTTGGTAAGACCTCGGACTAGTATTGTGAGGAGGCGCGTTTGCTAAACGGCGAGGAGCCGAAAATGGAGTTGCTTGCGGAGTAA
>Ga0179591_1355345_pt1 | contig 15825 bp, 10 predicted proteins | sample CZOMad2_1_08_16f_FD_182891 | JGI IMG/M metagenome (GOLD analysis project Ga0179591, IMG submission 182891) | Vadose zone soil fungal communities from Angelo Coast Range Reserve, California, USA - CZOMad2_1_08_16fungal (PacBio error correction) | ecosystem: Environmental > Terrestrial > Soil >...
TCAGGGAAGAGGGTTCTTAAAAGCGATCTCAGAAAGAGGGCATGCGCATCCAAGCCGTACTTGAGGACAAATCGGAAAACATCAGCTTCATGACAATCAAATCAACGGCCTGGATGAATATCGGTGGAGAGGGGAAAAGAGCCGGGGGGGAACAAAGCGACACAAGTTTGACGATCGACCCTAAGGATCTGTGTTCATCCTAGTCTCTGGGAAGAGGAAAGGTTACCATGAAAAAATGGCGTTCAAAGAAACGCTTTGACGGAAAGTACGCAAAAACAGGCAAGGATTTAATCATTGAAGTAGATTACTTAGGCAGACGGAAAGGGGTCAATGAGACCAATCTCCCGTCTGGGCGGCGGTCGGCAACTAGGGTATCTTAAGGAAGCGCCGGTCCCAGGTTCAACTCAAGTCCATTCGACTAACGGACCGTTGCTCGTCGTCTATAAAAGAAAAATTTGCGGGCTTGGGGCAAGGAAGGCGTGACTTGGGGGTCTAGCCCGGGACGCTGCCACCAAAGAGTGATTAAAAGAGTGCAACCTTCGATGAAGCAAGCGAGGCGGCCAGGGGATTGCTGTCGAAAGCTCCTTGATAAAGAAAACAGACGAAAGAGCTAAACCGATCACAGATGGAATTGGAGGCACGAGAGACGAGGGAAGGTAAGCTGTTGAGGCAAAGAAGAAGGAATAGCTTGAACGATCGAGAAAGGCATCGGTCTGGAAAGAAATCCATTTACACACCGGAACACAAAACGGGTCCAGCAGGAAACGAGCGAACGTCACAGATGAGTAGAGCCAATTATTGGGCATGAAGGCACGCTAGAACCGGAAGAACGTCGGAAGGGGCGGCGGGGGAGCCGTGCGGGATTTTGGGGACCAAGGACGTTTGTACGACCCAGGGCCGAACGCAGAGGGCGCAAAGACTGCTCAGCGGACAGAAGTAAACAAACGTAAAAAGAAAAGTAACTACGATCTAACACCAGATAAGAACGGAAGAGATTTGAAGCGCAGAGTGGTTTGCGCATGAAGTGGCGTTGGGAAAATGTGATACTGTAAGGGGGGTCCCTGTACTCTAGAGAACCGTTCAAACTGATATAGGCCAAGACCTTGGGGTTTCTCGGGAAAAGAAAAAAGAAAAATGAATGCCGGAGACAAGTAAGACGGGAAGAATGCTCCGGTTTCGAGCCGCAACTGTCCTCGTCATGGAGGTCGAAAGAAAACAACCTAACAGAGGTCCCAAGCGATTGCTGCCCTAGTAAAAGCGGCCCTGGGGACGGAGTCGCAGAATCTCCCTACCCACAAGAAGAACGGAATATAAAGTACTTTTGAGAAGGAACAAGCCTTCTAACTTCGTTAATCAGGTTTGAAGATTCAAGTTCGCTAGTCTCTCAAAAACAATTAAAAAGAGAAGGTGACTAGGGGGAATCTCATCCTATAGAGAGAAGGCCTGCCGGGTCGGCACTTGTGTGTTTTACGGATTGGCGAGGAGAGGGCGTTCAGAGCTGGCGTAAATCAGAAAAAAACCGCCTCCGAAGAGGTGGGAGTAACGTGCCGAGGAAAAGACTTGCGGGAGGAAAACCGGAGGGGAAAGAGTCTAATTGGGCTGAGAAGATTAAGGGCAAGGGGAGGTCAAAACCTAAGGATTCTGTTATTGCGAGAAGAACGGGAAGAGGGGGGGAAAGGTGGGGGGGTCTGCGACCTAACTCCCCCTCCCGGTACCAGAGAAAGCTCCATCAAGGGCAAAAAGCGCGCAAAGACGAGGGCCCTTGCGTTAGAGAGCTGTTGCAGACATAGTCCTATCCTGCTCACAGGGTGGAGGACATTCGGAAGCGAGGCAGAGGGAGCACCGATTGGCGTAGACAGAGTCATATCATAAAGGTAAAAACAGAAAAAGAGGATTTCAAGCGGAGGCACAACCCAATCGACCGGAATTTACCGGGCCAATGATAGCCCGTTCACACCCGGGATAATGGCGTAGGATCTCGACTCCTCAGCAGAGAGGGGATGAGGGGAGGATCGGAAGCAACCAGCGGGAGATCGACGGGCAAGATACGAGAGGAAACAACTCAGATTCTCAATCAGAGGAGCTCCTACAGAAGGCCGGTTACGGTATAAAAGGTTCAAGCAAAGGCGGATTCGTTCGGGTAAACCTGTCAGACGACGACAGCATAAGTCCTAAGAAGGCCCCTAGCCGGTTGGGGGGGTAAAGAGAGAGGAAAGAGAATAAGACGGGCAGTGAAGAAAAGTTTGCCGTAGGGATCGAGTTTCAATTAATCGTACTGAGGGGACACCTCGAAAGGAGAGGTCCAAGTCAGGCCGAAAGCCCGCTGTCCGAAGAAGGGCAGATTGAAACGAACGCCTGGAGCCGCCGAAACTAGGGGAATTTCTAAAACGCAAGAAACGGTGAAGAGAAGTGACGATCGGTAAGTGAAGGAAGAAGGCCTCCATCGAAATGGAAAAATTAAGAAAGGCGGATCACAGCGGGGGGGCGTCTCATCAGTCAAGATTGGCTACTTTTTGGTGGAAAAAGTCACCAAGCCGTAACGCGAAGCAGGAAGGTCTGCAGAAAGGAGAACGTAAAAGTTGTAGCGGGATGTTCCCGCGAAGGAAAAAGGGGAGTCGATCACATTGAAACCGCCTGCAGCTGGAAGGGGAGGAACTGACAGATAGCGACAGAAGGGGCTCTTGCGTCAATTCAAGAGAACCACTTGTCCCTAGGGGGCAAGGGGGGAGGGCCCCCGCGAGATGAAAAGGCTGAATTGTAAGTCGGTGTAGCCGCGCATGTGAAAACCCTGATTAGCTAGAAGTACCGAGGGGAAGGATCCGCCGTAGGGGTAAAGGGGTGTTAAAAGGGAGAATAAGACGGAGAAAGAGGGCCTGCGTGGAGGTTGTTTCTGCGGGTTCCAAGCAGGAGGTGTGTCATTTTGTACAAAACGAAAACAGGAGAGGCTGCATTGAGAAAAATCCGCGTGTTAAAGCAACGGGACGAAGGGGACAGATAGAGGGGTTCATAAAAGTAGCCGGGGGCCTAGACGCAGGCCTAGGGGGTGTCAGTTTTTTTAAGACTCAAGAAAAACATCGGTGTTTTTGGTCCGGCCCCTGCTGCTCCTTGGAGATCGTCTGTATGGGGGAAATGGGCAATGTCTCTGTCATTGAGGGGAGGGAAGCGCTACGGGGGGGAAGCTCTTGAAAGAATGAAGTCGTCGTCTTACTTGCCTATTTCAGGCAGAAAAAGGACGATGGTCTGGGATCAGGGTGACTGGGAGGACGTTTGTCAGGAGAAAAAATTTGGCATGCGACAACTACTGTGGAGGGGAAAGGAACGCTCTAAGAGGAAGCATAACAGGGGGGGAGAGATCAAAAGACCTAAGGAATAGCGGAGAAGAGAGAACACATTACTAATTTCCAGAGCGGACACACTAGCCAAGTAGGGCGGCTGGTAACACATTTTCGGGGGTCAAGATGAAACAACCATCTAGGAATAAGAAAGACGGGTACACACGATCTCAGGGAAGGTACATTCAGAAAAGAAATCCAAAGTCAGAGGGCACGATGAAGGCGGGACCATGATTAGATAAGATCGGCGATTTTTTGTCAGGAGTCGTCGTGAACAAGAACGGGGAGGAAGGACGCCCACCCATTAAAAAGAAAAACTGCACCCAATAAAAAGGAAGGGACACCAGCGGGTTTTACGTTAGATCTGATAAAACAACTTAGTAGAGGAAAAGATAGAGAGGACCCACTTGAGACCCAAAGGAGGCCAATTAGTTGCTCTCGTGAAGGGGAGAAGGGGGGCTTGATCATAACCGGGGCTGGGGGTAGACGATATCCGTCCTAAAAAGTGGAGAAGCCGGTAAGATCATCGGTCTGTAAGCCGTCATCGCCATCGGCCACTCGGGTAAAAAGGTCCTGCCGCGCGAGTGGGAAAGGGCTGCTCGCGTGGTTCTATCTTAAAGACACTAACTTCTCAACCGTCAACCTGTGGAAGGGGGGGGGAAAAACGAAAAAAGCAGGGGAAGCCTGGTGCTCACCGGGAAGCGAATGAAAAAGTCTGAAAAGAGGGGGTGGGGCGAGTTACCTTCTGAGCAGATTTCCAAACGCGCAACGGAATTTGGGGAGAGGGGGGAGAGGAGGGTGATCGCCGCCACCCAAAGAGTTTGGGAAAGGCAGTTCAAGGAGTGGTCTAACACACCCAGCCCAGCCACAAAGAACCTTCCGAATTGACACTCTCACAGTGGACCTACTACGGCGTCATGAAGCAAGCGGGTCGATCTAGACCGGTCGAAGGAATCGCGGACCAGTCTCGACAATTGGTGGCAAGGGAAGACCCTATAAGCCGGGCGTACAACGTGCGTGATATAGAGAAAATAAAAAATCGATCAGAATTGGAGGACCCGGCGAAGGGGCTAAAAGCTAAATGGGGCTACGTTCGAACACTGACTGGCTCAGTCAATCAAAGGAATCATGCGAGGGAGTTGTAAGGACAACACCCAAAGGCAAGGTCTTCTTCAAACGATCAGGATGCGAAACTACACTCGCAGATCGGTGGAGAGAGGGATTTAAGCTTCGTGACCACATCTACTGAGGCTACTTCATAAATAGGCGAGAATAAGAGACAACTGGTTAAAATGCCGCTACAAAGATCCCAGGCCATAGAGCAGGGGCGTCAGAATCGCTGGTAAAATCAGAGCGTCTACTACAGATTTCCGAGATAAGGCTCCAAGGCAACCTTTATTCGTCATTCAGGGCAAAGCGTGAGGGAGCATTACAGCGTGGATCTAACGAACGTTCATTCGAAAAGAGACCTTCTTACATTCCAAAGAGAAAGAATAAGCGGAGAATCGACATCTGCAAGAACCACTTCAAAAGCATATCGCTGTCAGAGTTTTTAAATGGAAAAAAACCGTTCTTTAAGACCCGTTGACGATCCCTCTTGAAAAGTAAGACTGGGTGTATGATTGGAGCAGACCAGTCCGGAGGGACCAACGGCCACCAAGATCAACTTAAAACCATTCGGCACGGGGGTCGGCACGGGTAGCTGTGCACAGGCGCGACGCAATAGTAAAAAGAAAATAATAATTCCCTTCTCGAGGCGCAAGGGCTTCACGTGCAGAAGTCCGTTGCGCATCGGCCGGCGCGGGGGGAAAGAGGTACTTTCTTGTACCGCAGTAGAGGGACGTGGAACAAAGATCGGGAAGTGAACACCAAAGGACAAACGGAAAGCGGGATAGTCATTTGCCGATTTCAAAAGGGCGACGGGGGGGCGGCCGGGAGGGGCGAAAAGTTCTTGCATGAGTCGATCCGCAAAAAGAACATTGCCAGCCGTCAGACGATCTCATTGCAGGAAAGGAAAACATCGGTTTGATTGGGGCCAGAGGGCGGCCCAAAAGTTTTCAGACTTGACGACTGAAAACGTTAAGCAATCGGGAGAAGTCAGAGAGTTACCTTGGGCTTTTGCACGAGATGAGCCAAAAGCCAACCCGAGAGTCGCGGACTTCCATCAAAATAAGAAAAAGAGGGAAGAGGGGTAGAAAAATCGGACCGGTGACCCAAGCCAGGCCGCAAGGGTCGTATCCCACGACATCGGGGTGGTGGTTTGGCGTAAGCCCAAGGGACGTGGCTAAGGGACCGGTGTCGACGAAAAAGCTAATTATACTGTCGGGACCGACAGCATTCAAGGGGTGCAACTACAGCTGAGATTAGCAAGGACCACTAGCAAACCCGCTCGACAGTGAAGGCTGATTTCGAGTGAACTTGGGGGGCATGTCAGTTGCGGTGGTCCCGCGCCCTGTATTCGAACGGAGAGGTTAGGTTAGGGGAGTCGTAAAAATGCATTTTAAACTGGCAGAGTGGAGGTCGAGCAGAGCAAAAAATGCGAAGGAAGAAAAACCTACACCTGCCTCTCTCCGTAATAACCCGAAAGAAAGAAAAAAGGAATGACCTGCAGTATCATCCCTGGTTGGAAAATAGCTCTAAAGGGTGTCCTGACGCCTTCCGTCGCAAGAACCAAACTCCTCGTGGAGAGTCGCCGCGATTTAGACACCATCAAGCCGCCGCTCGGAATAAGATGGACAAAAAATGAGGGCCGACGCGGCGACCTAAAAGGCTTCTACTCTTTATGGGGATAGAGCACCTCCTAGGCAACGACAAACGAGAAAAAAAGAAAGAGGGAGTCCCCGTGGAAGAGAATCCTATATAACGAAGGGTTCCTACGGAATCGGCCAAGCGTAATATGGTGGGGGGGTCATGGATATCGAGGTCGGAGTTGAGAACTGGCGAAAGAAGAGGGCAGGAGGGAAAAGCTACTCGTTTGGGGGCGGAGAAGGGGGAGGAGAGCGCCTGCGGTAAGGATTGTGAGAATCAATGGCGGAATTTTTCCTCTCCCGGTATGGGGTCAGGGGGAGTTGGCTGCTGGGAGTCAAGAGATAGCTTTTTCAAAACTAGGGCATTTTTCAATGCGCGGAGGAGCCTGATGACAAAAAAGCACCTACCATCCTAAGAGAAGATGGAACCAAACGCCAAGGCGCTCAAACGTCTCTTGCGCTCCTCACTGCGGGAGGGACGGGGTGCGGGATCGCCGGTATTATGACAGGGCAGCATTTTGGGGGCCTTACGGATGGGCCCCTCAGGCGTCTAAGTTGCGTAGCAAACTGCGAGTGCCAAGAAGGGGGATTACCAAAAAAAATCATCACCAGATCCCAAATGGGTCGAACCGCACGGAAGTCTGCCTACCTTTAGGGTAGTCCCAAGGCGAAATGGATGTACCCTCAAAGCCTATCTACGGGGGGTCAGAGAGACGACGCATCGCCTCGATTTTGACAGGGAGGGGGGGGGGAGGAAAAAAAAGCGGGAATAGGACAGATTACCGACAGAGGAAAAACGTCATGCGAGGAAGAACTTGGGTAGGAAGAAGAAAAACTAGCTAATCCTACGCGAGGAACGTTTTTCATAGCGAAAGTTCAATAGGGGGACGGAGTGCGTTGGTGGAGAGAGAATCCGACGGACGACAGCAAAAAAAGGACCTCCAGACGCGCGAAACGTGTCAATAATCTGAGACAGACGAAGAACGAGCGTAGGAAGTGGTGTAAAGGGGTCTCTAGAGGGTTTCAGGTTCGGCGGTAAAGAACACATCTACACTCAGGGAGGAGATGCGCCTACCGAAAGCCCGCGGTCCGCGTGTCAGGTGAAAAAGATAGCCACGAGCGCCAGCCGACGAAGAAAATGCCGAGTTCAGACGGATTACGAGTTGGACGGAGTGAAGCTGGGAAGAAGTGAAGGAAAAATCGTAAGTTCAATGCATCATTAAAAGTACGAAACGGTAGGCGGATCTTCAAAGACTTGGACTGGGTAAAAAGCACTTTTTTTCCATGGTCAACCACGCGAAAGCCGCTGAAGCGGTTCGGGCAGAGGACTTGGGTAAATATCCAAACGAAGTTATGCTGAAGAAGTTCAAGCTAATAAAGGTGCGTTCGATCAGGAAGACAACGCCGGCGACAAAAAACCTTTGGGGGGTCCTGAATCACTAGGGAAAAGATTATTCCGGCTCAGTAGTATTGCCTCCTCTTGAAAATGGACCCCCCGAGAAAAGAGGAGAATGAAATGGGCTTTGCTAGAGGGAACCCATTGGGATGGAAGACAATACGCAAGCTGATTCCACGGAAGGGGCCGCAGGGGGAGTGGTAGATTGTGTTCCACCGCAGAGGAAAGCCTTCTAGAACTGCGTGGATTTGGGTGAGCAGTGCGCAGGAGATGCAAGGGTGAGGGGAAAACATCCTCAGGGGGAAGGGAGTATTCACAGGAAAGCTCGTGGATACGCCGCAGGTGATGAAATGGGGTGGCATCAAGCGTCCGGGTCGATACGTGACGTTTAGCAGGGGTGGTTGGACTAGACCACGAGTTTACTGAACGGCTGCTCGGGGAATCCGGAGCCTCGAGGTCCTTAAGAGGGCTTCATCGTCTGTAGGAAAAGGGCTAGGATACATCACCAACCAGACCCCCAAGAACCCCAACCCCCACAACACAACCCCCCCCACCCCCCCCCAACCCACCGGCCACCCCCCACAGCTTGGCCTCAATTCAAAACCTCTGAGAGGGAAACGAACGGGCGATTGTCAAAGATGCCTATTGGGAGGCAAGAGGTCGGGAGGGCGCGGGGGCGAGAAGAAAATTGGGAACTTGGACAAAGTGGTGGCGGGAGACCAGAAACGACATCACCACAACGAAAGGGGGGAGAAAAGAAGATTAGAAAAAAAAGTTGGATAAACGGGTTGGGCAAAGGGGAGTCAGGCAAATAAACCACACAGCATGCAGAATGACGGGGAGCAACCAAGGTAAGAGATCGTTCAGGACGTAAAACACCACGGACATGAAGAAGGAGGCCCCGATCGAGGAAGAGCGCAAAGAGCATCCACACGAGTGCGGCAGCGCAAGGCTCTGGTATACGGCGAGCACCATATGATAAAGAAAAAGTCCTTCATGACAGAAAAGGAGGGAAAACTTTTATATCCCGACACGCAGCCAAAAAAGTCCCACTCCTAGGACATCACACCCCTTGCCAAACAAAAAAAAAAAGCGCGGGGTGTACGTAATCCGATCAAAAAAACAAAAAAAGGATGAAAGGATATAGTACCCCGCTGGAGACGTCCTTCGGGCCTGGGGGACTCAGGAGTGGGGCTTAAAGGGTGAAAGGTGATCATCAAGTGATGGCACTAGACGGCCGGAAAGGGAAGACAAAGAAGAGCATCATTTTCTTTAGAGCCTAAAGCTCCCCTGAGCAGACCTTGAAGCTCTCATGGCAAAGCACGCGAGGGGAGTGCGTGCGTGAGAGTCAATGACGCCCGAAAGGGGGTACTGAAACTGACACGCAGAAAGAACTCTGGGGCCGCTGTTGGAGAACGCAGCGCTCTCATGAATGGGTGTTTAAGAGAATGAAATACTTTGCGCACACCAACTTCAAGCTGTGGAAAGCGGGGGCTGATTGGAGGGGGAAGGCGGAGCAGGCAAACGAACACGGATGTCAGCAAGGCCCAAATGGAAGGAAAAACCAGCTGCAGACAATAAGGCGATGCCGCAACGCTTCCGTCAATTGACACATCAACAAACAAGGCCGCCGACACGGACCAGAGGATACTCACTAAGAGAGATCTCGGAAAGACCCAAGGTAGAAAGGGAGGCTCCAGCCGGGACGTGAGACCCCACGGGGGCCCGGCAAAACACGAAAACTGAAATCAGCGCAGTTAGAAACTAAACTAATTATAACCTAAAACACGTGGGAGGCGTAAACAGCGGGGAGGGATCCTACTGAATCATCCCTAGATGAAACAGCCGGCGGGTGTAAAAAATAACCAGGAAAGAGTCACGGTAGAAAGCTAACTACAACTCCCAACTAGGGGCCCATATCTTGGTCGGCGGGAGGGGACTATGGGACAACATCTTAAATAAGCGGCGGACGCAGGCTAATCAGAAGGATTTTTCAACATCGAATGCTCCAATATTCCCAATCGGGAGAAGCGTTCAGAAGCCGAGGTGGGGAAATAGAACGGCAACTACTTTACGAAGAGAGGGACGAAGAAGATAGCACTAGTAAATCAGTCAAGGTATCAAATTCATCAATCCTTCTCTTAAGAGATCGGGAATCAAACTTGCGCGGATGAACGAGACATCCACGCCTCCCACCGGGGGGACGGATCGGGGACCCCGGAGACTTGCAAAAAAATCTAAATCAGACCGACTCAGTCTCTACGGCTTACCAAATGGGAAAGAAGAACAGGGGAGGTCATACAGAATATGACGACAGCCCTATGTGACGGCAAGTGAGATGGGTGGTGAAGAAAGGAAGAGCGGTAATTGAGGCGTTAATTACCCGATAGGGGGAGTTGCAATACCCGTCGGCGGGACCTGGGGGTCTTCACGGGGTCTGCGAAGCGGGCCGTCGTGGGAACTAATTATAGAAGGAGAGAGAGAAAGTAATTTGACTACTGAGGAAGATCAAATTCGCGTGTGAGTTGTTATTTGTAGCGAAGACTGTGGAAAACTCGAGAGTAGAAAGTTAACTGCCACAAACTTCGTCCACGCACGCCCGTGGAGGAATTTTTCCCTCGAGAGGGAACGGGAGTGATAGTCTGGGGGAGAAGGCTCGGACTATTGAGTCTCGGGGGAAGCCCAGAACATTCCGAAGTCATCCGATATATGGTAGTCCGGCGAAGGAAAACTTCATCGGTAAAGATTTAACTTCGGGATTCAGTGAAGATTTTTGGGGACAACGTCGAGGAAAGCGGATCACTTTACGGACGGCCGAGGGAAGAAAGGTATGAGTACCTGGGGGCTAAGGCCCGCAGACAAAGTCGGACCGTTAGGTCCGAACTTCCAGAGAATGGGCCAGGCGTGAAAGAGTGAATCATTCCATTCAATGCCCTCCCAATAGGAAAAAAGCTTGGATAAAAGCGGGGGAATTGGTTGAGAATTGAGACCCAAGCCGGTTGTACGACTGAACCGCCTTGTCCGGGGAAAGCAAAGTTCGGGTGAGAACTAGAGCGGAAAAAAGAAATCATGAACAACAATTGCTGACTATACTTCGATACGATAGAAGCCCCCTCTCGCAGCGACAGTATCGGAGGTGAGCGCGAGGCTTGGAGCTGGGGGGGCCGGTTCCTCTAACGGTATGCCTTTAGGGTGAGGGTGGGGGAGTGGGGGTCGGGAGAAACACAGTGATTGATGCAAGAAGAAAAATTACCGAAGGAGGGCGACTAGATGAGAAAAAAAAACCTGCCCTATAAGGAATAAAGTTATATGAACATAGGGGGGAAAATCGAAAAAAACGGGGTCTCCGTAACAAGAGACCGTGAACAGGAACCAACTCCACAAACCGAGGAAGGCCGAGTCAGATATTGGACAGGGACGTGCCGCCCCGCGTCCATCTCCTTCTACGAGTGACACGGAAGGATAAGGGCTTCTCACGTGAACGGGCAGGGGAGGTTAATCGAATGAGATTCAAGTAGCATCAGCTCTCACAACAAAAACGGGGGGAAAGGGATTGAATCTAGAAGCTCAGGTTGGGGCAGTGGGTGGGTGTGTGGGCGAGAGAGACGAGGAGGAAAGAGATTTCGGTGACCGATTCCTTCCTACGGGGGTTTGAAGTCACCGGGGGGAGCTTACCTCGGAAGTGCGAATACGGGGGAAGAGGACGAGGAAGCTGGGTGTTCTTTGCAAGAGGGGAGAGGAAAACGCAGGGGGCTTAAAGTGGAAAGTTTCCGATTCAAGTAAGGAATATGTGGACGTGTCAGTGAGGATGTGAGGTTACTGCGTCGGGGGTAACTACTAACTAGGAGGTATTTTGGAGGACAAGCAATGCAGTTTTGAAATAAAAAGAACCCCCCCTCAGAAAGGAGAAAGGGAAAAGTCCCAAAGGCCATGAGAAAAAAGCAATCGCGCGAGAAAACCTTCACGTGAGTCGGAAGCGGCAGAGATTCATCGATCCTTCAAGCCCATCAGTGGTTGGACAGGGAGCGAGAATCCTCAGAAGGGAGGTCGGAGAAAATGCCGGACGGAGGGGGAAGAAAACAAAAAGAAATCAGAAACACAGGTTCCCCGAGAGCGAAACCTCTTGATAGGGGACGGCTAGGAGCAACAAGCCCGGGGGATGGGGGGGAAAACCAGTACACGTGATCAATATCTGATGGGATTTCGCTCGCGCGAAAAGAAACTCTTTGATGCGTATTAAGCAAAAAAAGGCGTTCAGACAAAGAATTTAAGAACGAGACCAAGTCACATACGCTCAAGCGGAAACTTTCTTCCCAAATCTTGAGGGGCTACTCATAGAACAAAAAGTGAAAAGGTCAGAAAGGAAGAAAACAGGGTCAATAGAGCTGAGGCGGAAGCGTGAGTGGCGGGGGAATAACGGAGCGAAAAAAACAAAGGAAGAAGCCGAGAGCCGACACCTGGGAAAATCACAACTCAGGACATCACGAGAGGTGGAAACGTGGTAGAAACGGCGTTCGATGAGGTGGAAGAGGAACAAAACCCCCCGGAAGAAAAAAATCACACCGCGCAGGATAAGGAACGAAAGAAGCGGAAAGCAGGAAATGGAGAATTATGAAAAAAGATCGGAAAAGAGCGCACGACGGGAAGGGAAGCAGAGGTGGTTTTTGACAGAGGGGAACTCCTTGCGAAGCGGGCAGGGGACTTGAAAGAAAAAAGAGAGGGCAATGAAGTGAGGACAGCATCAAGGGGAGGGAAAAAGAGGCGTCTTCGTCGGGGACAAACGTGGGGGGATGAACGGTGGGCATGGCCACCACGAGACAGCAGACGAAAAGACGGATGAGCGGGAATACGGTGGCGATACCGTAATCCGCCGGCGGTGTAGCGGGGGGGGTCCAGACGAGCCATCAAGGGACGTGGGTAAAGGGGTCAAAGGAAGCTTGAAAGGGGAAATGAAATAAGAGAGAGGTCAAAGGGTCGGCGCGGCAATTTCAAAAGTAGTGAAGAGGAGACTTTATGTGGACCCCGCGGATGCCGATCAAGGCCTTGGAGAAGGGGGAACCAAAAGGGACCCTTCAAAAAAAGGAATTCCGTAAAACGGATTGGGTAATGTTGTTGCCCCTAGGAAAACGAGGGGGGCCGGCGTGAGTTGGGAGCGGGCTCGATGAGAAATTGCCCGCCGACTCGGTATGACAAAGCGCCGCAGAGGAGATTTTCTTAGGACGCCCGCTCGGGTTGCTCGTTTGAACCGCCAGTGATGAATGGGGACGGGGATCACTTCGGGGGGGGGCGATCCCTTGAAGTGGCAGTTGGTTTCTATCAACAGACGCCCGGTGTGAGAAAACGGGACTGACTCGGTTGAGCGAAGGGGGTGACGGGCGACTGAAAAATGGAAAGAAGACGACGAATTCTTGCGAGGGTCCTTCTGCGGGCTGGGGGCAAAAACCCCTTTCGATTGGCAGAGGACGGAAAGCGTTGGCTGCAAGATGGTGGGGCTGGCGTCGGTGTCTAGTATTGGAAGGGGACAAACGGAAGGGAGTCTGCGCCCGGCCCACGAAAGCGATCAGCAACTCATGGGGAGAGAAGGAAATTTTAATGCGTGAAAGGGATAACCAAACCTAGAAAAAGTGCGGGCGCTGCCGGGCGCGGGGGGAAACGAAGAGTCGAGGAAAAAAAACAACCCCAGGCGGGAGTATCGGGAAGATCGGCACAAAAAATACGAATCCTCCCGCAAGCAAGCACAACTAGACAAGCTCCTGCGTCAGCAGTCAAGGGCGATTACGGGCTGCCAGCCAAATGAAAATTCAGGGAAAGGGTCAAGTTTTCGGAAGGAATCGTAAATAAACGGGATCCAAAAAGATGCACCCGACAACCAAGCAGAAGCGTCCAACACGCGGGGTTGTGGGAGAGAGACTCCACACCAAAAAAGGATGGGAAAGACAACGCGTGGGTGGGAAAAAAGGGCGGGGAATTTTGTTTGTGGGGAAGAGGCGAAAGGGGGGAGAGGGTAGTTAGACATCACCTGTAGAGAAACGCCAAAAGAAAAAACCAGATCACCCATGTGGGAGAGACCTCAATCCATCGCCGCTTAACCGCATACTGCACAAGAATCGTGAGAATTGCTAAGAGGATTCTGGCGGATCGGGAGGGCATTACGACCGCGCAAAGGTCCGTTTGGGTGGACAAATACTCTGTCAGTGAGCACCGGCCGCGCATGGGGAGGCGGGAGGGTTGGGATGAGACTACTGATGAAAAGCGCAAAGGGGGTCTGTTTATCACCATGCTTGGGATGAGGTGCGAGTCGGGTGTCGGGAGCGCCCGCAAAACGCCATGGCGCAGGCGGCGACAAGACGCCCAGCCGACACAGCTATGCCGCAAATCGAAGTAACGAATTGTAGCCCAAGGGGCCGGGACGGACGACGACCCTGCAGTAAAAAGGAGCCTTTCGCCGAGGAACAAAGCAAAACCGACAGGCGCCAAGAAAGGCCACTACGAGGGGATTATACCAACAGTGCCGAAACAACAACCGTGCGGTCAGGGATCGAAAAAATGAAATAAAAAAGCGGCAAGAAGGCACCTGAGACAAAAACCGTCATACACGTCGGGGAAACGCGTCGTCATAAACAGGACGCGGCGGCGGGTGGGGGAAACATCCCAAGAAGGAAAGCTACGTCCATCGAGCAAGATAGGGACGAACAGAGGAAAAATAATCAGACGTATTTACCCTCGGCAGATCGGCGAGACGTAATCAAGCAGAGGGGGGCGGATCGAACCGGGGGCACTGCAAAGGCTACAAAAGAAAAACATGACGACGGCGGAAGATACGCTGGGGGGGGGGAAAGGAACATCAAGGAGATCGGCAACTACCATGTCGCTTCGACGAGAAAAAGCTTCACCTAACTCGACGGCATCGGAAAGTAATCGCGGCGCTGAACGGGAGAGAAAAACAAAGGGAGGAGAATTCTCACATCAACATAACACCTACTCTGAAAAGGATGAGACCCTCAAAGATAAAGCGGAAGCCCGCGGCTTTACGACGAGAGAAAGGACATGAAAATGCTGTTTCAAAGACAAGTCTTGCTAAGAAGATCCGATGACGGGCATGGAATGGAATTGGGGGACTAGAGACTTCTTAAGGACAATGGGGGGACCCGATCGAAATGAATCACGACCGCGGGGGTCGGCAAAGGAGCGGTTCGGACGACCAGACAAATAGGTTGAAATAAGAGGTCCTTAAAGAAGCTGCTCCGTGCCGGGGTGCGGGACTAGAGAGATCGCGGGGAGATGAGTTCTTTCCCTCACGAAGGACGAACTTACCCTCTAGAATCAATGATCGTACAAAACTTTGAGGGACCCGAAATCGGGGAGGATAGTTTCATCGGAGAAGGTCCAAAGGACGTCTCTGAGAGAGGCGCTCTGATTCTTTCCTCTTGGGACAAGAGAAAAGGCAAAAAAAAAAACGAATTCACAGCAAGAGGATCAGGATGAAGGTTAGTTTAGAAAAACGACTAGAACGAAGCGGAGAAAAAAAGATTTCGGCGTAGATGGTCCTGGAGGGAGCAAGGGATTTCGGAACGGCAGGAAGAGGGACGCCTTGGGATTCAAGAATTCCTCCGAAAAACCCAACAAGAAAAAAAAAAAAAAAAAAGAAAAGGAGGCGATGCGGCGCGCACTTCCCCAGATGCAGCCTCGTTCACTGTTTTCAAAATCATTCTTCGACGGAGGGGGGGAGTAAGGGAGAAGGTGGTGATGGGCGGGAGAGAAGGATGGTAAAGGAAAAATTTTAACCCACTTGTCGCAGGTTTGGGACGAACGCGGGGGAGCCCTGGGGGGGATTTTGAACGGCCTTGACGCCGCCAGGTTGGGGGTCGAAACACAAAAATTCTCTTATACTGCTAAGGAACGACACACAGTAAGGATGCAGGATAAGGACGGAAAGAAAAGAGGAAAAGAATCGACGCAGTAATTCCGTATTTGTCAACTCTCTGGTTGTGGAGAGCATTGGGGGAACCCGGTATTCCGTAGGAGGTGAGGGGATTTCGCAACCTGTTCAAACGGGAAAATAGTGCTTCTACAAGAAGAAGAGGGGGGGGCGATAGTAAGAAAGAACCCTCACCACTAGGAATCTCCCGGAAACACATATTACGCCTCAGAAGGGGGAAGAAGGTGTTTCGAAAGGGTCAACCAACGAAGGCCGAAAAGAACAACAACTAACTGCGAGCGGGGTCGCGATTGGGCGAACTTGGAGGGTGAAAAAACCCGCCGCTAGCAAAAATCTGGCACAAACACCACAACATCCAGGGAAAAGGACTTCCACCGAAGACGTATTGGGATCTGATGATAAAAAAATAGA
>Ga0179591_1316457_pt1 | contig 15824 bp, 23 predicted proteins | sample CZOMad2_1_08_16f_FD_182891 | JGI IMG/M metagenome (GOLD analysis project Ga0179591, IMG submission 182891) | Vadose zone soil fungal communities from Angelo Coast Range Reserve, California, USA - CZOMad2_1_08_16fungal (PacBio error correction) | ecosystem: Environmental > Terrestrial > Soil >...
CCCCATTTCCGTGGAAGAAAAAGAAAGGGCGCTATCCGGTTCACGAGGGAAAAGGGCTCTCTCAAAACACCCGAAAAAAAAAGGCTCTAGAACAAAAAAAAACGTGGGAAACATTATCTCAATTCACCTGGGGGGGAGGTGCCACACACTTCCGAGAAGGTACCCTGCCAACCTTAAGAGGGAGCCTCCCCTTCAGGCCAGAAGGTTGGAAAAAGCAAGCTCCTCTGCAATGAGCTCACAGAGGGAAAATCACTCTCCGAGGGGAAGTCTGGCTCCAGGTCTCTTCAGAAAAAAAGGAAAAAGAATGGGTTCTCACTTCCTGCAAAAAAGGAAGGATAAAGGGGGAAGGCATTTGCTTAAGAATGTTTGAAAAAGGAGTAAGCTTCCTCTAGCGGAACAAAAAAAAAAGGTAAACCTGACGGGGTTATGCCAACCGGAGGAAAAAGGGGGGATGAGAAAAAAAAAGGATCAACACGATCTTCTCTCTGTAGCTGTGAAAGAGAGGAGAGAGGAAAGGGTAGAACCATTCCAGTCCTTGCAAAACACAACCTCTAACCGAAAAAAGAGAAAGGGTGCCCAGTGATCTCATTCTAACTCGAGGAGGGGCGGTCTCCACTCCTCAAAAGGAAGACTGCCATCCTTATCCGTAAAAAAAAAAAAAAAGAATTCAGCCAGGATGAAAATCAGACAAAAAAAGGGCCGCAGTCCTTCCCTTCAACTCGTTTGAAAAAAACGGCGTTCGCCGAGCACGTCAAGGGGAAAGAGGGAGGAGGGAAAAAAGTGGAGTAGAGTTTCATATTAAGGAGCATTACCACTTGAAAAAAGGGGAAAAAAGCGGCCTGCGTACCCAGCTGATAAAAAAGGAGGGCACTGACACGTCCTAACGTTTTACAAAAAAGAAAAGGGATCGACAAATGGGGCGTCGTCCGAAAGGGAAAAGAAAGAGATCCAAGGTTTTTGCGCAACGGCCAGAGAGGAAGAAGGGGAGAGGTCATCACCCTTAGAACCCCTAAAGGGAAAAAAAGGGGAATCCCTGTTTTCGGTGCCCAGCACCAACAAGGAAAGGGGGAGGGTATGGCGAGGGCGTATCCTTGAAAAAAGAAAAGGACAAAGTTACTCCCACAAACATTACGCCCTGCAAAAGAGAAAGAAGGCCAACCCTGGCCGGACTCGAAAGACAAAAAAAAGCGGACCACGCCTACCCACCCCCTCTGGGAGAGGGGGAGAGAAGAAAAAAGAAGAATTTTGTCAGAAACCCTACGCCTACTCGTTCGAAAGAGGGAAAAAACGAAACACAACGTAGTAGTATAAAGAGAAAGAGAAGGAAAGAGATCCGTATGGTTTTCTGCAAGGCGGGACAAGGAACGTCTCGATGCAAGCGTGAGTGTGTCGCGGGGGGAAAGGGGCCCCGCTATGGGGAGGAGAGGGAAAGAAAATCACGACGCTTCAAACGGGCAGGGAAAGAGGGGTGGGCTAACATTGGGGTTCTTCAAGAGGGGGGGCCCCCCTCGCCGTATACTGAAGAGCTCGTTCTTACGTGCGGTTTGGGGGAAAGGGAGGTCCGTTAGGTGCTTCTAACTGTTTTGGGGGAAAAAAGGAAAACGCACGTGAACCCTCCTCTATCTGGCCGTTGAGAAAAAAGAAAAAAAGGAAGAGAACCTGGTGTTCTGGAGGGGAGGGGAGGGTCTCTATCCTTTGTCTTCTCGTCCGGGTGGGAACACGTTAACATGGAAAAGAGAAGGGGCACTACTGATCTTGAAGAAAAAAAGAGTGATAGCGATGTGGAAAGAGGGACTGCTAAGGAAGAAAAGGGATACTTTCAACTTTCATCAACCTACTTAGCTGGCCCGTCCTGCAGAGAAGGGAGACACTGTCATCATTTCAAAGGAAGGGGGGGGAAAAAGAAAATCCTCTTATTCTTCGGGGGAAAAGGCAGGCCGGGAGGGCGTTGCTTGGGGAAAGGGAAGCGAAGGTGATCTTCTTGTATACCTCACTCTAAAATAAAAAAACTATCTCTGGCCAAGTGGACGGTAAGAGTTTTTGTGTCCTCTGCAAGGAGGAGACGTGGACTTTGCGAATGCGGTAAGGAGGAGAGAGAGAAGAAGAGGGTTTTATCCAAATTGTGGACCAGAAAAAAAAAAGAGGGGTTTGGCTCAGCCCAGACATTTTTGAAACGAGCGCCGGTTGGGCTGCTCGGATTAAAGGCATGCTGGTCACAACCTCTTCAAAAAGAAAAAAAAAGGGGGAGGGGTTTGCCTTAACGTGCGAAAGGGAAAAGAAGAAGGGTCAGAGGCGAACGACATTGAGGGAACTCAGAAAAGGGGAATCGATGCCGCGGTCGCTTGGAGTGGAAGGTGGTGTCGATATCTGAAAAGAAAAGGCGTTTCCTGCCTGCGGGGAGATAAGGGGAGGGCGCTGAGTTGGCATGGGAGAGAAGGGAGAGCAGTTTTTTGGCACCTCGACAAGGGGAAAAAAAAAGAGGGAACGTTGGGTTGGGCTGTCTTCCTGCGAAGAAAAGGGTTGTTCATTTTTTAGCTCGAAACCCAGGTAGGGGTCAGTGAATGATAGGAGATTCCGCGTCTTCGCGTTTCTAGGGGAAAAGAAAAACGTTTGGGTTCTTCTCCAGGAGAAGGGGGGAAGAGAGCTGGTGGAAGGGGGGGGGGGGGGAGGGAGAAGTGGCACGGTGGTGGCTGACTGTGGGAAGGGGGAGGTGTCCCTCGCCTTCCGTTTTGGAAAAAGGGGAGGCGGGGTGGCGGCCGGAAAGGGACGCAACTTTTCGCCATCTTGTTGGAGAGGAAGGGGGAAGGAAGCCGGGGAAGTGCGGCCCACGCTCGGGGGAGAAAACAACTATGCACGATGGCCTCCGGTGGGAAAAAAGAAAGGACGGATGCGATACGAGGATTCGGGTCAGATCGAAAGGAGGCAGACCTTTCTGCATTCAGGAAAAGAAGAAAAGGAAGAAGTGGGAGCCAACGGTTCACCCCGCTTCAAAGGTTGACCTCCTGGGCACGAAAGAGGGGACGCAGGAAACGGTGAGGCTTAGGGAAGAAAAGGAGTTACGTAAGACTCTATGGACGGCAATGCCGACAGACTATGGGAGGGAAGGAAGGGGAATCTTTCCTGGGAAAAAAGGGATGCAAGTCTGTTGCGTTCGGCGAAGGGAGGAGGGGAAGAAGGGTCGCCATAATTAAAAAAGAAAAAAAAGGTCAAACCGCTTTTATTTTAAAAGCAAGGTTGGAGGAGCTTGCCCGGATTCCGGGGAAGAAGGGGTAAGCTGAAATTCCCCGCTTTCATGGCAAGAAAAAAAGAGGGAAGGTGATGTTGTGGCTGCTTTACAGGGGAAAAAAAAGTGTCCTCTTTGGCCTCCTACTCTGCAAAAAAAAAGGAAACACGCTTCTAATTCAATCTGGAAAGATAATTCATCTACAAAGAGGGGGGAAAGACAGGGCGTACTCGAACACATTCTTTCAGAAGCGTCCCTCCCGCTGTCCAGATTGCGATGCTTTTCAGTGTTAAACCGTCAGATTCGCAAGAGGAGGGGAGGACGGGTGGACGTGACATGACCGAAGAAGGAAAAAAAACTGGCATCACCATCCGCAAAAGAGCTCATCCTCCTAAGAGGAAGAATATAAAGACTACTTACACTCGCGACGGGGGGGGGAAAAAACGACGCAATGACCCTGTTCTGGAAAAAAAGAAAGAAGGTAACATTCCCGTTCTAACAAACGAAAAAGAGACAGGCTCCACTTCGGTTACGCATGGGGGGGGAGAAAAAAAAAGGACGAGTCTATTCCCTTTCCTTCGAGAAAGGGTAGCCTGGCAGAGGATGGGGCATGTAAAAGAAGGGGTGCATTACTTTTCATATAACGGGGGGGAAGGAAGGCACCGCCCTCTTACAAAAAAGAAAAGTCCTATTCTCTGGGGAAGGAAAAAAGCACTCTGGACTCGGCTTCCAAAAAAGACAACAACACACAACGGAGGGAGAAAGAAGCAACTTCCCAATATTTCGTGAGGAAAAATGAATTTGGATCTTCCGGCGATGGGGGAAGAAGAAGGCGAACGTCGCGTGCGGCAATGATCTTAGGGGAAAAGGGAGCACACCTGTATCTTACTTCAGGAAGAAAAGAAACTCGAACTACGGCCCTGGATCTCCTCGCGGTTGGAAAGAGAGGAGATGATCCCTAATTGGAAGACTGAGGGAGGAGGGAAGGGGGGAGGACGAGTAGTTGGGGACTGAATAGGGGGGGGGGGGAGAACCTCTATCTCGGATGACTCTCCAGCCCAAGGTAGTTTTCTGAACACCCCTTAGAGGGGAAAAATCGTTCTAAGAAAGGGAGAGGAGGATCAAAATGGAGGAGGGCTGTTGATAAGGGAAAGTAAGATTCGGGGTAGAATGGGGAAGGGAAGGAGACAAACAAGCACTACTGAGATCCTGAAGGGGGAAGGAAGCGACCATCATCTCAAAAGAAAAAGAAAAAAAGAAGGACACGGCGGCCGCTTCATCAGAGGAAGGACGTCCCTGTGTGTCTGGAAAAAGGGAAAAAAGAGACTTCATTGCCACGGATGCCTTTAGAAAGGAAGGATGGGCGTCCGGCTGGCCGCCGCTTCCGGAAAGGAAAGAAACCCATATCTGTGAACCGCTCATCCACAACAGAAAGAAGAAGGCGGGGGGGGGGGAACACGACGGAATTGTCATCTTCCTCCTCCTCCAAGGAGGCAGAAGGAAAAAAGGGAGACCAGCTTGCTTGGCGGGAGGTTCGCAAGAAAAAAAAGGTGTGCAATGCTCTCATCTCTAGGGGGGGAAAGAGAAAAAAGGAGATCTGCTCCGCCCTCACCAGAGAGAAAAGGGGACTCTCTGGAAGAGGGATCCCAGGCCTGTTCCACTCGAGGGAAGGGACACCCGCGACCTCGTTCCATAAAAAAAAGGGAATCACGAGCGCGCTGCCTCAAGCAAGAAAGGAAAGGCCTGCAGACTTTCCCTTCGGGCACATAGAAGAAGAAAAAAACGGGTGCGCAAAATTACGACTGGTGAAATGCCTAACAGAGGAAAAAAAAGAGCTGCACGATCCTCTTAGAGGAAAAGAGGTATTCACACCTGCGGCCATCGGAAAAAAGAAAGCGCGCGGCCACACTAAAGCGGCCTCAACTCCATGTAGAAAAAAAAAAGGTTGCGGTCCCTATTCACGGAAAAGAGGGAAAAGGAAGCATGCCGCGACTTCTCCAACCAAAAGGGGGAAAAGGACGTCGCCACACCGCCCACCGCAAAGTCAGCACAAAAAACCGGCCCCAGACTCATCTTCCGTCGCCAACATCGCAGGAAGACCTGGCCCGTGACTAGAACGACTAAAGAAGAGGAAAGCAAGCTTGGCAATACCTGCTGTTCAGAGAAAAAAGAAAAAAAAGATTCTTCGCCTACACGAGAAGGGGGTCATTAGCTCATCGGCACCTTTAATAAATGATGGGGGGACCTACGGCTCATCTCCTCGTAAAGGAAAGCAGAGCAACAAAATCACGCTCTCCGTCCGGCGGAAACAAGAAGAGAGAACCGGCGCTCCGAAACTTTTGAAGGGGGAAGGGAAGAAGCACTCGCCTCTTCCATAGGAAAAAAAAAGGAGCTTCGCATCCGTGGAAAAGGGACAGGTAGCAACCCCGACTCTCCGCTCTTGTGACGGGGGGGGAGGAGGGTGTGTGCCAGATTAAGCGGAAAAGAAAAACCCGGTCGTCTGATGAAAAAAGGAAAAAAGGAAACCGAGCCACCGTGTGTGCCTTACTGAGGAAAAAAGAAACACACGATGTCGCTCGTCTTTGCCACCGAGTAGAGAAAAAAAAAACCAGAACAGAAGATGGCCTGAAAAACAACCGAGAAAAAGGGAAGAGATAGGGTCCAAGAAGAGAGGATCAGTAGAGTTGTCTTTCGACCAAGAAGAAAAGCTGCACGATCCTTGATCCTTTCGCACCAGAAAAAGAAATAAAGGATGTCAGCAGACCGCGCAGAATAGCAGGGTCCAAGACGGCCATGCACTCTTGATAAAGGGGAAAGGGGAGTAGCGAAGCACGGCACTTTACAGCTGAAGAGAGGAAAAGGGGAGGTGAAGATTAATGATCAGTCCCTCTGGTCCAAAAAGGAGAGAAGAAAAAGGGGAGTTCACTAGGAGCGTCAAAAGAAGAGGGGGAAGAATGCACACGTTCCGCAACGTTTTAACACAAAGAAAAAATGGGGCTCCGTCTACAAGGAAAAAAAGACATGACTCCAATTTTTTTGCGCAACAGGGAAAGAGGGGGGGACAAGGCGGTTCGATTTCATCACCGTAGAAAAAGGGGGAAAAAAGGAACCGCACTCCCGGTTGGAAAAGGAAAGGAAAGCGCGACCTGCGGTAATCGGCGGGAGGAGGAGAAAGGGAAGGGGAAGTGATCCCACAAACATTAACCCCTGAAAAGAGAAAAAAGAAAGGAATGGGGACGACCTCGCCCTGCTGGGAAAAAAAAGAAAACTGCCGACCACTCCCCTCTTCAAGAGGGAAAGAAAAGGGGAGAAAAACTACGCAGAAGCGGTCCCTCCCCTGAGGGGAAAAAAAGGAGGATTGATGTAAACTATATCTATCCGGAAGAAAGGGAAAAAGAGGGGGGAGGCAAAGAACTGATTTCGGAAGGAAAGGGGGATTGGGTTCTGCGTGAAAAGGGAGGGGCGAAAGGTCGGCCATTCTTGGAAGAAAAAAGAAGGAAGGTCGTCCTTTTTGTGGGCAACATTGGGGAAAAGAGGGGGGAGAAAAGCCCTCGCCGAGAGAAAATAGCGCGGGGTCCTTACTGTTCTGTTTGGGCGAAAAAAAGGACCCGTTAGGGCCGTTATACTTGTTGATGACAAGAGAAAAAAGGGAACCCAACCGCGATGCTGGCCTTGCGCACAAAAAAAAAAAAGGGGGGAAGACGGGTGGTCGTTTAAAGGACTCAAAGGGGGGCCTCGTATCCGTTGTCGTTCGTCGTGGGGAAAAACGGGCAGTGCACGACTGATCGTGAAAAGAAAGAAAAAAAAAAGGTCAACTACGCTGTGATAGCGCTGTGGGAAAAAAAGGGGGAAAGGAGAAAGAAGGAACCTTGGAAATAGACCAGGGGTATCGGGAAAAAAGAAAAGAGGTCGACGCCGTCCGAGAACCCCGCGAAAAGGAGGGACTGCCGGCAATCCGTGAGGAAGAAAAAAGGAGTGAATGACATTCCGTATTTCGTGTGCGGGGGGGAAAGGGACTTCGAGGTGCGCGGGCTAAAGGGAAAAGAAAATCTTCTCGATTTTCGCCTTCTATCCTGGAAAAAGAGAGGGGGGCCGCTGCAGAGTCTGTACTGGGAGAACCAAGAATAGAAGGCTTACTAGGAAGAAGGAAAGCAGCGGTTGAATCAAAGGGGCCGCCGAAGCAAAAAAAGGGAATCGTTTTGCTTCACCCCTTCATGGAAGAAGCGCCGGGTGGTGCTCGAGAAAAAATTCTTCACAACAATCGGAAGGGAAAAGGCGGGCGGGGTTGAGTACGGGAAAAAAAAGGATCCCAGCTGGTCCCAGTTCATTATTGAGAAGGAAAAAAAAAAAGACCGTGATCACTCTGAAAAGGGGGCGTGACTCTTTCGACTCTCTTTGGGGGGAAGGGAAAGAAGGGGAAGGGTGAGCAAACGGCGGTCCTTCCGGGGAAGGAAAAATCGGGTGCTTGGTTACGAAAGGGGGGGGAAGAGGCGATGAGACTCGATTGCAAGGGGGGAAAAATGAGTTCCTATTATCTAATGACCGTGCGGGGGGAGGATGGGCGCGCCCGAACTGTTTTTCAGGAGGTGGTGGCAGGTTTTTATCTCGAAAAAAAAGTGAAGGATAGCGGAAAGGGTAAGGGAGTTCTCGAAGAAGGGAAAAAAAGGGGTTTGGGGTTTTCGAAAAGAAGATTGTTGCTACGAAAAAAGGGTTCCTATTTTTTTGCAAGAAGGGTGGGTGCTGCCTTGAACGACGTGGGGGGGGGGGGGGGGAGGGGTGGGCTACTTCATTTTCTTGGAAAAAGAGTTCGCGGCATTGTGGAGGGAAGAGGGCCTCTTTCGAGAAGAGAGGGGGAGGGGGGTGGGCCATCTGTGGGGGAGTCCAAAGGGGAAGGGCCGCAGGTTATTTTTTCTGGCCAGGAGAACACTAATGCCACGAGGGGGAGAAGAAAAGAACTCCACTGACGGAAGGAAAGGGGAGCGCGCCATCGGGGAAGGCCGTCCTCCTTTTTCTTCATTGAGGGAAAGGATCTAGAGCCGGCGTTGTCGCCAAGAAAACCTTCTTCTGTATGTATCGGGGGAAAAGAAAAAGAGCAGGCTGAAGGCGAAAAAGGGTGATGCTGCTTCCGGGGAGCTCCTTCTTACTTTCGGAAAAGGAGGGGGGGGAAAAAAGAAGGTGTTCCTCCTGCACTAAGGAGGGACCAGTCCCTTATCGGGCGAAAAAAAAGGGCACGGCCCGCCCGGAGGAAAGGGAGGGCGGCTCAGATCTAGGAAAATTCGCCCATCGGATTGACGGACTCATGGGGAGGGGAGGCGAACCTTCGCAAACCGCAAGGGTTTTAAGGAGGAGGGAAATGAGAGGAGAATCAAGGTGGCCTGAGGGAGGTTCGCCGGAAGGCACCGCTGTCTGGCCTACCACGAAAAGTGTTGTGGTCTGATCGGGGGAAAGTGAGGGTCTCCTTGAAAAAGGGAGAAAGGAAGCAGACGCATCAGGGTCACATTGCAAGAAAGGAAAGGGTCGAGTCATCTACCCTCTCATATTGGAGGATAGAACAACCGGGGATGACAGCGGAAAAAAGGGGCCTCCCGGCCGTATTGGAGGAAGAGAGGGGGGAGAAAATGCTTTTCTCTTCCCGGGGGGGGTGAAAAGGAAGAATCCCGATCAGGGGGTACCTCTGTTCTTACTTTTTACGGAAAAAGGCATCTTCGGAAACATTAAGAAAAAAAATCCGAGGAAAAGAAAGCCTCCTCTAAATTCGGGGAAGTAGGGAGCAGTTATATAGACGTACTTAGCAGTAAAAAGAAGAACATATCTACCCTCTTAGGGGGGGAGAGAGTCATCCGCCTATAGTGTACAGGCAGAAGAAGGCAAACGCAATGCGCGCTATCAGGCAAAAAAGGAGGGGAAAATCGACGGGCCGATAGAAACCCTCGATTCTATTCAAAAGGCGGGCGCCTGGATTGGTCCGGAAGGAGAGGGGGGTGTCAGGAAAAGAGGGAGCCGCGACGCTAGGCACCCTCACGGAAGAGAAAATCAGCCTTCCATCCTCCCATTCGAGGAGGAAAAGGAGGGAAAAGGCACTCTTGGACCCTTTGGGTAGAAAAAAAAAAGTACTCTCTCAAAAAAAGGAAAAAAGAGAGATCCTGGAATCAAAAAAAGGGGAGGTTCTCCAGCCATCAGACGGTGGAGCGCGAGGAAACAGGGGCGGTTGCCTAACGCGCGGGAGAAGGGGGAACAGTCTGCACACCTGTATCTACAAAAAAAGGAAAGGCGACCCTATAACTACTGACAGGGAAGAGAGAAAAGAATAGCAATGTCTACACCTAATTTTATCCTTCGGAAAAGGAAGGGAGAGAAAAATAGGCGTTTTGTCGGGTAGGGGGAGGGCTACCGGGGACGAGGACTCGGCCATCCCTACTTTCAGGGAAAGGGGGGGGAAGAGAACAAAGTCTCTACTTCTACTTCGTCAGAAGAGAAGGAGAAAAGAAAAATACAGGACTGGGAAAGGGAATTTTAGATCGGGGAAGGTTGATGCCGAGTTTTCCTAAGATGAGGGGAAAACAGTCCTCAACCGTATACAAAGAAAGAAGGAAGGTTGTTACAAACCTTAGAACCAAGGAGGACGATAAATGCAGATGTCGTTCATCGGGCTTTCCGCGAGAAGGAGAGTCCGCCTTTCTTGGCCAAAAAAAAAAAGGGGACGATTACTCTCCTTCCTTGGGCAAGGGAAAAGACGGTTCTCTGCAGCCTTGGAAAGGAGGTGGCGTCAAGCTCAAAGGGAAAAGTGGAACCGCTCTCAAAAAAGAAAGAGGAGGGTAGGTGGTTCTTCACCCTCTGGCAGGGGGGGAAAAAAAAAAAAAAGAAAAAGATTCTTCAGCACACTCTCAGAAAAAAAAGGGGAGGACGAACGTTCGTCCTAACCTAACACGGGTGGAAAAAAGGGGGGAGAAATCCCCGTTCTCTTCTCTCATCTGCAGGAAAAAAAAAAATCAGGCATTCCTCCCTCTTCCGACTTAGGCCCGAGAAAAGAGGGGGAAGGGAGAAAGAGAACAAAGGGCTCCCAAAGAAAAAAATAAAAAGCTTCTTCTAACTCCGGGAAAAAAAAAAGGACCCGCGCTCTAAGAAAAGAGCAGAGTTGCCATGCGGTCAAACGAAGAAGGGAAGGAGGGGGAACCGTCACAAAGGAAATTCGACTGGTGAAATGAGGGAAGGAAACGCCGCGGTCTATCTGACAGAAAAAAAAAAAGAAATCCTTCATTGCTTCCTGAGTGAGGAAAAAACGGAAAGGATGGTGTTCGCACCCTCAGGGGGGACATCAAATCCACCGGAAAGAAATGTCCTCACCACCCCTAGGGACTGGTTCACGATTCTCTGATCGCAGAAAGGGGAAAAAAAGGAAAGGGGCAATGCCCGGAACGTCGAAAAAAAGAAGGCGAGTTCCCAACTCACATGAAAGAAAGAAAAGGTCGCCAACGGATCACAAAGAAGGCACATACTCTATCTTCGTCAAAAAAAAAAATGGGACGAGAAGACACTTGAGGAAAGGGACAGATACTACGACCTCGAGGAAATCTGGCCAATACCTTCTGGAGGAGGGAAGAACACAACACCGAAAACATATTACGAAGGAAAAAAAACGGTATGGACAGTCGAAAGGGAAGGGGGGTCGAGTTTCCAAACACTTCCGAAAGGAAAGCAGCGTCCCTTCCAAAGAAGAGGAAAAAGAGAAGAATCCGTCCGTCCTTCATGCCAAGGAAAGGGGAGAAAACCCGGGCAATCTTAACCAAGGGAGGAATCGTCACCTCACAGCAGGAAAAAGAGGAAGAGTAGATTTAGGCTCCAGTGAGAGAGAGAAGAAGAAGATGGATCTCTTTTTTCCTCACTCAACAAAAAGAAAAGGGGGATGCATTTGATTCAGAATGGTTTCCAGGAAAGGGGATGCCCTCTATCTCACCCCCAAAGGAGAAGAAAGGGGGGGAGAAAGATTAACCCATTACGGGTTAAAGGAAGGTGATTCTTCTTCCACCATTTGGGAGAAAAAAAAAGAAAAAGGAAGGGAAACAGTCCGTCATAATCTGAAAATCAGGAAGGGAAAAACAATTCCATGACCTCTTCATCTTCCACAAAAAAAAAGGAAAAGGATCGCAAGCGAAACTCTAAAAAAGAGAAAAAGCGCCTCGCACCTCTAAGCTTCCAGACCGGGAAAGGGAGAAAAAACACTCCCGGCTGCATTACACACTCGCGCAAGAAGGAGGGGAAGGGAAAAAGACCGCCATGCAACTCGTTGAAGGAGGAAAGGGAGGGACCGGCGCTCCGACACGGCAACTTGCCAGCGAAGAGAAGGTAGGGCAGATTCAGGAAGAGAAGAGGAAAAATAGAACGCGTCGGGCCTTGCGTTCCCCGAGAGGGAAAAAAAGGGAGTGACACTGCCACGGGCCTCACGTTTTACAAAAAAAAAGAAAGAGGAAAATGGCGTCTTCGGAAAAAAGGACAAAAAAAGAGAGGGATCCAAATTTTTTTTTGACGCAAAGAAAAAGAGGACGGCGTGTAGATGGTCTCACAAAAAGTAACTCACAGAAAAAGAAAAGGGACCCGGTTTCTTTGCCAAAAGAAAAAAAAGGGAAAGGAGAACATGGCGTTCTGGGAAAAAAAAAAAGTGCGACCCCAATTTCTCCCACAAACAGGAAAAGGAAAAGAAAAGGAGTGAGCCACGCAAGTCTACAACTCTCCGAAGCTGCCACCATCGTGCCACTAAAAAAAAAGAAAAAAAGAAAATAAACGGGCCACGCTTTGCAGAAACCAGAAGAAAAATAGGGAAAGAGACTCACCTCACAACCACAAACTTAAAAAAGGAGGAGGAAGGGAAAAAAAAAGGGTAGAACCGTCGGGAGAGTGTTTTCTGAAAAGAAAAAAGGGAAGGGTTCGACGTTCCTAAAAAAAAAGGGCAGTGGCCGAATTGTTTGCCGAGAAAAGGAGTTTTGCTCACTCTACTACGGCGGAAGGGGTAAGGGGGGGGGGGCTACATTGGTTTCAAGTCGAAAAGGAAAGAAAGCCCCTGCCGATCCCAAAAGTTCCTCGGGAGGAAGAGGGTGGGGGGAAGGAACCGGGATTTTGCCGTGTGTCCGTTAGGTGAGGGGAAAAAGGGGGGACCTCTGGGAAACCTCCGGAAAGGGGCCGTGTCGCACAAAACCTTGGAAAGGGGGAGGTGTCGACGATCCCAGAAAAAGAGATCCTTGTCTTGCGTCCGTTGGGGGGGAAAAGGGAAAAAAGCAAGGAAAGAATGATTTGACGAACTCGGGAAAGAAAAAAAGAGGTGATAGCTGCTGTTGAAAGATGTACTGGAGAAAAAAAAAAAGTGAAGCAAACCGAGGACTGTCAAGGGAGGAAAAAAAAAGGAACGTGCGTATCACCGATTGCATTGGAAGGAAAGAAAGGAAGGGGAGGCGAGGTCTGACGGAAAGGGGGGAAAGGGAGTGTGCTGGTGCGCACTTGATCAAGAGGAAGGGGGACTGCTTTTAGGGAAAAAAAAAAAAGGAGCGTCGAGTTTCGCCTTCGATTCCTGGGAAAAAAAGGAAGGAGGAGAGGTTGGTGGGCCGCCAGGACTGTACTAAGCTTGGACTTGCGATGCTGACGAGAAGAGGGGTGATCCAAATGTTTGCCGGGAAAAAAGTAGTTTTTTCTCACCCAAAGGGAAGGGGGTGGGAGGAAGAAGACGGAACGGTTGGGAGGAGAGAGGCCAGCTAAAACGCATTCTGGGGAAAAACAGAAGGCACAAGAGCGGCTGTCGGGGGGGAAGGGGAGAAAAGGAAAAGGATGTCCCAATTTCATGATTTGCGAAGCGGAACCGGGGTGAATGATCATCGATGCCGCTTCTATTGCGGGAGGGTGGCCGATGATCTGTCCCCGTGGGAGGAAAAGTGTTCCTTCCTCGGAGGAGTCTGAGAAAGTTGCAGGGTAACGAAGGGAAAAGGAAAGGGTGGCAACCTCGACCTTCCAGGAGAAGAAAGTTCTTTTGGGAGGTCGAAAAAAAGGTAGGTGTGGGGGAAGTTACTATCTCCACAGCAGTTATTTTCAAAGGGAAAGGGAAGGGCTTCGTCGTTCTCGGGAAAGGGAAAAAAAAAACGTTTTTTTTTCTTCTCACAGCGAAGGGGGAAAAGAAAAAGAGTTTGTGGTGCATTTTGTGCGGCAGGGGGGGGAGAAAAAGGGGGGGATCTGTGGCGACGTCATGTGCTTTGGGAAAGAAAGAGAGGAGGACATTGCGATTCTTTTTGGAGGGGAAGAAAAAAAGAGGGAAAAATCACGGGACCTCAAGAAGAAAGAGGGGCAGGAGGCACAATGGCTTTGTTCCGACGGGGGGGGTGGCTTGCCGCCGCCTCTTGGGTGGAAAAAGGGGAGCCGTTGTGCTACAGCATACTCAGGAGAGAAGGGTCTTGTCATCTCTCCCAAGGAGGAGGAAAGAGGGTTATGCCATTTTCACACGTGACGTTGTAGGGAAAGGGGACAGGGGCCTTATGATGCTTTTTACCAAGGGAAAGGGAGAGCCGGAACGTTGAGGCTGCTGCCAGAAAGGAAAGAAGTCGAGGTAAGAAAGCTTATTTTCCCCAGGAAAAAGAGGGTCAGTCCCGGAACGATCTGGAAAAGGGGAGAGGGCCTCCTTCTCATATTGCTAAAAAAAGGAGGGGAGGGCGGCGCAGATCTGCTCAGCGACAAGGGAAAGAGGGAAAAGGAGGATGAAATTGACAACCTCCTGTTGATGGGAGGAGGAAGGGGGAACAAAGAGAAAAAAAAGGGGGGGTTGGTTATTATCTTTGCCCTGATGCTGGGGGAAAAATTTTGTTCCGATTCGGCAAGGAGAAGGAAGAAGCCCACGACGGCGATCTGGAGGGGGGAAGGAGGGTTTCACCCATTGGGGTGAGGAGGGGCAAGCAGACGCGGCAGCCATCCGGAAAGAGAAAGCGACTTCAAAGGCAATCGTGCAATTAAGTGAAGAAGAAAAAGAGGGGCCTGGCATCCATGGAGAAGAAAAAGGGGGGGGAGGGGAGAAGAAGCAGTTCAACAAAGGGAAGATCATCTCTGGAATTGGATCTCTGTTCTAGGACCTGGAGAGGCCGGGTTGGAAAAAAAAGAGGAAGATCAGGCTGTTTGGGGAAGTGGACGTATCACATCTACCAGAAAGACTTCGGAAAAAGAAGAGGCATCAACATCCTCTACAGCTCATCCTCCTAAGAAGCACGGATATAAGACTTAAACGAAAAGGGAGGGGAAAGAGGGTTTCAAGTCAGAAACCTCCAAGACCAGAGAAGGGGCACGGGCCTATTCCTCCTCTCTAGATAAAAAAAAAAGAACGCACTCGCAGAACTCATGCGAGAAAAAGAGAGAAATTAGTTTGAGCATTTTGCTCGCCCAGGGAAAAAAAAGAGGCACTTCCCGCGTAAATAGGAAAAACGGCCTGCACTGCCTTCAGAAGGAAAGGGAGAAACTGTGTCCAAAGAGATCTTGGCGCCGCGAAGGAAACCGGCCTGACAACCATCTCCGAAAGAAAAGGCCTTGGCGAATAGGAAACGCGGGAGAGTTGGACGCTTGCTTCCAGGATCAGAGGAAAAAAAGGGAGAAGAGATCCTTGAATCAAGCGGAAAAGGGGGGGGGACGCCAGCCCATTTTACGAGAGAGGGGTGTCAGCCGTGCGGTTTCCGGAAAAAGAGACGGGGGCAACAGTCTGCACACCTTTATCGGAAGGGGGAAAAAAAACAGGCCCCTAAACCCTATAACGACGGCCCGGGAAGAATAGGAAAAAAGGAAGGCAAGCCCACCGAGTGAGCCTTGCTAAAAGAAAAGGGTGCTGCGAGTGCGTTTTTCTCAGAAAAAAAGGAAGGAGAGGACTCCAAGCCCCTATCTTGTAGAAGGGGGAGGAGGGGAAAAAACAAGTCGCTCACTTCTCGTCTTCTATAGTTCCGCCAGAAGGGGAGGATGAGCTGTTCTCTGCTGTGGGAAGGGGGGACCGAAATTCGGTAGTTTGAAGAAAAAGGTCCCTCACCTATACAAAACAAAAATGACGTGTGGACCAAAGGGGAAAAACCATCATGCTCAAGAAGGAAAAGGAGCTGATCGTCATGCTGGCGGGAAAAAAACGCAGGTTTTTTTCTTAGTCCAGAAGAGGGAAAGAAAAAGGGTCAGAGGAATCCTTCTGCCAAAAGAATGGAGAGCGTTTTCGTCGGCGTCCGGAAAAAGACAACCGGGCAACCATATCGGTGTCACCGGAGATAAGCATATTCGCCTGTCGTGTGAGGGGGAAAAAAGGGTCAGCGGCCCTGAAATCAAAGGGGAAAAGGAGGACATAAGTCAATCTCCTCCAACCTTTAGGTGGGAAAAAGAAAAGGTGCATGCGCTCATCGAGGGGAAAAGGGAGGCTCAGATCTGCGCCATCCCTCACAAGCATTAGGAAAAAAAAAATGGCCGACGGAGGGAACCAATCAAAGCCTGGAAAAAAAAAAAGACGAGGAAGGAAAGAAGCTTCTTCCGAAAAGGAGGGTCATCCTCCCTCACCGTTGAAGGAGAAAAAAAAAGAAAGGGAAAGCCGTCACACTCAAATACATTAAGGAGA